>Ga0316603_10000266_pt1 | contig 27389 bp, 24 predicted proteins | sample OWC_soil_day10_n_FD_207649 | JGI IMG/M metagenome (GOLD analysis project Ga0316603, IMG submission 207649) | Wetland soil microbial communities from Old Woman Creek delta, Ohio, United States - OWC_soil_day10_noCT | ecosystem: Environmental > Terrestrial > Soil > Wetlands | place: USA: Ohio... | reverse complement strand
TACCGTTAACCCTCGACCTGAGATTACATATTTTTGATGCTCAGAATTTTGAAAACCGGATATATACTTACGAAAAAGATGTGCTTTACGCTTTCTCCATCCCGATGGCATACGGCCAGGGAACCCGTTATTACTTTAATCTGCGTTATGATGTCAGCCGTAATCTTTCGCTGTGGATCAAGCTGGCTCAAACAGTATATGCCGACGACCGCATTACAATCAGCAGCAGCAACGAAGAAATTCAGGGCAACCGGAAAACCGATTTTCGGTTTTTACTTAAATGGAAATTTTAAAGAAAAAAACAACAGAAACATCAGGCTGTCAATACCCTGATGTTTCTATTGCCAATTGAAGAATTTATTTACTGATACCCACCCGGTTCATTATAAATGCCAGTTCGAAAGCTGTATCTTTTATGCTGTCGTAACGACCTGTAGCGCCACCATGACCCGAATCCATGTTCATATGCAAAATCAGTATATTATCGTCTGTTTTGAGAGCACGAAGTTTTGCCGTGTATTTACTGGGTTCGTGGAATAAAACCTGCGAATCGTTAATACCTCCCGTAACGAGCATATTCGGATAATTCTGAGCTTTTATATTATCGTAGGGGGAGTAAGAAAGCATATAGCGGAAATATTCCTCTTCGTTGGGATTTCCCCATTCTTCATACTCGCCGGTAGTGAGCGGCAGTGTTTCGTCGAGCATGGTAGTTACCACATCGACAAAAGGAACCTGTGCAACAATAGTCTGATACAAATCTGGACGCATATTAGCTACTGCTCCCATCAGCAAGCCTCCGGCGCTGCCACCCATCGCTGCCAACTTGTCTGCTGAAGTATATTTATCAGCAATCAGCTTTTCACTACAGGCGATAAAGTCCGTAAATGTGTTTTTCTTTTTCAGCAGTTTTCCGTCTTCGTACCACTGTTCGCCCATGTCGCTACCGCCGCGTATCTGAGCAATGCCAAACACGAAACCACGATCAATCAGGCTGTAGAAACTGCCGCTGAAATATACGTCGGAGCTCATGCCATAACTTCCGTACGAGTAGAGCAAAGCGGGATTTTTACCATTTTTCTTCAGATTTTTTTTGTAAACAATCGCCATCGGGATTTTCGTTCCGTCTTCGGCAGTAGCCCACAGCCTTTCTACCTTATAGTCGTCGGGGTTGAAACCAGAAGGGATTTCCTGTTGCTTCAGTTTTTTGGTTTCAGAAGTCTGACAGTTGAATTCGTATAAAGTGGCAGGACGGTTGAGCGAGGTATAGGTGTAACGGAAAGTTGCTGCGTCGTATTCGGGATTTCCACTGGAAGACGCCGTGTACACAGGTTCGGGAAAATTGATAAATTCCTTCTTTCCGGTTTTCAGATTTCGGATTTCGAGATTTGCCAGACCGTTTTTACGGGTTTCAATAATCAGATAGTCTTTCTGCACGTTCACGCTTTCAATCCGTACATCCTTATCATGAGGCATTATTTCTTTCCAGGACTTTCGGTCAGCATAGTCTTTTACTGCAACCTGGTACAGTTTTCCGTTCAGATTTTGTTTGTCTTTGTACCGGATGAAAAAATAGTCTTTATGAGTAAAAACGGAATAATCAACGTCTTTGACACGGGGCATAAAAATTTTGAATGCTTCAGTAGGTCTGCCGGCAGGAATAAATCGCTCTTCGGAAGTAGTTGCGCTGCTGCTATTGATGAGGATGTAATCTTTTGTTTTGGAATCAGTAACACTCAGGGAGAATTTTACGTCTTTTTCTTCGTAAATCAGGTCAGCTTTCGGGTTGCCCAGCACCTGCCGGTAAACGCGGTACGACCGTAAAGTTACCGGATCAATCTGGGTGTAAAACAGCGTTTTATTATCGTTTGCCCAGGCAAATGACGAGGCGCCTTTGATAGCCAGACCCAAATCTTTTTCTGTTGTCAGATCTTTGATTTTCAGAATATAATCGGCGAATGAACCTGTTTCATTGAAGAAATAACCTGCCAGTCTGTTGTCGGGACTGACATCGTAGCCTCCAAACATATACGCAGGTTTTCCTTCGGCCATTTTGTTGACATCAAAGATAATTTCTTCGGAAGCCTTTCCCGATCTTTTTTTACGGCAATAGGTACGGTATTGTTTGCCTTTTTCGGTACGGCTGTAGTAATAATAGCCATTTAACAATGTGGGATACGACTGGTCATCTTCCTTGATGCGCCCGATAATTTCATCATAAATTTTCTTCTGAAGATCTTTGGTCGATGCCATCACCGTATCGGTATAGGCATTCTCTATTTTCAGATAATCTATCACTTTCGGATTGTTTTTATCCTTCATCCAGTAATAGTTATCTATTCTTACTTGCCCGAAATTTGTGAGTGTTTCGGGTTTAATATCAGCCACAGGGGGCTTCCGGAAATCTGTCTGTTTCAAAATATTTATAACTTTTTGTTGGTTGCACGAAATGGTGGTAAAAATCACTACCGCTGCGGTTAATAATTTTTTTGTTCTCATGGTTCTGGTTTTTCAGGTTATAAAAAGCGTATTGAGAATAATGACCTGCAAAATATGAAAGTATATCGGCTCCAAAAATACAATTAATATCGCGTATAACAATGCACTATATTTCAAAAAATTGCAAACTCTACATTGCAATTTCGCAAAAACATTGTACCTTTGCAGGCACACAATAATCCATTGCTTCAAAGCAGAAGCAAATGCCTAATCTACTGAATTTCAAACATATTCAGTCCTTCAGACATCAACTGATTAACAACAAAATACTTTTCATCTATGAAACTATTAGAAGATATCATGCAACGGGCCAAAGAAAATGTTCAACGCATTGTACTGCCCGAGGGAACCGAATTGCGTACGCTCAAAGCTGCCGATTATATCCTGGAAGAAAAAGCTGCTAAACTTATACTTATTGGTAATGAGAATGAAATTAAACAATTAGCAGCCGAAAATAGCCTTCAATATATCTGCGAAGCTAAGATTATTGATCCGGAGACTTATCCTGAAATGGAGAAGTATTCAAACCTGTTGTATGAAATCCGTAAATCAAAAGGAATGACACCCGACGAAGCAGTTGAACTGGCGAAAGATCCATTGTATCTGGCTTGTCTGATGATTAAAAACGGGGATGCTGACGGAGAACTTGCAGGAGCCCGCAACACAACAGGAAATGTACTACGTCCGGCTTTTCAGATTGTAAAAACAAAGCCGGGTATAAAAATAGTTTCAGGAGCGCTGCTCATGTTCACCCCGAAACCGGAATACGGTGAAAATGGATTACTCGTATTTGCCGATTGTGCAGTCAATCCAAATCCTACTGCCGATGAACTGGCACAGATTGCTGTCAGCACAGCCGAAACAGCCAAAGTTCTGGGTGGCTTTGAACCACGGGTAGCGATGCTTAGTTTTTCCACAAAAGGCAGCGCTCAACATGAACTGGTAGATAAAGTAATTGAAGCAACCCGGATAGCCAAAGAAATGGCGCCCGAACTTCAGCTCGACGGAGAATTTCAGGCTGATGCAGCAATCGTTCCTTCTGTCGGACAAAGCAAAGCGCCCGGCAATCCCATTGCAGGCAAAGCCAACGTACTCGTATTCCCCGACCTGCAAGCCGGAAACATCAGCTATAAACTGGTAGAACGTTTTTCAGGCGCTCAGGCAATCGGCCCTGTATTACAGGGCATTGCAGCCCCGATTAATGACCTGTCGCGCGGATGTTCGGTGGAAGATATCATTCGAATGATTACGATTACGGCGAATCTGGCTATGAAAAAATAAGCAGCCAGTCAGTCAGAACATAACAAAATTTCAATAATTGTTGCTATAGAACAAATTCAATAATTAGAATAAAAAATGGCAGAACCAATAAAAGAACCTATTGAAAAATATGGTTTAAGCAAACGCAACCACAAAAAAACACTTTTTACAAAAATCGGAGTGGTTGGTTGCGGAAAAGACGGTAGTGTGATTGCCACAGCAGCAGCTTCACACGGAATGGAAGTGATTTTTCTGGAACCTTCGGAAGAAAGAATTGCCAATGCTTACGCCCGCGTCGAAGCAAAACTGGACAGAAAAATCAAAGGTTGGGGGTTAACCGAAAGCGAGAAAAAAGCCACGTTGAGTCGTATCAAAGGAACCATGGATTACGAAGATTTTCACGGTTGTGATTTTGTAATTGAAGCTATTCGTTACAACAACCTGACCGGCGAACGCAGAGTAGAACAACGAAAGGAGGTATTCAAACACCTGGAAAGAGTGTTGTCACCTCAGGCTATTATTGCTTCGAACGTAACTACCGTTATTGTGTCAGACCTGGCATCTGATCTTGAAAATAAAAGTCGCTGCATCGGACTACATTTTCTGTCAAATGTTCCGGATTCGCAAATGATAGAAATTGTACGGGGTCTGGAAACATCGGAAGCCACTTACGAAAAAGTATGTCAGTTTGCCCGACTAATCAATTATCAGTTTGTACCCGTTGTTGAATCAGCCGGACTGGTGAGCATTCGTCTTTTCCTGACACAGCTTAATGAAGCCTGCTCCATTCTGATGGAAAATATATCAAATGCTGAAGATATTGACCATATCATGACAATTGGATTTGGACACCGGCAGGGACTATTCAGAACAGCTGACCGGCTCGGAATAGAAAAAATCGTGAAATTGCTTGAAAACATGTATGATGAATACGGGCATGTAAAATACAAACCTTCTCCGGTTTTACTACGTATGTATCGTGCAAAACATTTCGGGATAAGCACCAAAAAAGGTTTTTATACCTACGACGACATGGGAAATATTATAAAATAATGGAGGACAGAAAGTTATGAAAATATTAGTATTAAACTGTGGCAGTTCGTCGGTAAAATACAAACTGCTGGACATGGTCAGCAAGGAAGTTCTTGGCTCGGGAGGTGTGGAAAAAATAGGTATGAAAGGCTCATTCCTCAAACATACCAAACAAAATGGAGAAAAAATAGTTCTCGAAGGTGAAGTACTTGAACACCAGCTGGCTATCGAATATATTCTGGGAGTGCTCACCAGCGAAAAACATGGCTGCATTAAAACAATGGAAGAAATTGACGCCGTAGGACACCGGGTGGTACATGGCGGTGAAAAATTCAACTCGAGCGTACTCATAACCGACGAAGTAATTCGTAACATTGAAGCCTGCATAGAAATTGCTCCCTTGCATAATCCGCCAAATCTGGCCGGTATCAACGCCATCAGCGACTTACTTCCTCAGGTTCCTCAGGTGGCTGTATTCGATACTGCCTTCCATCAGACTATGCCCGAATATGCCTACATGTACGGAATTCCTTATTCACTGTATAAAAAATACGGCATCCGCCGCTACGGATTTCACGGAACAAGTCATCGGTATGTGTCAAAACGAGCCTGCGAATTTCTCGGCCTCGATTATAAAAGCACAAAAATCGTCACAGCCCATATTGGTAACGGAGGTTCCATTACCGCTATCGAAAACGGGAAATCAGTGGATACATCCATGGGGTTCACGCCGGTAGAAGGACTGATGATGGGAAGCCGTTCGGGTGATGTTGACCTGGGAGTAGTAACCTATCTGATGGAAAAAGAGATGATTAGTACAGGTGCTACGACCACTCTTTTCAATAAACACAGCGGAGTTTTGGGAGTATCAGGTATTTCATCCGATATGCGTGACATTGAGAACGCGATAGCCGAAGGCAATCAGCGTGCAAAACTGGCGCTTGAGATGTATGAATACCGTATTAAAAAATACATTGGCTCATACGCAGCAGCGCTGAACGGTTTTGATGTTCTTGTGTTCACGGGAGGTGTGGGTGAAAATCAGACAATTACCCGTGAACGGGTCTGTAACGGACTGAGTTTTATGGGTATTGAAGTTGATCCGGAAATAAACAAAATCCGTGGTGAAGAACTTCTGATCAGCACTCCGAATTCCAAAGTGAAAGTGGTGGTAATTCCCACCGACGAAGAATTTATGATTGCTTCAGATACGATGGATCTCGTCGGAAAATAAATCTATTCGTATATAAAAAACAACAGAGGATGTCTTATCAGTCATCCTCTGTTGTTTTTTATTGAGTTATATTCATTTAACCGGCTTTCTCTTCCCGGCCAAATTCCATAAGATAAGCTTTGATGAATTCTTCGATTTTCCCGTCCATCACTCCGGTTACATCGGAAGTCTGGTAGTTGGTACGGTGATCCTTCACGCGGCGGTCATCAAATACGTAACTACGAATCTGTGAGCCCCACTCAATCTTTTTCTTGCCGGCTTCGACCACAGCCTGAGCTGCCCGGCGTTTTTCAAGTTCCATTTCATACAGCTGAGAACGTAAAAGCCTCATCGCATTCTCACGGTTACCCAGCTGAGTACGCCCTTCGGTATTTTCAATGGCAATTTCCTTTTCTTCGCCAGTTAGTTCGTCAATGTATTTGTAATGTAGTCGAACGCCGGTTTCTACCTTATTCACGTTCTGACCTCCGGCACCTCCCGAACGGAAAGTGTCCCAGCTCAGATTAGCCATATTAACTTCAATGTTAATTGTATCGTCCACCAGCGGAACAACGAAAACCGAAGCAAATGATGTCATTCGCTTGCCCTGTGCATTGAACGGCGATACCCTCACCAAACGATGAACACCGTTTTCGCTCTTGAGGTATCCGTAAGCCATATCACCTTCTACCTGGATAGTTACAGTCTTGATACCGGCCTCATCACCGGCCTGATAGTTGGTTAACTCGGATTTATATCCCTGCCTTTCGCAGTAACGCTGATACATCCTGAAAAGCATATCGGCCCAATCCTGAGCCTCTGTTCCTCCGGCACCGGCAACAATCTTTATCACTGCTCCCAGCGAATCCTCCTCATTCGAAAGCATATTCTTCATTTCAATAGCTTCCAGCAAAGTAGTAATATGTGTGTAGGCAGCATCCACTTCCTCTTCGGTGACAGCCTCCTCGCGGTAAAAGTCGAAAGCCAGCTGGAGTTCGTCGGCAGCTGCTTTTACTTCATAGTAACCTTCAATCCATTTTTTCAGTTCCTTCACTTTGCGCATTTGCATTTCTGCAGCTTTCGGATCGTCCCAAAAATCGGGTGTCTGTGTGCGCAGTTCTTCTTCTTCTATTTGTATTAACTTAGTATCGATGTCAAAGATACCTCCTCAACGCGTCCTCGCGTTCCAACACTTCTTTAAGTTGGTCTTGTGTAATCATTTTATAATTGTTATGTAATTGTTAATCTGTATTTTATTAAATTAAGCAGGGCATCGCCTGAAAAGCCGGAGTTTATACATTGCTTTTAAGCAATCCCTTTATCACAGCATTTGTAAATCCGTTTGCCTCCATTTCATTCAGCCCTTTGATGGTAATTCCGCCCGGTGTGGTCACTTTGTCTATTTCCACTTCGGGATGACTTTGATTGGTCTCGAGCAGGGTAATTGCTCCACGCAGGGTTTGCAGGATTACTTCGCGGGCATCGTCGGGATAAATACCCATTTCCACTGCACCTTCCATACTGGCACGGATATACCTGAAGGCATAGGCTATACCACAGGATGAAAGAGCCATAAAAGGTGTGAGTTGCTCCTCTTTTACAATCATTGTAGTACCCAGTTCATCGAAAATTTCCTTCACAGCGGCAATTTGTACTTCGCTGGCATTGTACTGTGCAATGGTTGAAAAACTTTCTTTCACTTCGATAGCAGTATTGGGGATAATCCGGAACAAAACGGCATTTTTATCGAAAAGCCGGATTAATTTCTCAAATTCAACTCCCACAGCTATTGATATGATAATCTGCTTTTTATAATCAATACTCCTTTCGATTTCAGTTGCTACTGTTTCCACCAGCCAGGGCTTTACGGCTATTATGATTATATCCGCACCTTCAATTGCTTCCGTGTTCGAAGTGGTCAGTTTCAAGCTGCCATTTATTTTCCGGAATTTGTTCAGGGTTTTTTCTGATTTATCACTGATAGTAATATTTTCAGCGGGAATAAGTTTTCCCTGCTGCAATCCATGGGCTATAGCTCCACCGATGTTTCCTCCGCCAATTATTGCTATTTTTTTCATATGAAATGAATGTTTTATTACATCTGTTGAATAAAGTTGCAAAGATACTGAAAAAACGTGAAATAGCCCTGAATTCAGATAATCGGTTAGAAACTAAGTACTAAACTTATGCCAACAGCCGATTTCCGGATATTTGGCTTATAGGTATCAGTAAGTCGCCGGGTGTATTGGACAGAAATAATCCCAAACAGATTGGTAAATCCGACACTAAATTCGGAATAGGGTTTATTAAAACCTGAAGTGGTTTCCGGCAACTTCATCAGTTGGATATTTTTATCGCTTTGACTTCCATAAGCAATTTTAAAACCGGCTATTTCTCTTAAGTTCAATCTTTTAATAAGTGGTATATTATTAAACAGAATTCCGTATGTTATAAGCTCCGACTGTAGTGAAGCCCATGTATCAGCCATGTATTCGTTGGTCTGCATCAGCGTAAACTGATAGCGGTTGTAAGCGCTACCGCTTTTGCCTTTAATATTCTTGAGCAGCGGATATGGAACGGTTCCGAAAATTTTTCCTCCTTCCAACAGGTAACGCCATTCTCCTACCGAAAATCTTCCCGTTTGCTGTATGGAAGTAACCAGACGCAGGTAATTCCGGGTGTTATCATTCATTCCCAGCTGATAGTTCCCCATTTCAACAGTTCCGTATATGACGGGGTTTTGAGTTTTCTGATAAAACCGCTGGAAATGTCCGTTGACGCTCCTTTCGTTGAATGAAAAACGACCGGTTAACGATACCGACTGCTGACGAATTGTTTCATATTCAGTTTCATCATCCGGTGCTATAAACGGAAATATTTCGCTGCGGTATGTTTTTTTGTTCTGATAAATCAAATATGCTTCAATGTCCGGTGTAAGGTCTTTGGTGGCAAAAGCTGTGAATTCATCGATTTTATTGAGTGAAATGCCTTTTTTAAGCGAAAAAAGGGTTGAAGAAATGTCATAATCACCGAGAATGAGTGGATTTTCCCGCCAGATGAAATCTGTATAATCATAATCGGTACGCCTGAGATCGCTGATATATTTTGCACCGACAATAAACCGCGATACTGTTGGTAGTTTCCATTGCATTTCGGCTCCGTATTTCCACTTTTTATCACTGAAACCAAAGGCACCGTAACCGCCAATCATAAAGTTTTTCCACAAATCCTCGTTGGTCCTCATGTTTAGTCCCATGCGCAAGCCTTCTTCTTCGGTCAGGCGCAGAATGGTTGCAAGCGGCCCTACATCTATCTTCCCTGCTTTCAGGTAACCGGTCAGGCCTGCATCGGCAATGATGCTTGCAGCTTTGTAGATTTTTGATTGCTGCAGGGCTACCATCCGGGTATTTATTTCTTTGTCGGAAAAAGCGCTTCCTGCAAACGAATCGGTTTGCAGCACGATATCACCTTCGCCGCCTGAATAGGATGTGTTCCGGCTGACGAGCAGTTCAGAACTTGCTCTGGCATTGTTCTTCAGCAAATCGTAAGTCATATACCAGGTCGATTGCTGATTATCAGGTATCCAGTAATTGCTGACCGGTCTGAATTTTTGCACAAAGCTGAGATTGTGTATAAAATTGAGATTTGCCTGTTTAGGCAGCGAAGCTGAAATATAAGTCAGTGCAAGGGTCGCGGAGTCAATATACATACTTCCGTTGAAAGCCAGACTTTTGGGATTTCTCGAATAAAAATGAATATCGTATTGTTTACCGGTTGGCGTGAGGATGCTATCGGTCAGGTAATACCGATAAAATGTACTGCCTATACCGGCAAGCGGACTGATCATATTCTTACCCAGCAAATTAACTGAATTATCGTAGAAACTGATGCGGTTGTCCATCCCGTCAAGCAGTTTATCAACCAGATTTTCTGTCGTTTCGTCAGTATTGTAGGTCTTTTTATTCTTCTGACGCTTTACCAGCCCTTTCGCATCGTACTCACTTTCAACCATATAAATTGGCACCATCAACACAGAATCGTTTTCAGAAAGATTTCCGGATTTCAATTGCTCAAAGAGTTTATTGTTTTGCCAGCGCGCATCGTTTTTACTCAGGAAAACAACACTTTGATCTATCGTGGAGAACAACACCTTCACATCGTTCTGCCTGCGCTTCTGTCGGACTTTTTTCATCAGATCAATAGCCGGATTAACACCGGGTATGATCAGTATTTCACCGAGAATATTGGTTTTTTCCTCCAGTTCAATCTGCGCTCCCACATTCTCGCCCCGTTTCAGTTTCAATTCATAAGGCTTATATCCAATAACAGTAAATATCAATGTTGTTTCAGAACCTTTGTTGCGTATTAAAAAATATCCTTCATCGTTGCTCTGAACTGCAACATTAGAGTCTTTGAAATAAATATCAACAGAAGCAATAGGCGATTTGTCATACTTATCAATAACCTGCCCGACAACCACAGTTTCCTGCGCCGCTACTTGCATAAGTGCAGAAAGAAATAACACACACAGAAAAACGATGTGCTTTTTTATTACCAGACAATATGATGTTCTCAATACCATGTCATTTCTTTTTTTGATTCATCGGATGAAACTCCAGTATTGTTTTCCGCAAAAACTGAACATCTATGTGAGTATAAAGTTCGGTGGTTGTAATCGATTCGTGACCCAGGAGCTGTTGGATCGCTCTCAGATTTGCACCGTTTTCGAGCAGATGAGTGGCAAACGAATGCCGGAAAGTGTGCGGACTGACATTTTTATGAATACCAGCCGTAACGGTAAGATCCTTCACGATGGTAAAAATCATCATCCGGGTCAGTCGGCTGCCCCGGCGGTTGAGAAACAGGTAATCTTCATGCCCTTTTTTGATGTTCAGATGGTTGCGGTCATTCACCCAAAAATCAATCTGCTTCTTCGATTCTTCCGATATGGGTACAAGCCGCTGTTTATTTCCTTTCCCCTCCACAAGCATGTATCCATCGTTAAAATAGATATTCGAAATTCTCAGATTAATGAGTTCCGAAACCCTCAATCCGGATCCGTAAAGCACCTCGATAATAGCTCTGTTGCGGTGACCTTCGGGTTTTGAGAGGTCAATAGCTTCAATGATGCGGTCAATTTCGGACAGCGTAAGAACATCGGGCAATCGCAATCCGATTTTAGGACTTTGAATTAGTTCGGTGGGATCAATTGTAATTTTATCCTTGTATATCAGGAATTTATAAAATGATTTGATGCTTGAAATAAGTCTTGCCAGCGAACGTTCGTTGATGCCGATTTCACCTGTTTCGATGATAAAATCGCGCAAATGTCTGTCTTCTGCCTCTTCGGGTAAAATATGTGCATCCGCCAGATACGAAAATAATTTCTTCAAATCACGTTCGTAACCTTCAATGGTATTTTCCGAAAGCGATTTCTCCATTTTCAGGTAGATGTGATACTCATCAAGAATTGAAAGCATGTTCGTCTGTGTCGGTTTGAGATTTGTTACAAAGATAAATAAAATCCGTGTGTTTAGTTTTGAAAAATTATTTGTTCACTCATTCGGAACAAGCTTTTTTACACTTTCAGAGATGAAAATACCACTCAAAAATCGGGGGAACAGAATGAAGTATAAATTTATCTAATAATTTTTTGGAGAAAATTGACAACATATAAACAAACAATTTAATTAAAAAAAGTATATCTTTACATTTCAAAAAGAACAGACAAATTAATGAAACAAAAATTTTTTCTTTTCCTTCTTGCAATCAGCCTGACTTTGCCTGCGATGGCTTATGATGCTTTCGGTCACCGGATTATAGCCGGAATTGCTTATAAAAATCTTACCTGTCATGCACGCAAAAAAGCGGATAAAATGCTGGGGAAGCACGGACTAATTTACGTATCTACCTGGAGTGATGATGTTCGAAGCGATTCGGCTTATGCTTACAGTTACGACTGGCATTTCCAGAACCTGCGTGATGGCATGACTCCAACCGATATACTTTCTTTGTTCGAAAACCCAAAAGCTGAAGGGCTTCATCTGTTTTTCGCTATCGACAGTCTGAGCCAAAGCCTGAAAAGCAACAAAAAAGATATCGGGGCGCTTAAATTTCTGATTCATTTCATTGCCGATGCTCACCAGCCGATGCATTTGGGACGAGCCGGAGACCGTGGTGGAAACGATATCATGATAAAATGGTTCGGCAAAGATATCCGGCTTCATCAGCTCTGGGATACACAGATGATTGAAGGACGCAATTATTCCTATTCGGAATATGTTGATTTTCTTCAGGATAAATTTTCTGACAGAAAAAATGAATTTAAAAAACAGTCGCTGCCACAGTCACTCGAAGCCGTTTATCAGGTTCGTAACAAAATATATAAGTACGATTACAATAATCTGAGAGCATATAATTACATGTATGTTTTCAACAACGATCTGGACGAACTGCTTTACCGGGGAGGCATTCAACTTGCCAATCTGCTGAACAAGGTTATGTAATTCAATATGATGAAATTCAGTTGATTAAAACCTCGTTTTTCAAACTTTTTTCTTCGGTCTTTTGTTTTAATATCTAATTACAACATAAAAAATACCATTATGAAAAAATTCTTACTTTTTATCCTGTTAGCATTTTCAACTAATGCTATTTTCGCGAATCAGCTGTTGCCCGGTACAACCAGGAAACCTGTGAAAAGTCCAATGGAAATTGTTAAATCATTTCCCGAAAAAAGTACCTGGAAAATACCCGGAGTTCTGACCATCGAAAAAATCAACGAATACATCAAAGCCCAACAGGCACTGGCAATTCAGTACGAATTGCTTGATAGTGTCCGCTACTGGAACTGGGATGTTAATACGAAGGGTTGGGTGAACGATAACAAAACGATTAAGATTACCTACGATACCAATGGCCGAATATTAAGTTCTATTGTACAGGAGTGGAATATTGATACACAGGAATGGGAAAATGCCTCAAAATCGACGTACACTTACAACAGCAGTGGTTTGATGACCATGTTATCGATGGAAACCTGGGACGGCAGCAACTGGACAAATGGCATGAGAACAACCATGACCTATGATGAAAACAAAAATCCGACGACAACAAAATTGGAGATGTGGTTTATGACCGACTGGACGACCATTTCACTGAGCACTTTTACCTATGATGCCAATCACAATGTGCTGACAGAAATAAACCAATCCGGTATGTTCGGTCCGCTTACCAATGTTTCGAAGGAAATTTTCACCTACAATGCAAAAAATAGAATATTGACCTCAACTCAGCAAACCTGGGAAACAAATCAGTGGGTGAACAGCAGTAATACAGTCAACACCTACAACAATCACGAACTTATAACAACCATTACCACACAAAAGTGGGAAACAAACAATTGGGTAAACGAATCGAAACATAGTTACACCTATGATGCGAATGACAACAATACAAACTTGCTTTATCAGAACTGGAACAATGGTAACTGGGATAATTCGCAACAGTGGATATCAACATTCGATACCCGCAATAATGAAACAACACAAATAACACAGGTGTGGGATGCCGGAGCATGGAAAAACCAATATAAAACAACCTATACCTATAATGCCTACGACGATGTTGCAACTGAACTGCACCAGGAATGGACGGTAAATACATGGGTTAATTACAAACAAGACACATACACATATGACGCAAACAGAAATGAGACACGTGATACCGAACAAACCTGGTTAAGTAACTCATGGGTGCTGTACAATCTTAGGCTGGGAACTTACGATTCGAATAATTATCCAATGACAGAATCAGACAAATCGTATGATCCGGATGGAATCACAGTCTCATCTGGCGACAGTACCCGATACTACTATCGCCCTGGCACCGATGTTCAGACTTTATACGGTGAACGATTCAGTGTGTATCCCAATCCAAATAAAGGGAAATTTACGGTATCGTGTTCCGAAAAAATTGACGGACTTGAGATTTTCAATTCTACAGGCGAAATAATTTTTTCCACATCAAAAGCCGATGACAGGAAAAAATCAATCGACTTATCGAACTATTCAAAAGGCATTTACGTAATCCGGATTAATTCAGGAAACAAATTGCTTACACAAAAAATCATTCTACAGTAAAAAAATGTTTCAACAGAATAGAAACTAAATTTAAGGGTCAGCCTCCGTTTCAAAAAAGGATCGGAGGCTGATCTTTTTTAAGACTTAAAGCATGAATTCGGCTGTTTACGGGGATTTTATCCGATACAAGAAATACATTTTAAAATTATTTTCTGTAAATTGAATTTGATTTTATATCTTTGACACACAAAAATTTATATCATTCAAAGGCAATAACATTTATTATTCTTCCAGTACTGCATAACCATGAAAAGGAGCTTATTCATTATTTGCATTTTATGTTCGGTTGCTTTTTCCCGGGCACAAAATAATCCGGATTCTGTGATTCTGGCTGCCAGCGACACACTTTCAGAGAAATCATACTCCGGTATAAATTCCTGTAATACTGAAAATAATATAATCTTTCCTGAATTCAAACTCAGGAACCAGAATGCACCCTTCGGGAAAAAACTGGTAAGAGGTGTTCTGATAAACTCTGCCGTCAATGCCACGATGATAACCACACTGATACTGAGCCCGAAAGAGTTTTCGATGTGGACTGATGATGACAGGCTGAAATGGTATATGATAAGGCAAAGATTTAAGAATGCTTACACTAGTCCTCCGGTCATAGACCACGACTTGTTTCTTACCAACTACGTGGGACATCCTTATCAGGGATCACTGTATTTCAACACAATACGTTCACAGGGATCCACCTTTCTCGAATCATCGCTTTACAATCTGGCACAGTCAGCAGCATGGGAATACGTGTGGGAAGCCGGGATGGAGCAACCCAGTATTCAGGATCTGATTGTCACACCCATTGTAGGCACTATAATGGGGGAATTATTCCACAAAGCCACGTTAAGAATGCGAAAAAACGGTTTCAACTGGTATGAGAAGGTCGTTGTCTGTATTATCAATCCATACTACGCCATCAACAACGGTTTCAGCACCCGAAGGTCAAGATAACCTTATATTTCGCTTATCTTCAGCGGATTGTACGATATTCCGTCATCAAACACATCTTCCTGCTCCCGGCGTTTTACCCACCGAACAATTACATTTGTTAGTGGTAATACGAGTATTTCATAGGCAGTTTTCATACCGGCCTGTGTCAGTATGAGCATCAGTAAATCATTGTTGGGAATAACTCCTGCAAATGCAATGGTAAAGAAAACCAGTGAATCTGCCCCTTCGCCGACAAGGGTGGATGCCACAGCCCGTAATGAAAAATTTCTCCCTTTCTGCAACAACTTCATTTTGCTCATTACCATTGCATTTAGGAATGATCCTATCAGAAAAGCAATAAAACTTGCCAGACTTATTCTTTCTGTGTTTCCAAGCACCAGTTGAAATGCATCCTGATGAGTAAAGTTCTCCGAACCCGGAACAATAATACTCAGGCGGAATATAACTACTGCCAGAAAGTTCATCAGAAAACCGTACCAGATAATCAACCGGGCTTTTCGGTAACCCCACACTTCGGCGATAATATCATTGACTATATAGGAAACTGGAAAAATGAGCAAACCGGCCGTGGCTTCAATCGGTCCGATTGAAATCAGTTTTTGTTCTACGATGTTTGCTACGATGAGGCAGGTTGTGAATAGCAACCCGCTGGCCATAAAGGCTACGGAAACTTGTTTTTTCATTTTCTTGTTTTTTTAACGTGGTATTCAAGCACACGTGTGGATTAATTTAATGTTGCAACTGTAATTTTGTCTCAGGATTACTACCTCCTTCGGAAAGATATATCACAAATAGCGGGCGCAAAGATACTATTTTTTTTTGAAACTGAATTTTTCAGGCACAGGATCATACCCGCTTCCTCCCCAGGGATTGCAGCTTAGTATCCGTCGGGTTCCTAGCCAGATGCCTTTAAGGAGTCCATGCTTTTTGATGGCCTGTATCGCATATTCCGAACAGGTGGGAGTATACCGGCATGAGGGATGTTTCAGTGGCGAGATAGCATACCGGTAAAAGTATATGGGTATCAGCACAATGAACTCGAGTATTTTAAGGAGTTGTTTCATTTTTTGCAGTTCGGTTCAGAAAAATTAAGGATTAATTTCTTCAGCGCAAGTTTCATTTTCTTTTCAAGCATTTCAAAACTTTCCTCTTCATTGCTTACATACTGAAAAGACAGATGAAATTTCAGGCTATGTTCCAGTGCGAAGTTTGTAATTTCGTGTTTATTAAGCCGATAAACTTCACGGGTAAGTCTTTTTATTCTGTTTCTGTCCACCGCGTGTTTGAAGCGTTTTTTGGGGACAGAAATCATCACGCGAACAGGCTCTGTTTCATTTTCATCAGCGACCAAATACACCACCCTGTAAGGAAAAGCTATATAAGCCCGACCTTGCTGGTGAAGTCGTGTAATGATTTTCTCACCACAAAGATGCTCTTTTTTAGGGAATGTATTCATCAGATTATTAAAAAAAGACATCCCAAAAGTACGAAAATTTCGATACATTTGGGATATCCGGATATATTTAGCTGATTTTCAGTCTGTGTACTTACTTTTTGCCGTTATTCTTTTTGGCTTCTTTCAGATAATTATCAAGCGCCATGGTCATAGAAGGAACCCCGGGTGCCGGAACTTCCAGATCAAGTCTCAGTCCGGAATCGCGTACAGCCTGCGCTGTAATGGCTCCAAAACATCCGATTTGAATTTCTCCCTGTTCGAAATTCGGGAAATTTTCAAGCAGCGATTTTATTCCGGCCGGACTGAAGAAAATAAGCATATCGTAGTCGAAAGGTTCATCCGGAGCGAAATTATTGCTCACTGTACGGTACATAATACCCTGAGAAAAGCTTACTTTTGAGTTCTCGAGTATCGACATGGTTTCTTCATTGCGGATATCAGAAGTTATATACAGGAATTTTTCCTCGTGGTGTTTGTTCAACACAGTAATTAAATCTGGAAACTTACCGGTTGGACTAAAAAAGATTTTTCTTTTCCTGTACTGTATATATTTCTGTAAATAAAGAGCTACAGTTTCTGAAACACAAAAATACTTCATTGATTCAGGAACAGTTATTCTCATTTCTTCACACAATCTGAAAAAATGATCAATTCCATGCCGCGCATTAAAAATAATTGCCGTGTGATCAAGGATATTAACATGCTGCGATCTGAATTCCCTTGCAGTAACAGGTTCAACTTTGATAAACGGACGAAAATCTATTTTCACGCTATACTTATCGATAATATCGAAATAAGGAGATTTTTCGGTAGTCGGACGGGGCTGCGAAACAAGTATCTTTTTGATTTTCAAGGCGTTAATTTTTTATAAATAAAACTTCAGATAATCAATTCATAAACCCGAAATAAAACCAAAAGGGGAAGAATTTCGAGCGTGCAAAGATACAGAAAAATATAAAATAGTGCTAACTTTTTCGTATAAAAAACCTGACCCAATTTAATTGTCAATAATATGTAAAAACACACCAAAAGTATTCCCGTAATAATTTCGAGAGGCAACTTCCACGATAAAGGTTGATATGTGTACAAAAATAACACCGGTAAAAGTACTATAGCGAACAAACTCAGGAAATTAAAATAAATATTCTGATAGTTTAGTACAGTTTTCTTATCGAAGAATACATTTCCCACCAGCTGAAAAAGGAAAAGTTTAAGCAAATAAAATCCGGAAGTTACTCCCACAGTTAGGAAAAATGTTTTAAACTCAAAATTTCCGGGCATAACAAATAAAAATTCTTGTATAAGTAACGAAAAAATCCCTACAGAGCAAAGAATAATCAAGATCCTGGACTGAAGATAATTAAGTGTGGAAACACTGGAAGTACCCCATGTATAATTATGTTTGAAAGTAGATCGTAAATTCTGCAGAAATTCTCCTCCAGACTTAAGCAAACTTCCAACAAAAAAAAGAAATAAAACCAGCAAAACAATAAAAACCCAGGATTCATTTGCAGGTAATGACAAGAGTTTAATACCTTCCATCCCGGAAGGCGGAAGTGACGCTGCCCGTTTAATCGAATCGATACCTGCAATCGAATCTGCTTTCGAAAGGCTATCGGACACAGCAAGCGTATCAGTGGCTAATCTGGCTGTAGTATCAATAAGTTTTATGATGCTATCGGTTGCGGGCATTATATTACTGATTATAAACTGTCTATTCTAAATTTTCGCGTACTGACGCAGGCTTTCATCCCAGCTATACGCATTGGCAATAGCATCCAGTATTTGTCCGGCAGATTCTACTACTGCCCACATTTGCAGATGCTGTGGACGCATGAAGAGTTCATCGGCAGCTTGCTTAAATTGTGCAATCAGATGATTGTAATAGCCATCAACATTAACTATTACAATCGGTTTTGTGTAAATACCGAGTTGTTTCCAGGTAATAATCTCGAGCAACTCCTCCAGGGTGCCACATCCTCCCGGGAGCGCCACAGCAGCATCACCCAACGAAGCCATTTTTTCCTTTCGTTCGTGCATCGTTTCGGTAATCACAAGTTCGGTCAATCCGTCGTGCTGCCATTCGGCATCGCACATAAACTGAGGTATCACTCCGGTTACTTTTCCGCCGTCTTCGAGCACACTATCGGCCAGAACACCCATCACTCCCACTGATCCGCCACCGTAAATCAACCGCAAATCATTCTTTGCCAGTATCGCTCCCAGTTCACGGGCTGTTTCGAAATACTTTGAATCGATTTTACTGCTTGAAGCACAATAAACACAAATATTCTGCATATCTTACCAGTAACTTTTTTTGAAAATTTTCGCAAAAATACGTTTTTCTTTCCGTATTTTTGAGAATTATTCAAATTTTGACTTAAAATGATATTAGTAACAGGAGCAACCGGTATGGTTGGCGGACATCTGATCTGGCATCTGCTCCAAACCAACGAGCGAATTGCGGCATTGACACGCAGCCATGCAAATACAGCTGATCTGAGAACCGTATTTGAGTTTTACACCAATACACCCGACCAATACCTCAGTCGGGTTAACTGGGTGAAAGGTGATGTACTCGATTTCAATAGTCTGGAAAGGGCGTTTGAAGGGATGGAATATATTTACCATTGCGCCGCCATAGTCAATTTAGGCAAAAACTACAACGACATGATCCTGACCAATGCCAAAGGAACTGAAAATGTAGTGAATGCAGCTCTGTGCAACAAGGTGAAGAAACTGTGTTTTGTAAGTTCCATTGCGGCTGTTTCTGATGACATCAGCCACGGACCGATTGATGAAAATACACCCATCGAGCCGGACAAGCCGGTTTCAACCTATTCAGAAAGCAAAATGCTGGCTGAGAAAGAAATTGAAAAAGGTATTCAGAAAGGTTTGAATGCAGTGATTGTCAATCCGGGTGTAATTCTGGGCATTTCGAAAAAGATGACCGGAAGTGGCGAACTTTTCAAACTGGCAAAAAAAGGATTGCCGTTTTATACATTCGGCAAAACGGCTTATGTAGATGTGCGTGATGTTTGCAAGGCAATGATATTTCTGATGAACAGCAACATAAACGGCGAGCGTTTTATCATTGCTGGAGAAAATTGTTATCATAGGGATATTCTCCGATGGATGGCTGAAGGATATCATACATACCGCCCGTTTATCGGTTTCGGAAAATTGCTGATTCCTGTAGCCGGTATTCTTGAAATTATTGGGAAAATAGCCGGCTTCACTCCATTGATTGACCGTTCTTCAGCCAGAATTTCCATCAGTCTGAAAGAGTATTCCGTCGGAAAATTTTTATCCCGGTTTGATTTTACATTTACGCCCATCCGAAAATGTATTCTGGAAATATGTGAATTTGACAGAAAAAGAAAGAAAAAAACGGTTCTGTACCCGTAAGCACAAAACCGTTTCCATCATTAAAACTTATGAAAAATTTCTTATTCGGCGAAGAATTTGTAAATGCACCATTCGTCGTATTTTTGCCCCGGACGTAATACCGGTGACGGGAAATGCGGATATGCCGGTGATGCCGGAAAGCCCTGAGCTTCGAGACAGATAGCACATTGCGCATCGTATTGTTTACCGTATTTTCCGGTTTGTTTTTCTACCCAGTTGGCAGCATAAATCTGAACACCCGGTTTTGTCGTGAGTACTTCCATTTTACGCCCGCTTTTCGGTTCATAAATATACCCTGCCAGCGCCAGTTCATGCGGTTGGTTTCGGCGAATCACCCAGTTGTCGTCAAGACCCCTGTTGGATGCATAAACCGGATTGTCAATTCTTTCCTCAATCAGTGTCGGTTCACGGAAATCATAAGGAGTTCCATCCACTTTCAAAACTTCGCCTGTAGGGCAGGTGTTGTCGTCGAGTGCAGTATGAAAATCGGCATTTAACTGGAGAATATGGTCACGTACAGTGCCTTCACCGGCTCCTTTCAGATTGAAGTAGGAATGATTCGTAAATCCTGCAATCGTAGGTTTATCGGTAGTAGCTTCGTAGTGAATCTTAAGTTCATTGTCGTCCGTTAACTCGTAAGTTACAGTCACGTCCATATTTCCCGGATAACCTTCTTCACCATCGGGCGAAAAATAATAAAGCACAATTGCATTGTCTGTAGTTGATTTAACTTCCCAGACACGCATATTGAAACCAACCAGTCCGCCATGCAGGTGATTGGGTCCGTTGTTGACTGCGAGGGTGTATTCTTTGCCATCGAGTGTGAATTTACCATCCTTAATACGGTTGGCAAAACGTCCGCAGGTTGAATTGAAATAGGTTTCTTTGGTTGTAATTTCTTCGAGTGTATCGAAACTCAAAACCACATCGGCCAGCTCTCCGTTCCGGTCTGGAGCCCAAAGCTTCACAACACGTGCACCATAATTAGTAATTACAGCCGACATCCCTTTGTTGTTTTTGATTTCGTAAAGAGATACTTTCTTGCCTTCAATGATTATTTCTTCTGCCATAGCATAAAGTCTTTTTGAATTTAATATCAATTCCCTTTATGTAGAAATGTCTGCAGAAAGGGAATTAATTGTATTTTGTTTGATTATTCTACTTTCATGGCACCGTTGCCAATTTCAGCAATGTAGAAATCAGGTTTGATGTTGATTTTAGCTTCATAAGCCTTGCCAACTTTTTCCTTGAATTCTTCGATGGCTTCATCCTTCACCAAAGATACAGTACAACCGCCAAAACCGCCACCGGTCATACGCGAACCAATAACACCTTCGATTTTCCATGCTTCTTCGGCCATCGTATCGAGCTCGGGACCGGTAACTTCATAATCGTCGCGAAGTGAAACGTGAGATGCATTCATCAGCTTACCAAAAAGCTCAATATCACCTTCTTTCAGCGCTTTCACTGCATCGGTGGTACGCTGAACTTCGCCAACGACGTGACGGGCACGTTTGTGAGCTATCGGATCGGTAATAGCATCTTCAATTTTTTCAAATTCGGCTTCAGTTAATTCAGCCAAGTATTTAATAGGTCTGACTTTATTGAGTTGTTCAACTGCTAGTTTACATTCGGCAACACGCTGATTGTAAGCGCCCGAGTCGAGTTTGTGCGGGCTGTGAGTATTTGAAATCACGACTTTAACACCTTCCAGTTTGACAGGAACGAGTTCAAAATCGAGTGTATCGCAATTCAAAAATATTGCATGATCTTTTTTACCATTAGCGCTTGCAAACTGGTCCATGATACCACAATTAACCAAAGCGAACTCATGTTCGGCTTTCTGACCGATTTTTGCCAGTTCGGTGCGGTTCAGACCTGTTCCAAGCTGATCATTCAGAGCATATGCTGTAACCACTTCGAGTGCTGCTGATGATGAAAGCCCGGCACCATTAGGTACATCGCCCCAAATCATAATATCGAAGCCCTGCTCAAATGTATATCCACGTTTTACAAATTGTGCAAATACGCCAAGCGGATAATTTGCCCATGATTTCTCGAGACGCTCAGTTAGTTTGTCGAAAGTAACTTTTACAACTTCGGGCTGGTTGAGCGAACGGAACTGAACAAATTTTTCGCCGTTTTTACGGATTAATAAATAGGTTCCGAAACTTAGTGCGCACGGAAACACAAAACCACCATTGTAATCGGTATGCTCGCCAATCAGGTTAACCCTGCCGGGTGAGAAATAAACTGCTTCAGCTTCCTGCCCATAGGCTTCTTTAAAAGATTTTTTCAATTCAGATACTTCCATGTTGTATTAAATTTTATAATGAATAATTTTTCAAGTATTGCATAAAGAATTAATTTCTGCAAATTTACCGGAAATTAGCAGATTTTTTTGTTAAGAGATGATTATCAATTGTTAATTATCAATATATTTCGGAGTTTTTGATAATTCTAAAAAGGGATGGTTGAGGGCTCCTTATTCTCAATTTTAATAATTTTATCTACGACATATTTGCTGAAACCGCGCCAGGGCAGAACTCCGTTGTATTCCTTGTAATGTAGCTCCATATCCTTGCCGCTGCTCAGCATCAGGGTATCGGCAATGCCTTTGTTTTCCACCGAAAACTCAAATTCGTAGGACTGAATAGTCGATCCCGGGGTTTTTCCGGATGAACGAAATCCGGATTGAATCAGTTTTCCTTCGTAGGTTTTGAAAATGACCCCTTTTTTCACCATATAATTGAGTTCTCCCGCTTTTACACCCTCTCCAAACACAAAATAATACTTATAATAGACAATACCTGATAAAACCAGGACTACTATTAGCGATATGATCCAGATTGCTTTTTTCATAATTCCTGAATATTTTTTTTGTATAAATTCTGTTAACTGTTAATTCATTGCAAATATATAGCATTTTTCTTAGCACGATTGTTTTTTTATAAAAAACTAATCAGATTTTGATTAATTCTTGCTAATTTTACCATCGAAGAAAATAAATAATAAGTTGATTTACGGACATATACATTTCAGCAGTTATAAGATTAACATCTCAACACATCAGCCATGGAAGACAAACTAGTTACATTAGCCATACGCACTTACCAGCGTGCTCAAATGATTAAAAGCGTTCTGGAGCAAAACGGCATAGAGACTCAAATTCACAATCTGAATCTGGAACACCCCGAAATGGCAGTTGGCGTCCGTGTACGCATAAAGGAAAGCGACCTTCCGCGTGCACTGGCTATTGTCGAGGAAAAAGAAAAAGACTGGGAACTTGAGGAAACAAAGGACGAGCCGCCCAAAGGAAGAAAAATTATTATCCCCATTGACCTTACCGATCAGATAAATGAAGTTTGTCTGTATGGTTTTCAGTTTGCCGAAAAACTTCGAGCTGAAGTCATTTTTCTGTATGCCTATTTTACGCCGGCTTTTACCATCTCATCCAACAACGAGATCAGTACTTACAGTCTGGCCGACAGTGAAATGCTCAGGCGGATTGTAAATACTAACTACGCCGATGTGGAAAATATTACCAACCTGATAAACAAATGGATAGCAGCTGGGATTGTTCCGGACGTAAAATTTCGATTCGAACTAAAAGAAGGTGTACCCGAAGACCAGATCTTGGAAATGTGCAAAAAGGAAAAACCTGTAATGGTGGTGATGGGTTCACGGGGCAAGAACAAAAAGGACGAAGAAATAATCGGCAGCGTAACAGCCGAAGTACTGGAAGCCTGCAATGTACCAGTCTTTGCTGTGCCGATGAACTTAAACATAAAATCTCCAACCGAGATTAAGCGCATTGCCTTCCTTACCAATTTCGATCAGAAAGATTTGATTGCCATAGATACAGCCATTACTTTTTTCAACCGCGATAATCTGGAACTGATTTTCATCCATGCCTCACAGAAAAAAGACACGTGGGATGAAGTGATGCTGGCCGGAATCAAAGAATATTTCAGTAAACATTACGAGGGAATTAAAACCGAATATGCCATCCTCAACCGGGAAGAAAATTTAAACCAGATCGTTAAATTTCTCGAAGAAACAGATATTGACCTGGTGGCTTTGAATACAAAAAAACGTAACATTTTTGCCCGTTTCTTCAATCAGGGAATTGCAACTAAACTGCTTTTCAATGTGGATATGCCATTACTGGTAATGCATATGTAAGTTTTTATAATAATATATCAAATTTCAAATTCAAATATATAATGAAAAAAATCTGCTCTGTAATTTTATTGATGGTCTTTGTTTCAGGGATACAAATTCATGCTCAAAAAACCGATAAGAAACTCACAAAACTAATAGAAAACGAAATCAGCGACTTTAACGGAGTGGCCGGAGTTTATGTAAAAAATCTGAAAACCGGCAGAGAAGTCACACTGAATGCCGACACGCTTTTCCCAACTGCCAGCACCATTAAAGTTCCGATAATGGTTGGCGTTTTCAATAAAATTATCAACAGGCAACTGGATTATTATCAACCTCTTACTTATTCCATAAAAAAACAACTCTACGCCGGAGATGATGGACTGATTGCCTCACTTCGCGACAGTTCAAAAGTTTCACTGAGCATTGTACAGATGCTCAGTATCACAACCAGTGATAACAGCGCCAGCCTGTGGCTGCAGGAACTTGCCGGTACCGGAACTGAAATCAATAATCTGATGGATAACATCGGGCTGAAACATACCCGGGTAAATTCACGGACTCCCGGACGGGAAGCCATCCGGGAAATCTATGGCTGGGGGCATACAACTCCGCGTGAAATGGCTGGCTTGCTGGTAAAAATACGCAACAGGGAAATACTTACACCGGCAGCCTGCGACGAAATGTACCGGATACTGGGTACAATCTATTATGACGACCGGGCACTGAGCCAGATACCGCCCACTGTAAAAACTGCCTCTAAGCAGGGAATGGTGAGCGATGCACGCTCTGAGGTCGTACTTGTCAATGCACCTCATGGCGATTACGTATTTGCCGTTTATACCAAAAACCAGAAAGACCTGTCGTGGAAAAAAAGCAACGAAGGCCGGCAACTGATTGTCGAAATTTCAAAATTGCTCTGGAATTACTTCGAACCCGGCTTTGGGTGGAAACCTGCTGAGGGTAACGACGAGTATAACGGAGCCGATTAAACTATAAGGTGCCATGAATTCGGACCGGTTTCAAATATTATCCCGATATCAGGAGAAAACCGAAGGAAACAGGGTCAGATGCCATATTTGTCCGCACAACTGCCTGATACACGAAGGAAAACCGGGGATTTGTCGCACACGGATTAATCGTGAAGGCACACTTTGGAGTATAGCTTACGGCAATCCTTGTTCTGTAAGTATCGATCCGATTGAAAAAAAGCCATTATTTCACTTTCTTCCCGGAGAAGATATTTTTTCGCTGGCTACAGCCGGATGTAATTTCCGTTGCCTTAATTGTCAAAACTGGCAAATATCTCAATCTGCACCCGACGAACTAAAAAGTTATGATTTAAGTCCTGAAGAGGTCGTTCGTCAGGCTGAATTATCGGGCACCCGACTTATCGCTTTCACTTACACGGAACCAACGGTTTTCTACGAATACATGTTCGACACAGCCCGTATAGCGCATGAGAGAAGTTTGAAAACTGTCGTCGTTTCCAACGGTTACATTAACCGGGAGCCGTTGCTTGAGTTAATTCCCTTTCTGGATGCCGCAAATATCGACCTGAAGTGTTTTGATAATGACATTTATCTGAAATTGACCGGCGGTAAACTTCAACCTGTGCTCGACACGCTCATCACGCTAAAAAAGAAAAATGTCTGGCTTGAAATAACCAACTTACTGATTCCGGCTTTCAATGACAATCCCGAACAAATCAAAGCCATGTGCTCCTGGTTGGCTGATAATGGGTTTTCGGATACACCATTACATTTCAGCCGTTTTTTCCCCCATTACAGGTTGCCGGATACATCGCCAACCCCTGTGAAAATCCTGTTGCAGGCCAAACAAATAGCTGAAGACAGTGGAATAAAATACGTTTATCTCGGAAATATTCCGCAACTGTCAGGTGAAAACACCATTTGTGCCCACTGCAGAAAAACCCTGATTATCAGGGAAGGTTTCTCTGTGATGGAAAATCAGATATTGAAGAGTAAATGTCATTATTGTGGAACTGCAATTCCCGGGGTGTGGGAATAATTACTTTTCTTCCTGAAAAACAGTGGCAGTAAAGGTGTAAATATCTGCCTCTTTCCACCCGTCCCAGCCAATGCCGGCTTTGTCGCGGGCGCAATGCCCCAAAAATTCTTCGAGGTTCCAGCCAGTTTCGGTAGCTACCTGGGGCAAAAACAATCCGCTTTGCCTTCCTTTCTGAATGAAAATGCCGTGAACTCCGGGAATGATTTCCCGAATATCCTGAATCAGCCTGAGCGGCGAAAGAACCGAGATTTCTATTTCAATATCATCCAACTCCTCTTCAGTCACTGGCATAAAACGATAATCGTGTCTGGCTGCCGACACCGCCATTTCGCGCACCGTTTCAATCAGCGGTTTATGAGCAACGACCATCCCGATGCAGCCGCGCAGCTTTTTATGCTCATGCAGGGTTACAAAAGCTCCGCAATTTGTTTGTAATGTCTCCGAAACAATTTCATTTTTGGATGAAACGGATTTATGGAACAGTTTTTCAATGGATTGGCGGGCTTCATGCAGCAGCTGTTTTTTTTCATCATCTGTCAGTGAAAACTCCTTTTTTTGAGCGGATTTATTTTCTTTGAGAACTATTGACCAGTAACCCACCACCTGATTTCGTTCCCCGTAATGTCGTATATCACCCGAATTGCAATATTCTACTTCTTCATAACTATACTGCTTCTCGTTTTCGGTCATATACATCAGGGTCAGTACCGAAGTCCAGCCACACAATCCGGTGAGCAGATTGGGGATGTTTTTTTGCGCAAGATCAGCCAAATTGGTTCTTAACACATTCGGTTTACCGGTCAGAATGGCATTTTTTGTATCTTCGTCAACCTTCAGCGCATCATCATATTGTGGATAATGCGAGAAATCAGTGCTGATAACAAACAAATTATCGGGGTTAAGGAACGGCTTCAATGCCATTGCTATTTCACGACAAATATCGGGATAAGCAGTTCCGAGAATTATCGGAACGATTTTATAATTTCCTTTCAGCTGATAATACAAAAAAGGAAGTTGTACTTCAATGCTGTGGTCTTTGAAGTGTGCAGCTCTGTAGTCGGAAAAAAGAGCTGGATATTTTTCGGTCAGCTCCCGTCCCAGTTCGGTATCAACTTTTTCAGTACCATAGGGCATGATAAAATCACCTCCGCAGTAAACCGATGCACCTTCGAACCGAAAATGATGCGATGAGCCAAGAATAAAAACCCGCCTGTAAGTAACCGAAGTATCA
>Ga0316603_10000264_pt1 | contig 27421 bp, 13 predicted proteins | sample OWC_soil_day10_n_FD_207649 | JGI IMG/M metagenome (GOLD analysis project Ga0316603, IMG submission 207649) | Wetland soil microbial communities from Old Woman Creek delta, Ohio, United States - OWC_soil_day10_noCT | ecosystem: Environmental > Terrestrial > Soil > Wetlands | place: USA: Ohio... | reverse complement strand
CCGTTCAAAGGATTTCCTGCCCATATACCTCCTGCTTCTACGCCTAATAAACCTACTTTGGTTTTGGCATACAAGGTAGCTTTACGAGTTTGCTGTTGTGGCTGCACTTGTGATGAGGTACTGGTTGCTTTTCTGTCTAAATCTTCTTGATAAATAGCAGCAAGTGTAAATTTGCCCAATTCTTTCTGATATTTTGCTAAAATAGCAGGGTTAGCTCCCCACCAAAGTTCGGGACCAAACGCAACTTTAAAACCATCCAGTCCTTTTTTTCCTGCTACCTCAAATCCAAACGGCGCTTCTCCGTGATAAATATCCAGGTTGGGTCCGTAGTTGGTTTCGGGATACAAGCCAAAGAAGTCGCCTTCGTAGCCCCAATGAAAATGTCCTGTGCGGTAAAATCCTTTTAAATTATACCATTTGGTATCCCAACTATATTCTGCTTTATAAATAGAAATATGTTTGGCTAAATTTAAGTCGTATTTTTCACCGGTTTGGGGATTTACAAACGCAGCTTCTCTTGCTTTATTTTCATAAAATATTTCATCAATAGCATTATTTGCCACATTCCCGATTACATTTAATGTAACATTGGCACGCACATTATCGCTTGGTTTTGCATCAAAGCCAAGATAGTATGATTCTAAGTGGTCAAATCCTAATTTATTGGGAATTGCAGTTTCTGAAGCGTATTTTGATGGAGGTGTAGTAATATTTTTCCCTCCTGTGTTGAAAGTTGAAATTTCGCCACGAACGCTGATGCTGTATTTTTTTGTTTGTTCGTTGTCTAAAGCCGATTTATCGCCTCTTGCTTTCAAGATTTCGCCTTGAATTTGGATATTGCTGAAATGTTTTTCCAAAGCGTCTCTGGTTGCACTTGGGGCATATGGATTGAATTTGTGTGCTTGTTGTAAGGCATAGTAACAAGCGCGAGGGTAGAGTTGGTAATGTCCGGAAGCATCGTTTTCGCCCTTGGCACAGATACCGAACCATTCTTCATTCATATTGTTGGTGCCTGGTACATAATCATAGGAGTAACCTCCATTGTTCCAGGTGGAAATAGTATTGTGTATATCTAATTCAGTGGTCATCTTGGTTTTCCACCAACCGTCACTAAATTGGAAAGTAAAACCTCCGATGCTGTTTCCCGTACCGCCCATTCCGGCGGCATTTTCATAAATTTCTTTCCAATTGGCAAGGTCAAATATGGCTTGTCCGCGTTGTTCTTCTGTCTGTGTCTGTGCGTTGTAAGCATCGGCTCCAAACTCGGTAAACATAATGGGTTTGTTTGGACAAGCAACTTTGATTTTGGTAAAAATATCGGTAAACGAAATACCACGATAGCTATTGATGCCTAACACATCCACACTCGGACATTCTTTGGCAATAATGTCAATAAACAGGGCATCACCATTACAGATAGAAACCGGGACATTGGTATCTATACTTTTTGCAGTCAACACACCTTTTTCAAACATTTTATACAGTGCTTCGGCTCTGCGGGTTGATTTGCGGTCGTTAATCGGAATATCTTCCGTTTCGGCACCGTCCCAAAACAAACCGTAGTTGTTTTCGTTACCCAATAAATACATTAACAAACCGGGAGTTCCTTTGTAGGTTTTTACCATATTGGCAACCTCGTTGTTAAGCATTTTAATTACTTTCGGGTCGGAGTAATCAGTAACTCCGTACCATACACCCTCTACATTTAGACCGTAACGCCCGAAGGTGTGATTTACGACAGTGTAAATTCCGTAATTTTCGTATATGTATTTAATCCATTTCGGTTGGATACCCACATAAGCACGAATGGTGTTTACGTTCATGTTTTTCAACATTGACATTTCGTTATCGAGAGCCGTTTTGATAAAATCGTCGGATTGTTTCCACAGGCTATAATTATAATTGGTACCAATCGGGAAATAATCCCAATTTATACCATTAATCATAAAGTCGTTGCCATTAACGACTAATTTCATTCCATCGTTAGTTTTTACAACAGTAACTTTATCTGCCTGAGCAAATAGTACAGCTGAAAATAACATCAGAATAAATGTTAATAGGTTTTTTCTCATTGTGTTACTTGTTTTTGTGTTAGTACTTATTTGTTAATTGAATATTTTTTATTTCTCAACTCACTGATGTGTATTTTCTTTATACTATTTAATAAGAATCAGTGTTTTTTTTGATTAAATTATTAGTTGTTTTTCATCACCAATTTTGGTGTTCTGTCCACTTTATATAATCCCCAGTGTTTTTCGGGTTCTAAAGGTTCTGATGATCCTTTCCAAGGTTCATCAAATGCTTCGAATACAAAAATAATTTTCTTATCTTTTTTAGCCCAGTCCATCAAATCGTTATAATATACCATTTGATTTTCTTCACTTACATTATCGGGCAATATTCCCCTTCCATTTGAGTTGGTTGCCCAACCTGCTTCGGTTATTATTACCAATTTGTGAGGATAGGCTTCGGCTACAGCATTGTAATTTTGCTGTGTGTAGCTAAGTGCCTCATGAATATTTTTGTATTCCCAAACGGGGTATGTATGAATGGATATAAAATCTACCTCCTCGGCTAAACGTTTTAGCTTGGTAATCCAAGGTACGTAGTTTTCGCAAAAGGTAACCGGTTGTTTTGCTCCATCTTTTATCATTCTCACATACTTAATCACACTGTCTTCGGGCACGTAGTGGTCTGTCCAATCTACACAGGCTTCGTTTCCTGCCGAAAGCGAAAAAATGATTTCAGAATAAGAATTTGCTAATACTATCAGTTTTTCAATTTGATGAATGTTTTTTTCTTTATTCTTCATCAACTCTTCTTCTGAGAAAAAACCTCCCCAAGGGCAACCAAAGTTGTTCATTTCGGCAACGATATAAGCACCAAGCATTACTTTTATGTTTATCTTTTCATTTTTTATTACTTGTAATACTCTTTCAGCATGTTTGTCGCAATCATAAAGTCTGATATATTTCCAGTTTTTTTGAATTATTAACAAGTCTTCGTTAATTTCTTCGTAACTTGGAACTATCCCTCCTGGTTGCTGACCTGCTCTAAAACCAGAATAACAAATTGCTTTACCGAAATCTACATTCAATGTCCTTCTTTTACTCATCCCCCTAAACAGATTTTTAAAACTTAATTTTTTCATTTTTGTCCCATATTCCCCAGAATGCACCTACATCACCTTCGTTACCCACTTTCCACGATTCGTCGAAAGAGGTAAAGTAAAAAATCTCAATATCTTCCTCCTTGGACCATATCTGTGTGTTGATGAAATATTTTAATGCATTTTCCGGAGAAGGCAGTGCACCTTTGTAATCTTCCCCCTGGCTTGGCCAGCCGGTTTCTGTTATGATTACATGTTTATCGCCATCGCACGCATGTACCGCCTGGTAAAACATTTCTTTCATATACATCAGCGAATAATCAGCGTGGCAGCATTCCCAAAAAGGATAACAGTTTGCTAAAATTACATCGCAGGCTTCCGTTATTTTTGGACGGGCGGTGAATTCATAATATGCATCCACATATCCTACCGGAATGTTAGGTATGGCATTTTTCACTCTTTTTATACAGCCCAGCAGTTCCTCTTCGGTTAAATCTTCGCGATACAATACTTCATTGCCGACTGCAGCAATATCAACAAATCCCTCTTTGGCCAATTTTATCAGTCCTTCTATTTCTTCCTCGTTCAGTTTCTGATTTTTGCCCAACCAGGCGCCCACTAAGGTTTTAAGACCAAATTCTTTTGCTATTTGGGGTATCAATTCATTGCCTTCGATACACGAAAAAGAACGAACCCATTTTGTATATGGGGCTATTATTTTCATTCTTCTTCGTATTTGTTCTTCGGTAAGTACATCACCTGGCTTCTGTCCTTCTTCGTAAGCACTGAAGCAGATACCGTGCATCCCGTCATTTAAGACTTTATGAAACTGTTCATTTAATTCACTGGTTGTTTTATTGCTGAAATCTACTCCTGAGATTCCTGCTAACGACATTGCTTTTTCAGGTCTAACTGACATATCTGTTTAATTATTAATTGTTAATTATTTCAGCTCACCTCTTCGGTCAACCAATGTTTGACGAATATCGCGTGCTTTTTTCTCTGTAATATCGTATTTCCACATAACCCAAATAGCTATTATGCCTGCAATGGAGGGAACAGAAATATCAGCTATACGAAGCATAGTAATGGTATGAATGGATTGTTCCTGTATATTTTGGTTAAAACCTACAGCGCTTAAAATTACTCCGCTTAAAAATAATGCCAGCGACATTCCGAGTTTCACCATCCACCAGTAAACAGCTCCGAACAAGGCTTCTTTTCTGGGCATTCCATTAATAAGTTCATCGTAATCACAAACATCAGCAGTCATCGACATCATTAATGTAAACAATCCGCCAATACCAAACGACATAAACGGTAATGGCAAAAACATTAACCAGGGAATTCCGGGGTGAAAACCCCACCATTTCAAAACATAACCCACTATTGAAATTAAAGTGGAAACAATAAATGCATTTTTCTTCCCGATTTTGGTTGACATAAACGTAATAATAGGAATTACCAAAAATGCAGTCAACATAGCGCTTACCGTTCCAAACCAGGCCGGCCATTGACCTGCTGCAGGTTGATTGCCTTTGAATAAATAGAAAATTACAATATAAAATGCAAATGAAGCAACAATCTGATACCCGTTAAAAACCAGAAAAGTTGCTCCACAAAGTCGTAGGAATGGTTTGTTGCTGATTGTTTGTTTGATATCTTTGAAGAAATCTTTTACATTTGATACCAAACTTTTAAATGATAATTTTGATTGTCCCGACAAATGTGACTGGTCTATTTCCTTACAGAATAATGCCGGTAAAATAGCCATAACCAGGCAAATACCTCCAACCCAATAAGATAGACTTCTCACTCCGGTCGGTGCATTTGGGAACAATTCGGGACGGGAAATCAAATACCAGAACCAGGGAGCAATCATCCATGCTACTTGTCCCATAACCTGAGATATGGCCATAAGGCGTGTACGTTCATTATAATCGGGAGTCATTTCGTATCCTAATCCGATAAGAGGTGCTGCAAAAACAGTGTACCCCAAATAAAATATGATAGACATCAACAAGAAGTAAATAAAATTAAACGTTTCGTGGTTGTTGCCGGCTTCCGGAATTTTTAACTGCCACATCAATATAAACGAAATACCTACTACTATACCTCCGCCAAATATATACGGTTTACGTCGTCCCCATCTGGAACGGGTATTGTCTGAAATATAACCCATTATCGGATCTAGAATTGCATCCATAAATCTTGGTATTGCTGATAAAATTCCCGCTTTGTAAGGACTCATACCGAATCCAACGACTAAGAAAAACATAAATACACCTAATGCCGCAGGTAATAATTGATTGGTCAGATTTCCTGCCCCGAATGCCCATTTTTGTACCATTGGCACAACATCTTTTGGGTTTGTTTTGTGGTTTGTTTGCTCCATAAATCAATGTTTTTTTAAGTTTAATTAAAAGGTTGTTATAAATATTCTATTTAATATATAAGTATTGTCTGAATGGCCTCTCCACTTATATCAATCGTTGTTTTTTTGTCGTGGAGTTTAAGAGTTATCTGTTTTTTTGTGGTATCTTGATTTAACACAATTAACACCACCGATCCATCCGGATTTTGTGCTGCTGTTACCATGATCTTTTTATCCGAATTCTTAAATCCAATACGAACAGCTCCGGGTCTGATGAATTTACTGAAATGTGTCATGACATTATATAAGGGTGTGAAATAGACTTCATCATTTTCCGGATCAACAATCACGGGAGCTACGCACCAGTTTTTGAACCAATTTGGACCGCCCTGTTTATCCAGAACCATGTTCCAGTCAATCCACCCGTTCACCCAATTATTGAGGCAGCCGATAATGTCGCCGGCATATCTGAAAACAGGAACATATTTCGGGTGCAGGTATTTGTCGTTTTCCGGAGCCCAATCCCAACCCCAATCAGTAGCTTCTTTCGCCCAGTACCACTTATCGTCTTTCCATCTGGGCACTTCGGCATCCACGCAGGCCTCGGTCTGAATAATATACTTATCCGGAGCAGCTTTGTGAGTATGTTGAAGCGATTTGGCGAAAATGTCGTAGGTACTTGCATACCAATGGATGGCTGTGCCGTCGTAGTATCGGGAAGATGCTTCATTTTCGAACATTACATCTGCCCATTTTTCTAATTCGTCGCCTCTGTTTTGGTCATAACCCAGTATTTTTACATCGCACCCTTCTGATTTCAGCTTTTTCCCAAGGTGGTTATTTACAAAATATGTCATTTCGTGCGGTGTGTAATGCATACTCTCCCAGTTATTGCCGCATCCCAGCGGCTCATTTTCTACCGTAACTCCCCATATATCAATGCCTTCGGTTTTGTAAGCTTCAATATACTTTGCAAAATACAAAGCCCAGGTATCGTAATATTTTGGCAATAATTTGCCGCCACGCCAGTCATTGTTGTCTTTCATCCAGGGCGGAGCGGTCCAGGGCGACGAAACTATTTTGAAACCCTCTTTCGATACCTTCATCGCATCTTTTATCATTGGTATGATGTCATCTTTATCGGGTTCGACGGAAAAATGTTTCAACTCCATATCACCTGCAACAGGGGCGTAGGAATACTGATTTAATGAAAAATCGCAGGAATTGATATGCGTACGGGTCAATGAATATCGTGCTCCGTCTTCGCCAAAATAGGCATCCAGTATCAGATTTCTGTTCTTCAGACTTAGTTTATTCAATAAATAAGCTGATGCCTCCGTAAAAGAGCCCCCAAAACCTAAAATTGTTTGAAATTTTTTGTCCGGAAACAATTGAATAACACTTGATTTTCCGTTGGATGAAAAATCTGATCTCTTTTTAAGTTTATTGCCGTTAGCGGAGGTTTCAAAAACGTCGGCTTTCAATTGTTTTTGCTGTGCGTTGCATTCCAACATAGTAAAAAATAATAATAAGATGTAAATGAAATGTGTCTTCATATTTATACGGTTTTTATTTCAATGTTGTTTCCGGTAAATTCACTTCAACTGACACGATGGTGCCCGTGCGTTGAAAAATTTGTTGGCTTATCGTTTTGTCTAAGCATAAACTGTTTGTGTTCAGTGTTTTACCATTGGTAAAAGTTATTTTCAAGCTTTCTTTACCGGCTTTTTTGTATATCACCGGCACCTGACAGTATGTAAAGCAAAGCGAATTTTCACCCAGTTCAATTTCTTTTTCCAGCGAATTCACATCCACGTAACGGAAAGTCTGCGACGACGAAATCATTTCATCTTTTCGGAGCAGGCATGGACTGAAACGAAGTTTGCCTTCCGAAACGAATACACCTAATTCACCAAAGCGGCTCAGGATATCCTCTTTCACCTGTCCTGTCATGCCGGGTTGTTTGGCGCCTTTGCCCTGAGGTGTGTGAGAGTATGGGTCGGTAGGAAATGCGCCGTATAGAGATGGTGGTTTATGAACACCAATTCCTTCGTTAATTTCGTAATAATGGGCTAATAACCTGCCTGTTGTATTTTCGTCGGCATTGCTTTCAAATGCTTTCAGGCAACATTCCTGCACCGCCAACTGCAATTTGGAAACCATGTGCCAGTATATTGAGCCCAGGCCTTCATAAGCGTAAAAAGTTCCCGAACGCCCCGTAAATGCCTTGTGGTTAAATGTATTTTCAAAAATCCCAAGTACAAGATTTTTGTCTTTTTCTACCTGTTTCTCGTACCTGGAAATGTTATCCAACGCCACACTCAAGTCGTTTGCATTTTTGAAATTGCCGTTGAAATGATATTGACCGTTTATATCCTTTTCAATAATTTCCGTATTACCATTTGCTGCCAATTCGCTCAGTAATCCGGAGGTTGAAATGATAGTTTCGGGAATATTGTTTTTCTCTAAAAATAGCGGTAAATCTTTGTTGGGATAAAGAATGTAGCTGTACTGGTCTTCCCTGAAAAGTTTGCTGTGTTTCAGGCTGTCTAATAACTGTAACGCTTCTTCTGAGGTCAAAAAACCTGAACTCAACACAGCTACCTGACCTTCAAGCATTTCGCTTAAGTGAGCAATGGAAATTTCATGCTCATTTTCCAAGCTCATCAGGTTGTAAGCGTGGTATAAATTATCGTCTCTTTTGTTGGCTTTAATGGAATGTTCCAGGTATTGAAGGCTCACCTCCGTAAAATTCTTCACATCCCGGAGAGAAATTTTTATCTTTTTTCCCGAAAAAGATTTTGAGTAAATTTTTGATCTGTAATCGCTTGCAGCTTGTGCCAGACCATCTAATATTGATTTTCGGGTGGCGTTATTTATTCCGCTGTTCAATGTCTGTTTGTGCAGATTGAGCGTTTCGGCCATTTGGTCAAAGCAAGTTGCCAGTTCTTCCGACAGCGCAATATTTTCTGTTTCGGCCGATGCCAGTATTTCTTGTAAGAAATTCAGAAATCTTCTTAAATAATATAGTGTAACCATCGAAACGCCGTTGCCGACAAGCGCATTATTGGCATCGTTCCATTCCGGGCGTTGTGTGTTCATCCATATACCGGCTTCGGGGATAAAATTGGACATTTTTGCCAAAACAGTTGCCAGTATTTTCTCAATGAAAGTTACTTTGTAAATCCGTTCATTTTTATCCTCGAGTAAAGTGCCGTCAGAACCTGATTTTTCTCTTTTCAGACCGATTTTATGGTCTGATTTGGCGTCAAATTCAATTGAGTTTTTGGCGTTCTTCAGAATATCGGAGTACGTTTTAATTTTATATGGTACATTGGCATACACGAAAATTTCAGCATCAAAATAGCTTTTCAATTTCCCCGGCTGATGATTCTCGAGCAATTCCAGCAGTTTCAGCAGGTAGATAATCTGATGATCGCCCCAATACCCGATGTATGACCAGGGATTGTCCGGTTCTATGGTTTCCCAGTCAAATCCGTCTTTGGTGATGCGGTAAGGGTTATATCCATCAAAAGTTGTCGCATTCAGGAACTTGTGTACCATGCTATCCGCAAATTCGGGATATGAAAGCGCCAGTGCTTCCCAGTTCTGGAAGATATCCCGCCAGTTTCCCTGATAATCAAGCACTTTTGAGCCATCAATTTCGCTCTGTGTGTTGATGGAAAATCTGTTCCACGGTCTGCTCGGGTCGCCGTGTCTTCGGCTGAACATCAGCGGCAAATACTCCATACACAAACGCTTGAAATCAGCATCGTCAGTTTTATCCCGCATTTCATGGTGGGCTTTCAGGTCAAATACCTCCGGAAGCGATTCCAGTATATGTTTTTGAACGTGGTATACATCTTTGTTGGCATTGAAAAGGAATTTGATAAAATCCTTTTTATCAATATTATAATTATGGTCAAAAATGCCGCCGCGCATGATATTGAAAAGCGTATTGGAATAATGGCGGGTATCTCTCAATTTATCAGCCGTGAGTTGCAAACCATCGGACGAGGCCACTAATTCAATCAGATGCTTTGTTCCGTTGTCAATGTCGGTTTGTATAAGCTGATACAGATTTTTATCGTTTTGTATTCGCTCTGAAAGGCTGATAATGGCCGAATGATTTTGATTAACGTTGGCAACAATCAGCCATTCTTTTTCAGTTTCGGGTAATAAAGTCAGTTCAGAATGAATGAAATAAGAGCCTTTTTCGCCTTTTACATCGTATTCTGCCTTTACGGGAATTCCTTTTCTGAAATTATTCAGTTGCAGAGAAGAAAGCAAAAAGGACGGGTTTTCCAGTCCAAGTGTCCATGCTATGTTTGCTTTCAGCGCTTCGCTGGGTTCTGCTTTATCTACAATAATAGCGCTCAGTGCAAAAATTCCCATACCTGACTGTTTTACAAGTTCGCTGCGTTTATAAGCATCAACCAGATTGCTGGTTGAGTTTTGCAAATCGGCCGAAACACCGTAAGGCAGTAGGTTTTGCAGTCCGTCAATTATTGTTATGCGGAGTTCTTTTTCCGAATGATTGATGAGGGTGGATTTTCTGACAAAGCCGAATTGATTACTTGAATTCCACTGGTAGCGGAAAGTGATTTCCAGGTTGTGGTTGATTTCTTCAAAAATGAGTTTATTTCCGTAAGTATTTTTATACAAATTACGGCTGATCTTATAAACACCTTCGTATCTTTCTGAAAACGGCTCCCAAAGGTATCTCAGGTTGTTTTTGTGTACTAAAAACAGGGATTTACTGCCCGTAATTTCGGCCGTTTCGGTAATTTTATCATCGGTGTAATAGGGAAATAAGGCGAAATCAGCATTTTTTCTACCGGCAGTTAAGCCTCCGTTGCTCGAAATAAACATCCAGTGATTGGTATCACTTACAATACTCATAAAAAACGGTCGCATTTCGTTCACGTTAACGATTTTGTAGTAATTTTCGCCGTCAATATTGCAAAAATTCCCGCTTACTTCGTTGGTATCAAAAAATGCACTGTTTTTACCAATAGAAACAGGTTGAGAATCACTCATAGCATTAATTTTTTTTTTGATATTATTAGTGCACCAAATGTAGAGTTTAACTAAAAATATTCAAAAAAAAACACCTATACAAAAACAATACAACTGAAAAATAAATAAATTGAATAATGATAATTGAATGAAGTTGGAAGGTTAAATGCCTGATTGGTAATCATATATGTTTTTTGCAAAACATTCATGATAAAAAAAAAGATCCTTTTTTGAGAAGGACCTGGAGGAAGTGTTAAGTGAATGTTAAGGGGCGTTTTTACACAAAGTAGTAGGACTAAATGTTTAAAATGTAATCAGTCAGATTTTCCTGGTGATCTAAATCTATCTTTTTTCGCAGGCGAAAGCGCTTTACTTCGACACTTTGTGGTGAAATATTGAGCATGGGAGCTATTTCTTTTGATGATAAATTTAAGCGTAAGTATGCACACAGTTTTAAATCATTGGGAGTGAGGGTGGGATGTAATTCTTTCATTTTTTTTAGAAAATTCCTATCGGTATTATTAAAAGCAGCCTGAAATGACTTCCAGTCACTATTGCTATCCAAATTCTCATCTATAATTTTTAATGCCGATCTCACATCCGGACTTTCAATACTTGTTTGCAATTTTAATTTCAGGTTTTTCAAAAATTCATTTTTCTTTATTATTGCCATTGAGGTCGAAGCCAATTCTCTGTTAACTGATTCTACTTCTATATTCAGATTTTCGTTTTTTAGTTTCATTATTTCTTGCTCATTTATCAACTGCATCATACGTTTTTCCTGATTTATTCTCTCAACTTTCTTGTTGTAATATATTTTGTATGTGCGGTTTAGTAGTATGATAAACATGATAAACAACACAGCATAAACGGCTATCATCCATCCGGAAGCGTACCAGGGTTTGGCAATGTTAAATTGAAATGAAATAATATTTGAAGTGATTTTATTGCCTATTTTTGCCCTGGCTTGAAAAATGTAATTGCCCGAAGGAAGATTTTTAAAAGCTATTTCCGCCTCATTCGTCCATTCACTCCATTCATCATACATTCCTTCTAATTTGTATTGATATTGAACGAATGTAAACTTGTCGAATACCGGAACATTGTAGCTGAACTTGATGTTGTTTTCGCTTGATTTGAGTTTGTAATTTTTTGAAAGTACAGGGATATATATTTCATCCCGGTTTTTTTTGTTTTTTTTGATCGAATTGAGTTGAATAATATATTCTTTATCCGCTATTTTGTTCAAATTAAACAAGACGTAACCATTCGTATTTCCCAACAAGTAAATTTCATTCCCCAAATGTGTTATATTCTCAAATCCAACTACGTTTTCGCGGATAAACAAGGGCATTGCAACACGATGAATATTTAGTTCGTCGTTCATTTTTCCGGAAGAGATGGCTGTAATATTATCTTTTGTGAAAGCCCAATACGTTTGATTTTCATCCTGAATAATCTTTCCCGATGAGTAAGTATCATCCCCTAAAATGATATTGGTAAGTGTTTCTGATTTTTTAAATGCCTTATTTATAGGATGATATTCATAAACACCGGATTCTGCAAAATAAAGGAGCTTTTCGTGGTATTTTACTAATCCCGAATTAAAACTTACGGGTGCACTCGATTCTATTTTAATTTTCGTTATTCTTTTATAATCAGGTGTTACGTCCAGTTTATAAACACCTCTGTATTCGTGATTTACAAATATTTTATTGTCAGGCATCAGTTCAAAATACCTGCTCGAAATATCAAAACCTTCTATTTTATTCCTGTAACGCCAATTGCCGTTTGACTTTTCCAGGATATTCAATCCTTCGTAATTTCCCTGAATAAGCAAATTTGGATTATTTTCCACATGTCTGATATCCCAGGTACCCAATTGATTGCAAATTAAATCCGCCTTGCCACCATTAACGATGAAAGTACCTGAATTATGACCGCAAAACAAGGTGTTGTCAATCACTTTTAGTACCCAGACTTGTCCTTTGGTGCCATATATTAGTTTGAAATCATCGGTTGTCTTTGCTGTTTTGTAAAACAGACCCTGATTAGTTCCTAAATACAGGTAATTCTGATGATATGCAACTGCATATACAGTTCCAAAGACGCCCTGTGTATCCTGAAATACCTGATAAGGTGATGTGTAATTGAGCAAACTGATGCCATTGTCGCATCCAAGCCAGATGTTGTTATCGGCATCTTCAAAGATTGAAAGGACAGTGTTGTTTTGCAAACCGCTTTTTTTATCAATGTGTCTGATAATTTTACCTTCGCGCGACAAAAGATACACGCCTTCGCCAACAGTGCCCAATACAAAACTTCCGTCATGAAGTTGAAGGCTGCTATATACGTTGAGAGCATTTATTTCAGCTGTTGACTCAGTTTTCCACGGCGAAATATTATCTTTGTCAATAACAAAAAATCCATTTTCCTGAGTTTGTATCAGTAGCTTATCTTCAAAAACAAAGATATTGATGATAATATTTTCTTTGAAAACGGATGCATTCGAAACTAAAAAAGGCTTCCCGTTTTCGAGCCGAAAAATACCTTCGTGCATTTTTTGGAAGTAAATCTGATTACCAACCAGAAACATTTTAGGAAGGTTGGTTTTTGAAGTGATGATTTTAATTGTGTTTGTTACTGTATCATAAATGTATATACGGTGTAATGACTGAAAAAGTGTCCATTGCTGATAGCCTGTAATATTCCAGAATTGTTCATCTTCCAGTAGTTTATCCTGTATTTTGTTGCTTAGCGAAGTGTATTTTAAATTCAGAAATTCGTCTTTCTGCCAGTAGCCAAACTCGCGGTAGCATCCTGTATATATTCTGTTTCCTTTTGCATATGCCGAACGCATAATTGTATGATTAGGCGACGGGTACAATTTCCAGTTTGAGCCGTTAAATTCCAACAGCCCTTTATTATTAGCTACGTAAATTAATTTAGTATCAGACTGACAAATATCCCAGTTTTGAGTTTCTCCGTGATATATCTCAGGCGCAAAGTTTTGGACAGGAAATAATTCCTGAGCTTGCACTCCCTGCAAAATACACAACGAAATAAATGCTGTAAGAAATCTTATCTGAAACATGTTTTTCGGTTTATGAAAAATAATAAAATCTATAATGTTATTAATAATCAAATACATGTATGAATATGTTGACTGTTAGATGTTTTTTTTTATAATCTGACTGACAGTAAAAAAACGAATAGAAAAAATTGCATCATGACAAAGAACGAGAAAAATATTGAAATATAAAAAAAATGCAACATAAAAAAGTAACTTACTGAAACAAATTTTATGTCCTCCATTTTGTGATATTGAATTATCCAACATGGTTTTGACCGTTGAATAATGTGTCGTTGACACTGAATACCAATAGTTTTGGATAATGCCAATTTCACTTATATCATTTTTTTTTCATTTCTAAAATATCTTTTTTTCTGAATAAAACTGATTAGTCTGGAAACACGCTTTAAGTATTAATATTCCGTTTTTTGTCCGCACGGTTTATTTTCCGTATCTTTGCACAAAATTAAGCATCCCCTCAGTTTATTGTTTGAACTTGTGAAAGAAGAACGGATGCTGTTACATTCTATGACATTTGATCAATTAGATCTTGTTGAGCCGATCTTAAATGCTCTCCAACACGAAGGCTACTCCCAGCCAACTCCCATTCAGGAAATTTCAATACCCATCGTACTCAGCGGCCAGGATTTATTAGGATGCGCGCAAACCGGTACCGGTAAAACGGCGGCTTTTGCCATTCCCATCCTGCAGCAGTTGCACCTCAATAAAGGCAACGACCGCTCACCACGAAAAATAAAAGCATTGATAGTAACTCCCACACGCGAACTTGCCATCCAGATTGATGAAAGTTTTGCTGCATACGGCCGGTTTATGAACCTGCGCCACACCGTTGTTTTTGGCGGTGTCTCACAGGGCAATCAGGTAGGCACTCTCAAAGCGGGTGTCGATGTACTTATTGCCACTCCCGGAAGGTTACTCGATTTGCACAATCAGGGCTATGTGAAACTGAATGACTTGCAGATATTTGTACTTGATGAGGCCGACCGAATGCTCGATATGGGTTTTATTCACGATGTGAAGAAACTGATAAAGATTATTCCCGCAAAGCGTCAGTCACTGTTCTTTTCGGCTACAATGCCTGATACTATTCGTACATTAGCTGCAACGATACTCACCAATCCCGAAGAGGTGGAGGTTACTCCGGCATCAACAACAGCAGAAACGGTGCAGCAGGAAATGTACTTTGTGGATGCGGCGAATAAAAAAGATTTGCTGGTGCATATCTTGCAGGACAAATCGATAAAAACCGCGCTGGTCTTTACCCGCACCAAACACGGAGCCGACAAGGTACAGCGATTGCTCACGAAAGCTCATATTAAGGCGGAAGCCATACATGGCAATAAATCGCAAAATGCCCGCCAGAACGCATTGAATAATTTCAAAGACCGTACCACCCGCGTGCTCGTAGCAACCGATATTGCTGCCCGCGGCATCGATATTGATGATCTGAACCTGGTTATCAATTACGAAATACCGAATATCCCCGAAACCTATGTTCATCGTATTGGCCGTACGGGTCGGGCAGGGCTCGACGGTAAGGCTGTGTCGTTTTGCGATATTGAAGAACGTGATTATCTGCGGGATATTCAAAAGCTTATCTCCATACAGATACCGGTAGTATCCGATCATCCGTTTCCTGCTGAGAATATGCCGCCCGAACCAAAGCAAAAACCTGCCGGAAGCCAAAGCAAAAAACAAAAATCCGGTCAGAATGCTAATCAGAATAAACCAAAGATAAAGCGCTCACGTGCTATTGAAAACAAATCAACTGTGGCAGCCTCTCCCAAAGCAGAAGCGTCTAAAAGCAAGGTGGTATTTGTACCAAAGAACAAAGTAAATACCCAACGGAAAACCGAAAACAGTTCAGATAAGTATTGGGGTAGAAACCGATAGTCGATATTGTTATAATGATTATCCGTATAATGTCATGACGATTTCATCTCAATTGCCCCGAGTTTTAACTCAGGGATATGGCAAATTGGACAATATTTACAGACAGTCAATTATTTCAGTAATCACCTGCAACCACACATCAGAAAATAAAAAAGATTGCTTCCATTTAGGAAAGCAATCTTTTTTATAATTGTTATACGGCAAACAGATTATTATTGTCGTATAATTTTCGCAATTTCATTATTTACTTTAATGAGGTAAACCCCTGTAGCAAATCTGCTCATATCTATTACATAGTAATCATTATCCGCTGTTGTCTGAAGCAGGATGTTTCCCTGTACAGAGATCAGTTGCAATTTATCACCCGCTTTTAAGCCTGACATGGTGAGCATATCCCGTACAGGATTTGGCGAGAAACTGAGTTGAGTTGCATTTGCGTTGCTCACGCCGGAGCTAACATAAGGAGCACCAAGATATTGATTGTCCAGATAATTCAAACGGCTTGTGATCCAGCCCGATATATAATTTGATACTTCGCTGTTAATATCGCCTGTTGACCAGCGGCTACTCTCACGACTTCCGACACCACTCCTGGTGAACAGGTTTGAATAATTCTGGAAACGCTGGAACAGGCTATTATAACTGAAATATGAACCCCGAAGCTGCATGTATCGGTTTTTAAGATTTGTTTTAAAGTTGTTGTGATTCAGCAAAAGCAGTTTTATGTACAAATTGTTTTGTGCATGTTCATATCTGTTTATAAACGTTTCGAAATTCTGATTTGCATAAGTCAGATTTGATGAACCGTCCCAACGTCGTCCCCAGGTACCATCGCAGTCCCACGGAGTAATGGTAAGTTTGGGTGATACCGACTGATCATAAACCGACAGATAGGTGTTTTTGCCCTGATTATCGGTAGCCAGCATCAGTTCAATAAAGAGGTAATAATCGAGAAATACGGGCATATCATATGCCGCATCAACCTTTGCCTTGAAATTAGCATCATTACTATAATCCGATGAAACTTTTACCGCATCGTATATTGGCTTCCATTCAATGGGTTCACCGTCTCCCCAATCAGGGTATTTATTCTCGTAACCACTCCAGGTTTCAGAACCGTTGTAGTAGACTGGAATTGTTGCGTTGTAAAACATGTCACAAGAACTTTTTCCGAGCAGGGTGCCAATAGTCCAGTCACTGCCTTTATACATTCCACCGCGTTGTGTTACTACTGTTGAATCGATGTTGTACTTTAGTTTCTTCAGGTTTAATTGTTTGCGGTCTATCTTTTCGGTCATACAATACAATCCGTTGTATGAGTCGTTTAAGAACACTTCGACAAATCCACCCCGGGTTCCGTTTCTGAGTTTTGGTTCAGAGGGTGAAAAGTAGGGTAGTGTGGCAAATTCGTTCCAAAGATCGGTTGATACACGGTTGCGCATACGGGCAGGGTCAATGTACATGGCATCCAGTATCCAGTTATTGTCATTTCGCAGCCCCATAAACGAACGGTCGAGCGAAGTAACTCCATCTGAATCCTTTAATTTCAGCGCGTATGATTTCTTGGGTTGACTTGCGGCAAAGGCACCTCTGGTTTTTATGTTAAGCTGCATAACTTCGGTAGTGTCGGTTTTATCGGGTTCGGTAACAGCAAGTTTAGCTGCATTGTACACCGGGCTGATAGTATTTTCCGAATATATCTGAACAAGCGGCAGACAGCTGAATTTCAGGGTACCGGATGCCATTACTGTGGCTCCGTCAAGGATTTCTAATGAAAAGGTACTCGATGAACTTACATTACTGAATGTAAATGGAGTGTTGTTTGTCACCGGTTGTTTGCCAATATAGAGTCTGTAAGAAGAAACCTTAGGCTTGAAAATTACATTCATGGCAAAGCTGGTTCCCATTTTTGTTTCGGGAATAGTCAGAAAAAACTCTTTTTTCGAAGTGTCCACAACCGGTGTTTTCAGATCGAATTTCAGCGAGTCTGCATAGTTTGCAAAAGCGCCAAGGGATTGTCTGCCAAAAGAAGATTTTAAAGCAAAGCTGTCATCAATTGCGGGTGAGCCGTCCGAATCGGAGAATAAGAACAATTCATTGGATGATATGGAAACGGAGGAGTTATAAACTCCTACCGGATAATAAGTATCAGAAATGGAATTCCGTTTGTCCCAGATTTTCTGTGTATTTAATGCCGAGCGGATAATGTAATAACTCAGACTGCTTGTTGCTTTCAGTTCAAGGGTAAACGAAGTGGATTTATCGCTCTGTAGCGCATCCACCAAAACCAGAGCCGTACGGTCTGAAATAGTGTTGTCATATTTTATGTATTTCTTCGACGCGTAATTCTGAAACGTGTAGGTTCCATCGGTTTGCTTTTTAATAATCCAGTAATCGGCATCTGTAGCAGTTTCGGTGCTCAGTTCAGAATCATAAATAAGGGGGTAGCTGGCAGGTCCGGTGCGTATGGCGCCGTTAGCGGCTTCCGATTGTACGGAAATAAGGTATTTACTTCTTGTAAGGAGAAGACTTGCAAAACTAAAATTGTAGAGAATTGTCAGCACAAGAAGTACCAAGCCGGTTTTATTCATAGTATTATATAAAATCATTTGAGATTAACACTGCATAGATATAATAAGAATGCAAAAATACGGAGTATTTGAAGCGTAATTAATTTCAATAATCTTTCGATGTTAATTGTTGTGTTTAATTCAGTCATAACACCGGCTGAGAGCCGTAATTCATCTTGCATAAAACAAAATATGCAGGCGCGCAGTCTGCATACTTTGTGTATAATAAATTATCCGGTTAGTTTTTTGTCCTGCCCGGGTAAACTTCCAGCGCTTTAGCAAGAACAATCAGTGCATGTTTCAAGTCTTCTTTGTTAAGTACATATGCAATGCGTACTTCATCTTTTCCAAGTCCGGGAGCCGTGTAAAATCCTGAGGCGGGGGCCATCATCACCGTACAACCTTCGTATTCGAAGTCGGAAAGAAGCCACGCACAGAACTTATCAGAATCGTCTATTGGCAATCGGGCTACTGTATAGAATGCACCCATAGGGATGGGAGAGTATACACCCGGTATCCGGTTCAGACCATCAATCAGAAATTTCCGGCGTTCCACATATTCGTTATATATATCGAGCATAAAGTCGGCGGGAGTATCCATGGAGGCCTCGGCAGCTATCTGGCCAATTAACGGCGGACTTAACCTTGCCTGGCAGAATTTCATCACGTTTTTGCGAACTTCTTTATTCTTTGTAACCAGAGCGCCTATTCGTATGCCACATTCGCTGTAACGTTTTGATACACTATCGATAAGAATAACATGTTCTTCAATTCCATCCAGATGAAACGCGGAAATATAGGGAGCGCCGGTATAACAGAATTCACGGTAAACTTCATCGGAGAAAAGATACAAATCATATTTTTTTACCAGATCCCGTATTTGATTCATCTCGCTACGCGTGTAAAGGTATCCGGTAGGGTTATTGGGATTGCATATTAGTATTCCTTTGGTTCTGGGAGTAATCAGTTCCTCGAATTTCTCTATGGGTGGCAGTGCAAATCCTTCTTCAATGGTCGATACCACAGGTTTTACAATAGCTCCTGCACCTATGGCAAAGGCCGTATAGTTGGCGTAGGCAGGCTCAGGAACAATGATTTCGTCACCCGGATCAAGGCAACTCATAAAAGCAAAATTTACCGCCTCAGAGCCACCGGTTGTAATAATGATATCGTCCAGGTTTACATCGATATTAAAAGTGCGGTAATAGGATGCCAGTTTTATGCGCAGACTTTTAAAACCGTCGCTCGGACTGTATTCCAGTATCTCACGGTCGATTTTTCGTATTGCTTCGAGGGCAATTTGAGGTGTTTGAAGATCGGGCTGACCAATATTCAAATGATAAACTTTGATGCCGCGGGCTTTGGCTTTATCGGCCAGTGGAACGAGTTTGCGGATGGGCGACTCCGGCATTGCTTTTCCGCGTTTGGATGTTAGTGGCATAATATTTTATTATGAATTAATGAATTATTATTTAATATACTTTCAAGACCTGTTTTTGTTTATCTGAATTCCACTGCTTTCATATATCATTAAGTTACATGAAATCGATCAGGATTTTTATATTCAACTGCCTTCCGGTAAGAAAATTCGGCACGCCGTGCTGATATTTATTTATATCGGATACCCAGTAATACGAGTTCACATTTCTGAAATCAAACAGATTGAATACTTCGGCATTCAGCCAGATATTTTTTATATGTTTCATCCAGGCTCTGTCCATGATCCGGTCGGAACCGTTGACAATGACACGTGAAGCTCCGATGTCCACACGTTTATACGATGGTGTGCGGAAAATAGCCTGATAACGCTGGCTTCTCGGAGGTCCCACGGGCAAACCATCGGAAAAAATGGTTTTCAGATAGAGCTTGTATTTGGGATTGTTCGGCAAATAGTCCGAAAACAGCATGGCAAAGTTGTAACGCTGTTCACTCGGTCTCGATATCCAGCCGGGGTAAACCGTTTTATTTGTTGTCCTATCCGTATAGAAATCATTCAGTACATCTTCCCGCGATTGCATCAGCGAAAAATTAATCCATGAATCTGTTCCGGGTACAAGTTCTCCGAACAACTTGAAGTCAACGCCGGCAGTATATCCTTTGGCGTCATTTTCACCCGAATAACGTATCCGAACATTATCTACAGAATAGGTAATGATGCGGTCGGCCAGTTTCAGATAAGCCTCAGTGGTGAATTTGAACGGACGTCCCAGCGCGCGGAAATAATAATCGCCACCCAGTACGAAGTGCAGCGAACGCTGGGCTTTGATATCTTTATTGAGCCGGATAACGACATTCCCCTGACTATCCGAAACAGTATCGCGCAACTCCTTATAGAATGGCGACTGATAATAGACACCCGTGCTGAAACGGAAGCTGAAATCTTTTTCCCAATGTGGCAATACTGAAATTGAAGCACGGGGACTTAGCAGAAATTCGCGGTTGAAGGTCCAATAATTCGCCCTCAAGCCTCCGGTAATTGCCCAGAGAGCTGCATCGTTGTTCCATTTGTAAGTGTCCTGCAGATAAGCTGTCGTGCGCCAGGAACTCATGGTATTTTCCGCTTTCAGGTTGTAATACAGGTCAACCACTTTATCGTAGCGGTAGGGCATGGAGTAACCTGCGGAATCGCGCCATTCCCATTCGCTTATTTTGTCAGAAATAATTTCCTGTTGCAATGCTGCACCCCATTTCAGCGTGTGACCGGAGCGGATAAATTCTCCGGTGTGTGCCAGGCTGGCAACTGTGGCTTTCAGACGGTTGCGGGCATGCTCGTGATACGTGCCGATACCAAGTTGTGCTCCCTGCTGACCGGCAGTATCTGTGTCCAGATTAAGTTCGCTCAACACATATTGTCCGGTGATGTCGTAAGTTTCATTTTCATTTGTATGAAACGACGAAGCGGTCAGACCGAGTTTCAGGTCTTTCAGGGGTTTGTAATTGAGTGTAAGCGCTCCGAAAGCAGTCTGGAAAAGATCTTTTTCCTTGCCGTCGAAATAAATTCGCAGTTTTTCGGCTTTGTTGTACGTCCCGAAAGCTGTTTCACGTTCTTCGGGAGTAAACTGAAAATTGTTTTGTGAGAAGTTGCCCAGAAAGTTAATATCCCATTTTTGGGCAAGCTGCCAGGTCAGATAAGTCTGATAATCGACGAATGAAGGTTTGTATTCCCCTTTTGTATCCAGTGTCCCCAGCAGATATTGCGAAGTCTTGTAACGGATGCTGTGCATCTGAGTAAAACGCTTTCCGGCAGTTGCCACATAGGCTGATGCACCCAGCAGACTTACAGATGCTGATGCTTCAAAACCTTCAGGTTTTTTATATCTCACATCCAGAACAGACGACATCTTATCGCCGTATTCGGCATTGAAACCTCCCGATGAGAATCCTACATGTCCGACCATATCTGAATTGATAAAACTCAGACCTTCCTGCTGACCGGCACGTATCAGCAGCGGACGATACACCTCAATTCCGTTCACATATACGATGTTTTCATCAAAATTTCCACCCCTGACATTATATTGCGAACTCAGTTCGTTGGTAGAACTTACCCCCGCGAAAGCTATCAGCATCGACTCGAAACTGCCACTGCTGTTAGGCATCAGCTTATATTTCGAGGGATCTAAAGTTTCCATAGTGGAGGTCTGTCGCCGGATGCTCATCACATTCACCTCGGCAAGTTCTTTGACCTGCACCGGCATTTCAACCGTAATCTGCACTACCCGCTGATCGGGCAGGATAGTATGACGAATGGTCTGATAGCCAAGATGGGAATAGACAAGCGTAACCGAATCGGTCATCGTTATGTTGAGGTCATAGTAACCGTTGTGGTTGGTGATAGTGCCGTTATTTTTTCCTTTGAAATATACACTGACATTTTCTATTCCGCGGTTATTGCTGTCAATGACATAGCCGTATATCCTCACTTTATGAGTCTGAGCGGAGATACTCATCAGTGAACAAAAAAAGAACAGAATGATCGATATTTTAGTTTTCATCAGATTACAGGTGAGTGCGGGATGGCTGAATCATTCATTACTTTACGGCTAATTGTGCTTGTAGGTGTTATGGGTCTTGAGTTAAATAAGTTGCAAAAGTAATGATAATATGCCGTTTATGCAAAATCGACTGTTGTGAATTTGTACTTTGAAGTCGAAATATTAATACAAATCAGAAATTTTGAATTTCATTACTGATGAAAAATGAAAGTTCGTAGTGAAAAATAGTAACAATTAGTAAGCCGGACTATCTGTTGAGAATTTATGGTTTGATTAGATAATCCGGCTTTTTCTGCTGTAAAATACAGGTCTGTCGACAACAGAAGAATGCATAATCAGCTCCTCGATACGTTTTTCACACCCTTAACCTGCTTGATTTTTTTGATGATAGAATCGAGTTCTTTGGTGTCATCAACCATAATGGTAAGATTACCCTGAAACAATCCGGCATTCGTATCAATGGAAATGGAACGGAGCAACACATTTTTCTCTTTCGAAATAATGGATGTTATATTGGTTACAATACCTATATCATCATGTCCTACTACCCGTAGAGTTATAGGATATTGCGATCCGATTGACTTGCCCGACCACTTTGCCTTGACTATCCGGTAACCAAAGCGCGAAATCATTTGTGGAGCATTCGGGCAGTCGGTGCGATGGATTTTGATACCGCCGGTAACCGATACGAAGCCAAAGACATCATCTCCGTAAATGGGATTGCAGCATTTTGCCAGTTTGAAATCAATATTTTTCAGGTTCTCACCAATCACAAGCACATCCTCTTTCGACGCTGTGTCGGGCAGGGGGGCAGCTTCTTTGGTGAACGCTTCGGCGGTTCGGATTACTATATCGGGATTTGAGTCCCGGGTTTCCATATCCAGATATGCATCCCTTATTTCGTGTATATCGATGGTTTCCTGTGCTATGGCCTGATAAAAGTCGCTTACCGTTTTAAATCCTTTCTTTTTCGAAAGCCGGGAGAAACGCCCGTCATCCACCTCTATTTTCCAGTTCTTAAACCGTCTGAGCAGTGTTTCCCGACCGATTTCAGCATCCTTGAATTCCACTTCTTTGAGGGCCTGACGGATTTTGCTTTTGGCTTTGGAAGTGGTGGCTATTTTCAGCCACGACTGATTGGGTTTCTGAGCAGCCGAAGTGAGTACTTCTACCTGGTCACCATTATTCAGAACGTACTTAATTTGTACATTTTTTCCGTTTACTTTTGCTCCCACGCATTTGGAGCCCAGGTTGGTATGTATGGAGAATGCAAAATCGAGGGCAGTAGCACCCTTGGGCAGTTTGTGCAGATCACCATTCGGCGTAAAAACAAAAACTTCCTTGTCGTACAAATTCAGTTTAAACTCATCCATGAAATCCACGGCATTAAGTTCCGGATTTTCAAGTATTTCACGGATATTTTTGAGCCATTCGTCCATTCCGCTTTCGCTTTTTATGCCCTTGTACTTCCAGTGTGCTGCAAGTCCCTTTTCGGCTACTTCATCCATCCTGACGGTTCGGATCTGTACTTCCACCCATTTGCTTTGAGGCCCTATCACAGTGGTATGCAGACTTTCGTAACCATTGGTTTTGGGGATGGATAACCAGTCGCGCAACCGGTTGGGGTTGGGTTGATACATGTCGGTAATGATCGAATATGCCTGCCAGCATGCTGCTTTCTCTTTATCTATCGGCGTATCCAGAATGATACGGATAGCAAAAAGGTCATATATTTTCTCGAATGGTGTATTTTGTTTTTTTATCTTCGAATAAATGGAATGAATAGATTTTGTCCGTCCCTTGATCTCAAAAGGAAATCCGATTTCAGCCATTTTAAGTTTCAGAGGTTCGATAAACTCTGCAATGTATTTATCGCGCGAACGTTTGGTTTCATTCAGCTTTTTAGCGATCTCCTTATAAATGTCGCGGTTTGTGTATTTTAGCGAAAGATCTTCAAGTTCGGTCTTAACTTTATACAGACCCATACGATGAGCCAGCGGAGCATACAGGAAGGAACTTTCGCGGGCTATCTGCATACGTTCGTCTTCGGGTATTTTGTCCAGATTACGCATGGTTTGCAGCCGGATTGCTACAATAATTAGTATGACTCTGACGTCTTCGGCAAGTGTCAGCAGCAACTTGCGGAAATTCTCCGATTCAAGCGCCACATTTTTCTGATAAAGTTCCTTAACACGCTGTAATCCATACAGAATGGGTGTTACTGTGGTATTGAATTTTTTGTCGAGTTCCTGCGTTGTAATACTTTTATATTCAATGGATTCGATAAACAAAACACTGATGATGGCCGGTTTTCCCAATCCTATTTCATTGAGAATAATATCCAGTATCTGCAGTTTGGTGAACAGGTAATCGTCTGCGGACAGGTTGGCAGTTGCATGCTGGCTGAAAAAGTTCTTTAACAAAAATCGTAGCTCCCGTCTTTCTTCCATACTCATCAGCGATGAGTGGGAGTGAAGGAGTTTGCGGTATAACTTAAAGTTTTCTGCGTTCATGACTGAGGTTGTTAGTGTGATAAAGCGGCATCCGAAACAGGACTGATGTCGCAGGTTGTACATGATGCAAATATACAAATTCGTAATTGAAAGGTTGCTAACTAAAGCTGCTGAAAAGTGTAAAAAACTCCGAAAAATAAAAGAAATCCGGATTGTATGGCTCGGAATGATTTTTCTTTGTTAATTTTGCAACTATATTTTTTCAATCTAACAAGAACAAACTCTTAATAAATGTCTGATAAATCCCAACTGTATTCGGTCGAAAATACCCTGGATATGCGTATATGTCCCGATGGAATTTCCTATGCAGTATCCGATGATAATCAACAGATTTTACTCCGTCAGGAGTTGAATATCCCTATTGGTCCCGGTACAGATATGGGTGTTTTCGAGCATTTTTTCAGTCAGCCTGAGTTGCAGATTCTGGGCGAAAATGTCAGCATTTTCTATGAAAGTAATCAGTATCAGCTTATACCCGGCGAACTTTTTTCCGAAAACGATCTTGAAAAACTTTTTTCTATCGAACACGGTGTCTCCGAAAATGAGATAATACTGTACAAGTTACTTCCGAAATGGGGTGCCAGTCTGGCATTCCGCATATCATCACGCATACAGGCTTTTTTCGAACATAAATATCCCGAAGCCGTTATTGAGCATCATATTTCTCTGTTACTCAAAAAACAGCTGGCAAACCGTGAAACGGCATGCTGGCTCAACATTCGCAAGGAGATGATCGACCTGATAGTGATACAAAACAAGCAACTGCAACTGCTTAACAGCTATCCGGTCAGAAGCAACGAGGATTGTTGTTATTATGTGCTTAATGTTTTCGAACAACTCCAGCTTGATACTGAAACTTTCTGTTTAAAGATAATGTCAGAAAATACAGTAAATGAGCAACTTTTAGTTCTATTGAAACAGTATGTCAGAAACGTTGAAATCATAAAATAAGATGAGGATAGTAAGCGGAAAATTCAAAGGCAGAAGGATTGAAACACCTCACACAATCCAAGCACGACCAACCACCGATTTTGCCAAAGAGGGTTTGTTTAATGTGCTGAACAACCGGATTGATTTTGAAGGTATGAATGTGCTTGATTTGTTTGCCGGGACCGGAAGCATCAGCCTGGAGTTTGTTTCAAGAGGAGCAAAGAGTGTAATCAGTGTGGAACAGAACGAGCGGCATTGCAGTTTTATACGTAAAACCTGCAGTCAGTTGGGTGTTGATAACCTGCTGCTCACGCGGGGAGATGTGTTTCGCTTTATTGCTGCCACACGCATGAAATTTGATGTGATTTTTGCCGATCCGCCCTACGAGCTCGAACAGTTGCCGAGGTTGCCGGATTTAATTTTTAAGTATGATTTACTGAACACTGAAGGGTTGTTTATTCTGGAGCATTCAGCTAAGAATAACTTCGAAAACCATCCTTGCTTTTCGGAACACCGCACTTACGGTAATGTAAACTTTAGTTTTTTCGAAAAGAAATAATACCGACGATATACAACAAATTATTGGTGTCCGGTATTAATAATTCAAGCGAGTATGTGTTATTGAAAATCAGAATAAAATAGATTATATTGGATTTAGGGATCAATTTTGGTGTCGCTTCCTCTTTCCGCCTTAGAGAAAAAGCGTAAAGAAAATTGTAGTAGTGAAGCGGTTAAAAAGCGTCCTTGTCTGACGATCCGCCCACTGGCGGAGAGGAGTTTGGACGCTTTGAGCGAAACGAAGACAATTTTTAGCTTTTTATCGACAGCGGCGGCCTTTTTTGTTTACTTTTTGGGGCTGAAGCCAAAAAGTAAAAGCCTGTCCGGCTTGAGGACAATAACATAATTTTTTATCGGACAGCATACATACAACATATGAAAAAGGTTCGCAGGTTAATGAATAACCACGCGAACCTTTTCTTATTTTACTCCGCCCTCATAGAAGCGGATTGGCTTTGTATTTGTTACTGATTTCTGAAAACCTTCAGAAATTCTTTTGGAACCGGAGTCTCGAAATGCATCACTTCGCTGGTCATGGGGTGGTAGAATTCCAGTATCCGGGCATGCAGCGCCAGTCGTCCGAAACTGGTTGTGGAGCCGTATTTACGATCGCCGGCAATGGGGTGTCCGATGCTTTCCATGTGTACGCGTATCTGGTTTTTCCGTCCTGTTTCGAGTTCAATTTCGAGCAGGGAATATTCTTCGTTGCTTTTTATCACACGATAGTTGGTAATGGCTTCTTTGCCGCCGTTGTCGGTATTGCTGGAGCTGATTTTCAGCGAAACTTCATTCTCAGTGAGCCAGCTCACAATCCGGTCTTTTTCTTTAGTCACTTTACCTTCCACTACAGCCACATAAATGCGTCGGGTTACTATTTCGTGCCAGTTATCGCGCAGGATATGCTGAGCATCGCTGTTTTTGGCAAATACCAGAATGCCCGATGTCTCCCGATCGAGCCGGTGAACGGTGTAAATCTTATTTCGGGGTGAACTTTTCTTTACGTAATTTTTTAAAATCAGGAAAGCAGTTGTTTCTGTTTCTCTACCGGTAGTTACCGAGAGCAGTCCTTCCTTTTTCTCAACAACAATCAGATCGCTGTCCTCGAAGATTACTCTCAGTTTGGGATGAACCAGCTCCACATTTCCACGGGTGCTGTTGATAACCACACTGTCGTTTTGTTTCAGCGTATAGTCAAACTGGGTGACAACTTTGTCGTTAACGGTTACCTGACGGTGTGCTAGCAGGGATTTTACTGAGCTGCGGCTCATACCGCCCATTTTGCCCAGTAAAAAATCCATCAGCAGCGATGTTTCGCCCACTTTCAGACGGGTCATTTTAGGCGGGGGAGTGTAATTTGATTTTCTGC
>Ga0316603_10000257_pt1 | contig 27614 bp, 16 predicted proteins | sample OWC_soil_day10_n_FD_207649 | JGI IMG/M metagenome (GOLD analysis project Ga0316603, IMG submission 207649) | Wetland soil microbial communities from Old Woman Creek delta, Ohio, United States - OWC_soil_day10_noCT | ecosystem: Environmental > Terrestrial > Soil > Wetlands | place: USA: Ohio... | reverse complement strand
TAGTAGAACAATTCGCTCCGGCTGATCACTCAACTTCTGATTATTTCCAGATTAAAGATATTAAAACAGTCATTTCTCTAAAGGCTGAAACTCATAACTTCCCAACAACTGTTGAACCTTTCAACGGTGCTTCTACCGGAACAGGTGGTGAAATTCGCGACCGTATGGGTGGAGGAAAGGGTTCTTTACCTATTGCAGGAACTGCTGTTTACATGACTTCTTACCCTCGTACAGAGGAAGGACGTGAATGGGAAGAACTTCTTCCGGTTCGCGAATGGTTATACCAGACTCCTGAACAGATTCTTATCAAAGCTTCAAACGGTGCTTCCGACTTTGGTAACAAGTTTGGCCAGCCACTTATCTGTGGTTCTGTACTAACTTTCGAGCACGAAGAAAATAATGTTCGTTACGGATACGACAAAGTTATTATGCTTGCCGGTGGTGTAGGCTATGGAACAAAACGCGATTGCCTGAAAGGTAAACCCGAAACTGGTAATAAAGTGGTTGTTCTTGGTGGTGACAACTACCGCATTGGTCTGGGTGGTGGTTCTGTTTCTTCTGTAGATACAGGACGTTACTCAAGCGGTATTGAACTTAACGCCGTTCAACGTGCAAATGCGGAAATGCAGAAACGTGCCAACAACGTGGTTCGTGCACTTTGCGAAGAAGATGAAAACCCAATTGTATCAATCCACGACCATGGTTCTGCCGGTCACGTAAACTGTCTTTCAGAATTAGTTGAAGAAAACGGTGGGGTAATTCACATGGATAAACTTCCTATCGGCGACAAGACTTTATCTGCAAAAGAAATCATTGCAAATGAGTCTCAGGAACGTATGGGATTATTAATAAAGGAAGAAGCTATCGAACATGTTCGTAAGATTGCCGAACGTGAACGCGCTCCGATGTATGTTGTAGGTGAAACCACCGGCGACGGTCGCTTCGCATTTGAACAGGCAGACGGTGTTCGTCCATTCGACTTATCTGTTGATCAGATGTTCGGAAGTTCTCCTAAGACTTACATGATAGATAAGACTGTTGAGACTCATTACGAGAATGCTACTTATAATGTAGATAATCTTGATGAATATCTTACCCGCGTTCTTCAGTTAGAAGCTGTAGCATGTAAGGACTGGTTAACTAACAAGGTAGACCGTTCTGTAACTGGTAAAGTTGCCCGTCAGCAATGCCAGGGAGAAATTCAATTGCCACTAAGCGACTGTGGTGTGGTAGCTCTTGATTACAGAGGAGAAAAAGGTATCGTAACTTCAATCGGTCATGCACCTCAAGCTGCTTTAGCCGATCCTGCTGCCGGTTCAGTCCTTGCAGTATCCGAAGCTCTTACCAATCTTGTGTGGGCTCCTCTTGTAGATGGTATGGATAGTATTTCTTTATCTGCCAACTGGATGTGGCCTTGCCGCTCAATGGAAGGTGAAGATGCACGTCTTTACACTGCAGTAAAAGCATTGTCTGATTTCTGCTGCGGTTTACAAATCAATGTACCAACAGGTAAGGACTCTTTGTCAATGACTCAGAAATACCCTGACGGAAGCAAAGTTGTTTCTCCTGGAACAGTTATCGTTTCTGCCGGAGCTGAAGTCTCTGACATTAAGAAAGTTGTTTCTCCAGTATTGGTTAACGATCCAAAAAGTTATTTATACCATATAGATTTCAGTTTCGATGCTTTGAAACTTGGAGGTTCGGCATTTGCTCAATCACTTAATAAAGTGGGTGATGATGTGCCATGCGTACAAGATGTAGAATACTTCCGCGATGCATTCCTTGCAGTTCAGGAATTAGTAAACAAAGGATTAATCATTGCCGGACACGATATCTCTGCCGGTGGTTTAATCACTACTTTACTTGAAATGTGCTTCGCTAATGAAGAAGGTGGTCTTGAAGTTAATCTGGATAAGATGAAGGAAACAGACTTGGTTAAGATCTTGTTTGCAGAAAATCCGGGTATCGTTATTCAGGTTAAACACAAAGCTGAAGTAGAAAAGATTCTTGAAGATGCAGGCGTTGGCTTTATTATGATTGCCAAACCAACCGACGAACGTCACGTTCTTGTATCAAAAGATGGAGCTACTTATCAGTTTGGCATTGATTATATGCGTGATGTATGGTACTCTTCTTCATACTTGCTCGACAGAAAACAATCTATGAACGGTTGTGCTAAAGCTCGTTTCGAGAACTACAAGATGCAACCAATAGAGTTCGCATTCAATAAAGAATTCAAAGGAAAACTTTCTCAATATGGTATCTCTCCTGAACGCCGCACTCCTAGTGGCATAAAGGCAGCTATCATTCGTGAAAAAGGAACCAATGGTGAGCGCGAAATGGCTTACTCATTGTATCTTGCCGGATTTGATGTGAAGGACGTAACCATGACCGACCTTATCAGTGGCCGTGAAACATTGGAAGACCTTAATTTGATTGTATTCTGTGGTGGTTTCTCAAACTCAGACGTACTTGGTTCTGCTAAGGGATGGGCCGGAGGATTCTTGTTCAACGAAAAAGCAAAAGCTGCTCTTGATAAGTTCTTCGCTCGTAAAGATACATTAAGCTTAGGTATCTGTAACGGTTGCCAGTTAATGATTGAACTTGGATTAATCAATCCAGAACATGAGAAGAAAGCAAAGATGCTGCATAATAACTCTCATAAATTCGAATCATGCTTTGTCGGAGTTACTATTCCAACCAACCGCAGTGTAATGTTTGGTTCATTAAGCGGATCTAAACTTGGTATTTGGGTAGCTCACGGTGAAGGTAAGTTCTCATTGCCTTATGAAGAAGATAAATACAATGTAGTAGCAACATACTCTTATGACGAATATCCTGGTAATCCAAATGGTTCTGATTACAGCGTAGCAGCTCTAGCTTCAGAAGATGGACGTCATTTAGCTATGATGCCTCACCTGGAACGTGCAATCTTCCCTTGGCAGAATGCATATTATCCAGCTGACAGAATAAATAGCGATCAGATCACTCCATGGATGGAAGCATTTGTTAATGCGCGTAAATGGGTTGAAGAACATAAATAAAAGCTATATACTTTCAGAAAAAGGCGAAGATTTAAAATCTTCGCCTTTTTTTACATCAGAATAATAAAGAAATCAACAAAATATATAATCAAATTGAATATATAACATATTGATTCTCAAAACAATAACAATTATTTCTCAATTTATAAAACAATAATAATCTAAGTTCTTAAATATTTTTACAAATATTATACATAAACCTTTGAAATATTAACTATTTTTTTGACTTTTGTATACTACGTAGTAAAAAGGCCTCCCACTAATGAAAAACACACTATTTATACTATTATTTTACATTAGTACCTTATGTTCTGCTCAGACATATAAATATATCGGTGTGGAGGATGGGTTAAGTAACAGGCGTGTATACAGCATCAATAAAGATAAGAAGGGATATATGTGGTTCGTAACGCAGGAAGGTATAGATAGATATGACGGAACATTCTTCAAACATTACAATCTGATAGCCGGAGACGAAAGAATCAACTCTTTTACTGAAATGAATAATCTTTCTATGGACAAAGAAAGAGTTCTTTGGGAAGTAACAAAAAACGGACTAATCTTTAAATACAATTTTGATAAGGACTATTTTCAACTAGTTTTACAATTAAAAAAGAAAGACTTAATAAGTTATACATATATTGATGATAATAACAACATCTGGTTATGTACCGCCCATAATCAATTCTTATTTAATATAGATACTCAAAAACTAACCCCGCTGATAAATACCAATAAATACACTATTAATGATATAGTGCAAATAAACGGCAACACTTATTATATTGGAACTGATAAAGGAGTATATGAGGTTAAATTAATAAATAATACTTTATCGAAAGTCCGTCAAAAGAAATTAGACAGCTTATCTATTCAGGTAAATAAGCTTTATTATCAAAAAGATAAAAGAAAGCTATTCATTGGAAGTTTCAAGAAAGGAATATACGTATTCGATAACAGCAAACAAACTTTGCAATTAGTTCAAACCGACCTGAATGATATCAGCATTAACTGTATAAAGGAACTTAACGAAAACGAGATTCTTATTGCCACAGATGGAGCTGGAGTTTATAAAATGAATACGGATAATTATCTTTCATCTCCTTATATTGTAGCAGATTATAGTAAGCCCAATACCATGAACGGTAACACTATAAATGATATATATGTTGATAATGAGCAACGTATCTGGCTGGCAAACTACCCTATAGGAATAACCGTCCGATACAACCGATTCCCTAAATATCAATGGTTTAAACATGCAATTGGAAATAAGAATTCTTTGGCTAACGACCAGGTAAATTCTATCATTGAAGATAATGATGGTGATTTATGGTTTGCAACCAACAATGGAATTAGTATTTACTATTCCAAAACAAGTAAATGGGCTCATATACTTAATGATTCAGATAATCGTTCACTAAACAAAAATCATGTTTATACTACTCTTTGTGAAGTATCTCCCGGTATTATATGGGCTGGAGGATATACTTCAGACATTTATATTATCAATAAGCATAGTCTGAAGGTTAGTTTATTCTCTCCTTCACAGTATGGAGATAAAAACTTTCAGCCAGACAAGCATATTAATTCTATTATAAAAGACAGTAATGGATGTATTTGGTTAGGCGGTTATTATAGTCTGATATGCGTTGACTTAAAGAATAAAAAGATTCGCAAATTTCCCGCAATAAATTCAGTAAATATAGTTTTAGAAAAAGATACTAATCATATGTGGGTAGGATGTTCTAACTGGTTAATCCTGCTAAACAATAAAAATGGTAAATTCAAGCGGATAGAATTACCTAAAAAAGCATACATATATACTCTTCATCAAGAAAAAAACGGCTTGCTATATATTGGTACTTGTGATTCCGGAATGCTAGCGTACAATAGCAAGACCAATTCTTTTATTAGTTATAACAGGGAAAACAACACACTTATGTCGGATAATGTTTATACAATATTATCCAACCAAAAAGGCACTCTATTTCTAAGTACCGAAAATAGTCTGGTACGTTTTAATATTTCAAAAAGGAACTTCAAGAACTGGACAAAAGGACAAGGATTGGTTTTAAATCATTTTAATCCAACATCGGGTACATATAGACAAAAAGGGACTTTTGTTTTTGGAAGTTCTGAAGGAGCAATAGAATTTGATGAAACAACTAAACTACCTCAAAATTATTCTTCAAAGCTAGTATTCAGCAACTTTACTCTTTTCTATAAAACAGTATCCGTCGATGATCCTAATTCTCCTTTAAAACAAAATATTGATGAAGCAAAAAGAATAGATTTGAAATATGACCAAAACATCTTTTCAATTTTCTTAGCCTCAATTAATTACGATTACCCTTCTAATATTCTATACTCGTGGCATTTGGAAGGATTTTATGATAAATGGAGTAAACCTACTTATGACAATGTAATTCGTTACACTAACCTTAGCTCTGGGAAATACAAACTTCGGGTAAGGTCTATTTCAGAAGATAACTTGCATGTAATAGATGAAAAAAGTATTGAGATAGTAATTCACCCTCCATTTTGGAGAACAATATGGGCTATATTATTGTACATAATTATTCTGGGCCTGATAGTATGGGATTTCATGCAACATTACAATAAGAATAAGGAACAAAAGGCATCTACTGACAAGATTCGTTTCTTTATTAACACTGCACATGACATCCGTACTCCACTCTCTTTAATAAAAGCTCCACTGGATGATCTGGCTGAAAAAGAAGAACTGTCATCCGAAGGAAAAATTAAACTAGACACAGCTGTAAGAAATACAAATTCTCTATATCAGCTAATAACAAGTCTTATTAATTTTGAGAAAGCAGAAATATACTCGTCAAGAATGCATGTAAATGAATATGAGATATTCACATTCTTAGATGAGATTATTAAAACTTTCCAGCCATACGTAGATTCAAAACATATAGAGCTTACTTACGAAAGTAATTTCCGTTTCTTGAATGTGTGGTTCGATAAAGAAAAGATGGAATCTATTGTTAGAAACTTGTTATCAAACGCAATTAAATATACACCTAATAACGGGAAAATAAAAGTACTAGCTTTCAGTAATCCTGATTACTGGGGATTTGAAATCAGTGATAGCGGAATAGGAATACCCGAAGATGAACAAAAGAAACTATTTAAGTTATTTGTTCGTGGAAGTAATGCTATAAATTCTAAGATCACTGGTAGCGGAATTGGATTACTAATGGTTAGAAAATTAGTGCAGCTGCATAAAGGAAGCATTATTTTGAAAAGCAAAATAAACAGCGGTTCTTCATTCAGAGTATCTTTTCCACAGGGACATAAACACTTTAAAAAACATCATTTGGAATGGAATCACGAATCAATATCCGATTCTGACACTTTATTCACAAGTGTCAAAACAAAGGCCGGAGAAGTTTTACCTCCATCGATTCCTCTTAACAGCATGGATTCTCCTTCACAAAGAATCTTGATTGTGGAAGATAACGACGATATGAGAAATTATTTGCAGCATACCCTTGCCGACATATATTATACCTTTGTGGCAAGTGACGGACAAATTGGATGGGATATTGTACAAAATATAAAACCCGATCTGGTTATTTCAGATATTATGATGCCAAATATGAACGGTGACGAATTATGTTCCAGAATAAAGAGTAATATCAACACATCACATATCCCGGTAATTCTGTTAACAGCACTCAATGACAAGAGCAATATTATCCGAGGATTAAAATATGGAGCAGATGAGTATATTACTAAGCCTTTTGACATATCAATACTAAAAGCTACAATCATAAACATTCTGAGTAATCGTGAGGTGCTAAAGAATAGTTTTTCTAAATTAGAACTGAAAAACAGTGATGAATCAATCAATTATGCATCAGAACTTGACCGTGAGTTTATGGACAAAGTGAAAGATATTATAGAAAAGAATTTATCGGATTCAAACTTTAATGTTGACGTATTATGCAGCGCTCTAAATATGAGTCGTTCTAGTTTTTATAGTAAAATTAAAGCTTTAACAGACCAGGCTCCAGCCGATTTTATAAGATCAATCCGACTTTCTCGTGCCGCGAAACTACTTAGGAGCAAAAGATTAAACATCACAGAAGTTGCAGATATGACTGGTTTCAGTGATGCCAAATATTTCAGGGAAGTATTTAAAAAGCATTATAAAATGAACCCAAGTAAATACATGAACGAAGAGCAAGTATAGGCAAGTCATAAAAAATGGAATTGTTCCGCATTTGAACAATCCCATTTTAGCATATTATGCCATAAAAACGTTTCAGAGTTTTATCTTTTTGCTTTTCATTTTTGATTCATTATGCAACCTATCGAGTGCAGTTACCACATAACGATACTTCACCTTACCCGTATCATAAGGTAGTTTATAATAGCAAGTTCTTGTCACAGCTACAATCTTTGAAGGATCATCCAGATTCACTTTTTCCTTATTTTCAAAACGATAGACACAATAGTTAAATGCTTTATCCATTTCATCCTTCGCTTTTGGTTCTTTCCACATCAGAATATAGCCATCCTCAGTCCAGATTGCTTTTAAACCTCCTATGCTCTTGGGCGCCTTATCGTCCATAAAGGTAAATACAGGAGGAAGAGCCGGATAACATTGATAAGTACTAGCTAAAGCAGTCAACGAGTTACCTGGATTACCAAGTAAAGCTTTTCCACTCCAGAAACAATTTCCCATCACATTAGGAGTAGTACGCGATAGTTGCATTTTTCTTGGGAGCTGATTTATATCCGGTTTATTAAGGTCTGCAAATTTAGCAGTTCGTTCTATATCTTGTCCAATAAAGAAAGGACGATCATACGAATAAGTAGCCCACCAATTAACTAAAGTTTCATGATCTGCAGCTTTGTTTCCTATTTCCCAATATATTTGTGGAATATTATAGTCTACCCAACCATTGCGAATCCACAGAAGCACATCTGCATACAGTTCATCATAGTTCTGCAAGCCATTAGTTTCACTACCTATACCATCCAACGTATTTTTCTTATTACGATAAATACCAAAAGGAGAAACACCAAATTTCACCCATGGTTTTGTTTCACGTATAGTTTCATGTAATTCTCTAATCAGACAACTAACATTATTTCTGCGCCAGTTGTCTTTCTGACCTTCAAAGCCACCAGGCACACCATAGGTCTGAAATGCTTCTTCGTCAGGAAATTCTTTTCCAGCAATAGGATAGGGATAGAAATAATCGTCCATGTGAATAGCGTCAACGTCATAACGAGACACAATATCTTTCATCACTTTATTTATAAATTCACGGCATTGAGGTAATCCAGGGTTAAAAAAACGTTGATTGCCATATACAACAAACCATTCCGGATGTTGATAGTAGATATGCGTTGGAGCCAACTTTGAACTAATATTCAATTGCACACGGTAAGGATTAACCCACGCATGAAACTCCATTCCTCTCTTATGACATTCATCAATAACAAAAGCCATTGGATCAAAATCATCGGATGGTGCTACACCTTGAGTTCCTGTAAGGAATCGACTCCAAGGTTCTAATTTGGAAGGATAAAACGCATCCGCTTCGGGACGAACCTGAAACAATACTGCATTGATTCCTGCCTTTTGAAAAGTGTTAAGTTGACTAATCAGATAGGTTTTAAATTCGTTTGTTGATTTTCCGGTATAATCTCCGTTGATAGTGTGTAACCATACTCCTCGAAATTCGCGTTTCGGCAAATTGTGTGCAATTGTGTAGAGCGAACAGCAAACCATCAGGAAGGTTGCCAAAAAAGTCCTTATCTTCATTCTTAAGTTTTGTTATGTTATACATATACAAAGATATGTAATATTTTGTATTTATCAAGTTGACAACTACCTTAATAAATTAATGATTCATATAAGCATTCCTTTGCACTATGCCATTTTTTATTTACTTTTGCAGATTCTTTCAAAATAGCTTATGTCTCAAGAAAAATATATATCTGTAAAAGGTGCGCGCGTCAATAATCTAAAGAATATTGATGTAGATATCCCTCGCAATAAATTAGTTGTAATCACAGGATTGTCCGGCTCAGGAAAATCTTCACTAGCTTTTGATACGCTTTATGCGGAAGGGCAAAGACGATACGTGGAAAGCCTCAACAGCTACGCACGTCAGTTTTTGGGAAGAATGACAAAGCCCGAATGCGATTTCATAAAAGGTATCCCTCCCGCCATTGCTATTGAGCAAAAAGTAAATAGCCGGAATCCTCGCTCTACAGTGGGAACTTCAACAGAAATATATGAATATCTGCGTTTGCTTTATGCCCGCATAGGAAAAACTTATTCACCGATATCCGGTACTCTTGTAAAAAAGCATCAGGTTGAAGACATTATCAGCTGCATGCTTTCTTATCCGGAAGGAACACGTTACGTAGTTCTCACTCCTATCCTTTTACGCAAAGGAAGAACAATGAAAGAACAACTTGAAATGGACCTGAAACAAGGGTTTAACAGAGTTGAATTAAATGGAGAGACAGTACGTATTGATGACTTGCTAAAGAATCAAGACATTGAAACTGAAAAAGAAATTTATTTGCTTGTAGACAGATTAGTATGTGATAAATCAAAAGACAGCATTAGCCGTTTGACCGATTCTGTTGAAACAGCTTTCTACGAAGGTAGTGGGAACTGCATACTACGATTCTATCTGGAAGAAGGACCAATTGTACATTCTTTTAGCAAGAAATTTGAGGCTGATGGCATTGTTTTTGAAGAACCCACCGATCACATGTTTAGCTTTAACTCTCCTATTGGCGCTTGTCCTAAGTGCGAAGGTTTCGGAAAAGTAATAGGCATAGACGAAGGTCTGGTTGTACCTAACCGTTCACTTAGCATTTATGATGGTGCTGTAATTTGCTGGAGAGGTGAGAAAATGGGGGAATGGAAAGATGAATTTATACGCTCCGTTGCTAAATATAACTTCCCTATTTTTGTTCCATACTATGAACTAACCCAAGAGCAAAAAGATTTATTATGGAAAGGAAGTAAAGATGTTCATGGTATTGACGAATTCTTTGAGATGCTTGAAAAGAATCAATATAAAATTCAATACCGTGTAATGCTGGCTCGCTATCGGGGAAAAACTTACTGCCCCGACTGTCATGGAACAAGATTAAAGAAAGAAGCGGGTTATGTAAAAATAGGCAATTGCTCAATTTCAGAGTTAGTAGACCTTCCAATACACGATTTAAAAAGATTCTTCGACAATCTTTCTCTCGATGAGCACGAAGCTGCTATAGCCAAACGAATCCTGACAGAGATAAACAATCGCATCTCATTCCTTATAGATGTAGGCTTAGGATATCTAACACTCAATCGCTTAAGTAATTCATTATCCGGAGGAGAAAGTCAACGAATCAATCTGGCAACTTCTTTAGGCAGTAGTTTGGTTGGATCTCTTTATATTCTTGACGAACCAAGTATCGGACTCCACTCACGAGATACTGATCGCCTTATTAAAGTTCTTCGTCAGCTGCAGCAATTAGGTAACACCGTTGTAGTGGTAGAACATGACGAAGAAATTATCCGTGCAGCCGATTATATAATCGACGTAGGTCCAAAAGCCGGCCGCCTGGGAGGAGAGATCGTTTATCACGGAGACATGAAAAACCTTAAAAAAGGTAGCAATAGTTATACTGTTAAATATCTGCTTGGAGAAGAAACAATAAACGTTCCTGCCTTTCATCGTCCATGGAATAATTACATAGAGATTATTGGTGCAAGGGAAAACAACCTGAAAGGAATCAATGTCATTTTCCCACTGAATGTAATGACTGTTGTTACCGGAGTAAGTGGTTCGGGAAAATCCACACTGGTTCGTGACATCTTTTATCGGGCATTAAAGCGAGAATACAGTGAAATAAGCGAACGTCCGGGAGAATTTATTTCTCTTGACGGAGATATCAATATGGTTAAGAACATAGAATTCGTAGACCAAAACCCTATAGGGAAGTCTTCTCGTTCTAACCCTGTGACTTATATCAAAGCATACGATGAAATCCGAAAATTATGGGCAGAACAACCTTTGGCCAAGCTTATGGGATATTCAGCTTCGTACTTTTCTTTTAACACAGAAGGCGGTCGATGCGAAGAATGTAAAGGAGACGGTACCATTACTGTTGAAATGCAATTCATGGCAGACTTAGTGCTTGAATGTGAAAGCTGTCACGGAAAACGATTTAAATCAGAAACACTGGAAGTTAAGTACAAGGACGTAAACATCTACGATGTACTTGAAATGACAGTCGATCAGGCAATTGAATTCTTTGCTGAAAACGGACAAAAAAAGATTGTAAAGAAGCTTTCTTCCCTTCAGGCTGTTGGACTGGGATACATTAAACTCGGTCAATCTTCATCCACTCTTTCCGGTGGAGAGAATCAGCGCGTTAAGCTTGCTTACTTCTTAAGTCAGGAAAAAGCATTCCCTACTATCTTTGTCTTCGACGAACCAACAACAGGGTTACATTTCCATGATATTAAAAAACTACTAGAAGCTTTTGATGCGCTAATTTCAAGAGGGCATACCGTTGTTATCATTGAGCACAATATGGATGTTATTAAATGTGCAGACTACATTATCGATCTTGGTCCTGAAGGTGGGAATATGGGAGGTAACTTAGTATGTTGTGGAACTCCCGAAGAAGTCGCTAAATGTGCAGCTTCATACACTGGTCAGTTCCTTGCAGAGAAGCTTCAGTAAAACAAGAATAAAAGAGGTTGACTTAAAAAGACAGAACAGCCTAGCTTTTAATGCGTAACTTAAATGATAAAAAGCCTCTTTATATTGGCTTGTTCTATTAATAAACTATGAAGTGCACCCAAAAAGTTAGACTTAAACTTTTGGGGGGCACTTCACTATTAATAAACCAATATAAAGGGATTTTTCAAAATTGAGTTTCAGCCTATAAGATTTTCAATTCTGAAATTCTATTCTGATATAGTTTTTTCTATCTCTTAAAAATCAGTTTCTTAAAAATAGAATCCAAATCCTATTTTCACACCAAACTTACTAAAGTCCTGATCAGTCAGACTCTGGTTATAATACATAGCAGGTTCCACAGTTACTGTGCGACTCAAGAAAAAGGCATATCCAACTTCTGCACCCAAGGTTGCATCATTCTTATGCCCACCGGTGTAGAAATCATAATTATCATATTTAAACTTTGACCCAATATAAATACCAGTCTGATCAAAGTAATAACGAACACCAGCTCCTAAAGAAGTTCTATCATCTCCCCTATCTTTAATATCTGCTCCAGCATTAATAAGTAAAGCAAAATTATCCATTAAAAAAACACCACCTTCAGCTTCAAATCCTAACGAGAATTTATCCTGACCGCTATAAGACATACCAAGCCCCGTTATTGAAGGTGTTATTAACCATTTATTCTGTTCAAATTGCGCTTGTGCAGTAACAGTACATAATAAAACTGCAATACAGATAAGTAATTTTTTCATTTTATTTTTAGTTGTTTGAATGCTCAGAATCATTTTTCCACTCTTCCATTTCTCTACGTCGTTTCTCGGCCAATTTTTCTTTCTGACGTAACACAAGCCACAATAGTAAAACAATAACATAAGAAACTGCAATCGTAACATATCTCTCCATTTCACTAATAGCGTGATTTCGAGGAACTAAATATATAGCCATAGCTGTTACATAAATAAAGAGAGCACCACAAAGCCATGTAGATTTTTTATACTTTTTCATTAGAGTCTTCTTTTTAGTATGAAAAGATTCTTTCATACACAGTTTAGCTTTTTCCTGTTTTGTATTTAAAACAAAAATAAGTAATATTATTTATTCATACCCCCTTTCAGTTGAAAAAGAGGAATCTTCTAACGCTTTTTTACGTTCTTTTATCTACCTTTGCAACATTACAGCAAGCGAAAATGAAACATACATACCTTATTCTTTTGTTCCTTTGTTTTTTCTTAACTAATACACAGGCACAACCTAAAAATGAGATACGAGCCACTTGGCTGACAACAATATATGGACTTGACTGGCCAACAGTCAAAGCCACCTCTCCTACCACTATCAATAAACAAAAAACGGAATTATGCAGAATTTTGGATGAGTTAAAAGCTGCCAATTTTAATACCATATTACTTCAAACCCGTTTACGTGGAGACGTTATCTATCCTTCTTCCATTGAAACCTATAATGAGACGTTAACGGGAAAAGCCGGTTGCTCTCCCGGATATGACGCGCTTGCTTTTGCTATTGAAGAGTGCCATAAACGCGGAATGGAATGTCATGCATGGATAGTATCAATTCCATTGGGAAAAGAAAAACATGTAAATGCATTGGGAAATAAATCTGTTACTAAGAAACACCCGCAAATATGTAAACGTTATCAGGGTGAATGGTTTCTCGATCCCGGCAACCCGGCAACAAAAGATTACCTTTTTTCTATTGTAAAAGAAATAATTACCGGTTATGATGTAGATGGCATCCATCTTGATTATATTCGTTATCCCGATCAGCCAAATGAATTTCCGGATAAAGAGATGTACCGCAAATATGGCAACGGAAAAAGTCTGGACAGTTGGAGAAGGGACAACATTACAGCAATTGTACGATACTTGTATCAACAGGTTAAGCAAATCAAACCTTGGGTAAAAATGAGTAGTTCGCCTGTTGGCAAATTCAAAGATACTTCTCATTACCCATCAGGAGGATGGAACGCTTATCACACTGTTTACCAGGATGCACAAGGATGGCTTCGTGAAGGAATCCAGGATATTCTATTTCCCATGATGTATTTCAACGGAAATAACTTTTATCCATTTGCATTAGATTGGCAGGAAAATAGCTTCGGACGTTGTGTTGTTCCCGGATTAGGTATCTATTTTCTTGATCCGGCAGAAAAAGACTGGCCGCTAAGTGAAATTGAACGTCAGATTTATTTTACCCGCAGACATGGACTTACCGGACAAGCTTTCTACCGTACAGAATACCTATTAAAAAACACCAAGCATCTGTTCGACGAACTAAACGGATTACATTACTCCAGTCCTGCCCTTCAACCTAAAATGAAATGGCTGGACAATACAGCTCCAACACGTCCTAAGGATTTATCAAGTAACCGTATAGGATCAACTGTTCAATTAAGCTGGCAACCATCAACCGACAACGACTCACGTACAGCACCATACTATATCGTATACGCTTCTGATAAATTTCCTGTAGATATATCCAAGCCTTATAATATTGTTGCACACGATATCAGAGAAAATCATTATGCTTATAAAGAAGAGGCAGCCAGAGAAAATAAACGTTATTTTGCAGTAACAGCAACCGATCGTTTTGGAAATGAAAGCGCAGCAGTACAATTAACACTTCCGGATAATAAACTTCAATTATCCCAGGATAGCCTAGTTTTACAACTTCCTAAGTCCGAAGAATTTGAGAGTATAACTATTACCAATCTTACCGGTAGATGTGTATTACATTCAAAATACGAAGAAAAGATTCCTTTATATAACTTACAAAAAGGGCTTTACAGGGTTTTATTTACAGATAAAAACGGACAGATTCATCCTTCAACCAAGATGCTTGCACGATAATTTTTTTGTTGTGTTACAGGTGTTAATTCCATATAGCCGGACACAATCCGGCCATTTTCAACAACTAGTGGAAAATCAGCCTGCTTCTTCTCGTGGTCATTCATCAGTAAAGAAGGATTATTAAAATAATCAACCTTAAAATAGCCCATCTTTCCAGGAGTAATAAACCGGTCATAAAGCAGTCGGGAGAGAATTCCCATATTCATACGCAGGTTCACCTCCACACAAGGATGAATACGATAAACAGGTTGTTCAGGAAAACGACAAATCATCATATCTACCCCAAGATACCCTTTATACTTTTCACCAATCAGTTGAGAAAGTTTCATTTCAAGCTTATCGCGCAATAAATGCAAATCAGCAGCATTAACAAATTCGGTGAGACGCTGTTCAATAGCTTTATTCGAAGCCAGCAGATTACCCGTATAAGTACCTCTTACATCTGTTTCAAAGAAAGAATATCCGGCAAAAGAAACTTTACCTGATTCATCACACAAAAATTCCATGGCAAAATCCTTCACTTTATCCAGCCAAGGTTCACCTATCACACAACGCTGATTCTTTATCACCCGGTTACTCCATCCCTGAATATGACTGGTATACTCACCTTTACCCGGTCGTAGTCCTTTGCCACTACCCGACCATGGTGCTTTTAAAAGAACTTTGGGATAATATTCTACAAATTTCCGGACAGCTTCATCAGAAGTTAATTCTTCAGAATCTCCACAAAAGGAAGAAGAAACATTCAATTCTCTAAGTAAAGAAACAGCTAAAGATCGATGAGACAACTCACGTAAAATCTCCATTTGCTTTTTATCAGGTAGAAAGTCATCCGAAAAGCCTAATAGCCTGGCTTGTTTTATCAAAGCAGCATTCCATCCCCACGGACAAAGTTTCAAAGATGACTGAAAAGCAATATCATCTTCCTTGATTCTCCCGACAGGTAAACCGAACAATTTCTTTATCTGCAGCATCCATTCATCAGCATCCGATTCGTTACTCATCACCAGCATTTCCGGTGAGGTATACCATATTGGCAGCAACGAAAGGTCGTCTGCCATCTTTCGGGCAGAAAGAGGCGGTGTGTAATTCTCATCACCATTAGCCAACGCCAAATCATTATCCGGATTGAATAAATATACTTCCTGCATTTATTTTTTATGTATTTTGTATACAAAAGTAAGCAAAAAGAAAAATAGAATAATCAACCATCTAAAATAAATTTCTTTTTGTACAAAAGAATGTTTTATTTTGTACAGGAAACCATATATTCAATAAAATAACCGGATTATAACAGAGCCTAAAAATAAGATTGAAACAACATTTATCCTCTGCAGAATTGAATATTTATAAGCTACATAATCACTTTCTATAAACAAAAGCATAAACAAGTTTAAATAGATGAATATTTTGCAATCTCTACTTTGCAAAGTAGATAATTATAATTATCTTTGCCTCGACAATAAAAGAATGTTTATGGAAGCCTTTTACAGAACTCACAGCTATCTGGTAGAACACACCAATGCCTCCGTTCGACGTGATTTAATGGATGAGATCGATTGGAACGACCGTCTTATTGGAATCAAAGGGACTCGCGGTGTAGGGAAAACTACTTTCCTGTTGCAATATGCAAAAGAGCGATTCGGAACTGACCGCTCATGCTTGTTTATCAACATGAATAACTTTTATTTCTCAGGGCATACCATTATAGAATTTGCGGAAGAATTTCTTAAAAACGGTGGTAAAGTACTTCTGATAGACCAGGTCTTTAAGTATCCAAACTGGAGTCATGAACTTAGAATTTGCCATGACCGTTTTCCTGGTTTGAAAATTGTATTTTCCGGTTCCTCGGTTATGCGATTAAAAGAAGAAAACACTGAGTTATCCGGTATCGTAAAATCATATAATCTGCGCGGATTCTCATTCAGAGAATTTCTGAATCTGCAAACAGGTAATAGCTTTCCGTCTTATTCGTTAGAAGATATTTTATCCAATCATGAGCAAATAGCCAAGACTGTTCTCTCAAAGGTTCGTCCTACAGACTATTTCCAGGACTATCTTCATCATGGTTTTTATCCATTTTTTCTTGAAAAAAGAAATTTTTCCGAAAATTTGCTTAAAACGATGAACATGATGGTAGAGGTGGACATTCTACTTATTAAGCAAATAGAACTAAAATATCTTTCAAAGATAAAGAAGCTTTTATACTTGCTGGCGGTTGATGGCCCTTCTGCACCCAATGTAAGTCATTTGGCTACAGAGATTGAAACATCACGCGCTACGGTTATGAACTACATCAAATATCTTGCAGACGCACGGTTAATCAATATGGTTTACCCCAAAGGTGAATCTTTCCCTAAAAAACCATCAAAGATTATGATGCATAACACTAACCTTATGTATTCTATCTATCCGGTAAAAGTGGAAGAACAAGATGTTGCCGAGACATTCTTTCTCAATACACTCTATAAGGACCATGTTCTTAATAAAGGAGAAAAAGGAACTTCTTTTCTGGTAGACGAAAAGATTCCATTTAAGATATGTACCGACGGATTTAAGGTCAAAAATAATCCAGCCATTACGTATGCCATTCACAGGGCAGAAATAGGGCGAGGAAATCAGATACCATTATGGTTATTTGGTTTTCTTTATTAACTGAGTTTTTTTATTTAATATATTAAATGTTATGACTAAACAGAAGAAATTCATCACATGTGATGGTAATCAGGCTGCTGCACATATCTCGTATATGTTCTCAGAAGTAGCTTCGATCTATCCTATCACTCCTTCTTCGACTATGGCAGAGTACGTAGACGAATGGGCAGCAGCCGGACGTAAAAACATCTTCGGCGAAACAGTATTAGTACAGGAAATGCAATCTGAAGCAGGTGCTGCAGGTGCAGTACACGGTTCACTTCAAGCTGGTGCACTTACTACCACTTACACTGCTTCTCAGGGATTATTACTTATGATTCCTAATATGTACAAGATTGCAGGTGAATTGCTACCTTGCGTATTCCACGTATCGGCTCGTGCTTTGGCTTCACACGCTCTTTCTATCTTCGGTGACCACCAGGATGTTATGGCTTGTCGTCAGGTAGGTTTCGCTATGTTGGCAGAAGGTTCTGTACAGGAAGTTATGGACTTGTCAGCAGTAGCTCACTTAGCTACAATTAAATCACGTGTTCCATTCGTAAACTTCTTCGACGGTTTCCGTACATCACACGAAATTCAGAAAATCGAGATGTTGGAAAATGACGATCTTGCACACTTGATCGACAAAGAAGCTTTAGCTGAATTCCGTAACCGTTCTTTGAACCCAGAGAACCCAGTTGCACGTGGTATGGCTGAAAACCCAGATGTTTACTTCCAACACAGAGAATCATGCAACAAATTCTATGACGCTGTTCCAGGTATCGTAGAAGAATACATGAAAGAACTTTCTGAAATCACAGGACGTAAATATAGCTTGTTCGATTACTATGGAGCAGAAGATGCTGACCGTGTAATCATCGCTATGGGTTCTGTAACAGAAGCTGCTCGCGAAGCTATCGACTGCTTGACTGCTCAGGGAGAAAAAGTTGGTTTGGTTGCAGTACACTTGTACCGTCCATTCTCTGCTAAACACTTCCTTGCTGCTGTTCCTAAGACTGCAAAACGTATTGCTGTATTAGACAGAACAAAAGAACCAGGTGCAGTAGGCGAACCATTATACTTAGACGTAAAAGATTGTTTCTACGGACAAGCTGATGCTCCGGTTATCGTTGGTGGTCGTTATGGTCTTTCTTCTAAAGATACTACTCCTACTCAGGTAATCTCTGTGTACGAAAACCTTTCTTTGGCAATGCCTAAGAACCAGTTCACTCTTGGTATCGTTGACGATGTTACTTTTACTTCTCTTCCTAAGAAAGAAGAAATGGCATTAGGCGGTGAAGGTATGTACGAAGCTAAATTCTTTGGTTTAGGAGCTGACGGTACAGTAGGTGCTAACAAGAACTCTGTTAAGATTATCGGTGATAATACTAACAAACACTGTCAGGCATACTTCTCTTACGACTCTAAAAAATCAGGAGGTTTCACTTGTTCACACCTTCGTTTTGGCGATACTCCTATCCGTTCTACATATTTGGTAAATACTCCAAACTTCGTAGCTTGTCACGTTCAGGCATACCTTCGTATGTATGATGTAACACGCGGTTTGCAACAGAATGGTACATTCCTTTTGAATACAATCTGGAACGAAGAAGAATTGGCTAAACATTTGCCTAACAACGTAAAACGTTATTTCGCAGAAAAGAACATTTCTGTTTACTATATCAACGCTACACAGATTGCACAGGAAATTGGTTTGGGTAACAGAACAAATACTATCCTTCAATCAGCATTCTTCCGTATCACTGAAGTTATTCCAGTTGATTTGGCTGTAGAACAAATGAAGAAATTCATTGTTAAGTCTTACGGTAAGAAAGGACAAGACATTGTTGACAAGAACAATGCAGCTGTTGACCGTGGTGGCGAATACAAGAAACTAGCTATCGATCTAGCTTGGGCTACTCTTGCTGACGAAGATGCAGCAGCTTCAACTGCTCCTGAATTCGTAGAAAAAGTAGTTAAGGTTATCAATGCTCAGAATGGTGATGATCTTCCAGTATCTACTTTCGTTGGTATCGAAGACGGTACTTGGCAACAAGGTACTGCTACTTACGAAAAACGTGGTGTAGCAGCTTTCGTTCCAGAATGGAATTCAGAAAACTGTATCCAGTGTAACAAGTGTGCTTACGTTTGTCCTCACGCTTCTATCCGTCCATTCGTACTTGACGAAGCAGAACAAGCTGCAGCTCCTTTCACTGATATGTTGAAAGCAACAGGAAAAGTATTCGACGGTATGAAGTTCCGTATCCAGGTTGACGTTCTTGACTGTCTTGGTTGCGGTAACTGTGTTGATGTTTGTCCTGGTAACAAACAAGGCAAAGCTCTTAAGATGGCAGCTCTTGAAGGTCAACTTCCTCAGGCTCCAAACTGGGAATATGTTGCTACAAAGGTTAAGAGCAAACAACACTTGGTTAATGTTAACGCAAACGTGAAGAACTCACAGTTCGCTACTCCATTATTCGAGTTCTCGGGTGCATGTTCTGGTTGTGGTGAAACTCCTTACGTTAAATTATTAACTCAATTGTTTGGTGATCGTCAAATGATTGCTAATGCAACAGGATGTTCTTCTATCTACTCAGGTTCAGTTCCATCAACTCCTTATACAACTAACGAAAAAGGTCACGGACCAGCATGGGCTAACTCATTATTCGAAGACTTCGCTGAATTCGGTATGGGTATGACTCTTGCAGTTGATAAAATGCGTGATCGTCTTGTTGACTTGATGACTAAAGGTCAGACTTGCGACTGCTGTTCAGACGAACTGAAAGGTTTGTTCAACGAATGGATTGCCGACAAAGACAACACAGAACGTTCTATCGAACTTGAAGCTAAGATTACTCCACTTGTAAAAGCTTGTGACTGCGATATCTGTAAAGAAATTGCTTCTCTAAGCAAATTCTTAATCAAGAAATCTCAATGGATTATCGGTGGTGACGGTGCTTCTTACGATATCGGTTTCGGTGGTTTAGATCACGTACTTGCTTCTGGTAAGAACGTAAATATCCTTGTTCTTGATACTGAAGTTTACTCAAACACTGGTGGTCAGTCATCTAAAGCAACTCCAGTTGGAGCTATTGCTAAGTTTGCTGCTGCAGGTAAGAGAGTACGTAAGAAAGACCTTGGTTTGATCGCTTCTACATACGGATATGTATATTGCGCACAAGTTGCTATGGGTGCTGACCAGGCTCAAACATTGAAAGCTATCCGCGAAGCTGAAGCTTATGACGGACCTTCAATCGTTATCGCTTACTCACCATGTATCAACCACGGTTTGAAAGCTGGTATGGGTAAAGCACAAGCAGAACAAGCAGCTGCAGTAGAATGCGGTTACTGGCACTTGTGGAGATACAATCCTGCATTGGAAGCTGAAGGACAAAATCCATTCACATTGGATTCTAAAGCTCCAAACTGGGATAACTTCCAAAACTTCCTGAAAGGTGAAGTTCGTTACGCTTCATTAGCAAAACAATATCCTGCTGAAGCTAATGAATTGTTCCAGGCTGCTCAGGACAACGCTAAGTGGAGATATAACAACTACAAGCGTTTGGCTAAGCAACAATGGGGTGTTGAGCAAGAAGACTAATTAATATTTAGTTCTATATAAAAAGGCTGCTTCAGGATTCTGAAGCAGCCTTTCTTATTTTAAATCCGCAAAAAATTAACCAGCCAAGGCATCAGCCACAACTTTGGCCAATGGTGTTGTAGGGCGACCTATTAATCGGGATAGTTGGTGAGAATCATCAAACAAATCATTTTTAGAAGCAGAAACATCCCATCCGGCAAGAGCTAATGCTAAACCTTCCGGTAAATTAAAACTCTTCAGGATATTAGCATATTCTGCTTCCGGCAGGTTGTTATACGGAATATTTTTCCCTGTCTGTCGCGAAACTTCGGCAGCCAAATCAGTAAGTGTATAGTATTCGTCTCCGGCCAGTTCGTAAACTTTACCCACATTGCCTTCACTCGTTAGCACTACAGCAGCAGCTTCCGCATAATCGGCACGGGCTGCCGAAGCAATTTTCCCATCACCAGCACTACCTATTAAGGCTCCAGCGGCAACAGCTCCTGATAATGAACCTGTGTAATTCTCGGTATACCAGCCATTACGTAATATAGTATATGGAACACCCGATGCTTTTAAAGCTTCTTCAGTAAGCTTATGTTCTACAGCAAGGCTCAGTGTTGATGTATCAGCACGTAGCACACTGGTATATACAATCCATTTCACACCAGCCTGTTTAGCTGCATTAATTACATTGGCATGTTGCTGAGCACGTTGCCCAAGCTCGCTACCTGAAATAAGCAATAAACTGTCAATACCTTGTAACGATTCTGCCAGACTTTCCGGTTTATTATAATCAAACACACGGGCTTTCACACCTAAATCCAACGCTTTTTCGGGGGTACGAACCAAAGCTACAATACTTTCAGCTGATACTCTCTCTTTCAGTTTCTCTACTACTATGCGACCTAATTGACCAGTCGCTCCTGTTACTCCAATTTTCATTTTTAAGTTCCTCTCTTTTTAATACATTATATACTGAGTTCATTTATGCTTACCAATCCATGATAAAGAGAACATTTTATATCAGGTTCTGATATATCATAGACAGTTAAATAAATACAAAACAAATAGACCAATTATCCGACTTATTGATATTGCATTTACTTTTGTTACGCAAAGTAACTAATAATAGTTTGAATTTGTAACTGGTTACTTTTTAGTAACTTTAAAAATAGTAGTAACCTAATAGTAACCATTGTGGCAAAATCGAATAAAAAATATAATTGTCCCGTCACAGCAACTGTTGAATTGATCGGTGGAAAGTGGAAAACTATCATCCTGTATTCTCTCTCATCGGGGACAAAACGTTTTGGTGAAATAGCTGTTCGCATACCTGAAATATCCAGGAAGGTGCTTACCGAGCAGTTGAAAGAGCTCGAAAACGATGGATTGATTCTGCGTGAACAGTACAAGGAAATCCCTCCGCGCGTGGACTACTCACTTACCGACCTTGGAAAAAGTCTCTCTCCTGTATTTCAGGCACTGGAAATCTGGGGCACTGCAAATGTTTTAAAAAAGGATTGATTTAAAGTCATCTGATAATAACATGCATAAAAAAGCCATTTCAAAATATTGAAGCAGCCTTTTCTTATTTATATCAAATATTATATTACCTAACTATTTCATATTGATAATAAATGGCACCTGGAACATCTACTTTTATAAAGTTTAGTTTCACACAGATCCTTATAGAGCCAGTATTCTCAGGATACATACGTGCTATAATCTTATCAACACCTAATATATTAAATCCGTATTCAAGTAATCCACTACAAATTTCAGTACCATAGCCTTTATTCCAGTATTTATTATCAAGGATATAGCCTAACTCAAGAATCTTCTTACTTCCAAAGGAATTGAATAAACCTGCCTCACCTATAATATCTCCATCAGCAACAACAGCGAAAATACCATATCCTTGCGGATAGCCATCAGTATTTACTTTCTCATATTTGCCTTTCAGTTCTTCAGCAGTCCAATCATATTTGCCATTAGAGATATACTTCATATTTTCCTCTTTGGAATAAACAGACAATAAAGCATTGATATCCGATGGTATTATTTCCCGAATTAAAAGGCTTTTAGTTATAATTGGCTCCATAATTTTGTTTCTATAAATAAATCTAACGAATCATCATATTTTACAAATATATAGATTTACTTAGCTATAATCGAAATTTAATCTCAAAAAACATTTCTTTTCAAATTAGCCCTAACTCCCTCACTAATATCACCCATTACATTGTAAATCAATATTATAAATTAGTGATGGTAGCATTTTGAACCATCACAAAACCATCACAAAATGGTATTACCCTCACTTTTTCGATGCCCATCAGCCATTTTTGAATGAGAAATTTTGCCGGAGTTGTATACCTTGCTCCTAGACAGATAAATAAAGCATTAAGTTAATGAACGATAAATTTTCATCCAATTATATTGCGCACAATTTAATTTTGTATATATTCGCATTATAATAATAAAAAGAACGATTATAAAGTCAGTAATAACAAACTAAAAAATAGAAGAATATGAGCACAGTTTATAATTTCACAGTAAAAGACAGAAAAGGAAACGACGTATCTTTGAACGAATATGCAGGTAAAGTTTTGTTAGTAGTAAACACAGCAACAGCTTGCGGTTTTACCCCTCAGTACAAGGAACTTGAGAAAATCTATGAAGAGTATAAAGATCAGGAATTTGTTGTTCTTGATTTCCCTTGTAATCAGTTTGCCAATCAGGCAGCAGGCACTGACGAAGAAATTCACGAGTTCTGCACTTTGAACTACGATGTTCAATTCCCACAATTTAAGAAGTTAGAAGTTAACGGAGAAAATGCCCATGACTTGTTTAAGTTCTTAAAGAGCGAAAAAAGCTTTGCCGGATTTGATATGAATCACCCTATCGCAAAAATCCTTGATGATATGCTTTCTAAAGAAAATCCTAATTACAAAGAGGATGCTGAGATTAAATGGAACTTCACAAAATTCCTTATCAATCGTAATGGTGAAGTAGTGAAGCGTTTCGAACCTACTGAAGATATGGCTAAGGTAGAAGCAGAAATTAAGAACCTGCTGTAATCTAAAAAAATAGAATAGTTCGCTGTCTTTGCAGGCAGCGAACTATTTCATATAACAAATTAATCGCAAACAATTATATTTTCTGTAATTTTGCGGCAAATATAATGAGATTATGAAAGAGAATTATCCCGAGTTAAAGCTAGAGAACCAAATTTGTTTTCGTGTATATCGCCTGAACCGCGCTATTACGAATCATTACCGTCCGTTTCTTAACGAGCTGGATTTAACTTATCCTCAATATTTGGTTATGATGGCCCTGTGGGAAAAAGACGGAATACCGGTAAATTCACTCAGCGAAATTCTTAAGTTGGATACAGGAACACTGTCTCCACTACTGAAGCGCCTGGAAGCCACCGGTTATATTCATCGTAAAAGAAGCAAAGAAGACGAACGTACTGTTATCATTAAACTAACGAAAGTGGGGGCAGAGCTGCAGAAAAAGGCTATAGAGGTTCCTCATGAAATGGCTAATTGTCTGGATCTGTCGGAAGAAGAATATCTAAGCCTGCGGGAAACGCTCGATAGTCTGATCCTGAAAGCAGAACAAAGATAACTTAAAGCAGGGGCAAAGGCTTACTTATTTTTATTGAACAAATAACTTACCAGACAGTAATTGTGCTACGAAAACATTTTTTTAAATTTCAAGGTTTGCAACTTTAAAAAAGATGAGAGAAGTTTTAAAACTTCAGTCCGCCTTTCCAAAAAAGTATTCCAGACATTTGTGTGTTTTTGTACACAGGGTCGACGCATTAAAAATTCTGGGCCAATAAAAGTTCACAAAGAAATTCGGTATCCCATCCAGCCGCCTTTCTTTTTCCTTTAATGCTACCTTTTCTAGGACTTTTCTTTAATAACATAAGTGCAATTTTGTTCATTAAAGAAAAGTTTTGGGCAGCGTTTCCAGTTTTTCTCCCCATATCCTCCCCAAATGAGACATCTAATTGCCAGTGCAGGCAATTCTCTACAGACCAATGCGCACGCACAGCATATGCTATTTTTTTAGCCTCCAACCCAAGAGAAGTTATATAAAATCTTTTTTCCACAGATGTTTCTCCTGTCTTAAGTATCGTCCTCTCTGAAGTAACTCTGACCACTGATTTTATACCGGTCCATTCATTAAAGATTAATTCCATAGCGCCACTGCTATAAACAAAGCATTCCCTTACTTCCCTGCGTCCGTGACCTGTTTCTTCTGTCCTGTATTTAGCGTATCGACGAGCATAATATTCCTTATTTACATCTATATTTTTTTTATCCAGATCGTCAAACCATGACTGCAACTTTTTATACAAGTTCTTTTGGTTGTTCTTTACGTGCAACACATAATCAGCTTTTCTTTCTATTATCTTTTTTGATATTGCAGTCTGACATCCCATAGCATCAATGGTTACAATACAATTTTTTAAGTCTAATGCATTTAAGAGTTCGGGGATTGCTGTTATCTCATTACTCTTCTGATTAACTTTGACCTGACCTAACGTGATCCCATTAGCTGCAGCCCAGGCACTTACCATATGAAGTTTAAAACCATTATCTCCATCAGGATTGGAACGGGTACATTTACTGGCGCCACGAATTGTTTTTCCGTCAACAGCCACAATACCTTCGTATTTGCCACATAGTTCAGATATCCAACAACGAAATACACGTTCAAAATAATCTAGAGAAAGACTGCTAAAAAAGCGGTTAAAGGTATCATGGGATGGGATACGAGTCAAAGATGGAATACGTTCAATGAAAAAGTCTTTTCGGGAACGGCCAAACTCCTCTATTTCATTCCAGGATTCAGCTCCACAGATAACAGGCGCCATGGCAATATATACAATAACTTCTACAGAATGTTCTCTTTTTCTGTCAATACGGGTATCTTCAATTTGTTCACAAAGCCTAATTATGCTCATTTTTCTGTTAATTTATATTTCTTTTTTCTTTATAAATATACAAAATATAAATGACATATAAAAACATTTAAAACCTTAATATAGAAGAATTTAAAAGAAAATTAAAGTAAATATATTGAATAAATTAAGTAAAATGTATAATGCGTCACCCCTCTTTTTGTACAAAAGAAAACATTCTTTTGTACAGAAGATATAATTGTTTTGTACAAAAGTGCAGAAGCATCCCGCCTAAGATATGAAAAGTTATTCGGGAGTTTGAAGAAGCTCTCGTCGCATCTTTCCGGAGAGCCGGAGTTAGATTTGATAGCATTCAACATCACTACATAAAATTTAATTTTGCAAAATTGATCTAGCAATCTAGCAGTAGGTGCTTAATCCGTTGTGTATAAACGCCATACAGGTGCTAGATCAAAATAATTTAATCTAGCGGTGATCTAGCAATCTAGCAATTTCTGGTATCCACTGGCAGTAGGAACAATCGGGGGATTAATAATGTCGGTTTTTGGTGTATTTCTCTTTTTGCCTATATTTACTCTAAAGAAAAAATGCTAAGAAATATCGACAATTTTATGCTCTATTCATGCCATTTTCCATTACTATTTGCGACAGAATGCATTATTTTACCGGCACAAGCATAACCTTCATTATACAAATCTGTAAGTTTCATCACATCTTTTTCAATCCTATCTACAACAATTGGCTTTTCCGGACGAATAACGGTAATTTGTCCTTCGTCCTCCATCCGTTCTACCATTTCGAGTTGTTCGTTATAAACGGCACAACGACGGCTTAAGGCTTCACGGATATTAGGGTACTTGCGATAAATGATAGAAGGTATTTTGTGATCTTTAGCATCTTTCCTATAGCCTCTGTTACGGGTAAGAACTACAACATTATTCTGATAACCATCTTCCACAGCACGCATTAAAGGGATGGAATCTACAATTCCTCCATCGAGCATCGGAACTCCGTCAACATAAACTATCGGACAAACAAACGGAAGACTGCTTGAGGCTTTGCAAATATCGAGTACACGCTGTTTGTCTTTCTTTTCTTCAAAGTAGTTGGCTTCTCCGGTTACACAATTGGTTGTAACCATCACAAAACGATCTGGCGAAGAAAAATAGGCATCGTAATCATAAGGAAGGATTCTTTCAGGAAAATCACCAAAAAGAAGATCGTAATCCATTATGTTCTTCTTTTTGAGAAGATGTTTCAAACCTATATAATGGTATTTATCGAGCAAATCAATGCTACTGCATTTAGCACGTCCACGCTGGCGGGAAATATACGATAAGCCATTACAGGCACCTGCCGAAACTCCTATTATGTAAGGAAAACGGATATTGTGATCCATAAAATAGTCCAATACTCCACAGGTAAAAACTCCGCGCATACCGCCACCTTCAAGAACTAATCCGGTATTATTATCTATTGTCATTTCTAATATACACTTTTATATAAAGTAAAGACAGAAAGAAAATCGATCTAATTATTTAGTATCGCTTTTCGGACTCATAACCAATAACGATGGCAAAGCTTCATATTCTTCTTTATCCTCGGCTATTTTCTCGCAAACAGTATGGCTCAGAATCAATAATCCATCCACACTTCTATAGCTAATCTCAGACAAATCATGAATAGGATGCAAATCAACTTGTTCTGGATACCTTTCTAAAAGATCATTCACTTTCTTTGTAAACTTATCATCGCCAACAAACAGATATAAATGAATATCCTTTATTCCATTCATCA
>Ga0316603_10000256_pt1 | contig 27687 bp, 23 predicted proteins | sample OWC_soil_day10_n_FD_207649 | JGI IMG/M metagenome (GOLD analysis project Ga0316603, IMG submission 207649) | Wetland soil microbial communities from Old Woman Creek delta, Ohio, United States - OWC_soil_day10_noCT | ecosystem: Environmental > Terrestrial > Soil > Wetlands | place: USA: Ohio... | reverse complement strand
CCCTGTTTCATACTTTTTTAGCCTTCACAAACTGATTTGCAATCATAAAATCGTAAAACAAAATTATTTTTTTAAAATCGCTGCGTAAGCACACAAAAAAAGAGGATGTCGTTATTGGACACCCTCTCATGATTATTTCGAAAAAATATTTGCTTATTTCTTTTCTTTTCGTGGTTTCATCTTTTTTATTTCACTTTCCAGCTTTTCAATTTCCTTTTCCTGATTATTGATTGTTTTCAGGAGTTCGTTCAGCTCTTCATTTTCAATATTGGTAGGATATTGTGCATCCACGCGGTCCAGAAAATCAGCTAATACATTCATATAGTTTGTAAAAGCTTCGTAGGGAGATACATAGTTTGTGCCAAACGAATCATAATGAGACATGTAGCGGAAATTATCGGTGGTCTGTAAAAGCAACCAGTCGTGTTGCAGTGGTTTGTCGTTGCACAGATGTACACGTTCACTGACAGCGTAGAGTTTACTGAGCGCTTCATGCTGCAGGTCGTTACCATTCCAGACACTAATGTCCTTGCTTTCTGCCCAGCTGGTGGGGTGCGTGTATGACAGCGAGTCTACGGTTTCCGATTTTTTGGGAGCTTCAGATGGCAAAACAAATCCGATACCCTGTTCGATGGCATGGTAAGGCATAGCTTTGAGAAATTCGAATATACCCGATTCCGGATGTTGATAGAAGCCCAGTGCTTCGTAACCCATCCAAACATTGAAAATACTTTCCGTCTCAGGTGTTTCTGCTATTTTACCGATGAATTTTTCGGAAGTAAGCGGAAATTCAGACCAGGTACGATTAGAGAAACGGAATGCAATATCATCGCTCAGTTTATTGTTGCGTACCAACAGTTTTAGTTTAGAAATGGATGGATGACAATAGATGTAATTCGGACTTTTCCATCCAAGTACATCCTTTACCTGTTCAATAAGAATAGTTTTATAGCCCAGTTTTGAAATTACTTCACCAATCTCGTTTGAATAGATAAGTTCGGAGTTGCGTAAAGCTGTAGGCCTTTTCCCAAATAATGATTCAATCTTATCGGCATGAAGGTTGAGTTGTCGCACAAACTCATCTGTGTTGTAGAGGGAGGCCAGTGAATGAGCATAAGGCTCTGCCAGAAACTCAACGCTGCCGGTTTGGGACAGTTCTCTGAAGCTGTCAATCACTTCGGGTGCGTACTGTTCGAGTTGTTCGAGCGCCACTCCGGAAATGGAAAATGCACATTTGAATTTTCCGTTTGAACTTCGTATCATTTCTGCTATTATACGGTTGGCAGGCAGATATGATTGTTCGGCCATGGCGCGAATTCGTTCTTCTGCCTGAAAATCATCATAGTAATAATGATCCTGCCCGATTTCGAAAAAACGGTAGCGTTTCAGGCGCAGCGGTTGGTGTATTTCAAAATAAAAACAAATGTTTTTCATATATCTTGATTTAATATTTTTCTCTTATAAATTGATTTTAATGCATACCTGTAACCATGTTGTAGATGGAACGGACTTTCATACCGGCATCGTACCATTTAATGTTGTTGACCTCTTCCAGCCCCAGTTCGTGCAGGCTTTTATACATAGCCGGATTGGTTACAATGCTGTAAATAGCATCTGCCATCGCGTCAATATCCCAGTAATCGGTTTTAATGACATGATTGAGGATCTCGGCACAGCCCGACTGGTACGAAATAATAGAGGGAGTACCTACCTGCATGGCTTCGAGGGGTGAAATACCAAACGGTTCGGAAACCGAGGGCATGATATATACATCGCTCTGTGCAAGCATTTCGTGAACGGCCCGTCCACGAAGAAATCCCGGGAAATGAAACCGGTCGGCAATGCCCCTTTTGGCTGCGAGTTCAATCATCTCATCCATCTTGTCGCCGCTGCCTGCCATAACAAAACGTACGTTCTTTGTTCGCTGAATAACCCTGTAGGCAGCTTCAACAAAGTACTCGGGACCTTTCTGCATGGTGATACGACCCAAAAAGGTAACGATCTTATCTTTGCGGGGTGTTTTTACAAAACTATCAACATCTTCAAGTGGTTCTACAGCATTATGTACAGTAGTTACTTTAGCCGGATCCTGATGATATTTTTCTATCACTATTTTACGGGTCAGGTTGCTCACAGTCATGATGTGGTCAGCCATATCCATTCCCGTTTTTTCGATGTTGTACACGGTCGGATTCACTTTACCGCGGCTACGGTCGAAGTCGGTGGCATGTACGTGTATAACCAGTGGTTTTCCTGAAATACGTTTGGCAAAAACTCCGGCAGGGTAGGTGAGCCAGTCGTGCGAGTGGATTACATCAAAATCGAGCTGATGAGCCAGTACGCTTGCCACTGCCTCGTAGTTGGATATTTCTTCTATCAGGTTGTCGGGGTAGCGTCCCGAAAACCCGATACAGCCCAAATCGTTGGTAAAAATGCGTGTAAAGTCGTATTTAATTCCATTCCGCAGCCAAAAGTATTCATCGGGGTGCATGAATCTGCCTATCCGGTTGTTGACATGTTCCCACGAGTTTTCTTTCCAGGTAACGGGCACATTGCATGCTCCGATAATCTTCAGAAAACTCTGATCTTCATCGCCGTGTGGCTTGGGTATGACAAAGGTAATCTCCATATCGGGTTGTTGCGACATACCCTTTGTAAGTCCGTAACTGGCTGTACCCAAACCGCCTAAAATATGGGGAGGAAACTCCCATCCAAACATGAGTGCTTTCATTCGGCTATTTCGTTATCAATTTTTTTCAACATATCCAATACTCTCAATACTTCGGCAACACTCATGGCAAATGAAGGAGCACCGTGCCCTTTGAATGGTGGATTTCCGTCGCATAATTCGGATAGGGATCCTACGCATAATTCGGTCATATCTGTCTCAAATCCATTGAGCATCCGTTCGATAAATGATTTGCCGCTTTTCTTGTAAATACGGAGGTAAGCACTAGCAAAAGCTCCGAAGGTAAAAGGCCAAACAGGTCCGTTGTGGTAATTCCAGTCTCTGTCCTTTTGTCCGCCAATGTATTCCGGGCGGTACGAACCGCTTTTTGGACTTAGCGAACGCAAGCCTTTGGGAGTAAGCAGTTCTTTGGTGGTAATATCCACGATGGATTTTTGTTGCTGTTTGTCGAGTGGCGAATATAGCAATGCAACGGCAAGCAGCATATTTGGCCGTACTTCTTCATCACGGTAGTTGTCCACTACATAATCATAGAGATAAGTGCCATTCCAGAATATCTTCACAAAAGAGTCGCGTGCAATTTCGGCCTGATAATTGAGTAAGTCTGACGATTGTTCGTTACCCAGCACGTTTTCGATTTCAGAGGCAAATTTCAGCGCGTTGTACCATAATGCATTTATTTCCACAATGTAGCCGGTGCGCGGAGTTATTGGTCTTCCATTTTCAACGGCATTCATCCATGTCGCGGGTTTCTCTGTGCCATTGACATAAAGCAGGCCATTGTTATGTAAGAAAAGATTGGGGTGATTCTGCTTGCGGATGAACTGGATTATTTTTATAACTAATTTTCCAAAGCGTTTTGCAGCTTCTTCTGTTGTTTGATGCAGCGCGAAATGTTGGATGGCCATGATGAACAGCAGAAAAACGTCAGGTTCATCGATACCCAAAAGCTTGAAGTCTTCGCGTTCGCCTTCCATAAATCGTTCGATCTCGGGTATTGCTGTGTTGATGATAGCATCGAAATAGTCCATACGGCCAATTACGATGGTACAGGCTACCAGTGAAACGAATTCATCCCTTGCGCGAGCTCCGAACCAGGGATAACCAGCAAGCAGGTAAGTCTTGTCGCCTTCGCGTTTATATAATTGCTGTGCAGAGTTTTTCAGACACGAGAACATGTTGGTACGCTTGTTGCGCCTTGTTATTTCCTGTTCCCAGAGGCTTGAAAGTGTGCGTGGTGAAACTTCGGTGATACCTGCTGAGAATATTATTGATTCTCCTTTTTTGATTGGCATTTCGAAATATCCGGGTACCAGCAGATCTTCTTTATAGGCATATCCGCGTTCCTGTTCCTTGTAATATTCAATGTTTTTGTTCCAGTCTGGCTGATGAATGTATGAATTGGTTTTCGAAAATTGCATACAAAGGTTTGGATATCCTTCATACATTTTCATGCTGATTCCGTTTTTCAGTTCGAGGTATGAGGTATTAGCCAGGTGGTTCTGATACGTCAGTTCGTTGACACTGCGGAATGCGAGAAAGGGTTTGAAACGCAACGTAGTAGGTGAGTGAGCTTCGAGCAGGGTATATTTTATCAGAATTCTTGGCTCGAAGGACACGAGCATTCTTTCTTTTGATAAAATAACACCTCCTACGCGGTATGTGGTTTTGGATATGGTTTCGCAACTAAATTCCCGGATGTATTTATGACCGTTTGGGTAGTAGTTGTTTCCCTCATATTTATGAACTCCAAGGTTGAATTCAGCACCATGTTGAATGACCGTTTCATCGAGGGAGGATAAAAGAACGTGGTTGGAATTGTCTAATTCCGGGAGAGGCATAACCAGTTGCCCATGGTATTTCCGGGTATTGCAGTCAACCAATGTTGTGAAGTTGTATGTCCCTGCCCGGTTGGTCCGAATTATCTCTTTGGAGATTGATTTCTCGAGATTCATCAGAAGCGTTTTGTCAAAATTTAGATAGCTCATTTTTCAAAGGATAATGTTTATTAGGCTTCCACAAAAATAGAAATAAAATAGGGATTAACAAAAATAAAAGGTAAAAGTTTTATGTGAAAATCATTAAAATAATTATTCAATTTATAATAATTAAGTGTTTTTTACCCGAAAAAATTAAATTCTTATATCATTGCCAATCAGTCTTAGAATGTGTTTTAATTTTTTGTGCCGGTTCTTAAAGCCTGAATAATATCAACTTATTCCGTTTTTTTATGTAATATCCGGTTACTCTTCGGAGGTGAACGTCGAAATGATGAAGAAGAGAATGATTTTTCTCATAGTAATAAGGATGTAATTATTTTTGCAATACGGAAGAGTGTCTCTGAAATTGCAAAGTTAAAACTTTGACACATTTGATTAAGAAAAGAACGGGTAATAATTTTTCAAAAGTAATTATCTCCTGTTCATTTTTTTATGACCCGGGTTTGTGATAGGCTTTTGTTAAGTATAAATTTTCCAAGTGAATTTTCCAGATTTTCAGAATATATCTTTACATATTCGGATGCATTATAATAATATGTTGCATTATATCCGGAGTTTGTGATAATCATGGAGTTATTCTTGTAATGAGCATTGGGTCACCTGACGATTTCTGGTATTAAAGCAAGATTATGACATTGCAGGAGAACTACATTCAGATTTGCCCGTTTTTCGTACTATCATAAAGTTCGTAGTTAATCTAAACGTCTTCTGATAATATCTATTATAGCCTGATTGATAAAATTACAGGATTCTGAGTAAATATTTGTTGAAGGTATTAGAAAATCGGTTTTTAAATTCATATTTTTGCACTTATTAGATAAACAATAAGATCATGGATAATATTGAAAAGAAGAAAATATATTACACGTTGTTTTTTCCGGTTTTAATTTGTTTGTTTATCGTTCTTGTTTTCCTGTTTGAGAGAGGAATGGGTTGGGATTTTTATAAAGCAGGCATATTTCCTCATGATCTGAAAACGTTGCCTAACATTTTTACTATGCCTTTTATTCATGCAGATTTATCGCATCTGTTGAATAATATTATTCCATTTTTTGTTTTAAGTAGTTGTTTGTACTATTTTTATAGTCAAATTGCAAATAAAATATTACTTTTGTCGTTAATCCTGACCGGTATTATTCTTTGGGTTATCGGACGTGACAACTGGCATATTGGTGCAAGTGGTTTGGTTTATTCATTGTCATTTTTTTTGTTCTTCAGTGGCTTATTCCGAAAACACATCCCGTTAATTGCAATCTCATTTATCGTAGTGTTTCTTTATGGCAATAACGTCTGGCATTTGTTCCCTTGGGGGAAAATGGACCCTGTATCGTGGGAAGGACATCTTGCCGGAGGTATTACGGGATTATTGCTCGCTTTCATTTACAGGAAACAGGGACCGCAAAAACCCGAAAAGATATGGGACGATGAAGATGTTGATGATATGGAAGATGCTGAAATTCAGGATGATTATAGAGGTGAAAAAGATGATACTTTATCAGAAAATTAATTTTAGTCGAAATATTTATGGAAACAAAAAAAACCAATGAGATCAATTTAATGGATGTCATTATCGAAACTGGTAAATGGGTGAAAAAAACAGTTGTTCAATTATTGGAGTTTTTCGGTAAAATACTGATACTGCTGTATAAGCACAAAATCATTACTGCTTGCATACTAATTCTTGCAATAGCTGCCGGGCAGTATCTGTCCAGACCTTCAGCACGAATATATAAAATGGAGGGAATGTGTGTATTATATGGTCCGGAAGCAAAAACCATCAGTGAAATCGGCAAGCAGCTTGCGTACTCTTCACCACGCTTTCAGGCTACTTCGCTCGCCCGGAAATTATCATTGCCGGATAGTATTGCCTCAAAAGTGGCTGGAGTGGAATTTTTTCAGGTAATTGATTATCAGCTTAATCATACTCCGGATTTAATCGATTTTAAAAACAGTCATTCGATGGAAGATACACTTAACCTCCCAATGTCTGATTATATATATATGCGGATTAAAATAATAGGAACCAGGCATGCGAAAACAATTGGTGATGCCATGCTGAAGTATATTAATACCAATCCTACGGTACAAAATCAGAATGAAATTCTTAAAGGACAACTGAATGAAAAAATAAGGCTTTGTGATGCTGAAATGTTGCGGCTGGATAGTCTGGCAAAAATAACTTATTTCAAGGATAAAAAACCGGAGATTAAATTTGAAAGCAATAAACTGCTGATTGGAAATAATCAAGTTCAGTTATTCTATAGTGACATGTTAAATCTGCAGGCTTATAAAGCTAATGCACAGAATAGGCTCCTTGATGCCAAACAACCGGTTGTGATACCTTCCGGTTTAGTGGTAAATCCAAATGCAATCAACGGACGTGCAAAATATGGTATTTATAGTTTGCTGATAGGGTTCTTGTTGAGCATCTTCGTCAGTTACTTTTTAGAAAACCGAAAAAAATGGGCAAAATACCTACAAAATAATTAATTGGTGTAGATTACAACAAAAAAGGCATCTCTCAGATGCCTTTTTTGTTGCTATTAATTGCCGAAAACAATTCTACCGTCAACACAATCGACCACAACCGGTTTTTCGCTGCTGACTTTTCCGCTAATAAGTTCTTTGGACAAATCGTTTAATACATACTTTTGTATGGCTCTTTTTACCGGACGCGCACCGAATTGAGGATCGTATCCTTCGGCCGATATAAATTCCATCGCTCTGTCGGTTATTTCCAGTTTTATACCATTTTCAGCCAGCATATTTTTCATCGCGTTAAGCTGAATTTTCACAATTTCCATAATCTGACTTTCGTCGAGCGGGGCAAACATGATGATTTCGTCAATACGGTTGAGAAATTCGGGCCTTACAGATTTTTTAAGCAGTTCAAAAACCTCATTTTTTGTTTTTTCAATGACCCCTGTCCGGTTTTGGTTGTTGATTTGTTCAAAGTTTTCTCGGATAAGCGATGAACCTACATTGGAAGTCATGATGATAATCGTGTTTTTGAAATTGACAGTACGTCCTTTATTATCAGTCAGCCGACCATCGTCCAGCACCTGCAGCAGAGTGTTGAATACATCCGGATGTGCTTTTTCGATTTCGTCGAACAAAACAACCGAATAGGGCTTCCGGCGAATAGCTTCGGTCAGCTGACCACCTTCTTCGTAGCCTACATAACCAGGAGGTGAACCTATCAGACGTGTTATCGAGAATTTTTCCTGATATTCGCTCATGTCAATCCGGGTTATCATGTTTTCATCATCAAACAAGTATTCAGCCAGTGCTTTTGCCAGTTCGGTTTTTCCCACACCGGTTGTGCCCAAAAAGATAAATGAACCAATAGGACGTTTCGGATCATTAAGCCCGGCCCGGTTCCGGCGCACAGCGTCCGAAACAGCAACAATTGCCTCGTCCTGCCCGACTACCCGTTGGTGAAGTTCCTCTTCGAGGTGCAGCAATTTTTCTTTTTCTCCCTGCAGCATTTTGGTTACCGGTATGCCGGTCCATCGGCTTACCACATCGGCTATATCCTGACTGTCAACTTCTTCCTTTATCATAGCGTTGTTTCCCTGGATTTCAGCCAGCCTCGATTGATTTTCCGAAATCAGATTTTCCTCTGCTTTGATTTTCCCGTAACGGATTTCAGCTACCCGACCATAATCCCCTTCGCGTTCAGCGCGATCGGCTTCGTATTTCAAGCTTTCAATTTCAATTTTCGACTGCTGAATTTTTTCAATCAAATCTTTCTCGGACGACCATCTGGCCCGGTAATTTTTGCTTTCTTCTTTCAGATTGGCAATTTCTTCCTCCAGTTGTTCCAACTTACGGACATCATTTTCGCGTTTGATAGCTTCGCGTTCTATCTCAAGCTGCTTGATGTTGCGTTCTATCTTGTCAAGTTCCTCAGGTACGCTGTTTACTTCCATCCTGAGTTTAGCGGCAGCTTCGTCCATCAGGTCAATGGCCTTATCGGGCAGGAAACGGTCACTGATGTATCGGTTCGATAGTTCAACTGCTGCAATAATGGCGTCATCCTTAATCCTTACCTTGTGGTGGTTTTCATATTTTTCCTTCAAGCCCCGGAGTATGGATATACTCGATGCAATGTTGGGCTCATCGATCATGACAATCTGAAAGCGTCGTTCCAGTGCTTTGTCTTTTTCAAAATATTTCTGATATTCGTCCAGTGTGGTTGCTCCTACGGCACGAAGTTCTCCCCGAGCCAGCGCTGGTTTCAGGATGTTGGCGGCATCCATGGCGCCTTCGCTTTTTCCGGCACCGACCAGAGTATGAATTTCGTCAATGAAAAGGATAATTTCTCCATCCGAATGAATGACTTCATTCACTACCGATTTCAGTCTTTCTTCAAATTCGCCTTTATATTTTGCTCCGGCAATAAGTGCGCCCATATCTAGCGAATATACCTGTTTCGTTTTCAGATTTTCGGGTACATCGCCTCTTACAATACGCTGTGCAAGACCTTCGGCAATAGCAGTTTTTCCGGTTCCGGGTTCGCCGATCAGGATGGGATTATTTTTGGTACGACGGCTCAGTACCTGCAAAACGCGACGGATTTCCTCATCACGCCCTATAACCGGATCCAGTTTTCCGGAACGTGCGCGCTCATTGAGATTGACGGCATACCTGTCAAGTGACTGATACGTTTCCTCGGCCGATGCTGAGTTTGCACCGGCACCCTTGCGGAGTTCCGAAATGGCTGTTTCAAGGGCTTTTTCGTTTACCCCGGCATCTTTCAGTATTTGTGAAACGCTGTTTTTTACTTTCAGTAAGGCCATTAAGATATTTTCCAGCGACACAAACTGATCACCGGCCGAAGCTGAAATTTCTGATGCTTTGCGTAGAACATCGTTTGTCTCTCGGCTCAAATAGGGCTCACCTCCTGAAACCTTGGGATAACTTTCGATGGTCCGGTCGATAATTTGCTGAATTACCGACGGATATATACTCATTTTCCCAAACAGAAACTGAATGACATCTTCTCCTTTGTTCAGGAGAGCTTTCATCAGGTGTGTGGTTTCAATACTCTGTTGGTTGTAACTTTGAGCCAGATCAATGGCATTTTGTACCACTTCCTGCGATTTTGTTGTAAAATTCGAAAAGTTCATATGCTTTGTTTTTGTTTTTTTTAGGATTTGTGTTTTTACCATTTTGTATTAACAAAATGCTTACCAATCTGAAAATCAGACATATTGGCATGGAAAAATGTTGTTTTAATATGAGTAAATGACAAAATGGCAATTTGTGCTGTCAAAATGACATTTTTAATTTTTTTAGTTTACTTTGAAGCATGAACAAGCCTGAAAATGACAGGAGATTGAAAAAAATGATTATTTTTGCAAGTTAAATCTTGTAAATTAGGAAGATAATGCAGAAAATTGATCACAATATACCTGAGCCCACCCTTAGAAGACTTCCATGGTATTTAGCGTATGCCAAGTTGGTACAACATTCGGGTGAACCGTTCCTGTCATCTACCCAGATAGCCACCAATATTGCTGTTGACGCCTCCAAAGTTGCAAAAGATTTATCCTATGTTCAGATTTCGGGTCGGACAAGGGTTGGGTATGAAGTGAATGAGTTGGTGAATGTCCTTGAGTCGTTTCTGGGATTTACCAATACGCATAAAGCATTTTTGTTCGGTGTGGGTAGTCTTGGTGGTGCCCTGTTGCACGACGACGGGATGAAACAATTCGGGCTGGAAATAGTTGCAGGTTTCGATGTCAAATATGAACTTGCCGGAACCAGCATCAACCGGGTCCCTATTCATCATATTGATCATTTCAGGGAATTGCAGAAACAAACGCTTGTAAACATCGGGGTGCTTACTGTTCCGGTGGATAAGGCGCAGGAAACAGCAGAGATGATGATAGATGGCGGAATTCAGGCAATCTGGAATTTTACTCCTTTCAGAATACGTGTACCGGATAATATCATTGTACAGAACACCTCCATTTACGCGCATCTGGCAGTGATGTTTAACCGATTGAACGAACTAAACTCAAAAATTCAGGAAAAATGAAGATATTTGCTATTGGTCAGAATTATGCCGAACATAACAGGGAACTGAATAGTCCCGATCCCAAAGAGCCTGTAATTTTCATGAAGCCCGATACGGCTGCATTGAAAAATAACAAACCCTTTTACATTCCCGATTTTAGTTCGGAAGTACATTACGAAACGGAATTAATCGTAAAAATTAGCCGTCTTGGCAAAAATATAGCGCCCAAATTTGCGCATCGCTACTACGAAGAAATTGGTTTGGGAGTGGATTTTACAGCCCGTGATATACAGAGAAGACTGAAAAGTGAAGGAAAACCATGGGAAATATGTAAAGCATTTGACAATTCAGCCGTAATCGGCAGTTTTTTACCCAAAGTGGAATTTGCAGATATTCAGCATATTGATTTTCATCTCAATATTAACGGCAATCCAGTGCAGCACGGGAATACAGGCGATATGATATTTCCGGTTGATGAAATTATCGCCTACATCAGCAGGTATTTTACGCTGAAAATAGGTGATATCTTATTCACGGGCACCCCGGTTGGTGTTGGGAAAGTGAATATCGGCGACCATCTCGAAGGTTTTATACAGGATAAGAAAATGTTTGATTTTAAGGTAAAATAAACATTTAATTCCAGCCTTTGACAAACATTCTGAAAAAATAATTGTTGAATATATCCGTTATTAAGAGGAGATACATAAAATACGAGTTGAACGCATGAAATACAAATTTTTCGCCCTTTTGCTGAATATTATTCCTTTCCTTACGTTGTCTGCGCAAAACACAACAGTAGAGAAGCATGTGATAAACTGGACAGGAATTGAAACCTGGCAAGCCGAAAAATCCAGCAAAAAAGTTCTTTCGTTTACAGGTGCACAATATCCGTTGGAGAATGATTTGCCGTATTTTGTCGAAACGCTCGTCTGGGATAGAAATTACAGCAGCAAGGTTCAGATTGAAAATCTGGTCTATGCCGACCTGACAATCTCCGAAACAAATGTCCTGGAAAGTGAAAATATTCCGCATGAAGCTGGAATACAAACTTTTATATCGCACGAAAAGGGCTATTCTTACCTCAGTGTACGTTTGCTGCCGTTGATTATGTCTGAAGGAAAGGTGAAGAAACTGATCAGCTTTGATCTGAAAATCGAAAAATCGTCAAAACCACTCAAAGCTCCGTCTTCTGTTCATTCTTATGTCACCACATCTGTTCTTGCGTCTGGTAAATTTGTAAAGATTAAAATAAAAGATAGCGGCATTTACAAACTGACCTATGAAGCCCTGAGTTCGATGGGTGTAAATCCCGCAAATGTAAGGATTTTCGGCTACGGAGGTGCTTTGCAGGAACAAAATTTTCTGATGCCAAAACCGGACGACCTCCCCGAAGTTGCTATCTGGATGGAAAAAGGCTCTGACGGAGTATTCAATGCCGGTGATTACATCCTTTTTTATGGACAAGGAATTGTTAAATGGAAATACGATTCGTCCAAAGAAGTATTTGTTCACACACTGAACAACTATTCAACCGATGCTTATTATTTCGTTACATCGGATGCAGGCATCGGAAAGAAAATTACCGAACAAACCATCGAAGTTCCAGAGAATACAATACCGGAGACAGTCACTGAATTTGAAGATTATCAGGTATATGAACTCGAAAAGCAAAATCTGGCACAAACCGGAAAAGTGTTTTACGGAGAAACATTTTCGGATGTACTTTCCTATAATTTCCCGTTTTCCTTTCCAAATGTAATTAAAACTGCGACTACAAAAGCTCGTTTAGATGTGGCTGCCATCTCCAGTGAAAATTCCTTCTTTGTTCTGAAACTGAATGATACACAACAACAGACAGTTACTGTATTGAAAAAAAGTATCGACAACTACGAAGTAGGCCGAGATGCAAATGTTGTTTTTACTTATACTCCTTCAGCCGATAATCTGATTTTCAATCTGTCCTATACAAAAACCACTCCCGTTTCAAGAGGATATCTCAATTATCTGGAAGTGAACGCACGTCGTAGTCTGACTATGGCAGGAGCTGTCATGTTTTTCAGAAATACCGATTATCTCAATTTCGGAACTTACAATCGATACCAATTATCCGGAGCGGGTCCCAATGTTCAGATATGGGACGTAACCGATCCGTTGAATATCAAGCGAATCGTGACTGCACGCGCAAATAATGTTCTGGAGTTTATCGATACGAACAGTACGCTGAAAGAGTATGTTGCCATTGATGCAACTTCGGCAGCAGCTTTCCAGCAACCATCTGTAGTGGGCGAGGTGTCAAATCAGAATTTACACGGAATGCAGAACGCCGAGATGGTTATTCTAACTCACCCATCGTTTATCAGTCAGGCCGAAAAACTAGCTCAGGCACACCGCGATAAAGATAGCATGACAATAGCAGTGGTAACAACCGAACAGGTTTACAATGAATTTTCGTCCGGAACACCTGATGCTACAGCTTACCGATGGGTAATGAAAATGCTTTATGACCGGGCGATGGCATCCGGTAATCCTTCTGCAGCACCCAAATATTTATTGTTATTCGGTCGGGGTTCATATGACAACCGGGGAATAATTCTTAATTCGGGTAATAACTTAATCCTTACCTATCAGGCTGATATGTCGCTGGATGTGGTTAAATCGTACGTTACCGATGATTATTTTGGTTTTTTGGACGATAATGAGGGCTTGCAGATTTCATCGCACCTGCTGGATGTGGGTGTTGGCCGGTTTCCGGTGGTGACCACTCAACAAGCCGACGATGTGGTAAACAAGACAATCCACTACATGGAAAATAAGGAAAAAGGCAACTGGAAAAATCAGATATGTTTTCTGGCTGACGATGGTGATGGTGCTTTGCATATGCGACAGGCTGACAGTATTGTTTCGCTTGTTTCAAGAGCTAATCCCGGTTATCAGTATAATAAAATTTATCTCGATTCTTATCTTCAGGAGGTGGCTGCCAGTGGCGAGTCTTATCCGCTGGCAAAAACGAAATTTCATAATATGCTGAGTTCTGGTGTGTTTCTGCTCGATTATACCGGACATGCCAGCCAGCTGGGATGGACCAACGAACAGATTTTAACCACTGCGGATATTAAAGAAATGTATAATACGAGGTTACCTTTCTGGATAGGTGCAACCTGCGATTTCATTCTCTTCGATGTTAAGGAAATTTCAGCAGGAGAACATGTGCTGTTAAATCCGGCCGGTGGTGGAATTGGACTTTTTTCGGCTGCCAGAACGGTGTATGCTTCACAAAACGAGAAACTTAACCGCTACCTAACAGTTAATCTGTTCAATAAACAGAATGGCAAGTACAATACACTTGGCGATGCAGTAATGAAAGCAAAAAATCAGGTTGGAGGCGAAATTAATAAATTATCATATACTTTGCTCGCCGACCCGGCATTGCGACTCAACTATCCTACAAACTACAATGTAGTTACCGCAAAAATCAACAATCACCCCGTACAGCCTACAGATACACTTCGTGCACTGTCGGTAAACTCTGTTGAGGGATACATTGCCGATGAAAATGGAAATAAAATTTCCGGATTTAACGGTAATCTGGAAGTTACAATCTATGATAAGGTGCTAAAGATTACCACGTTGAACAATCACGGGGATGGCTCACTGGCCTATCTCGACCGTCCAAATATATTGTACTCCGGAAAAGCGAAAGTTGAAAACGGCACATTTTTATTCTCTTTTATGGTGCCCAGAGACATCAAATACAACTACGGAACCGGCAGAATTAGCTATTATGCCAATGACTCGTTGCTCAACAGCGAAGCACAGGGATATTACGAAAACTTCATTGTTGGCGGAAGTTCTGGTTTTAACGTGAATACCGACACAGTCGGTCCTGAACTGAAAGTTTATCTGAATTCCGATAATTTTGTTTCAAGGGGTAAAGTGAATGAAGCACCTCTGTTTTTTGCAAAAATCTCTGATATTCATGGTGTTAATACTGTGGGAAGCGGTATTGGCCACGACCTGCGACTTGTTATTGATGATAATCCAAATACTTCGTACATACTGAATGATTATTATGAAGCCGAAACGAATAGTTTTAATTCGGGTTCGGTAAGGTATAAATTACCAGTAATGACTGAAGGAAAACACACCCTGACATTTCATGCTTGGGATTTGCTGAATAACTCATCGCAGACAACTCTGGAATTTGAAGTTGTTCCTGGACTTACCCCAATCATCTTCAATGTGTATAATTATCCCAATCCCGTAAAAAGCCAGACACAGTTTGTGGTAGAACACGACAGACCCGAAACAATTCTGGAAACGACAGTTGAACTTTTTGATATGATGGGACGAAAAATATGGTCGCTTAAGCAAAACAGTGTCGAAAATCTGAAATGGTATCGTGAGGATACATCGCTCAGTCAAGTGAAACCCGGAATTTATATTTACAGAATATCTATCAAAACAGCCAACAGTGAGTTGACCTCAAAAGCAAACAAAATTATAGTAACCGGACAATAAAAGCGAAAATTTGCGTTTATATAATTCTACAGATCCACATTATACCAAAGTTTTAAAAAGTGACAGAAAAATAAGCATTTAACAAACCGTTAAACTGTGAGTAAAATAAATTATCTTTGCAAAAAATAAAATACATTACAAAACAAAATATTACGAAACAGATGAAAAAGACCTATTTAATCTTATTCTCGTTGTTATTAATCACTCTTTCTTCCTTTGCACAAACAACAGTTAACGATCAGTTAAACCCTCTGATTACAGGAGTTCCTTCTTTGACAATTACCCCAGATGCCCGTGCAGGTGGTATGGGTGATGTCGGAGCTGCCACTACTCCCGATATGAATTCGCAATACTGGAATCCAGCAAAATACTCATTTATGACCAGTCCGGCCGGATTATCGTTTTCCTTCACACCTTGGCTCAGGAGTTTAGGAATCAATGATATCAATCTAAGTTATTTGACCGGCTACTGGAAATTTGATGAGTTGTCGTCAGTCAGCGGTTCGTTGCGCTATTTTTCGCTGGGTAGCGTTCGCCTTACCGACGAACAGGGCAATGATCTGAATATGGATGCTCAACCCAATGAACTAGCACTTGATGTGTCGTATTCAAGACTTCTTTCAGACAATTTGTCGGCTGCAGTTGGTTTTCGTTACATTCGCTCGGACCTGAACAATGGTGCAAATGGTGCAGGTGGAATCGAAATGTTTCCCGGAAATGCATTCGCTGCTGACATAGCCACCTACTATAAAACTCCCATTTCGATGGCTACCGGTGATGCTAATCTTGCATTCGGGTTGAATATATCGAATATCGGTTCCAAAATATCGTATGACCTCAATGAAACCAGCATTTTTATTCCAACTAATTTAAGACTTGGTGGCTCGTTCGAATATCCGTTCGACGACTATAATAAAATTTCATTCAGTGCTGACATCAATAAACTGCTGGTACCCACCCCGGTAAAACCGATCGGTGACGAAACCTATGAGTCGCAGTCTTATCTGGATCGCAAAGCTCTATATGATCAGACAGGACCTATTGCAGGTATTTTCAAATCGTTCAATGATGCACCGGGCGGCATGTCGGAAGAGCTGAAGGAAATCATGTGGTCGGCGGGCGCTGAGTATGCATACAATAACCAGTTTTTCGTACGCGGAGGATATTTCAATGAAAATGCAATGAAAGGTAACCGTAAGTATTTCACTGCCGGAGCCGGGTTTAAACTAAATGTTTTTCAGCTCGATGTAGCCTACCTCATTTCGGTTGCCCAATCCAACCCGCTTGATCAGACATTGCGATTTTCGCTCGCATTCGACTTGAACGGTCTCACTGATCTTATGCGATAAAATTTGTTGAAGATAAATACAGAAAACGGTTGTGTCAGTTGGTTGATATACAACCGTTTTTTAGTTTAAGACAGATTAGTAAAATTCAAGCAACCATTCAAAATAAAAATATAAACAGATGAAGATCAGAGTTGGTTTTGGATATGATGTACATGCATTTGCACCTGAACGTGAGTTATGGCTTGGTGGTGTGAAAATTGAACATAATCTCGGTCTGCTGGGACATTCCGATGCCGATGTGCTAATACATGCGCTCTGTGACGCATTGCTCGGTGCTGCAAATATGCGTGATATCGGTTATCACTTCCCGGATACTTCCATACAGTATAAGAGTATTGACAGTAAGTTACTCCTGATGGAAACCATGTTACTTATTCGGGGGAAAGGTTACGAATTTGTCAATGCCGATTGTACTGTTTGTGCCGAACAACCCAAACTTAATCCGCACATACCTTCCATGCTGCAGACGCTTTCGGGAGTGATGGGTGTCGATGAAGACGATATCTCGATTAAGGCAACAACCTCCGAAAAGATGGGATTTGTAGGACGGCAGGAAGGAATTGCTGCTTATGCTACCGTATTGATTCAGAAACAGTAAAACCAGGTTATCATTTTTGTAAATCGGCCTATAAATTTTATCTATCGTTTTTACTGATTATTTAATTTAATTTTGTGTCATAAAAAATCATTTAAATTTAATTATTATGTCAGTATTAGTAGGAAAAAAAGCACCGGCAGTAGCTGGTAAAGCCGTAGTAAATGGCAACGAGATAGTAGATAACTTTTCACTGGAAAATTATAGAGGAAAATACGTCGTATTTTTCTTCTATCCTGCCGATTTTACCTTTGTATGTCCGACAGAGTTAATCGCTTTTCAGGAAAAAATTGCAGAATTTGAATCACGTAATACAGCAGTTGTTGGCGCTTCAACCGATTCGGAATTTTCTCATTGGAAATGGCTCCAGACACCTCAAAATCAGGGCGGAATTCAGGGTGTAAAATACCCGATTTATGCTGACCAGAACATGACAGTGTCAAAAGCATACGATGTACTGGCCGGATATGAAGAATATACCGAAGAAGGAGAACTGGTTTTTGTCGGAGCACCTCAGGCTTACAGAGGTTTATTTTTAATCGACAAGGAAGGCGTAGTACGTCATCAGGTTGTCAATGATATGCCACTCGGGCGAAGCGTTGACGAAGTAATCAGAGTGCTTGATGCTTTGCAATTTACAGAAGAATATGGAGAAGTATGTCCTGCCAACTGGAAAAAAGGCGATAAAGCTCTCAAACCCACACAGGAAGGAATTTCTGATTATCTGTCACACTAGATTGTAATAACTAATAAAAAAGGCTGTTTTTGGAATAATCAGAAACAGCCTTTTTTTTGCTTAAATTTGCATATACCGGATTATTTTACAAAATTTGTAGTTTAAAACAAAGGGTAAGGACATCTCCCCCTTTAAATATTTTAGAAATGGATATGACATGGCTTTATGCCTTAGTGAGTACGCTTGTTGTTAGCTTGATATCTTTGATTGGTGTTTTTTTGTTATCGTTCAAGACGCAGCAGCTGCATCGGGTACTGATTTTACTGGTTTGTTTCTCGATTGGTGCAATGCTTGGAAATACTTTTTTTGAACTTTTACCCGAATCATTCCTGCATAATGCCGATGCGAGACTGACTGGTTGGCTGGCAATCGGCGGATTTCTGGTGTTTTTTGTCCTCGAGCAATTTCTGCACATGCATCAGCATAGCCACACGAATGGAAAAGAGAATATCAAAACATACGGTTATTTAAGTCTCTATGCCGACTCTATACACAACTTCACCGATGGAATTCTGATAGGAGCAGCCTGGATGTTTACACCCGAAATAGGGCTTGCAACGACATTTGCAATACTGCTGCATGAAATTCCACAGGAAATAAGTGATTTCGGCATATTGCTTCAGGCTGGTTTCTCCAAGCGTAAAGCCTTGTTGAATAATTTTTATGCAGCCTGCACAGCAATTCTGGGTACTATCATCACCCTCGCTGTTGGAGAAGAAGTTGAACATCTCTCCGTTTGTATTTTACCGGTCGCTGCCGGAGGATTTATTTATCTTGCCTGCAGCAGTCTGTTGCCCGAGATACTGAAAGAAACCACGAAGAAAAATTATTTAATTCATTTATTATTTATATTGCTGGGATTATGTTTAATGTATTTTTTTAGTATTCACGGTGGTCATCAACATTGATTTTATGAAAAAATATCTGATTTCTATTATTCTTTTCATTACAGGTTTATCGTTTTCAACATCTGCACAGGAACTCCAGTGGAATGTGAATCTGAATTACTTCTTTGATAATACTGAATTTGCAAGGTCTGCACTATCGAATGACCAGACTATGACCGGGGTGCACTTTTCACCTGAAATAGGAATGAAGTGGGATGAAAATAACTCAATATATGGCGGAGTGGATTTGTTGAAAAAATCTGCTTCTAAAACTGTTGCGGATAACGTGAAGTTTATCGCCTATTATCAGTTCAGGAATGATAATACCCTATTCAAAGCTGGTGCTTTTCAACGGGGAGATCTTCTTTCCGATTATTCAACCGCGTTTTTTCAGGACTCCATCGGTTTTTATCGACCGATAATGGAAGGGTTGTTTCTGAAAAAAGGAAATGAAACCGGATATTTTAAATTGTGGATGGACTGGACGGGTTTGCAGACCAATACAGACCGCGAAACCTTTTATCTGGGAGCATCGGCTTATAAGCAGATAAGGGGATCGTTTTTTGCTGATTTTCAGTCGTACATGTTTCATTTCGCGGGTATGAATCCTTATAATCCAGATATTACTGTATGTGATAATTTGCTTGCTCAGTTATCGGTGGGAGTGAAGTATTCCAATATCTGGGGATTGAACAATTTAATGGCTTCCGCCGGAGTATTATCAGGATATGAACGCGACCGGATAGATATGGATAATTACGGAACTCCTACCGGTGCCTTATTTCGGATAAATGCAGATTACAAGGGAATCGGGACAGAGAATAATCTGTATTTTGGTCAGCCTCACATGGTGTTGTACCGAAGATACAAGAATGAACTATACTGGGGTAATCCCTTTTACCGTGATAATTACTATATTGAAAGCAAGATTTTCTGGAACCTGATTGATACAAGAACAGTGAAAGGTCAGCTTGCAGCAAAACTACATGTTACGGAAGGGAAACTATTATTTGAACAACTTTTTACCCTTCGGGCGTCCATTGGCAGCGATCAGCCAAAACCGAGAAAAACAACCCTTTGGGATTATTTTATAAAGAAGAAAGCGTTGCCCAGAAATAATTTCAATCTATAGAATTTAAATCATTAGGGAAGCAAGGAGAGACTTATCATGTTGCAAACATAAACCAGTAACCCCTCCACAGAAACGAGTGGTAGGAGGTTTCAGTATTTAAAACTTACCGTCAGCAGGATGGACATGGGTCTGATGCCGTATTTGTACGAATAGTTATCCAATCCGTTGAAAACAGAATAGGAGTATTCCTTTTTGTTGAAAATGTTATTCCAGTTTAAGTCCAAATCAACACGCTTTAGTTTATAAGTTATTCCAAGATTTGCAAACAGCATATTGACCGAAGTGTTTGCTCCTAATTCATTGTATGACTGCTCTAATTGGAAGTTCAGTTCCAATTTTTTCCCCGGTGAAAAATAGGTGATGAATTGCTGTCCGAACTGACTAAGAGCCGATTTGTTTGATTGAGACGAGGTTTTTATCGTTGTTTGATTAGTAAGGTAATTCGCTTTATACACGAAAGTGAGTATATCCGATACTTTTGTATTGGATTTAAATGTCAATCCCAATGTATTGGAGCTATACGGATATAGAATACCTTGCTGCAAACGTGAAGCATCGTAGTAATTATAATTCGTTGTAAGTGAGAAGTTTGTTTTTATTTTGCTGACGTATTTCCCAACGTAAAATTCTCCCATCCACATATTCGATTTATTTATCATCATCACATCGCTACTGATGGATTGTATGCCTGCAAAACGCTGTGCTATCATTTTGTTTTGCTCTCTGGGAAAATATGAAATATAGGAGTTGAAAAAAAATGAACTCAACGGGTTTCTGTAATTCAATGATAATGAGACTGAATGACTTTTGCTTAGACTGATATTTCCAGAGGATTTGTAATAGTTTCGGTAATTTTTCATCAGAAATGCATCCATAAAATCGATGTAATCACCTATTCGTTGCGAATAACGGTAGGACAGGCTTGATGAAAGAAATACATTAAATTTGTAAGAGATATTGGCATTCGGATTTACAAAAATATAATTGTAGGTGTTTGTGCCGGTGTTTTTTAACTTATCATCTTTGAAAAGTAGTTGGTCACTTGTGGCTAATCCGATTTTAAATTCTGTTTTTTGTGTTTTGTAGGAATAGGCAGGTGTAAGTTCAACTTTTAGTTGTTTGGATTGAAATTTCGAGCTTAGACTATCTGTAAAAACACTGCCGGATAAATCCGAACTTACATTGTTTATCGAAGCTTCGACAAGACCGTCTAATCTTATACTTGATAATCCCCAAAACCAGGAATAATAGCTACCGGTTTTTGCATAAAAATTGGATACTCCGATATTTTGTTCTTCTAATCGTCCGTCTTTCCTGACAATTAATTTCTCAGGTTGGTAGGTATAAGCGAAAAGCGAGCCGATGTTGATGATATTCGTATTAAATCTTTTTAAATAATCAAGTTTGTCCTGTATTACGGTATAAGGTAAACTAAACTGCTGATTGACTATTTTGCCATTCGAGTTGGTTGCTAATGCACTGTTTTCACTTTTTACTTTCCATTTCAAGGCATTGTCAATGTAATGTTTTTTACTGTTATCGGTAAAACTCAACTCACCATCTACGAAAATATTTCTATTGGCAAGTGAATTTGCTTCAAAGATTTTCAACGTACTGTCTTGCAAAAAATATTTACTCTCGCTCTGTTGGTTTTGAGCTTGCAAGTCGTTCAGGTAATTGAGGTTAATCTTAATTTGCGAATCTTCACCCGTTTTCCACAGATTGTTTATCGACGCGGCATGTGATTGGTTAAACAGATAGCGTTCTTCTTCAATGGATGGAATGCCAATGGAAGGTGCAGTCAATACATTTTTTTCAAAACCTAGGGTTTCATTTTGCAGCTCCCTCAAATAGATTGCCTGATCACTAAATTCATTGTTAATATTGTTCCCCGTATTATTGGTTTTGTACATGGCAAGCGTTTGTCTTTTCTTGGACGCCTGCAAAGCGAAAATCTCGAACAGCCAATTCAACTCATCGGAATAGCCGCCACCCACTCTGATACCTCCTATCGGGCGAGACATTTTATTGTTTTTCAGTTTCAGATTGATGGCAGCCTGGGCGCTGCTTACCATCCCTTTGATGGATTTTATAGGCTGATGATTTTCAATCACTTCCACATTCTGTACAGCATCTACCGGAACATTGTTGGTAGCAAGTCCGTATTTACTTTCCAATAAGTCCAAGCCTTCGATGTAGAATTTATTTATCGGCTCGCCGTTGTATTTAACTCCTCCACTTTTATCGACTTCAATGCCGGGTAGTTTTTTGAGAATATCGCCAATAACGCGGTCGCCGGCAGATTTGAACGTGTTTACACTGTATTTGAGGGTGTCTTCACTTATCGAAATGGGCTTGGATTTGATGGTTACTTCTTTCAGCTCAATTCCTGTCTGCTCCATGTATATATTCTGCTCCTGCGATTTGTTTTCTAGCTCCCGTTGTTCTTCCTTATAACCCAGCATCCTGCCAACTAACACTATTTTCTGATCGGTCTTGTCGATTGAAAGCGTATATTCACCTTTCGCGGATGAAATATCATAAGCAATCAGCTCCTGATTTTCGTCCATCAGGCTGATTACCGCACCGGCTACAGGCGTTTTTTCAGTTTTTTCATACACCACACCCTTTATCACCGTTTGCGACACGGCAATAAAGGGTGTAAGTAGTACTAATAACAGCGTTAACCGATGCAGTTTCATCACTCGCTCAGCTCTATGGGGTTGTAGGGAAGGGTGTTAATACTCTCTATCGATTTGCCATCTACTTTAACGCCCATTTTCTCGAAAAGAGGACCGGGGTTCTCGTGAAATTTTTTCACACCTTCATTAAATTTTTCTCTTGTGGAGTTAAAATAATCGATGTTTTTAATATATATATCCTCTATTCCTTTGGGTTTTTCAATAGCTGCACATGTAAATTCATATTCATTTTTATCATCCCTTACTTTAAGTATTAATCCCGGAAGTCCCCAAAACTTCCAGGGTCCATCACTAATGGGGATTTGTTCGGTGTACCAGGCGGTGTAATGTCTACCCCTGAAGGTAGTAGTGGCTTTCTTGCATAGATATCCACCTATTCTTATCGTATCTTTATCTATTGTCCAACTTGGTTTGATTTTATCTTCTTTGTATCTATACATCCCACCCATTGGCATATAATCCGTTACGGTTATGTTATTATTTGGATAATCTTTAAATATATTAAATGTTTCACATTCTTTTTGGATTGGTATCAATCTGTTAAATGCTTCAATTTCATCCATTTTTTGCTGAGCATAAATAGCTGATAATGAATCGGCTTTTAATCTGTAAAAATCAGAAAATTTGGATAGATGTTTTCCAATTTGTAACAGCATGAAATTTTCTCTTCTCTTTTTCGGCTTTTTTGTATCTTCAACGGATGCCATCCGGTATTGGATGTTTAATGTGCAGGTATCAATCATATCTTTTTTTTCATCTTCATAAACTCTTTTTGCATCACCCGGTGCATAATAAATTTGTGCAGAAACCAAATTGGCGAACAATCCAACTATGAATATTACTATGAAAGGTTTTTTAAGCATTTGATTAAAGATTTTGAGTAAAAAACACAAAGAAAAGACCTTGGATATTGTCGATAATATAACGGTTAAAAATGGGAAAAATTATAAATAAGTATTAATATAGATTAACACGTTCGGTCTTTTCATCACTCGCTCAGCTCTATGGGGTTGTAGGGTCGGGATTTGATTTTATCAGGTAATCCACTTTTTATTCTTCCGGATGCTTGAATAGAAGCTCCGGGGTTTTCGTTGAATTTTTTTAATGCATCATTAAATTTTACTTTAGTAGTATTTATGTAATTTAAATCCAACATATAGATTTCACTTGTGTATTTTGGTTTTTCGATGCTAACACATTCAAACGAATAATGTTCTTTATCATCCGAAATTTTTAGTATCAAACCCGGCAGTCCCCAGAACTTCCAGGGTCCATCACTGATTGGGATTTTGGGAGCATACCAGGCTGTGTATTTTCTCCCCCTGAAGGTAGTAGTGGCTTTTTTGCACTGATAACCGCAAACTGTCAAACTCCCTGTTTCGATTTTCCAAAGAGGTTTTACCTTATTTTCGGAAAATTTGTAAGTATCACCCAAAGGTATTCTATCCGTAGTTGTAATCTTATTTGTCGGATAATTTTTAAAGATATTGAGTGAATATCTATTCGTGCCATTTGAAGCAGCAATCATCTTATTCATTGCCTCATTGATAGTTATTTTTTGTGCTGCAAGTATTGTAGATAACGAGTCACTCTTTAGTGAAAAATAATCAGAAAATTTTGATATTTGTTTCCCAATCTGTAAAATCATAAAATATTCTTTTTTTCTATTTTGAGGATGTTGTGCATCGTTTTCAATTAACATTCTATATTTAGTAGCAATAATAGTTGTATCCAGAATTTTATGCTTAGATGCCCTTGCAATGTGTTGAGTGTTGTCAACCGAAATTTGTGAGAATAAACTAAAATTGATGGATATGTAGCAGATGAAAAGGATAAAATATGTTTTTTTCATAAAATATTATTTTTGTTAGTTGAAATATGTCATCTATCTGAAGGTAGAAAATATTTAAATATCTAAAAAGGCAAAGTTTGTAAAAATTAGGATACTTTCAAATACTATGCTTTTGTTTGCTCATTAAAGAATCTTCTTGATAGAATAGGGAGAACTTATAAAAAACAAGTTGCTCCCTATAAAATTTAAATTAGCCACAAACGATATCTATTAGTTCATGATAATAAGCATAACATTCATCAAGACTCCAATTGTCAGGAAAAGATGTCGTTACGCCTCTTCCGCAAGGTGTTACAAACGATGCTTGCCAAGCATTTGCTACTCCAACAAAACCTACGAGTAAAATAACTAATGTCAATAATTTCTTTTTCATATTCAATGAATTTAAAGGGTTAAAAAATCATTGAAGTCATCTTGACTTTTTGTTTTTAAGAAAAATTCCAGAGGAATTTCATATTTGTAGTAAAAATTTGCCTCTTTTTATTCGACTCCGATAGGAGTCGAATGTAAAAAACAATCATTCTACTACAAATATGTGACTTCTACGAAGTCAAAAAACAAAATAAATGCCATTTGTTAAAAAGTCAAGATGACTTCATTGTAAATATGAAAACAAACAAACAAACAAACAAACATTAATAAAAAACAGGGTATATTAACATGCGTGGTTTCTTCATCACTCGCTCAGCTCTATGGGGTTGTAAGGGCGGGATTTGATTCCTGTGGGTGTTTTTCCGTCAATTGTTATTCCTCTTGATTCGAGTGAAGCTCCCGGATTTTCATTTGCTTTTTTTACATTTTCATAAAATCTTTTCTTTGTAATAGAAAAATAATCTTGGATGTTCAGATAGATTGCATTAATGTATGTTGGTTTTGTAATAGCAACGCCTTCAAAACTGTATTCATTTTTATCATCTGTTACCTTCAGTATTAAGCCCGGTAATCCCCAAAACTTCCAGGGACCATCGCTGATTGGAATTTGCTCGGTGTACCACGCCGTGTAATGTCTTCCCCGAAAGGATGTAGTTGCTTTTTTGCAACTGTAACTGCAAACGATAGTATCTCCCGGTTCTAAAATCCATTGAGGCTTAGTCTTATCTTCTATATAGTAATAATTTCCACCTATTTGCAGATATTCATACAGAGAAATTTTTCCGGCAGGATAATCTTTGAATATATTGGTAGATGAGGTGCCATTTTCAATGATAATTAATCTGTTCATAGCTTCTATCTCATCCATTTTTTGTTGAGCATAAACTTCTCCAAGCGAATCGGATTTTAACATAAAATAATCTGAAAATTTGGAGATATGTTTTCCTATTTGTAGCAACATAAAGTTGTGAGTCTTCTTTACGGGATTTTTAACGTCTTCAACACAGGTTACTTGATATTGCACAGCAACCTGACAAGTGTCTAAAATATTCTTTTTTAAGGCTTCATATATTCTCTTTGCATCACCGGGAGCATAATCAAATGTTATGGTTTGAGCATAAATTGATTGCAGAGCACTGAAAGAAATAAATAACAGTATAAATTTGGCTTTCATAATTGATTCTTAATAGATTGAACTAATTTGTAAATATGCTTGATTTTTTTTGTAAAATTAAAAATTCAGGTAATACTTTTTATAAAATATTGCCTGAATTTGACAAAAATGCTATTCACAAATAGCTACTCCTCTTAATGCATTTATTGCTTCTTGCGCACTGCTTACTCCGCCTACATATACGGAATGTTGTGTTCCGTCTGAACAGATTATCGTTACAATGTACGTCTTAGCAAACGCCGAAGCCGTAGTCAACAATACTGCTACTAAAACCAAAAATATTTTTTTTTTCATACTCAAATAATTTAAAGAGTTAAAAAATCAATGTAAATATGAAAACAAACAAACAAATAAACATTAATAAAAAATATGGTATATTGACATATTTGGTTTCTTCATCATTCGCTCAGCTCTATGGGGTTGTAGGGGCGTGATTTGATTTTATCCGGTAAGCTTCCTGTTATTCGTCCGGTAGCTTGTAGAAAAGCGCCGGGATTTTTATTTAAATTTCTAAAAGTCTCATCAAATTTTGCTTTTGTTGTATTAATGCAATCTTTCGTTATGTAGATAGTATTTTTGTTTTTTTGTTTGTCAATAGCTATACATTCGAAGTCGTATTCATTTTTATCATCCGTTACTTTCAGGATTAATCCGGGTAATCCCCAGAATTTCCAGGGTCCATCGCTGATCGCTATTTTTGGAGTATACCAGGCAGTATAATTTCTGCCACGAAATGTAGTAATTGCTTTTTTACATTCATATCCACAGATATTCATAGCGCCCTCCACAAATTCCCACTTTGGTTTGATTTTCTTTTCTTCATATTTGATGTCACCTGATAATGGAACTCTGTCAACAACTGTAATTTTGTCATTCGGATAATTTTTAAAAACATTTAATGCGAATACGCTTTTTTTCATGGCTAACATGCTACCAAATACTTCCATAGAACTTCTGTTTTGTTTGGCATATTCTTGTACCATGGAATCAATTCTCAGTAATCCGTAATCAGAAAATTTTGATATCCTATTGCCTATTTGTAAAAGCATGATGTGGGTTTTCTTTTTTTCGGGATTATTCACATCGTTAACGATAGTCATTTCATATTGAATGTCAATTGTGCTATTATCTAATAGGTTTTTTTTAGCTGCCTTTACCGTAGAATTTTCTGTATTACTTAAAGATATGTTTTGAGTGTGAGCTGTATTGATAAAAACGAAACTTATCAATAAAAGTATAATATTTTTTTTCATTTTTTAGAGTAAAAACCAGTCTCATTAATGAGACTGGTTTTATATAAATTAAAATTTTGTCTAATCGCAAAAATATGCATCAATAATAAGTACATCTATTAATATTTTATCCATGGTATCTTTAGACCCAATATCGAAATATGTTACTATTCCACAACTTGTTGTCAGCTAAACTCTTTGAGCATTAAGAAGCGAAGTTCCCGCCATAACAATAGCTACTAAAACCAGAAAAATTTTCTTTTTCATATTCAATGAATTTAAAAGGTTAAAAAATCATTGAAGTGGTCTTGACTTTTTAACGTTTATAAGATTTAAATACTAAAATGAAGAAGGGAACGTTATTTATGTAGTTCTCACATTACATAATTCCCGATCCCTTCAATGATGTACCAAGTACTCGACA
>Ga0316603_10000254_pt1 | contig 27968 bp, 25 predicted proteins | sample OWC_soil_day10_n_FD_207649 | JGI IMG/M metagenome (GOLD analysis project Ga0316603, IMG submission 207649) | Wetland soil microbial communities from Old Woman Creek delta, Ohio, United States - OWC_soil_day10_noCT | ecosystem: Environmental > Terrestrial > Soil > Wetlands | place: USA: Ohio... | reverse complement strand
GCGGGAGTGATTACAGCGGGTGTTGCGAGTCTGTTTTCCAGATCAGTAATTCGTTTTTTCAATTCAGTAATACTTTCCATCGATGGCTGCATATCCTTGATTTTATTTACACCCGGTCTCAGCGCATCAAGTTCCTTCTGTTGAGCCGCAATTTTATTTTGCAATGCTAGTATATCCTTACCTGTTGGATTATCATATCTATTAAACTGATCCATATTCAGATTACGGACATGATCCTTATTTTTTGCATTGAATTTCCAGCGAAGCTGCAGGGTTCCCAGCGCGATGTAATCATTCGTTACGCCCCAATAGTTTCTTCCGTCCATGTTATCCTTATTGTACGTACGGTACTGTAATTTTGTTCCTAAAGCTAAGCTTTTACTAAAATTATATTCAAGGATGGCTCCGATAGGAATTACCAGTGCGCGTCCATCGGTAAAATGCTGATCATAATCTAAACCATAAAAACCCGAAAGGGAATTGATTGACACAGGTCCGTCGATTGTTGTTTTGTAATCGACACTGTAAAAGGACAGCCCGGCACCAAGAGTTGCCCATAAGCCCCATTTTGTTTTAGAGTTTCTGTTGAATGCCTTCAGCATGTTTATGCCTAGGAAAAAGTCGGCATCACGTGTCAGATTTTCCAATGAATAATAAAAACCGCTTGCTTTTACAGGTAAATTGTAATACTCCACTCCCATGGACCACGCGGGATTTATGGTATATTCGAGTGAACCACCATAGCTGAGACCCATAACTGAATTTGGAATTATTTTATTATAATCCTGTTTGACATCGCCGTCAAACTTATTAACTCCGCCTTCCAGCGTTAAAGACCAGTTTGACATTTTGAAGTAATTTTGTGAAAATACCGGCAATGAAATACTTAGAAGCAGCAAATAGATAAACGTCTTTTTCATAAAGCTTTAATTGTGAATATTTATAAATATGATTAGTATCCGAATATTTTACAAAAGTAACATTTTTTTCATTACGCTTATTAATATTGTTGATTTTTTCAATAAATTCAACAAATAATATCAAATAATATTAATTAAGAACAGACTATGTTATTACTTCACGATTTCCACCTTTTGTGTCGCGGTCATATTCTTATTCCGGTATTCAACCCGTTCCACGACTTGTTCAGCGAGGTTGTGGAAAGCCATTGAGGTTATGCTGTCGTTATTAACAGCAATGGGCTTACCTGCATCACCACCTTCCCGGATGCTCTGCACCAGCGGAATTTGCCCCAGTAAAGGTACCCCAAGTTCTTCTGCGAGTTTCTTACCTCCGTCTTTGCCAAAAATATAGTATTTATTTTCAGGCAGTTCGGCTGGTGTAAACCAGGCCATATTTTCGATAATACCAAGTACCGGTACATTAACCTTCTCACCCATAAACATATTAATTCCTTTTCGGGCATCGGCAAGCGCCACGTCCTGAGGTGTTGTAACCGCTATTGCACCTGTAATTCCCATGGTTTGCACAAGGGTGAGATGTATATCGCCGGTTCCGGGAGGGAGATCCATAATAAAATAATCCAGTTCACCCCACATGGTATCGGTGATAAGTTGTTTCAGGGCATTACTGGCCATACTTCCGCGCCATACGAGCGCGTTCTCCGGATCGACAAAGAAACCGATTGACAGGAGTTTTATTCCGAATTTTTCAATGGGCTTCATCAGCTGTTTTCCATCGATTTCTTCTACAAACGGACGCTCATTTTCCACTCCAAACATTTTGGGGATGGACGGACCGTGAATATCGGCATCAAGCAGACCAACTTTGTAGCCAAGCGAAGCCAGCGCTATTGCCAGGTTGGAAGACACGGTTGACTTGCCAACACCTCCCTTTCCCGAAAATACCGCGATAATATTCTTAACGTCTGGCAAAATGGATGCGGGTTTAGGTTTGGGTAGTTCCTTGGTAACTATACTGATGTTTCCTTTTATTTCAACGTCTTCTCCTATATAGGCCAGGATTGCCTGTTCGGCTGCACGAACGACCGATTTTGCAAAAGGGTCGTTGGGCTTTTCGAAAAGGAGGGAGAAACTTACCTTGTTATTTTCAATTCGGATATTATCCTGAACCATTTCGGAAGATACGATATCATTTCCGGTCCCCGGATAGCGGACATGTTTCAATGCCTCAAGAATTAAATTCGGATAGAGTGTCATTTGTTTTTTTAATTTTAGAATGATTTTGGATATGTAATCCATAAACAATTAAGACCATCTATTGTTGACGTCGATAGCGCTTAAAACTGCGATAAATGTCTTGTTCGATGTCAATATCCGGTTCAAGCAATGTTTTTCCGGCCAGGGGATGGAATGCTATATATTTGATAGTCAATCCTCTTTCGAGCCATTGTTGCTCGTAATACGTTTTAATGCCAAGTACCGGATTTTTTTCATGTTCACCGGCATAAATATCGTCTGTACGGCCAATAACCGGGAAATTATTCAACTCGACCATGGCACAGGTGTAGGTAAACATAAAATTACTGTCGGTTTTGAGGTGAATAACCCCGTCCGGTTTCAGGAATTTGAGATATGAACTTATAAAATTAGTGGCAGTGAGTCGTTTGGTCGTTTTTTTCATCTGCGGATCGGGAAAAGTAAGCCAGATTTCGCTTACTTCACCGGCAGCAAAAAAGTGAAAAATCATTTCAATGTTTGTACGGATGAATGCTACATTTTTGATCTCGTTGACAAACGAATCCTTCGCCCCTGTCCACATTCGGGCCCCTTTGATATCCACTCCGATATAATTTTTCTCAGGGAACCTGCGTGCCAGTTCCACGGTATATTCTCCTTTTCCGCAACCCAGTTCCAGTACTATCGGATTTGGATTTTTGAAAAAAACCTCATTCCATTTTCCTTTCAGTGCAAATCCGTTACCATCGAGCAATGAAGCCGACGTCACCTGAAACACATGCGGAAATGTATCCATTTCGGCAAATTTTGCCAGTTTATTTTTTCCCATTTATCAGTTTGCTTTCTCTACACGTATTCCAATATCATTAATCCCCGTCAGAATGCTGTCGCGCATTCCCTGCCCGACTTTTATCTGGTATGTGCCGCTATCCGGGAAAAACACCTGCTGACGATACAGTACCGGCATTTCTTTCAGCGCTCCGGCACCGGAACCTAACCACTTACCAAACTCATCGGCTAGATAACACTCGATAGTATCTTTTGTCACCTTTCCCTTCACGTCTTTATTCTCCAGAAAAAGCCATAAATTCTGATATGGATAGTTTCCGTGATGCCGGACATTAATGTACATATTATAGGGTTGAGTTTTGTCACTGATACCAATATTGAATGTAAGGAGGCTGTCCTTGTTCCATCCGGAAGCTGATACCGTCTGGTAACTGAAATAAACATCTTTCTGATTGCACGAAGAAACAGTTACAACTACGGCAATCAGCAATAAGAGATTATTTATTTTCTTTATCATTTCGTTTATTTAGCTGCTTAGTGTTTGAATTATTGCTCTTTTTAGGCTTTGATGGCCGGTTTCCACGATTTTGACCGGAAGTGTTTTTGTGCTTCACATCGAAACGTGTCAGACTGTCCTGTCCTACAACATTTTCGTATTCTGCCTGTTTCTTCTCTTCATTCTGCGGCACTTCAAGCTGAGCGGGTTTCTGACCTTTTTTGTTCATTGAAATAATTTCTTTTGCACGATCAGCAGTTATGGTCACCAGATTGGCTGCGAAATTGGGAGCTGTGGAGTATGTAATTAATCCTTTGAAGATATCGGTCTTGAAATGATAATAAAGCGCGTCCCTGGTTTCGAGCTGTACTTCGCGTGAAGGCAGGCTTTTATTAGCATCCATATACGTGTCGAGCTCGAAATTCATGCAACATTTGAGTTTGGCACATTGTCCTGCCAGTTTCTGTGGGTTGAGCGACAAATCCTGATACCGTGCTGCGCTGGTCGAGACTGTACTGAAGTTGGTCATCCACTTGGAGCAGCAAAGTTCCCGTCCGCACGGACCTATACCACCAATCCGACCGGCTTCCTGGCGGGCTCCGATTTGTTTCATTTCTATTCGTACACGGAATGTTTCGGCAAAGACTTTGATCAGCTGGCGGAAGTCAACCCGCTCGTCGGCAATGTAATAAAATATCGCCTTGTTTCCATCGCCCTGAAACTCCACATCGCCTATTTTCATATTCAGATGGAGGCTTTCGGCAATCTGACGTGATTTTATCATGGTTTCCTGCTCACGGGCTTTCGCTTCGTTGTACTTTTCCATGTCCGCTTCACGCACTTTGCGGTATATTCGTTTTACCTCAAACTTTTCGAAGTCGATGTTGTTTTTCTGCATCTGCAACACTACCAGTTTGCCGACCAGCGTAACTTCGCCTATATCGTGTCCCGGCGAGGCCTCCACAGCGACCATATCACCTTTTTCGAGTTCTGTTTTCGGGCTGTTCAGATAATAGCTTTTCCGTGTATTTTTAAACTGAACCTCCACAAAATCAGTATCCTTTACGGTTTCGGGAAGATCGCACAGCCAGTCATAAACGCTCAGTTTTTGTCTCGTCGTGTTGCAGCATCCATTTTTATTCATCCGGCATCCGCCGTTGTCCAGTCTGTATTCCATCTTATTTCAGATTTATTAATATATTTACTCCGACTACATTTGCTTGCACTGATTCTTCAATCATTCGAATACGCTCAATTGTAAGTTTTTTATCTCCACCATTATCATCGCAAATTTGCGTATCTGCAAGTTCATTAACACCTTGTATCGTCAGAGTGTTTCGTATTTATTTAATTCAAAACTTATTTTTTGTTATTGTCACCTCTTCAGCAGCATAATTATTTTCAAAACCAAATCAAAGAAAACCATCTTGGCATTTGTATTTTGCTCAATCTGCCGTTCCGACAAGGCAAATTCCTTCATCAGGTCTTCTACATTTCGCTCATTGATGTATGGTGAGAAATTGGCTGAGAATTTACTTTCGTAATCCGTCATGTAATTAAGCGTGGGTTGCCGGAGGTTATAAATATAGTTTTCGCGAACCATGTTCTGCGCGTAATTCAGAAATTTCTTCTGACGTTCGCGACCCACATCGGCACTCGCCATGTTGTCCGACCATTTTTTGAGTGTTTTCAGCGATTGATGGTCCTTTTTATTACCCACTAACCAGGCCAATCGCATGATCTCGACAAATCGGTTGAAATTAACCGAACTTTCGCCTTTCTCGTTCAGTATACGGCAAGCTTGTAAAAAACTTCCCTCTGCCACGCGTGCGGCGTTTTCTATGTCTGCTTTGTCCGATTCAGGATATCGGGGCATCAGCGCATCAGCTATTTCGTGTTCTTCCAGTCTGGGAACTTTAACATGCTGTGTTCGCGACAAGATCGTTGTGAGATTGGCATCCGGATTGTTGGATACGAGCAGAAAAACAGTAAATGCAGGTGGCTCCTCGAGTATTTTCAGTAATTTATTGGCACAATCAATGTTCATCAGCTCCGGCAACCAGATGATCATCACTTTATATTCAGACTCGTAAGTTTTCAGGCTGAGTTTCCGAATAATTTCACCGCTTTCTCCGGAGTAAATCATTCCTTGTTTGGCTCCTTCGCCAATTTTCTCGTACCAGTCATTTACACTGAAATACCAGTCAATGATCAGCATTTGCCTGAATTCACCAATAAAATCATCACAAATTACCGATGATTTTCCTGCAGGTTTTATGATCGGGAAGACGAAATGTAAATCGGGATGTTGAAGTTGTTTGTATTTGACACACGACGGACACACACCGCAGGCATCTGTTTCTGTCCGGTTGGTACATGAAATATACTGTGCATAAGCAATGGCTAATGCCAGTTTTCCCACTCCTTCGGGTCCGTATAGCAGCTGGGCATGAGGTATGCGCTGTTCGCGTACAGTGCGGATAAAACGTTGCTTAATTGTATGTTGTCCTATTATATCGCTAAACACAGAAATCAAATATTATATTTTCAAAAAAACTTATCGCTTTCAGAGAAAGCACATTATGGCAATTTTCATTTATTGACAAAGGTACAAGAATAAATCTTAATTCCATAAAGTTACAAAATATTTTCAGTGATGATTTTTGATTTTTATCGTCCAAGTTAATCATCAATTTATGTTGTAATCCTGAATTTTACAGTTATGACACCTGTCAACAAACAAAAACCCCGACACCTTACAAGGCATCGGGGTATTTAGTATGTAAATTTTGCTGAATAATTATTTCAGGATAGAGAGAAAACTGGCATCCGTGAAATATTTTGAAAATTCCAGGTCGGTCAGCGCCTTTTTGGCCAGAGAGCTATCTTTCTGCACTGCTGTTTTCAGGTTATTGTAAACAGCATCACGGTCGTTGGTACGTGCTCCGATAATAGCGCCAAGATATGCTGTCATGGCATTGGGAGCAGCAACAGCAGCCAGCGTACGGCGTGCAGCATTATAATCAGAACTCAGAATTTGTGCCAGCGCTGTGTTGTTAGTATTTGCCTCACTCATCACATTTTTGGCTTTTGTGTAATCTCCCTGTTGAATGTATGTCGTTCCGAGAGCAGAGTTCAGATCACCTGTTGTACCGACAGCTTTACCAAAATATGCCAGCGCATCGGTAATTGCACCTTTTGAGAGTGAAATTAATCCTACATTGTAATTTGCATCAGCAGATTGAGGATCAATTGACAGAGCTTTTTCATAAAGTTTTTGTGCTTCAGCGATTTTTCCCATTTCGTAATTCACCAGTCCCAGGTTATTGTAGCCACGCGCATCGGCCGGATACAGGCTGATCACTTTCTGATAGATTGCAGCTTTTTCAGTTTCTGTTTTGGTAAGGGTTGCAGCATAAAGGAGTTCTTCAACAGTCAGATCCGCAGGAGATGTTGCAGCCAACTGAGCAATTTGCTCGTCAGATTTACCTGTAACATCTACTGTGAGTTTCATGCGTGAACGACGTAACTGCGGGAGAATGTCGTTAGCAATTGATTTGAATGTAGTAGAGAGGTTTTTGATTTCACGTTCGCGTTGTTCGGGATCTTGGTACATTGACAACACTCTCAATATCAATCCCTTGTCCTGAATGTTTGAGTTTTCCATCAAATTCTGAAATCCTTCCCAGTCTTCAGCGGTGAATTTACTATCAACAGTTACGTTTGATTTCAGTTTTTTCAGTTCCTTGTTTACATAATCTGTTGTTACTTTCTGACGTTTTTCAGCCAGATTGGTATTCAGGTCAACAGCACCATCGGGTGAAGCATAACCGAGAACTTCAAGCGAAGTTACTTCTTTGTTTTGTGCATCGCGGGCTTCTTTAACCTTTGCTGTGAATGCTTTTACATCTTCAGCTTTAATTTCAGAATTGCGAAGTTGTGCCTGCTGAATAAGGAAAAGAATATCAGCATTTTGATTTTCCTGAGTTATCCGCTGGAATTTATCAGCTATCAGTGCAGGTTTAATTTCTTTCACAGCAACAAGTTCTGAAGTAGCAAGTACTCCATCGGCTATTTTTACAGCAGGCAATGTATAGTTCTTCTTTTTCTGAACTACATCAAAATTAAGATAAAGTTCTGATTTAGCCATTTCGGGAATATAAAAGAAAGAAGGCTTCATGGTATAAGTACCACCTGCTTTATAGGCAATTTTTTGATTATTATCAAGTATCTTTTCTCCTTGAAAAACAGAAGATTGTCCTTTAACTTCTTCTCCGTTGAATTTCATAACGGGAGTAACAGTAACTACTGCTTTTTTGTTGAAGTACTTAACCGGAAAAGTCCCGGTAACAGTGGCATCCACTTTACCAGCTTTCTCTTCGAGGGGATTGGGCGTTGTTTTGAAATAGCTTGCATCCAATGCCTTCATGTTTTTGTTACATGATACAAAAACAATAGCCATAACCAGACTTAAAGCTATTAAGATTTTTTTGTTCATAATTCTAATTAATTGATATTTAATGATTTGTGATTTTATAAAATATTACAACAAAGATACGTTATTAATTTTATTTTATCTTACTTTGCTTTCGGATTTTGGCTTTTTTGATTTGATACAATAATATTTTACATTTTTTGATTTATAATTTTCTCTTTTGCTCTACAATTTAATATTTGTCCGATGACTTTTAATCATTTACATTATATTTTCAGGGTGCTAAAGACAGGATTCACTCCCCGTAAAATACTCAATGCTGTGAAACTGGCTGTATCATATCAGCTTTCGTTTTTCGGAATTAAAACCCGGTGGAAATATTTACCCTGGTTTATTTCAATCGAACCGGTCAACGGATGCAATCTTCATTGTCCGGAATGTCCGGTTGGTATCCGCACTGAACGTATCGAAGCTGTTAATATCGATGAAAAAATGGTGTACCATCTGATTGATGAACTTGAGCCAACCCTTTCGCATGTTATATTTTATTTTCAGGGCGAACCATTTATGAACCGCAATTTTACTAATCTGGTCCGCTATGCCCATAACAAAAATTTGCTGACAAGTACTTCAACGAACGCTCAACTGCTGACTGACGAAACAGCCAGGAAAGTGGTAGAGTCGGGACTCGACAGGCTCATCGTTTCCATTGACGGAGTAACACAGGAGACTTACGAAGCCTATCGCACTGGCGGACAACTCAAAAAGGCATTACAAGCAGTTGAAAATATGATTAAATGGAGAAATAAGCTGAAATCGCGCAGTCCTTTTATCGAAATACAGTTTCTGGTACTGAAGACCAATGAGCACGAAATGGAGGCCATGAAACTTCTGACAAAAAAGCTGAAAGCAGACAAACTGACCTTTAAGTCTGCTCAACTGTATGACTTTGTGAACGGCAATTCACTATTACCGGATAACAAACGATACGCCCGATACGAACTAAGACCCGATGGAAAATATCACCTGAAAAACTCACAACCCAACCGATGTAAACGGCTGTGGAGCGGCAGTGTACTCACCTCCAGAGGCGATATTCTTCCCTGTTGCTACGACAAGGACAGTTCATTTGTGTTTGGTAATCTGAATGAAAAGCCGTTCGGAGAATGCTTCAACAGCTATAAAGCCGCAGAATTCCGGAAGAAGATACTGCATAACCGGAAACAGTTTGAGATGTGCCGTAACTGTAAAGAAAAATGACAGTCACGTTAGAAAAATAATCACTATTGTCCGATAAAGTTTAATATGTTGCCACGCTGTGGCAAGAAATCTTATTTTTCACATCTTACTACAAAGATTTAGCCACGCTGTGGCTATTCTTGCAACAGCGTTGCAAAATATTTGTAGCAACTTGGTAACGAGAGGAAAGCAAGTCCCTGCGGGGCTTAATATTCTTATTTGTTTCGATTACAGTAAATTAGAGGCGTTTTTGTGTTTTTTGTCGGACAACAATAAAAAATAATCTTTGCTTGTGTTTATCCGTAATTTAATGTCTGCCCCGGGCAAAGTGCATCACGTTGGCTGGCGGTCGCTCTAAGTACAGCTCGTTTGCCATGAACTCCATGTAAGGTAATGCATGCCGGAAGAAAGCCTTATACCCTTCGCAGAGGTAATTCAGTCCGGATTCTCCGTTTGATGTACGGGCAATGCGGTTTTTCGGACATTCTCCATGACAGAATTTCAGGACATCACATTTGCGGCACTGCAGAGGCAACTTATCCCTTTTATCTGCGCCAAACTGAAGTTGCCTTTCCTGGAACATCATTTCAAAAATGGTCTGAGACCGGATGTTTCCCAGTTTGAATTCCGGAAATACATAATGATCGCAGGCATAGAGGTCACCGTTGAATTCGAGCGCTCCCGCATGGCCGCAGGTTTCGGCAAAAATGCAGACCCCGGGTTGTTCACCCACCATATTTGCCAGCGTAGAGTCGAAAAGCTGTACAAAATAAGTTCCCACGTCATTCCGAACCCATTCATCAAAAATATCGATGTAAAATTGTCCGAATTTCACCGGATTTACCGTCCAGGAAGCCAGTTCAGCTTCAATATTTTCCTCGGGTGACAAAAGTTTCAATCCATCGGGCCTATAGTCAGAGACTCGTTCCACAATGGGCGAAAACTGCATGTACTGACTACCTGTTTCTTTCAGAAACCTGTACACGTCAAGCGGGAACTGTACATTATAATCGTTGATAACCGAAAGGGTATTGAAATCCACTTCGTGTTTCTGCAATAACCTGATACCATGCATTACCTGTGTAAAGGTTCCCCTGTCGCCCTTGTTTTTTCGGTACACATCATGGCAATGCTCCGGTCCGTCAATGGAGATGCCGATGAGAAAATTATTATCCTTAAAAAACCTGCACCATTCATCATTGAGCAATACCCCGTTGGTTTGCAGCGAATTAGCGATAATCCGGCCTCTGCCGTATTTCTGCTGAAACGCGAGCGCCTTGCGGTAAAATGAAATATCACGCAACAACGTTTCGCCGCCATGCCAGGTAAAAAGCACCTCTTTCGTAGGTTGTGCCTCGATGTAACTTTTCGTAAAAAGCTCAAGCAGCTCATCGCTCATTTCTGTTTTTTTACGATTGGGATAAATCTTTTCCTTTTCGAGATAGTAACAATAGCTGCAATTGAGATTACACAGCGAACCTGCCGGTTTTGCCATCACATACGTGGGCAAAGTGAGAGGATTGAAGGAAATTGTTTTCGACATAGACAACCGGATTGAAAAAATGACCGGTAAAGTTAAGTCATTTTTGAGAACAAGTTAGTTATTAAAGAAAAAAATCAGACGAAAACATATCTTCATCTGATTTTTTAAATAGCGTGAAAATGTAGAAAATTAAAATATTTGATGAGCCGGAGTTTATTTTACCCTTACCCAATATTGTGTACGTCCAATAATACCTTTTCTGTCGAGCGAACCGCGAACTTTCAGGTTGGCTTTTTTGGCATTATAGCTGATATTGCATTGATATACTTTACCGTCTTTCGGATCGAGAATGGTTCCACCGGTAAGAGCGCCTTCACTTTCGGTCATATTGTTCACTATTACCATACCCAGCACTGGTTTATTCTTATTTGTACCTTCACATTCGGTACATAGTTTTTCGGGCTCCTTAAAAAGTTTCTCAATTTTGCCGTAATACTTACCGTTGGTTGATTTATAAATATTGATAACAGACTTTTCACTGCCATCTTTATCGTCAATGGTTTTCCATTTTCCTACTATCTTATCCGTTTGTGCGAACGATGCTGCGGCTATCAGGCAAAGCAGCGTGAGAGACATAATCAGTTTTTTCATATTAATAAAAAATTAGTTTAAAAATTCCGGACGCAAAGATATATCGGTTTTGCACATTTGAAGATTAAATGTGCAAAATATAAGATTTTTTAATAACCAGGGGAAGAATAAACCTGCTATATAAGCTGAGCAGGTCTGGCCTGTGAAATCTGAATTAAATCCTGAGGCGCAATCCTGATTTGCAAACCTCTCTGGCCTGCACTGACGTATATATAGGGAAATTCAGAGCAGGAAGTGTGAATGAAGGCGGGAAATTGTTTTTTCATTCCGATGGGCGAGCATGCTCCACGGATATATCCGGTTACCGGAAGTAAATCTTTTTGTAAAATCAGATCGCAATTCTTATTTCCGGATACGGCTGCTGCTTTTTTAAGATCCACTTCTTCGTCGGCAGGTATAATGCAAACAAAATATCTCGTTTTATTTCCTTCCAGTACAAGGGTTTTGAATATCTGTTTCGGATTTTCATTCAGTTGCGCTGCAACATGCACCGCCGAAAGGTCAGTTTCATCGACCCCGTAAGCAATCAGTTCATAGCTGATACCGGCTTTGTCGAGCAATCGGGCAACATTCGTTTTCTGGATTTTACTCATGGGAACATCGATTGATGAAATAAAGGAGGCTGACATTAAATATCAGCCCCTCTTTCTTTTTAGTTTTTTGTTCTATCATACGTTAAACATTTCCTTCCACTCTTCTTCGCGGAAACCGACCAGCACTTTTTCACCGTTCAGCAAAATCGGTCTTTTCACCATCAGACCATCAGAGGCCAGAATTCGGAGCAATTCATCTTCGGTCAATTGCTTCACCTTCTCTTTCATGTTCATTTCGTTGTATAGTACCCCACTGGTATTGAAGAACTTATTTATGGTCAGTCCACTTATTTCGAGCCAGTGTTTCAGCTCGTCACTGGTTGGATTTTGTTCCTTTATAGGACGATATGTGTATTCGATCTTATTCTCCTTCAGCCATTTTTCGGCTTTGCGACAGGTGCCGCATTTGGGATAACACAAAACAGTAATCATACTATTAATTTTTATTTGAAAAATGCTTTGAAAATATCATTTCCATTGGCATATATCAACAGGATGAGCAATAAGATCATCCCTACCGATTGAGCATATTCTAGGAACTTATCACTGGGTTTCCGTCCTGTAATCATTTCGTACAGAAGGAATAACACATAACCTCCGTCCAGTCCGGGAATGGGCAGAAAGTTCATAAATGCCAGTATAACCGACAGAAATGCAGTCATCATCCAGAATGCCTGCCAGTCCCATACAGGAGGGAATAACTGGCCGATTGAACCAAAACCACCGAGCGATTTGGCTCCTTCTTTGGTAAACACAAGTTTGAACTGCTTGATATAACTGGATAATGTTTCCACACCCATTTTTATTCCGGCGGGTATTGACTTAAAGAAACCATATTCTTCTTTTTCGGATTGAATATAATTTGTGGGTGGGTTCATGTACACACCCAGTTTTCCATCGTCGTTTATTTGTATTTCGGTATTTTCGGTTATTCCCTTTCTGACATAAGTAACCGTGATGAGCGAATTTTTGGAAGCACTCAGTTCGGCGGAAATATCCTGAAAAATGTTCATTTCTTTACCGTTAACGCCAATAACACTGTCGCCCGGTATTAATTTTGCCTTTTCGGCCGGTGATCCTTTCATCACTTCAGCCACCACAAACGGATAGCGGATATCAATAAGATTGGCTTCTCCGGCTGCCAGTATTTTTTTAGTCAGTCCTTCGGGGATTTTTATATCCAGGATTTGGTTGCCTCGTTCTACGGTGACCGTTTTTGCAAAATCGATCAAAATTTTTTCGACCGCCTCGGCACGTGTTTTCACTTCCTGTCCGTCCACTTTCAGTATTTTATCGCCATTCTGAAATCCAATATCAGTCATCGATTTTGAATAACTAAGGCCATATTTGGCATTCTGCAACGGAATGTATTCTTTGCCCCATGTAAACAGAACAGCAGAATAAATAACAAGTGCAAGAATGAAATTGACCACTACTCCTCCGATAATGATTGGTAATCGTTGCCACACAGAACGCGAACGGTATTCCCAGGGTTTTGGTGGTTGAGCCATCTGCGTTTTATCCATCGACTCATCGATCATGCCGGAAATCTTGCAATAACCTCCCAGTGGCACCCATCCAATACCCCATTCGGTTGTTTCAGGATAACGACGCCAGTCGCCTTCCGACATTTCGCTGAGGGGAACTGGTTCCATGACCGTATTTTTGCCATCCATCACAGGCTGTCCGTTGCTGTCAAGCTTCATTCTCTCATTAGCAGGTATATTTCCGGCAAAGAATTTTACATTCCATTTGCCGTTGATTTTTTTTGCCCGTAATAATGAAAATTTCGGATTGAAAAACACGTAAAATTTCTCTACCCTCACTTTAAATAATCTGGAGAAAGCGAAATGTCCGAACTCATGCAAAACAACCAGTATTGACAAACTCAGGATTAATTGTAAAGCTCTAATCAAAAATGTTTCCATAAATCGTATTAATGTATTTTTTAATTATCTTTTTTTTATTTCAAATTCAGTTTTTTATTTCTTTTAATGTAAGTTCACGTACATGTGCATCAGTCATTACATAATCCTCATAGGTAGGTTTCTTTATAAAAGTAGCTTTTTGCATCACGGTTTCGATGATGTCACTCATTTCCAAAAACCCGGTTTCATCTTTCAGGAATGACGCAACAACTATTTCGTTAGCGGCATTGAGGATACAAGGCATATTTCCTCCTTTTTCCATAGCCTGATAAGCCAACGCCAAATTTCTGAACCGCTTAATATCAGGTTTTTCAAAGGTCAGTTCATTGTATTTCATAAAGTCCACTCTCGGAAAATCTGATTTTATCCTGTCGGGGTATGAAAAAGCATACTGAATTGGAAGTCTCATATCGGGCATACCGAGTTGGGCTTTGACAGAGCCGTCGGCAAACTGGACCATCGAATGAATGATGGATTGCGGATGCACCACTACATCGATTTGAGCAGGATTAAGTCCGAAGAGCCACCGGGCTTCAATGACCTCAAAACCCTTATTCATCATACTTGCCGAGTCGATGGTCACTTTGGCGCCCATATCCCAGTTGGGATGCTTCAAAGCTTGTCTCGACGTGACATTTTTCAGTTCATCAATGGTTTTGTTACGGAACGGTCCTCCCGAAGCAGTCAGGATTACCTTTTCGATGGCATTGTCACCTTCTCCCGTCAGACACTGAAAGATAGCCGAGTGTTCTGAGTCCACCGGCAAAATGGCTGTTTTATTTCTGATTGCCAGCTCCTGAATAATTTCACCGGCAACGACCAGAGTTTCCTTATTGGTTAGTGCTATTGTTTTCTTTGCTTTAATAGCCTGAATGGTCGGTTTCAAACCCGCATATCCCACCATGGCTGTCAGCACCAGATCAACAGGATCCATTTCCACGATTTGCGAAATGGCATCAATACCCGCAAAGACTTTTATCTGCTGATCAGCGAGTGCCTGTTTAAGCTGTATATAATGTATTTCATTGGCAATGGCTACCACGTTGGGCTGAAATTCACAAGCCTGTTCTATCAGCAAATCAATATTATTGTTAGCTGTGAGAGCAAATACCTCAAACTTATCCGGATTGGCACGTATCACTTCCAGTGCCTGCTTACCTATGGAACCTGTAGAACCCAGAATGGCGATATTTTTTTTCTTCTCAGTCATAGTTGTATTATCATTATTTCAACACGCTAAAAAACAATTACATCCTGCGGATTTAGCGGAATTCCCTGTTTCCACACCTCAAAATAGAAATGTTTACGTTCATTTACATTCTGTTCATCGCCTGTAACGGCAATGGTTTCACCGGCTTTGACCGTATCACCTGTATTTTTAAGCAGACGGGTATTATTTTTATAAATCGAAATATACCCGTTTTCGTGCTGAATTTCAATTACCCATCCATAGTCAAAAGTAAATGCGGCATAGATGACGATTCCTTCGAGTACACTCATTACATTTTCCTGAGAAGAAGTGATAACCGACACCCCGAAATTACCATCCTGAGGTTCGAATTTTGAAGCAATTACCCCTCGAACCGGCCTGAAGAAAACATACATTTTCTCACCGGATCGGGCACTGATAGAGCTGATATTGAATTTCTGACTTTCTTCAAAGTCTTTTACAAAATCATTTTCTCTCTTTGATTTCTCAAGCAATACCGTTGCCCGCTCCCTGAGCATGATTGAATCCAGTGATTTTATGGTGTCGTTTTGAGGTTTTTCGTTGATGATATCTTTTAACACGCTCAGATATGCCTGCTGCAATTCCAGCTGATGCATCAGCGAATCGGTTGTCATCGATTGCTGAACAATGGTTATCCGGTTCCCCGACTCGCCATAACCGGGCAGATAATGCCGCAACGGAGTGACAAAAATAAGAAAAGTAAGCAGGATAAAAGTGGTCAGAAAAAAGGCAGATACGAAAAGCAGGACACTGAATCGTGACAAACGGGTGTGCCAGGTTTCTTCGAGCGTATTTTCATTAAGAATGGAAACACGATACTTGAAGCGCATCCGCTGCATGAAATCTGAAATGATATGTTTGAGCTGTTTCTTCACGCTTCTGACATCAGTAAAAAGGATTGCAAATGTAGGTATTTTTAAGAATATCCACAAAATATAACCCTTTAAGTATCATTTTAATAGTTAATAAATGAAAAGAATATCCATTTATAAAAATACTGAATTTCAACACTTTACCTAATCCTAAAATTCCCCAAATCATTCTGTTAAGTCGAAGATCGGGAAAACTGACCGAAAAAAAATAGCTACATTTGCCGGATAAAAATTATTCTGATGAAAAAAATAGGATTACTGACGGATACTCATGGACTACTGGATGAACGGATTTACCACTACTTTGAAGAAGTGGACGAAATCTGGCATGCAGGCGACTGGGGCTCGTTGGAAGTGTTCAGCAAACTTCAGGCATTCAAGCCTGTGAGGGGCGTTTGGGGCAATATTGACGGACAGGATATCCGTTCAATTTTTCCGAAACACAACCGGTTTCGGTGCGAAGAAATGGATGTGTGGCTGACACATATCGGAGGTTATCCGGGTAAATATGATCCATCCGTCAGGTCTGAAATACAAGCGAATCCACCGAAATTATTCATCTGCGGACATTCGCATATTCTGAAAGTTATATACGACCCGAAACTGAAGTTGCTTCACATCAATCCGGGTTCCGCCGGAAAATATGGTTTTCAGAAAGTACAGACCATAGTCCGGTTTGTGATTGACGGAAACAAAATCAAAGACCTGGAAGTCATCGAATTAAAACCAACGACCCCCCAACCCCCTGAAGGGTGAGTTTCAGAACACAAACTGAAGTTTTATTGAAATATATACAATGTTTTATAAACATCGCAAGCTGTATCTATTCTTAAATATTCAGATGAACTATTATAAGAAGTAATTACATTGAATTACAGCGCTTCTCATTTACTGAATGAATTAATAAGGAGGCGGTTAATTACCGCACTCCATGCATCAGTTTTTGTAATGTTTTCGAAAGTGCAAATAGAATGACTGAAGCTATTGCCGACATTACCACAAACACCATAAAGAAATCGTACAGATCCGTAATCTGAAATACGATGAATGATTTTGGCTTTCCGGCTTCGGGATACAGTCCGCTGAGCACTCCGGCAAACTTATTGGCTGTAGCCATTGACAAATACCACACACCCATCATCAGGGAAGCAAACCGTACAGGCGACAATTTATTGACCATCGAAAGTCCGATTGGCGACAATGCCAGCTCACCCATGGAGTGAATAAAATAAAGACCTGTAAGCCACAGCATACTGACTTTGGCACCCGGTGCAGCCCCTTTTACTCCAAATGCAATGAGTAAATAACCCAACGAGAGCAGGAATAGTCCGATTGCCTGCTTGGTAGGCGAAGCCGGTTCCATATTTTTACGCCCCAGCCGAAGCCACATCATCGAAAAGAGCGGAGCAAAAGCTACAACGAAAATCGGGTTGAATGACTGAAACCAACTGGCTGGCATTTCCCATCCTAAAATATTTCTGTCAGTTTGTTCATCCGCAAAGTAAGTCAGAGAAGCGCCTGCCTGCTCGAATGCCGACCAGAAGAAGATGACAAAGAAAGCAATGATAAAAATTACCCAGATGCGCTGCTTTTCTATTTTTGAAAGCGAACTATCCGTAATAACATAAGCTGGAACTACGATACAGGCTGTATAAATAATGGCTCCAATCACATCTTTATCGAACAAAACCATAAACAAGGAAAACAACAGGACAACTCCGCCAGCCAAAACCATCAGTTTCTTCACATTGAGTTTTTCCTTTGGAAGTTCGTTGTTCTTTTCCTTTGCTTTATCTGCTTTCCGGGGCGCATGAATACCTATAGCTGTTCCATCCGGACCGACCAGATACTTATTTTTCTGAGTAATATACAATATCAGACTTAACCCCATCATGACAGCTGCAACCAGAAATCCCCATCTGAAATCGGCAGGATTGCCCGTATCGCCCAGGAATCCACAAAGTAGCGGCGACAGAAATGCACCCACATTCACACCCATATAAAAAATGGTATAAGCCGAATCGAGCCGTTTGTCGCCTCTTTCGTACAACTGACCTACAATGGTTGAAATGTTGGGTTTGAAAAAACCGTTCCCAAAAATAAGTCCGGCCAGACCGCAATACATCAGCCACCGGGCCAGTTCGGTACTCTGGTAATTGAGTGCGCTGGCGAACATAAACAATTGTCCCAGCACCATCAGCACGGCACCCCAGAATATGGATCTGCGCATACCTAAATATCTGTCGGCTACATAACCACCGATAAGCGGAGTGAGGTAAACAAGACCGGTATAATTACCATAAATTGCTGATGCAAATTCCTTATCCATCAGCAGGGCTTTAATTAAATAGAGCACAAATATGGCACGCATTCCGTAATAACTGAAACGCTCCGACATACCTGTGGCAAAAACAAAATAAAGCCCTTTGGGATGTGATTGTTTGATGTTCTCTGACATAGAAATTAATGTTTTATTACAAAAAAATGAACGCCCGATTTATTGCGTTCATTTTTTTACGATTTATAATGCAATGCAAATATACAATTATTTTTTGAATGAAGCAGATAGGCCAGTCAGATAATGATTTATCTCTTTTTATCCAGTTCGATCATAACGCTTTCAACACTTCCTCCGAGGGGCGGATTGAGTTTGGTAAGCTGAACATGTAAGGACTGTATCTTTGGAAAATTATTGAAAACAGCGTCCAATATGCGTTGTCCGGCATGTTCAATCAGGTCCGACGATTTCTCCATCTCCTGTTTGACCACATCATACACCAGCTGGTAATTCAGCGTATCATCCAGATTATCCGTTAACCCCGCAACGGAGGTATCGAGCTCCATGCGTAAAGTTACGAGAAACGTGTTGCCCAACTGCTTTTCATGCTCCAGACAACCATGGAAAGCATGAAATTTCATATTTTGTAGAGTAATAAAAGCCATATATTCTGGTTTATTTCAATACATAATGAGCTAAAATCTTCTGAACGTCGTAAACATTGACCGATTTGTTGAAGTTTCGGGTAACACTCGGGTTCTGCTCGCTCGAAATCCATATTTTCAGCTCAGCATCCAGATCAAAGGGACCTGCGGACTCGATACTGAACTTTGAAATACTTTTATAGGGAACTGATAAATATTCCTGTTTGCTCCCGGTAATTCCCTGAACATTTATCATAATCAATCGCTTACTGGTAAAAATAAACGTATCGCGGATAAGTTTGAAACCCATCTCAATAACTTCATCTTTGGTCAGCAGTTTACCAAATTCTTTTTCGATTTTTGCAGGATCAATGGTTCCCGCATTGCCCATAAGTGCTGAAAATAGTCCCATATTAATTTATTTTATTTGAAAAAAGTATATCTGATGTTATACGAAACTATTCCGGCGAAGAAAAGATTTTATCAGCTTCATCGTTCCCGTTTCGTTATCCATTCTCGGAGCATGTCCCGCGTTGGGTATCACAGCAGTCGTAACCGGTGCAGACATCTCCTTTTTTAGTACGTTTTGCTGTTCTACGGTATCGTAAGGATCATCCTTGCCACGAAATGCCAGTACCGGACAGCGAATATCGCTGAGCAGTGGAATAATACTCCAGTCGGCAAAGTTACCGCTCAACCAGGTTTCATGCCAGCGTTTGAAAAGTTCTGCGGTTTTGTCACCATGATACTTTTCGAGGGTTTGAAGCAATGAGTTTTGTTTTGCTCTTTCGCGACTTTCCAGTACCGCTATTTTTCCTTTTTCTTCGATAAAAGTGTGTGCACTTTCGGCAATCACGGCAGCAATTCGTTCCGGATATTTTGCCGCAGCTATCAATGCTATTGTTGCACCATCGCTGTGACCATACAAAACCGCTTTTTTTATATTAACTTCATCCATTACCCGGATAAGTTCACCGGCTTCGTGGTGCAGATAAAACTTGTCGCGTTGTCCAGCTGTGAAGGGTGATGAGCGACCGTAACCCCTGCGATCATATACAAAAGCATTCAGGCTCACAATCTTCATCAGTTTCTCAGGAAAGTCGCCCCACATCCCGACACATCCCCACGAGTCGTGCAAAAAAATCAAAACAGGTTCTTCAGGATTTTCAGAATATCCGGTCTTTTCGTAATAAACAGAGTAATCATCCAGCGTTAACTCGTTGATTTCTTTCATTTCCTGACAAAATTTTTGTTTTTCTACTGACAAAAGTACACAAAAACAGATAAAAACCGGAGAATTGATTTCTTATTTTTTCTGAATAGATACTTTTCAAGTACTTTTGCATTCAGGCTAATATTCAAATTTAATAAATCCACTCCGATGAAATCAAAAATTCTGATATTCTTTTTGGCAATAGCTTTAATCCCGGTTGCGGCATCCAATCCTGTCAAGCATTTTATTAATAACGATCTGCTCCGGAATGCCAATATCAGCATTACCGTAAAAAAACTGAACACAAACAAAACCGTCGAAAGTTACCGGTCCGATAATCCTGTCGCTCCGGCTTCTACGCAAAAACTGATTACCACCGCAACGGCTCTGGAATTGCTCGGACCTGAATTTCGCTTTGAAACGACCCTCGAAACAGATAATCCGGTAAGTCCCGACGGTACTCTGAACGGAAATCTGTACATACACGGCAGTGGCGACCCCACGCTTGGTTCTGCGATGCTGGGCGATACCGCTTTTCTCACCGAATGGGTAAAAAAAATCCAACTAGCTGGTATAAAAAGTATTAATGGCGCCATCGTTGCCGACGCAACCCGATTTGATACCGAAGGAGTAAATCCGAAATGGCTTTGGGAGGATATGGGAAACTACTACGGAGCAGGAGCTTATGGTATTTCGTACAAAGACAATCTGTACACACTCGAATTTCGTTCCGGAGAAATTGGCACCACTCCTGTGATTGTGAGAATGACCCCCGAAATACCCGGATTTGAGTTTAAGAACAACCTGAAAAGTTCCTCAATCAAATACGACAGCGCCTATTTCTACGGAGCACCATTTTCAGACTACAGAACCATTTATGGTGAAATTCCTGCGAACCGGCCATCATTTAAAGTCAAAGGCGATATTCCGCGTCCGGGATTACTGCTTGCGCGGGAGTTTACAAAAGCTCTCCTAGCGGCAGGCATAGAAGTGAGTTGCACAGCCACCGAAACTGAAGTGCGAAACAAGCAGAGAAACGTCATTTACACCCATTATTCACCTCAGTTACGTGATATCATTCGCGAAATCAATGTTCAGAGCAACAATCACTACGCGGAGCATGTTTTCCGTTACCTTTCACTACTGAATGACACTGTTGCTACGAGTAAAGGTTCTGTGGCAGTTATTAAAAAATTCTGGGCATCCAGATCACTGCCTGTCGACCAGCTTTTTATGTACGACGGTTCCGGACTATCACCTGTCAATGCCGTTTCGTCGGGTTTTATGGCCGGTTTGCTGGAGTATATGGATAAATCGATTTACAGCCAGGATTTCCGGGTTTCATTGCCGGTGGCAGGCAACAACGGCACCCTGAAGTCGTTTTTGAAAAACACCGCTTTGGAGGGAAAAACTCAGGCAAAAAGCGGCACCATACACCGCGTGAAGTGCTACGCCGGTTATATAACTTTGGATAATAAAAATTACGTATTTTCCATCATGATCAACAATCCCAACGGATCGCTCAGCGCGGCTACAAAAAAAATCGAAGAGTTTTTACTGTCAGTATGCAAATGAAATCAACTGCATTTTACATCGAATCGACTTCCTCAACCAACCTGCTGCTTCAGCAAATGATGCGGCAGGAAGATTTACCCGAAGGTTATATTGTTTACACAGGCTTTCAGACAGCAGGGAAAGGCCAGACTGGAAATTCCTGGGAAAGTGAACCAAACAAAAACCTACTGTTCAGCGTATTACTGCGCCCTCGCTCGATCAAAGCCGACAAACAGTTTATACTTTCACAAATCACAGGACTGGCTGTCAAAAAGGTGTTGGATAAATTCACCGGCGATATATCTATCAAATGGCCCAATGACATCTACTGGAAAGAAAAAAAAATTGGTGGCATCCTGATTGAAAACTCGCTGATAAGAGATTGTATCAACACGTGTGTCATTGGCATCGGCCTCAATGTCAATCAGGAAAAATTCCTGAGCGATGCTCCCAATCCCGTTTCGTTAAAGCAGATCACCGGCATTGACACAAACCGGGAAGAATTAATGATGCTTATCCGGGCTGAGATAATGGATTTGTACACCCGTTCTGCTCCGGATATTATTCATCAGCAATACCTGAACAGTTTATTTCGAAAAAACAGATATCACAGATACCTCGAAACAGCAACAAAAACAATGCTCCTGGCCGAAATCGAAAATGTATTGCCTGATGGTAAGTTGATTTTACGAACCGAATCGGATGATTTAAGAAAGTATTATTTCAAGGAAATTCAGTTTATACTGTAAAAGAAAAGAGCCGGACAAATCCGGCTCTTTGAATTATAAATACGTGTTGTCTCTAAATTTCCCACTGTTCAAGCGAACCAACCAGATCGTCAAAACACTTAATTTTTGATTTTTCCCTGACTTCTGCAATCTGATTATCCATGGCCTGGTCGTATGTTTCGGTCTGAACATCCCGTATAACACCCATAGCAATCGGCATTTCAGGCCCTTCCATCATGGCCAGTTTATACTGCAATGTAATATCCTCACAATGAGCATCGTGTACCAATAAATCTTTTTCTGTAACTCCGTTTTCGCCTATCGTTACAGCTTTCAACTCAAATCCGTCAAGCATTAAACCTTTATCGCGGTTCACACCATAAATCATAGGTTTACCGTGTTCCAGGAATATAATCCGGTCTGGACGGGTTTCTTTCTCAGCAATCCAACCGTGTGCTCCGTTATTGAATATCACACAATTTACGAGACATTCGACGATTGAAGTGCCTTTATGACGAGCAGCTGCCGATATGGTTTCCTGAGCATTTTTCAGATCGACATCCAGCAGACGGGCGAAAAATGTTCCGCGTGCGCCGAATGTAAGTTCAGCCGGACGGAAAGGACGCTCAATGGTGCCGTAAGGTGATGATTTTGTAACCATTCCCTTCTTTGTTGTCGGTGAGAATTGCCCCTTAGTCAAACCGTAAATCTGGTTATTGAACAACAATACATTTATATCGATATTACGACGAACACTGTGAATAAAGTGATTACCGCCAATAGCCAGACCATCTCCATCACCCGAAATCTGCCACACTGTAAGTTTAGGGTTGGCGATCTTAACTCCCGTAGCAACTGCAGCTGCGCGACCGTGGATGGTGTGAAAACCATAACTATTGATGTAATACGGCAACCGTGATGAACATCCGATACCTGAAATTACTGCAATATCCTGTGGTGCAACACCCATGTCGGCCATCACTTTCTGCAGACTGTTGAGTATAGCGTAGTCGCCGCAACCGGGACACCAGCGAACATACTGGTCGCTCTTAAAATCTTTCGGGGTATATTGTTTTATTTCTTCCATAGCTTCAATATTATTTCAGAATTAATTCAAAATGTTCTACAAGTTCTGCCATTGTAAATGGCTGACCCTGAACTTTGTTGTGTTGAAGGAAATTAACTCCCGGCACTTTGGAGCGGAGGAAGGTCGCAAACTGACCATTGTTGAGTTCACATACAACGACTTTTTTGTATTTAGAAATCACCTCTGCTGTATTTTTTGGCAGCGGATTGATGTAGTTGAAATGCGCCAAAGCTACTTTTTTTCCTTTTTCATTCATTTCGGATACTGCACTCATCAGGTGTCCGCGTGTTCCGCCCCAGCCTATTACGAGTAAATCTGCATCTTCGGCTCCAAATACAGTAAGCTCAGGAATAACAGCAGCTACGTTTTCCACTTTTTGGGCACGTGTATCCACCATTTTCTGATGATTTTCGCCATCAGTGGAGATGCTTCCTTTTTCGTAGTCCTTTTCCAAACCACCATTGCGGTGTTCGAAACCCGGAGTTCCCGGAATAGCCCAATAACGTACTTTTGTTTCTTCGTTTCTGAATGTAACCTTACAGCCTTCCATTCCAGGCTGCACGTAATTTGGTTTTATTTCGGGCATTTCTGCAAGCTTAGGCAGTTTCCAGAGCGAAGTTCCATTGCCAAGAAATGCATCAGTCAACAAAATGACCGGTGTCATATATTCAAGTGCAATTTTGGAAGCCATATAAGCATAATGGAAACAGTCGTCGGGTGTTCCCGGAGCCATTACCACCAGCGGGCTTTCGCCATTACGACCGTACAATGCCTGCAGTAAATCGGTCTGTTCGGTTTTTGTCGGCATACCGGTTGAAGGTCCGCTGCGCATAACATCTACAATGACAATAGGCAATTCGGCCATCACTGCGAGATTGATACCTTCTGATTTCAAAGCCAAACCGGGGCCAGAAGTGTTGGTCACAGCCAGACAGCCGGCAAATGCAGCTCCAATAGTAGTGGTAACACCAGCAATCTCATCTTCGCATTGTACTACTTTCGCACCCAGATCGCGGCGCAAAGCCAGTTCGTGCATAATATCCGTCGCAGGAGTGATGGGATAACTTCCTAAAAACAATTCCAGTCCTGCTTTTTCGGCAGCCGCAATAAATCCGTATGCGGTAGCTGTATTACCCGAAATGCTGGTATATTTCCCATGTGGGACATCATCAGATTTCTCGATGGTATAGGTGGGAACGGACAAATGTAAATTATAACCATAGTTGAACCCGTCTGTCAGCACTTTTACATTTGCTTCGAGAACCGAAGGTTTTTTTCTGAATTTATTTCCCAGAAAATGAACAGCCTGTTCCATCGGCCGGTTGAACAACCAGCAAATCAAACCCAGAGCAAACATATTTTTACTGCGAAGTATCGCTTTATTGTCCAATGGAAATCCTTCCAGACTTTTCTGTGTAAGAGTGGTGAGCTGAGCGGGCACCAGACTGATTGTTTCAGACACTGACATTTCGGCAAACGGATCGTCGGAGACAAATCCGGCTTTTACCAGGTCGTTCTTTTCGAAAGAATCCTGATCGAAAATGATTACACCGCCTTTTTTTACATGTTTAGCATTCACTTTGAGAGCTGCCGGATTCATAGCAACAAGCACATCGGCATCATCGCCGGGAGTATAGACTTTGCCAGATCCAATGTGAACCTGAAAACCGGAAACACCACCTACAGTACCCTGTGGAGCTCGTATCTCGGCAGGATAATCGGGAAATGTGGAAATTTCATTGCCAATGATGGCCGAAATGTTCGAAAAAATGGATCCGGTCAACTGCATGCCATCACCGGAATCTCCGGCAAACCGAACAACAACCTGGTCCAATTCTTTTACTTTGATTTTTTCCATGATTTAATTATCTTCAGAATTTTGAGGAATAGTCAGTTTAATTAAAAATCTGCATTTTTCGGAGTACGCGGGAAAGGAATTACATCGCGGATATTGGTCATACCTGTTACAAACAGCAGCAACCGTTCGAATCCCAGCCCGAAACCGGAGTGAGGCGCGGTACCAAACCGGCGAGTATCCAGATACCACCAGATGTCTTTTTCGGGAACACCCATGGAAGCTGCACGTGTTCTGAGCTTTTCGAAATCTTCTTCACGTTGCGAACCACCAATGATCTCCCCGATTTTGGGGAAAAGTACATCCATTGCCCGTACGGTTTTACCATCATCATTTTGCTTCATGTAGAATGCTTTGATTTCTTGCGGATAATCGGTCAGGATAACAGGTTTTTTGAAATGCTGCTCTACCAGATAACGTTCGTGTTCGGATTGAAGATCGGTTCCCCAGCCCACCGGATATTCAAATTTATATCCTTTGCTTACAGCTTCTTCCAGAATTTTTACTCCTTCGGTGTAAGGCAGACGTACAAAATCATTATCAACAACAAATCGAAGTCTTTCTATCAGTTCCTTATCATACATTTCAGCGAGGAAGTTCAAATCATCTATACAGTTATCGAGCGCCCACTGGATGCAGTACTGAATAAAATCCTGCGCCAGCTGCATGTTTTCTTCTATTTCGTTGAATGCCACTTCGGGTTCAATCATCCAGAATTCGGAAAGGTGACGCGGAGTGTTTGAATTCTCTGCACGGAAAGTTGGTCCGAATGTATAAATAGCTCCCAGCGCCATAGCGGCAAGTTCACCCTCAAGCTGTCCGGATACGGTCAGGTTTGCCGGTTTTCCGAAGAAATCGTCGCTGTAATCTACCTTGCCTTCTTCCGTCAGTTTGATGTTTTCAAGATCAAGTGTGGTTACCTGAAACATTTGTCCGGCACCTTCGGCATCCGAAGCGGTAATGAGCGGAGTGTGAAAATAGAAAAATCCGCGGTCGTGGAAGAATTTATGTATAGCAATGGCCATGTGATGACGAACACGGAAAACAGCGCCAAAGGTATTGGTGCGCGGACGCAAATGTGCTATTTCGCGTAAAAACTCCAATGAATGTCCTTTTTTCTGCAGAGGATATGTTTCCGGATCAGCTCCTCCGTAAATAAGTATGTCATCAGCCTGAATTTCGACTGTCTGGCCTTTACCCTGCGATTCGACGAGCTTTCCGGTTACGCTGATACAAGCGCCGGTGGTTACGGTTTTCAGTTTTTCTTCATCCAGTTTTGCCAGATCAACAACAATCTGAATATTATGTATCGTTGAACCGTCATTCAGGGCGATAAAGCTAACATTTTTATTACCACGACGGGTTCTAACCCAGCCTTTAATGTTTACATCTACTCCATAGTCAGTTCTTTTCAGAACATCAACAATTTTTGTTCTCTGCATAAATATATAATTGTAATTTTGTGTTAGTTAAGTCATAGTTATTGAAATGCAAAAGTAATACTTTTAGTTCAATAAAGCTTAAAAAAACAAACAAAAAGCACCTGTTCGGGAGAACAGATGCTTTTTGTTTGCAATACTCTATAATTTCATTTTATTTTTTTTTCGTTGACTGACTCCTTATATCACCAATCATACTCATGGCGCAACGGAAACCAATGTCGTTAGCAGATTTGTCCTGATCCAAAGCCCGACGGGTAGATGGATTCAGCCAATAGGCACGGTCTTTGAACGAACCACCTTTGTAAACACGTGTTCTGTCTGATATTTTCGGAGCAAGAATATCCGTTGGATCGAGTTTTTCGTTATTGGCTAATGCTTCGAGACCTTCAGGTTCGGTAATCAGCGGGAAATCGGTGTTGATTTTGGTTGTCTCATCACCGTCATGAAAACTGCGTTTATCATCACCCGGTAAAACTCCGGTTGCCACGCGTCCCAGCGAGTCGATTTTCAGTGTATAGTTGCCGATGGCATCTTTTGCAGTGGCCAGATAAGTGCGGTATTCATTACCACGGAAAGAGTTATATTCAGCCATTTCGTCGAAAGTGGTTGAACGATAAACGTCCATCACCCATTCGTTAACATTACCCGCCATGTTGTATAAACCAAAATCATTCGGTAAATATGAGTTTACCGCATTAGTTATGGCAGCCTTATCGTTCAGGCTTCCTGAAGTTCCCATCATATCGCCGCGTCCGCGAACGAAGTTAGCCTGCATTTCTCCAAGGTATTTTCCTTTTTTATTGTAGCGCAACTGACTTCCGTTCCAGGGATAAACTTTTCCTTCTTTCACCAAACCGTCTTTCGAATCTGATTTTATGGCGTATGCCGCAAATTCCCATTCGGCTTCAGTCGGGAGCCTGTAATTCGAAAACATGATTCCGTCCGACATGTCGGCTTTACGGGTTTGACCGTAAATATCCTTCAGCGATTTCTTTCCGGCTTTCGGATTGTATTTGTTGTGAAAAATATATTTCTGAGTGTTGAATACAAAATTATTGGCAATGGAGTCTGCATTCGTAATTTTCTTAAGCGATGAGAAATCAGGTGCCTCAATTACACCGGCGTTAATCAGCGCCAGCTCGTTTACACGGTCTGTACGCCATTGACAGTAATCCATAGCCTGTTCCCAGGTTACACCTACAATGGGATATTCATCAAAAGCGGGGTGAGTAAAATAGTGCTCAAGAAGTGGCTCGTTATATGCAAGCGGTTCACGCCATACCTCGCCATT
>Ga0316603_10000253_pt1 | contig 27984 bp, 25 predicted proteins | sample OWC_soil_day10_n_FD_207649 | JGI IMG/M metagenome (GOLD analysis project Ga0316603, IMG submission 207649) | Wetland soil microbial communities from Old Woman Creek delta, Ohio, United States - OWC_soil_day10_noCT | ecosystem: Environmental > Terrestrial > Soil > Wetlands | place: USA: Ohio... | reverse complement strand
CAAAAAGCAGCCGCTTCTTTTCACAAGCCAGTCCTATTCTGTTTATAGACGAAATTCACCGTTTCAGCAAATCACAGCAAGATTCCTTATTGGGAGCAGTAGAGCAGGGAACAGTGACACTTATTGGAGCAACAACAGAAAATCCATCTTTCGAGGTTATTCGTCCGTTACTTTCCCGTTGTCAGCTTTATGTGCTTAAATCATTAGAAAAAGAAGATTTACTTCAGCTTATAGATCGTGCTATAAAAGAGGATCATATCCTGAAGAGTAAAAATATAGTAGTCAAGGAGTCAGACGCCATGCTTCGCTATTCGGGTGGAGATGCACGTAAACTACTTAATATATTGGAGCTGGTTATCGAATCGGATACTGAAGATCCAATAGTAATTACCGATGAAAAGGTGGTTGACAGGCTTCAGCAAAATCCACTTGCATACGATAAAGACGGAGAAATGCATTACGATATTATTTCCGCTTTTATAAAAAGTATTCGTGGTAGCGATCCCGACGGAGCAATTTATTGGCTGGCCCGCATGGTGGAAGGGGGAGAAGATCCCGCCTTTATTGCCCGCCGACTAGTTATTTCTGCTTCAGAAGATATCGGTCTGGCAAATCCAAATGCATTGTTACTTGCCAATGCCTGCTTTGATACACTGATGAAAATAGGATGGCCCGAAGGACGCATACCTTTGGCTGAGACAACTATTTATCTGGCAACAAGTCCCAAAAGTAATTCGGCCTACAATGCTATTAATGATGCATTGGAATTAGTTCGGAATACAGGAAATCTGCCTGTTCCGCTACACCTGCGCAATGCTCCCACAAAGCTGATGAAGCAGTTGGGGTATGGCAATGACTATAAATATGCGCACAATTATGAAGGGCATTTTGTAAAACAACAATTTCTTCCCGATGAATTGAAAAACCAATCTATCTGGCACCCGCAACCAAATCCGGCGGAGGCTAAACTCAAAGAGCATATGGTACAACTCTGGGGAGATCGTTATAAAGAATAAATTCTAAATTTAATTTGAATATGAAAATTGTAGTATTAGACGGTTATGGAATGAATCCGGGCGATTTATCGTGGGATGAACTTAAAGCTTTGGGTGATTGTACTATTTATGATCGCACTTCTGCAGCAGATGTTGTTGCTCGTTCCAAAGATGCAGACGTTATATTAACTAATAAAGTTGAGATTAATGCAGATGTTATTGCTGCTCTTCCGGAGCTGAAATATATTGGTGTAACTGCAACAGGATATAATGTTGTAGATGTTACAGCAGCAAAAGAGCGTGGAATAGTTGTTACCAATACTCCAGCTTACAGTACAATATCAGTTGCTCAGATGGCATTTGCACATATTTTGAATATAACTCAGAATGTGGCACATCATTCTAGCGAAGTAAAAAATGGCCGATGGACCAACTGTGAGGATTTCTGCTTCTGGGATACTCCATTAACAGAACTAAGCGGACTAAAACTTGGTATCGTGGGACTTGGACGTACCGGTATGGCTACTGCTCGCGTTGCATTTGGTTTTGGAATGAGTGTTTGTGCTTATACTTCTAAATCACAGCTTCAATTGCCACCGGAAATTAAGATGATGACAAAAGAAGAAATTTTCACTGAATGTGATATTATTAGTCTTCATTGTCCGCTAAACGAAGAAACCCGCGAACTTGTTGATGCAAAACGCTTGGCAAGTATGAAACCAACTGCTATTTTGATTAATACCGGTCGTGGCTCACTTATCAATGAACAAGATTTGGCTGATGCTTTGAATAAAGGTGTTATTTATGCTGCCGGATTAGATGTATTGTCATCTGAACCTCCACGTGCCGATAATCCTTTACTTACTGCTAAGAACTGTTTCATCACTCCTCATATAGCATGGGCAACAAAAGCATCTCGTGTGAGACTGATGAATATTGTTATCGAAAATATTAAAGCATACTCAACTGGTAAACCGGTTAATAATGTAGCAAAATAATAACTGATTATTATTTGTAACAATAACAAGGAGCTGTCCTACTTTGGGCAGCCCCTGAACATAAAGTCGCTCTAGCACTATTTTGTGGAGTCTTAACAAACCTTCCTTAACTAATTATTAAAGCAGTTTAATAGTAGATTATATTCTTTTGTCATTCTAAATCTAATCAAAATAGCTTAAATATTTAAGTTTCTTCTTACCCCCAGATCTAAAACCTTGAATCTATTGAATTTTGTCTAAAAAGATAACAACGATCTGAAAGAATATCAATAATCTTGTTTGAAAAAGTAGACTTAATCTTTAGTTTTTACCTTCATGAAATATTCTTTAGGCGTCATACCTGTTATTTGGCGGAAGTTGCGCAAAGCAGTGGCGCGTGATCGAAAACCTGCATCGTAGAAAGCCTGCTGAAAATTGTTAGAATAGTTAGATGTTACGCAATATACAAAATCGTCAAAACGTAATTTATTTATGTATGTGGTGTAATTCCCGTATTCACTTGTCTTGATGGCAATTGAAAGTGAGGTTCGATTTGTGTTCATTATTGATGAAAGTTTGTTTAATGAAAGATCTGGATCACGCCATGCCGCATTTTTTTTTATATATACATCCATCTTGTGAAAAAGAATCGAACTATTGTTGTCTGCTTCATTCAAAAAAGTGGCAACTTCTTTTGTGTCAGTTAGTATTTCCTCAAAAACTTTACTTGGCATTTCAGGAAAAGGACTCTCTGAAATAGGATTTCGGATAAAACGATTGGACAATTCTCTGTTGGCAATTATTAAATTGCATCCTACACTGATGTAATAGTATAATATGCTGTTAGTTAAGTTTTTATCCCATAAAACCCATAAAAATGCAATCGTATTTATTGAAAGAAGAGATGTGTATGTCCATTTCCATTTATTGTCAACATTGCAATATTTTTTCGTATATGGCACAAAAAAGATAAAAAATACAGGGCATAGTATCAATATGCATAATATAAACCGAAACCATACATCGAAATGCGATATATCTGGCAGCATAGATTGCAAAGAATTATAATCAGTGTATTCAACCCCGCACCACAATGTTATTAACCATATTCCGTAGAGTACTCCAACTGGAGTATATAGCAAAAAAATGTTCTTAAAATTTAGCCAGCCGGGTGAAACAACTTCAATGGGATATATTATATAAGATGTGATCATGAATATAGCTAGTATAAGTATAGGGGCTGACACTATTAGCGTTGGAGTCTGCCCATGAGTAGCAGCCCAATATCGAGGAGCATAATTTAAAACAGAGAAAAAAGTGATAACTGATAAAATTGTACGTGAACGCTCACCTTCGTGACGACGCGTAAAAAGATAGATAGATGTTAATAAACGAATGATTGCAACTGCAAAGATTGTGTCTGAATAAAAATACCCCATAAGTAGTTTAAGGCCCTTATTTTATACTTTAAATTTTCTAACTTAAAACAAAGATAAAAAATGGAATTGAAATATATTTGATTTTATGATAATTATTTTTTTAAAAAAATGTTGTAATTTTGTTTTTTTGATACATTATTTTATAAAATAGGATATTTAAAAAGGTTAATATTGTAAAAATAGTACATCTAAATAGTTTTAATTGTAAAAATGAAACATTAATTTTTGTGATTTTGGAACAATTATAGGTCTATTAGCTTCTATATTTGTGATCTCTGATTTTATAAATTTAACTAATATTTTAATTTTATTTTTTGATGCCATCTGTTAAAGTGCTATTGAATACTTATAGAAAGACCAAAGAAGGAAAGCATCCATTGGTCATTCAGCTTCTTCACCAAAGAAAGAAGAAAATAATTTTCACTCCTTATCAGTTATCGAAAAACAGTTTTGATCAAAAAAACGGACTGGTTAGAGTGCGGAAAAATAGTTTTTACAGCTATGAAATTAATCAATATCTAGCTGATTCAATCTTTAAGTTTAATTGTATTATATCTGATTTGAAAGATAAAAATATCGATTATTCATTAGATGATATTTTACGTATTTACCAAACAAATCAATCAGAAGGATGCATGCTTTCTTATATGAGAACGCTTATTCTTACAATGAAAAAGGAAGGTAGAATGGGTACTGCCAATGCCTATCAAAGTGCTTTAAATTGTCTTGAACGTTTTCTGTATCCTAATAACGAAATACTTTGGGGAAATATTACAGCTGGATGGGTTAATAAATATGTGTCTTATCTAAAGACATTGAATTTAAAGGCAAATACAATTAATTTTTATTTAAGAATAATTCGTGCTGTTTACAATAAAGCTTTAAGCGAAGGTTTTGCCCCAGCAAATGCATTGTCCCCATTTAGAAATGTAGTTATAAGAAAGGCTAAAACACAAAAACGTGCTATTGACAAAGATATTATCCAAATAATTTATAACGCTGATCTTTCACATGATTATAATCTGGAATATGTAAGAGACCTTTTCTTTTTTAGTTTCTATTGTCGAGGAATGCCTTTTGTTGATATGGCACATTTAAAATATGCAAATATTTGCAATAATACAATTTATTATTCCAGGCATAAAACAAAGCAGTTGCTTCAAATAAAGATTGTAGCACCCGTACAGAGTTTAATTAATAAATATGCAAATAGTGGAGAGTATATTTTTCCAATATTAGGAAGTGATGATAAAACTTCATATAAGCAGTATAGAAATGGCCTTAAACATTATAATAATAATCTGAAGCGTTTATCATCATATTTAAATTTGCCAGTTTCTTTAACTTCTTATATAGCTCGTCATTCGTGGGCTACTATTGCTAAATTTAGTGGAGCTCCGGTATCAGTTATTAGTGAAGGGCTTGGACATTGTTCTGAAAATGTAACCTATACCTATCTTGCATCTTTAGACCCTTCTATTGTTAATAATGTTAATGATATGATCATTGATAGTTTATTTCAAAGGTAATGCTTAAGTGAAATTTCGTCGTTGTGTGTTATTTATGTTGATTTATTTTCTATATTATCAATGTTTAATGCGATATGGAGTTTTTTTATATTAATGTTTATATTTAGACTAATTTTTAGAGATTCTAGCTCACTAAAAATAATAATGTCCAATTTTGTAATGGCGTGATTACTGCTTTTGATACCTTATTTTATTAATAATCAAGCATTTGTCTGGTTATTGATTTGTCCAATCTATTTCTTGTATTTTTTTGTTTATTATTATTTAATTTGTGTAAATCAAATAGTTAAAAACTGTCGTCTATAACATATTTATAAAATGCATATGTTAAATGTAAATATTTGATAATATAATTTATTTATTAATAAAACAAAATGATCAGTTATGACATCCATTAAAGCACATCTTAATACTTATCGTGCAACCAAACAAGGAACTTATCCATTAGTGTTTCAAATTCTTCATCAAAGAAAGAAAAAGTTGATATATTCTTCTTATAATCTGCATGAAGAGTGTTTTGATAAACAGCGTATGAGGGCTATTAATATAAAAGGTAAGAAGGTGCCTGGTATTGATGAAATTAATGAATATATAAGTTCGACATTATATGATCTGAAAATGACTTTATCTATATTAGAAGAAAGGGGAATTGATTTTTCTGTTTCAGATATCGTAAATCTCTATGCCTTAAATCAAAATAATACTTATTTATCTGTTTATATGAATAAATTGATCGTTCAACTTAGAGATACAGAACGTTTAGGTACTGCAAATGCTTATCAAAGCACATTAAATTGTATAATGGAGTTCGTCAATAATGATGAAACATTTTCATTTAATGACATCTCAGTTCGATGGCTTCATGATTTTATTGCTTCGCTTCAGAAAAAAAGATTAAAGTTAAATTCTATTAAATTCTATATTCATATTCTTCGTGCCGTATATAATAGGGCGAATAGTGAAGGGATTTTTGGAGCTTCTTCTAATTCTCCTTTTAGAAAGATTGTATTTGGAACTATTAAAACAGAAAAGCGAGCTATAACTCGTGATTTGATAATCAAAATCACCCATGCTCAGGTTGATTTTGATAAAAAACTAGAATTTTCAAGAGATTTATTTCTTTTTAGTTTTTATTGTCGAGGAATGTCTTTTGTAGATATGGCATATCTAAGATATAGTAATATATATCATAATACAATTTATTATTCTCGTAGTAAAACAAAGCAGCTTCTAAAGATAAAAATTGTAGATCCTTTACGTCGGCTTATAGAAAAATATCGAAATGACAGTGAATTCATTCTTCCTATTTTAACCTCCTATTCAGAGTCTCATTATAAGCAATATCGTTCGGGACTAAGGCGCTTTAATAATAACTTGAAAAGCTTATCTGAATTTTTGTCTCTTTCAACTCCGTTGACATCCTATGTAGCTCGTCATTCTTGGGCAACGTTGGCAAAAAATAGTGGCATACCTGTGGCTGTTATAAGTGAAGGACTTGGTCATTATTCTGAAAAAACCACTTACACTTATCTTGCATCATTCGATACTTCGATAATTGATTCTGCCAATAAAAAGGTTGTAAGTCTGTGTGTTTAGTTAAATCTTTGTTTTTTTTATATTTTTATTTGGTTAACAAATAAAAATAACATATGTTTGTATTGTTAAACAGCTCTCTTCTAGTAATTAAGCCCACCTGTCTTTCTCTGTAAAGAAATCCATGTATTTTTCTTATTACAATTCTAGAATCCATCTTTTATTTTTGTTTTCTTAATTCCTGTTTTATAAATCAGGAATAATTCTTAATTCTTAATATAAAATTCTATTTTTCAGCATATTTGAATTTACATATAAAATAAGTTGTTGTTTTGTGTGTAAAAATTATAGATTTTATATGGTTGAAAAATAAGTCTTTGTTTATGATGAATAAAATTACCTAAACAATCTCTTTATTTATAGCACTTTGTTTCACCAATCTTCATCATTATTATTTGTAATCATATTTAATATTTATTTTTTATTTATCTATAAAATATTCATTTATAGATAAATAAATAGCAGCTGTCTTATTTTTAATAAGCTTCGCAATTTTTTTTCTGTATTGTTTCACCAAAATGTTTCATCTTAATATAATTGTTAATGCTTTGTAAATCAGTAATATAAATGCATTAAAAAACTCATTTAATATTTTAAATAAAATATGATGAAATTTTATATCACAATTATTTCTGTTTAAAGTACTGAATATCAATGAAATATATGTATTAAAATTATAAATATCTCTTAATTACTAGTTAAGAGATATTTTATACTATGTATGGTGATTGAATTTTTATTAGAAAGTTGTATGCAGACAAAAAAAATATATTTAACATACCTTCGGATTGAACTATTTCCTATTTTAATAGGACTTTGTTTCTTGTTGTCTTCTATTTCTGTTTTCTCACAGAATAATAGGCCTGCTGTGGATGTTCCTGTATCTGCATCTTTTTTGTTTTCATATCGTCAGCAGAGTCGTATTTTATTGAAAGATTATAAATATAACCATGCAAAGTGTGATCAGCTGAATTCTTTAATCAGGCGTCATCGCCCCGATATTATATCGGGCAAAAGTCATTTGGCAATAACAGCTTTTATTCGTCCTTGCGATTTAAAAGAGCCACAAATTTTAAATGTAGGATCTATACAAGGCAGTGTAGCACGTGCTTATGTTAAAGTGCTTCATTCTATTGAGCACAAGTATTGTACTTTTGCTTTTGATACAGCCCATTATACCAATTATCAAGTTAGGATAGATTATGTTTCAGGGCCGGTTCCTGATAGTGCTAACCAAGATATTTTTTATTCTCTGAAACGTGATGCTGCAAGCATTCTTCGTGCAATTAAGCGGTATAATCCCATACCTGTTATTGGAGAAGGAGGAAAGTGGTTACCTGTTGGAAGCGGAAGCAGATTTGAAGAAGACAATGTTATGTTCGTTGATTCTATAATAAAGGTTTTTGATGCCATGAAATCGGCCACCCTGAGTTCTGTCGCTTCAAAAATGAATATTCCTCATACTCTTAGCTTTTTGTTGAAAAAAGGTGCAAATAAGCCTCTTAAATCTTTTAACCCTTTGATTGGTGTTAAAACAAACTTACTTTATTGGGCTGGTCTAACCCCGGAGGTTAAGCAACGTGATATCACTCCTAATCTTGAGTTGGAATACTATTTTTCCAAGCGTTTCTCTCTGAATATTGATGCTGCATACACATATATGGATAAGAAAAATACAGAACAGGAACTATGGGGAGTATCTTCTTTTAGTGTGGAACCTCGTTTCTGGCTTAAAGGAAACAGACAATACAATGGATTTTATTTTGGTATATATACACAAACGGGGCAGTTTGATGTCAAGTTGAATGCTATTTCTGCTGAAGGTCATACCGGAGCGTTTCATGAAGGTGGTTTTTCGCTGGGCTATTATTTGCCAATATCTTCCCGTTGGGGGCTTGAGGCTGGCGGACGTTACGGGTATCGTCTGTTAGATGGTGATGTTTACACTTATGAGTTGCCTGGTCACTTTTATTATCAATCTTCTTTTAAGAACAATGGATTTAAGCTTACGGGGCTTCGTCTGCTTTTGACTTACCGATTAGGAAAAAGTATAAAATTAAAATCAGATAAGTGATGAGAAACAATTCAATATACAAGCTTATCTTTTTGGGAGCAATGATCATATATTCTTTTCTCTCAGCTAGTTGCGTTCGACGCGATTTGGAAGTTCCTCCAACAGAAGGCCAGGTCGATATCTCTTTTAACTGGAAAAATCTGTTTCCCGGAGAGACTATTCCTGCTGGAATGAAACTATGCTTTTTTCGCAGTGACGGTGTAACAGTTGTTAAAGAATGTACCGGTACTGGCTTTAGTGGTAGCCTTCCAATAGGCATTTATAAGGTATTAGCCTATAATACGGATGCCACGGGTGTTGCTTATCGCAATACAGATTCTTATTCTGAAGCACAGGTTTACGCTCCTTCATTGACCAAAGGCTATAACTATATTTCTCAGCCTTTGCATGTATATGGAATTGGCCTGGATTTGCTCACTGTGTCATATAATCAGGATGCAGTTAGTGAAATGACACCGGTTTCTCTTATAAAGAAAGCCACATTTCAATTGACTGTTACAGGTGATAAATCTGCTGTAGCTTCTTGCAACACAATGCTTACTGGCATTGTTCAGGCAGTAAATATCTCAACTGGTCAGTTACAGAATGATACAGGAGTTGTCTCTTTCATTCCCGTATCCACATCTACTGGATTTGAGTCTTCGGTAAGCTTCTTTGGTAAAGTAGATTCAGCTCCTAATCAACTTGAAACAACGGTCAATTTTACAAGTGGAGGAAGTCAGACAATTATAGTTGACGTAACTTCGAAATTTACGGAAATTAATACGATAGTAGTTCCAATAGAAGTGAAAGTTAATATTGAAGTAACCGGTACAGTACAGACCGGATTCACTGCCATATTGAAGAGCTGGAGTGTGGAAGATAAAAATGTCTCAGTTTATTAAAAATATAGTTATTATTTAAAATTCTACCTTATGAAAAAGATTTGGATTTTTGCCGCTTTAGCAGCGGTTATGGTTTCCTGTTCAAATGAACAAGATCCAAGTAATCAGACTTCTGCCAAACAAGTTGCGTTGTCTCTGTCTGGAAGTACCGAAGCTATGATTACGACAAAAGCTTCAACTGTTGACTTACCTGCAGCAACCCAAGTAGGCGTTTATGCATTGGAAACAGCTCCTAGCACTATTACGATGCTAACTACACCTTTTAAGAATGTACTTTATTCGGCTACAGGTGCTTCCGGAGCATTTACATCCACATCACCAATTTATCTGTTAAGCACAAAGCAGTATTCAGCATGTGCTTATGCTCCTCAGGTTAGTACTGTTTCTGATGTTACTGCTGTTCCGTTTGTTCATGGAACTGATGTATTGTATGCTCCGACTAAGACAGTAACTATTACTCCGGGTTCTCCGGCTATTGCTGCTGTTGATCTTACTTTCTCACATAAAATGAGTCAGATTAAGTTTTCACTTGTTGCCGGAACCGGTACTCCAGATCTTACCGGAGCAGTTCTTAGTGTAACCGGTTTCAATGAATCCTGTACAATGAATATTACTGACGGATCCGTTACTCCTGTTAAAGGTGTCGGTGCCAGTATAACTGATATTGACAAAGCAACATGTTTTGTACCTAATTCATCTGATATGCTTCTTGATGTTAAGGTTACCACTACTGATAACCGTTCATACACAGGTACAATCAGCCGTGTATTCGGAGCTGGCAGTTCTTATTCATTTACTATTACATTAAACAAAAACGATACTAAGTTAGGAATAACAGGCCATGTTATCGACTGGGTTTCTGTTAACGGAGGAAATGTACCTGTAGAAGGATAAAATTATGAAAATTAAAAGTATCTATATTGCGCTGTTAGTCTTGCTTAACGGATGTTCCGGAGATTCTCCCGTGCAGACCAGCATGGTTGCTCTCAGGCTTTCGGCCACACAGACAGGCATTGTAACCAAAGGTGCAGATTCTGCACTTCCTTTGGGCTCTGTCACAGGCATATATGTTACTGCCAAGGATGCTGCCATTGCTGCATCTTATTTTGGAAATCAAAAATACACCTCCGGTGCTTCGGGTGCATTGCTTACCGATGCCAGTGTAAGCCTTACGATAGGGAGCAGTTACGATATTTATGCCTATGCTCCCTATCAGGCAGGTGTAATAACTCCTATTGCTGTAGAGTTTCCTCATGGAACAGATGTTTTATGGGCGCCAAAATTCACTATTTCGGGTGTTAGTGAAAGTAACAATAGTGCTTTGCTTAGTTTCGAACATCGTGCAGCACAGATCACTTTCAAAGTTGTTTTTGCCGATGATTTTAACGAGGGACCAAAAGAGTTTACTTCTTCCTCTGCTATCTCGGTGAGTGGATTTTATAATAAAGGTTTGCTGGACATAACTACCGGAATGCTAACTCCTTCGGGTGTTACCAACATTACTCTCAGTGCATCCGGCAAAGATACTGCAGGTGTTATTACTCTTGGTACTGATACCACTTGTTTTATTCCTGCAACTGGCATTATGCCACTTTCGGTTGTCGTTTCACATGGAGGCAGAGTGTATAACGGTGTAATCAAGGAAACTTTTGTATCCGGTCATTCCTATAACTATACAGTTACAATTAGCGGACAGCTTGCCACTCTTGGTATATCAGGAGTTATGGAGCAATGGATTCCAGTATCCGATGATTTAATAGTGCGGTGATATAATAAAATAAAGATGAAAAAAGTATTAATACTCGCAGCAGTGATGTTCGTTCTTTTGGCAGGATGCACAAAAGACGATACAAGCACGATAATATCATCAGACAGAAGTGAATTAGTTATGTCTGCCGGTTTTTCGGGTACAAGCACTATTCCTACAATGGTCGATGACTTTGTATCCGGTCATACGGTGGGTGTGTTTGTTACTGGTACGGGTTATACTCCTAAAGTTGCGCAATATACATTCGATGGCACTCTGTGGAATTCTCCTGTTTCAAATGATGATAAAATATACTTGTCAGGAAATGTAGCTACTGTGTATGGATTTTATCCGGGCAGCGCATCTGTAAATGGTTCATTGTCTAATACCGGTACCAATGCCATCGATGTTTTGATAAATCCAGAAGAAACAAGTTTTACATGTGCCGGTCAAACGGACTATATGTATGCCACGGCAGCTTATAATGGTAGTGGTTATCCTTTGGCTACTGCATGGAATGAATCTGATAAAAAAGATGCGGTTCTCTATTTTCATCACGCTATGTCTGTGCTCTGTTTTGTGATCAACAAACCGGCCATCTACATAGCTTCCGGCAAGCTTACTCAAATAAAGCTTACGGGTACTGGTGGAAAGGTGTTTAATGCAGGAAGCGGAACAATGGATGTGTCAACCGGTACTATCAGTATGGCTTCACAAAGCCCAGCTTTAACATTTACCGGTTCTGCAGATATTAATGAGTACAATGCGGTTCCTTCTACTAAGGTCGTAGCTAAAGGACTTGTCGTTCCTGATAATTCAACTTCGGGCATTACTCTTAGTATGATTATTGACGGCAAGCAACTGTCGGGCACACTTCCTTCTGCGGCACCAGCCGATAAATGGGAGGCAGGCAAGCAATATACTTACACGGTTCAGTTTACAGCTTCCGGTATTCAAGTATCCAGTGTGTCTATACTCAACTGGGTAAATATTCCGGGTGGAGCAACAGATGTAAAGTAGTTTTTATAAATAGTACAGTTTAGTAAACAATTAATTAAGAAACAAAATGAAAAAAGTATTTATTTTAGCGGCTTTTGCATCAGTCATGCTTGCTGCTTGTTCCAGTGATGATTCTCCTACAGTGAAGTCCGATAAAAATGAGTTGGGTGTTTCTGCTCTTGTAACCAGCTCTGTTTCTACCCGTGCAATGGTTGATAACTTTGCCGGAACAAACAAAATCGGAATTTTCGTATCAGGAACTAATTATACTCCAAAAGTAGCTTTATATACCTTTGATGGCACATCTACATGGAGTGCCCCTACATTGTCTGCAGACAAGATATACTTGTCTAATGAAACAGCTACTGTTTATGGGTTTTATCCGGCTGATGCAACAATAAACGGTTCTTTGGCAAACGATGGCACAAATAAGGTTGATATAACAGTACCTGCCACACAGAATATTGACGGAGCAACAGGTATTGTTGATTACATGTATGCCACAGCTGCATTAGATGGTTCTGTTTATCCTCTGGCTACAGCTTCCAATGAAACTAATAAGGATAAGGTTGATCTTGTATTTCACCATGCATTATCTAAAATCTCTTTTGTAATTAATAAAGGCGAATCTTATTCCGGTAATGGAAAGCTGAGCAAGATAACTTTGGCTAACAATACTGTAGTGCCGGGTACTCCAAGATTCAGTACAGGCAATTTAACTATGGCTGTTGCAACAGGAAATATCGCAACTTTAGGTACAACTACTGGTGTTGACAATCTGGTTATTGAAGGAACAGCTATTGATATTAATGCTTATAACGCTACTCCTTTAACAACGGTTGTTACAAAAACACTGTTTCCACCTATGGCATCAACTGCTGATATAACTCTTAAACTGGTTATCGACGGTAAAGAAATGAGTGTGGCATTACCTGCTACAGCTCCTGCCGACAAATGGCTTGCAGGTAAGAATTATACTTATACTGTGACAGTTAACGGAACCAACCTGATAGTAAACAGTGTAACCATTCTTGGCTGGGATAATATTCCTTCCGGATCGGCTGACGTGCAATAATAATTCTCATTTGTAAATAAAAAGAATATGAAGAAAGTTTTTTTATTTGCCGCTGCACTGGCTGTTGTGCTGGCTGGCTGCTCACAGGACGATTCCGTTCCGGGTTCTGATACAAGAACTGCAGCTTTGGGTATCTCCTCGGTTTCAATGTCTGCGGCAGTAACCACCAAAGCCGATGTTACACTTACTACAAGCGGTAGCAGTATCGGTGTTTACCGTACTGCCGATGCAGGTAACGGATATGCAGCCCAGTTGTCTCAGTATACATATACTACTAGCTGGGCTTCAGCCAGTCCTGTTTATCTAAACAATAACAATGCCCAGATATGTGCATACTATCCTTATGCTTATACCGCTACTCCTTTGGCTGTGGCTCTTACAGCTCAGAAAGATGATGCATTACAGGATCTTGTCTATGCGAAAAATGCAGCATATAGCAATACCAACAAGACTGCCAATCTTACGATGGGTCATGCTTATTCTAAAATAACCTTTACCATTACTAAAGATGCCACTTACACAGGCACCGGTGCTATTTCATCGTTAAGCCTTAGTAACGCTGCATTGGTTCAGAGTAATACGATAGACATAACCAGCGGTACTTATGGAAGCGGCACTGTTGCTACTGTAACCTACAATCCGGCTATAGCTTCAATAACAACATCTGCAACAACAGCATTGCTGTTGCCTCCTACAGTCACGGCTATGTCCGGTAATGTGAGCCTTTCAATAATAGTAGATGGCAGTACCCTCACTACAACTATTCCGGCAAGCAGTTTTCCCAGCAGTAAACTCGTTGCAGGTAGTAACTATACGGTTGCTCTAATCATCAAGGGTAGTGCTCTTATTGTGGGTAGTGTTGCGATAACAGATTGGGCTGATACTGCCACAACAGGAGGTCCGTGGTATCCTTCAATATAAACTTTAAGCGAAATTCAGATATCGTTTTTTTTCCGGGGTAGGTGGGATACTTACCTGTTTACCCCGGATTTTAACCAACAAGTAAAAAGAAACATTGAACCGCAATGATTTTGAAAAAGGAAAGCAGAATGAAAAAACTACTATTTACTGTTTTTGCAACAGTACTTATGTTGAGTGGGTGTTCCAATGAAGAAGCTGCAACAGTTTCTCCGGACAATACCCTTGTGGCGTTGTCTGTTTCTTCGGTCTCTTTTCCCGCAGTAAAAACCAAAGCTACCACCTCCCTTAGCGGTGGCAGTATCGGTGTTTTTCTTGGTTCAGCCAATGGATATACAGCTATCAATAACGTGCAATACACTTACTCTGCCGGTGCATGGACTAAAACGTCCGGTGGCGATATTTATCTGGGCAGCAGTGCCGCCAGCGTGTGTGCCTATTACCCTTACAGCGCTTCTGTAACCAACTCTTCTTCCGTGTCACTTCAGTCACAGATTTATACATCGGCAGCCGACCTCTGTTATGCCCCCTACATAACTAATCTTAAAAATTCTGCACAAAATGCTGCTTTTGTTATGTCTCATGCCTATTCTCGCATCACCTTTACCATTACCCGTGATGCCACATATACCGGTACTTGTAATATAACCGACATTTCACTGACCAATTCCGGCTTAAAGACATTGGCTACTTTCAATATAACGAACGGAACTTACACTACAGGAACCAACGGTTCTGTAAGCTTTAATCCTTCGATTTCATCAATTGCCTCAGGTGCCAATACCTCTACCAGCGTATTACTGGTTCCGGTTACAGGGCTAACCGGTAATATTGATCTGGCATTTACTATAGACGGAGCGAGTTTTAGTACATCTATACCGGTTAGCACCGCCGGTCTTGCCACTCTTTCTGCAGGAATTAATTATAAAATAAATGTTACGATAAAGTACACTTCATTAACGAATAATAGTGTAAGCACTACCGACTGGAATACACAGACAGCCATATCGGGAGGTGACATTAAATAAATATAAACCGTACAGACAAATAAAATACAGCTTATGAAAAAGATATTTATATATTCCTTCTGCGCTCTTTTCCTGGTTAGTTGTGGTAATCAGGAAAATGCTGACACCGTTGGCTTTTCTACGCCATTGACTGTTGGTTCGGTTTCAATAAGCACTCCGCACACTAAAGCTACCACTACCCAAACCAGTGGAAGTATCGGGGTGTATTGCCAGGCATTAAACGGTTATACCGCTCAGAATAATGTTCAGTACACCTACTCCGGTGGAATCTGGAGTAAAGTGTCTTCAGATATTATATTGCGTACTGCCGGTGCTACTTTGCGTGCATGCTATCCTTATGATGCAAGCTATACAACCCCTTCGGCCATACCGCTTACCTCTCAGTTATATACCGCGGCAAAAGATCTTTGTTATTCTTCTGCCGTAACCGCTTCTTTTGCTTCTCCGGTGGCAGCTTTTACGGGTATGAGCCGTGCCTATGCACGTGTTACCTTTAACATTACCCATAGTGCCACTTATCCCGGCAACTGTAACATTACCGGCCTCAGTATAGCCAATGCAGGTATTAAAACCGCTTCTACGCTTGATATAACCTCGGGCACTTATGCTACGGGAACGGCAGGTATTTTTTCCTGCAATCCCGGCATAACCATTGCTTCGGGCGCCACTTCCGCTATCGACTTGCTTATGGTTCCTGTAACCACTGCCATGAGCGGCAGTCTTGCGCTTACCTTTATTGTTGACGGCAGCACCATGCCTGCCAGCCTGGTGTTAAGTACTTACGGGCTTACTACTCTTGACCCCGGCAAGCAGTACGTGATAAATCTCACAGTGAGAGAATCTACACTGGCTGTTACCACTGTAAATGTAACCGATTGGGCAGATGCGTCTACCAATGCCGGCACAATATATAAACAATGACAGTACCTAAACTACAAAAGAATATGAAAAAGCTATATTTTATATTACTATCTTCCCTGCTGTGTGGTTGTAGCGGTGATAACCTGCCCGGTGGTAATATGGAAGATACTCCTTTATCCGTATCCTCCGTATCCCTTTCCGGGGTGGAAACAAAAGCTATCACTGCACTGACCAGCGGCAGCATTGGTGTTTTTCGCACTACGGCGGGTGGTTACACTGCTTTGAAGAACGTGCAGTACACTTATTCTTCCGGTTGGAGTGCAGCCAGCCCCATTTACCTCACCAGCAACGCTGTCAGTGTTTGTGCTTACTCTCCTTATGGTGCGGCAGGTATCACAAGTTCCACCGACCCCACCGCTGTAACACTTACCTCGCAGGTATACAGTGCCGCTCAGGATCTTAGTTACTCCACCCTTGTAAGTACCCCCACAAGTGCTTCTCCTAATGTAACTTTTACAATGAATCATGCCTATGCCAAGATTTATTTCACCATCACCCGTGATGCCAGTTACCCCAACACTTGCGCCATTACTAATATAAGCATAGCCAATACGGGTATAAAAACCGCCGGTACACTCAATATGACTACCGGCGCTTACGGCACAGGCACGGCAGGCACGGTTAGTTACAATCCCGGCATAGCTTCCATAGCTTCGGGTGGCAATGCCACTTCCCAGGTGCTGATGGTTCCTGTAACCACAGCCATGACGGGTAATGTTAATATCAGCTTTACTATAGATGGCAGTGTATATACTACCAGCTTTAGCGCCCTTACCACCCTTGTTGCAGGCAATAACTATAAAATAAACATTACCGTTCAGGCCGCTTCATTGTCTGTTACTGGAGTAGATATTGCAGCATGGACAAATTATAATGCGACCGATACCAGTCTTATTTAGTTAAAAAGACAACTTGTTTAAAATACAAAGAATTATGAAAAAAAGATCCATACTCTTCCTTATTGGTTTACTACTGCTTGCCGGCTGTAATAATCAGGTTGATCCGGGTAGTGTTGATACTCCCTCATCCGGAGATACTCCTTTGTCGGTATCTGCCGTTTCATTATCGGGTTCCGTAGCTACCAAAGCTGCCCAGACCAATGGCATCATTGGTGTGTTTCGCACTACGGCTAATGGTTACACTGCTTTGAAGAACGTGCAGTACACTTATTCTTCGGGTTGGAGCACTTCCAGCCCCATTTATCTGAACGCTTCTGCAGCCAGCGTGTGTGGTTACTATCCTTACGGCGCAGCAGGTATTACTACTTCTACCGACCCTACCAATGTAACACTCACTTCGCAGGTATACAGCACCGCTCAGGATTTGTGTTACTCCACTCTTGTAAGCACTGCCACAGCGGCTTCACCGGGCGTGTCGTTTGCTATGAATCATGCTTATGCAAGGTTTACTATTACTATTACTCGCGATGCCAGTTATTCTGGTACTGCCGCCATCAGTAATGTAAGTATTGCCAATGCGAGTATAAAAATAAGTAATACGCTCAATATGACTACTGGAGCCTATGGAACGGGTACTACAGGTACGGTGAGTTACAACCCCGGCATATCCTCTATTGCTTCGGGCAGCAGTGCCACTACACAGGTATTGCTGGTTCCCACCACTATGACTGGTAACCTCAATCTCAGCTTTACGGTAGACGGCAGTGTAAAGACGGCTTCTCTGGCTGTTGCCGCCAATAGTCTGTCCACCCTTGTCGCGGGTGGCAATTACAATATTAATATCACTCTGGGTGCAAATGCTCAGCCTGAGTCTAACTGTTACATCGTGGCTCCGGGTGCTACTATTTATATTCCTGTGAGCCGTGCCACAACGGGTAATGCTGCTAATTTCCCTTCGGGTTCTTCTTTTACCACCGGTCTTTTATGGAGCGATGTTTCCGCTACTCATGTTACTGCTACTGCCGTAGGTCGTTATATAAAGGTTGTTGCTGGTTCTACTGCGGGCAATTCCGTGGTTTTTGCTAAGAGTACCGGTGGAACCATTGTTTGGAGCTGGCATATCTGGGTAACTAATTACAATCCAGGTACCACTGCCAATACCGGTACTAATACTACTACTTACAGTTACAATAGTAACCTTTGGATGGACAGGAATCTTGGTGCTACTACCACTACTACTGCTACACTAAGTACAAAAGGTTTATTCTACCAGTGGGGTAGGAAAGATCCCTTCCCTGGTTCCACAACTTACAATGGTAATACTGAACCTACGCTTTTTGGTGAAAAAACTTCCGTAACCAAAACCAGTGCACCTACCGGTCCTAACCTTGTTGCTTCCATACAGAATCCGCTCACTTTCTATTATAGTTCTAGTGGAAATGAAGACTGGTATACATCTGGCACCGGTACTCAGAATAATACTTTATGGTATGACGGAACTGCTACTAAAACTATTTACGATCCTTGCCCTGTGGGCTGGCGTGTTCCTTATTGGGCAGGTGGTACTACTTCTCCGTGGAATGGCCTTTCTACCAGTACATGGTCCTCCGGTTATACATGGAGTAGCATTGGCTATTTTCCAGCATCAGGGCGCAGGTATAACACCTCTGGTACGCTCGCTCAGGCTGGTGGCACCGGTCTCTATTGGTCTGCTACGGTGTTAGGTACCGGCGCATATGATTTGTGGTTCTTCAGTGGCAGCGTGTACCCCACTGACGACGCCGTTCGTGCTCATGGCTTTAGCGTACGTTGTGTCAAGAATTAACGGCACCTTTGTGGTGTGCATTCTATTAATTTGATTTATATTCTCTGGACATTAGAAGCCCGGAGTATTTAAACAAGATAAAATCTGGCGTAAGGCGGTTGATTGGAAATTAAAAATTAGTAATGAATAAATTAGAAAAAGAAAAAACGAACAATGGGTGTATATAAGGTTACTTAAAAAATGATTCATCAATAAACAAAATCCATTGGTGAATGGCTGGAAAGCATAGGTGAATAACCTGAGAAAGTCCGGCGGGCTTTTTAAAAAAGCTGGCGGGACATTGACCAACATCCGGTTACGTTTTTTTAAAAGCCGGCGGGAGTTTTTAGCTCAACCGCTTACCGGCAAATAAAAAAGAAAAGATAAAAAGATCTCTCACTCCCTCACTATTTTGATGTAAAAGTCTGATGGTGAGTGTAATGAAAAGTGAGGGTCGAAGTTTTATCCATCACTCATCTCTCACTTTTTGAGGCTACCCTCACAAAAAAGAGGTGTTTATGCATTTTTTGTTCGTGCATGCACCCGGGGATGGTGAAACTGCGAAAAAAATCCCCAAAAGAGTGAGGGATGAGGCCTTTAGTGAGGGTAAAGTGATGGTTGTAAAAGCTTCCCTCACTTTATAACGAACTGTTTGTTAGGTGATTGCAAACAAAAAGTGAGGGAGTGAGGGATAAAAACACATATTGAATGAAACGCTGTGAAAAAGCGAATAAATATTTTTTTTAAATAAATAATAATAGTGATGAATAGATTTTTTATGAAAAAGCAGGTATTGATATTGCTGTTGTGCAGCCTTTGCACTCCTGCAACAGAAGCTTTTGCCTGCAAACACAAAAGTGCAGCGATGCAATCGGCTTCCGTATCCAAAGAAAACAGAGCCGTCCGCACGGGCAAACACACAGTTTATAAACCCGGAAAAAAGAAAAACAAAAAGAAACAGGGGAAAGAACTTACTGCTATAAAAGATAGTATGCTCACCGTAGCTGTTGCTGCAAAGATAGCGACAAAGACTGTCGATAAACGTGACATCGATGCCGAGTTGTTATCATGGCTCACCTTTATGGAGCCCGAACGCGAAACACCAAACGAGGGGAGTGTAAAAGGCTGTGTTTCCCTGAACGGAAACGATGTGCTGAACGAAAAACATCCTTACGATAATATGAATAGGGAAGTGTGTGCAAAAATAGGCGCAACCATACGCAACCTCTGCGAACAGGCAGGAACTACCATAACCGGTGTGCATGTTACAGGTTACTCGGCACCGGCAGGCTCTGTGCAGAAAAGTGAAAAGGCAGCGGCACAACGCCTGTTAAATCTTAAAGACGAACTGCGCAGAAGCCGTGCTACAGGAAAGGCATCGCTGGAAGCCGGGTGGACTTCGGAGGACTGGGATTCGCTGGCTGTGCTGGTGCGCCAATCGGACATGCCCCTGCATGAAGCCGTAAACGGAATTATTCAGAATACAGACCCTGTTGCTGGTCGTGAACAGACCATTGCCCGCCTGGCGGGAGGAGTTCCTTATGCTTACATGAAAGAGAGACTTTACCCTAAAGTGGAAAGAATAGAATACTCCATTGACTACAGATGTGAGCAGAGAAGCAACAAGCAAAGTGGTGTTTCCTGCGAAGGGGGCATTACGCTGGCTTCGCTTTGTGCCACAGCTAATGGGTATGCCAAAGACTCGAAAGAATTTGCCGACCTAATGGATTTGAGTGCACGCTTGTTTCCAAACAGTGTTGAAGCAAATATTAACGCCGGGGCGGTAGCGTTGCTGCATAAAGATACTACACGCGCACGCAAGTACATGGAAAAATATGCTACTGCAGGCAAGGCGCTGGGTAACATGGGTGTGCTCTGCCTGATGGAAGGTAACCCCGAAAAGGCGGAGCTTTATCTCGATATGGCAGCAGCTGCAGGATCGGCTCAGGCAAAGAAGGCACTGAATTTTTTGAGAAAAAAATAATTTTAGTACTAATTTTTAATAATGTAAAATGAGAAAGAAAAGTTTATTACTGGCAGCAGTTGCAGCAGTATTGATGAGTGCCTGTTCAAAAGAAGCAGATACCGAGGTGAGCAACAAATCTGCAAGTGTGCAGATTACCGTGCAAGGCACAGATGCAGCATCTACAAAAGCCACAGGCTCATTGCCTACTTCAACAGATGAGGATAAGATTACCAATGTAACCGTGGGACTATTTAAAACCGATGGCACTACTGATGCCATTTGTGAAGGTACACTGACCAATGGACGTATCACAGTAACTGGTACCGAAGGAGAACGCGAAGTAGTGGTGGTGACAAATGCTGCAACAAAGACTTTTGCCGGAGCACTGACAAAGGATGAGTTCCTGAAAAGAGAAATGGCACTGACACAGACAATGGGTATACTGCCTATGTCCGGTCAGGGAGATAACACAGTAACACTGGCTGCCGGTGCTGCAACAACTCCTAAACTGGATGTGAAGGTATCACGCCTGGTGGCTCGCGTTCAGCTTACAAGTCTTAAAACTGGATTCAGCGCAACCGGTCAGTATGCCAATGCTGGTTTTACTCTCGACAAGGTGTTCCTTTATAACGCCATGAGTAAATCTCAGGTAGGTATTCCGTCATCAGCAACCACACTGTTTACAGAAACTCCGGTTCACGGATGGGTAGGACCGGGTGAAGGAAGTGCGACATCGAATACCGATCTGGTAAATACAGGTCTTAATATGAGTATTTCGCAATATTCTTCTTATATCACTCCTAATTATTTCTATTGTTTCCAGAATTATTTCACAAGCGGAATTGATAATACAAATAAAGGAACTGCTACAAAACTGGTGTTGGCAGGATGGTTTACTCCGGATACCAATACTCCCGGTACTAAGTATTATGTGTATTATCCGGCTGTAATAAACCGCACTCAGTCTGGAACAAGCATTGCCGGCACAGATAACAGCGGCAATACGGTGAGCGACATAAGCAATAAAGGTATTCTGCGAAACAGCATCTATTCAATAGAAGCAACCATAAAGAGCATTGGTGTAGATTCTCCTGAAAAGTTTCTGGAACCTGCCGATCTTGATTTAGGTATAACAGTATCTCCATGGAGTTTAACAATAACTCAGAAGATAGATTTCTAAATAGTAGTTTTTTTACATGTTTCCAGGTAGATTAATGAAAGCAAGGTCTGCTGCCCGGCGGCGGAACTTGCTGCCATTAACTAAATAAAGATTGAGATGAAATATATAATTATGAATCAGATTAAAAGAACGAGGATATTATTCTGTTCGCCGGTTACCTCCGGCTTGCTGCCGATGCTTTCCGTCTGCCTTTGTCTGTGTGGCTGTACTGAATCAGCACTTACCACAGATATACCCGGCACCCGGCCAATGGCATCTATCCACCTTCATGTAGGGAGTGATGCGCAGAGGCGCATATCCACCCGTGCTTTTGATGATTCATCCATAGCAAATCTTCACGTTTTGGTGTATGACAGCAACAACAGGCTTACAGGACATCAGTACGTAACGACCGATAATGTAACCATGCAGGCGGCAAGCGGTGCGGGATGTACCATCTTTGCCATAGCCAATACGGGCAATCCTTCGCTTTTTGATGGAACAACGGCTTCAACCGTTGATAAACTGAGAGCAATGATGACCAGCAAGATTTCTTCAGTGGAAGGAACAAAAGTGAATGACAAACTTTTAATGAGCGGCTGGCTAAACAATGTAACAATAACAGGCGGAAGTGATGTGCAGACCATAACCGGACTCACTGTGCAGCGGCTTGCAGCCAAAATTACTCTCAATGTAACAACGGCCGCCGGCATTACCGTTACAGGATATTGCATAAAGAACCTGTCTTCAAAGAGTTATTTCATTGCACGCCCCAATGTGAACGAAGCATCTGTAGACGATACAGCAGTGGGAGACGATGCATCGAGCTCATGGTTTGACTCATCACAGGTAACTACTTCGTCAATAACCGGAATCAGCTTTTATATGTACGAAAACCGCCGAGGCGGTAGAGTGAGTGTGAATGGCACCACAGGCAATGTTACAAACCAGCAGCAAAAGGCACTGTATGCCCCTGATAATGCTACATATGTGGAGGTTTACACAAAAGGGAGTAATTACACAGCTACTTATAAAATATATCTGGGAGCTGACAATAGCAGCAATTATAATGTGAAGCGAAACAGTACTTACACCTGCGATGTGAATATAACAGGCGTGGCAGATGTAGATACACGTGCAACAAAAGTGGCTTTCCCATCAAACTGCTATATGGTTGCTCCCAATAAACAGGTGATATTTCCTGTTTCACGAGCCAACGAAGATGGCACTACCCGCATTGCCGATGTAACAAACGGGTGGACGGTGGAACTGCTGTGGACGGACAACATCAATGGAGTAAAGGCAGATGGTACAAGTTGTATAAAATCAGTAACAGCACAGCTTACTGGTGGTACAATCAAGGTAGAAACCGGAAGTAAGGAAGGAAATGCTGTGATAGTGGCAAAGGTGAATGGCATCATTGTGTGGAGCTGGCATATATGGGTAACGGGATATGACCCTTCTGCTGAAAATATTTCTTATAATAACGGTAGTAAAACTACTGTATTTATGAACCGTAATGTAGGAGCTGTGAATAATACCCTTCAGAACATAGGTTCGTACGGGTTGCTTTACCAATGGGGCAGGAAAGATCCGTTTCCTGCATCTTCAACTCTTACCGGAACCACCTCAGCTGCTATATATAATGCTTCGGGCAGCAGGTTAACAGAGAGTGGGAGCACAGGCACGGGCGTGAAACTAGTACAGGTCAGTATAGCGAATAATCTGAATACTGCTATTCAGAATCCGCTTACTTTTTATTATAAAGCAAAGAGTCCGTATGACTGGTATAGCAACGGAAGCACTCAGAATAATAATTTGTGGAACAATAAAGACGGTAGTAAAACAGTATATGACCCATGTCCTGAAGGATGGCGGGTACCGACATCGGGCAGTGCTTCTTCCTCTCCGTGGTATTCATATTATTCTTCTGATTATCTGAGTGGAACGTTCAGCTATGGATGGAACTGGACAAGTAGTTATTATGGCCTGGGATGCTATCCGGCAGCAGGTTATAGAAAGTATTCAACGGGAAGCATAACCAGTGCCGGTACCTATGGCTATTACTGGTCGGCATCAGTAAGCGGAACATCAACGTATTCCTTATATTCTGGTAGAACCAGTGTAAAACCTTCTTATACCACTAGTTATAGAGGTAATGCCTGTTCTGTTCGTTGTGTAAAAATAAATGGTAGTTAACGGATTTATTAAAAAGTATGGGCTATGGAAAACAAATCGTTTTTTTATATGAAAAGAAATGGCAATTACTGGCGCATGGACGTAGATACATATTTACGATTCATAAAGCATGTACGTATTTATTTCAGAGACCGTGTGGATTTGCCTGAAACTATTTACGACAAGATTATCTATGCTGATATACCTGTGCGGAATATGGCCATAATCTGTTTCCTTTTCGGAGGATATTCCCACAACAATGAAGAGCTTGTACTTATAGAATTTCTTCCTAAAAGAATAATTCTTCCGTGGAAGACTTCATTTTCCATTTTGCTTTATACCGAGAACAGTAAACCTATTCCCATATTTATGGATGGCATAAACTAATACAAGGTATGTAATAAAAAGAATATTGAAATATTGTGTTTTTATAAAAATAACGATAAATGACATCATTAAAAGTATATCTGGATACTCAGACCCTATCAGTTGTTCGTGAAGCTTATCCACTGATAATTGAACTATCGCATCAAGGCGTAAAAGTGAAGATTGATACTCCATATCCTCTTCCTGAGAAGAATTTTGATTATGTTCAGGAGAAGGTTGTTGCTTGTAGAGAGACCCTGCTTTCTGTAGAAAAAATTACTGAAATCAATAACTATCTTTCCAGAGAACTCGATGAGCTTAAAAGCATTATAAATTATTTTGAGGGCAAAAATGAGCTTTATACGGCTAAAGATATAATAAGCAATTATTATAGAAAAGAAACGAATGGAGAGTTTGAAGCTTATGTAATTAGGCTTATAAGAATGCAAAAAAAACGCACAGGAAAGGTAGGGATTTACAGCAATCTTCTTAAACAAATTGAATTGTACAACAGACAGATTGTACCTGACAATATGATAAATACCCCCTTTCGTTTTGAAAATGTAACGAGGCTGTGGGTGACCGATTTTTACAGATATATATCTAATCTTCATTTAAGCCAGAGCGCAAAGGATTCTTATATGAGAACATTTAAAAATATTTGTCTGAGTGCCTGTAAAGATAGTTTGCTCGAGAATGACTTGTTTTCCAAAGGAAGACCGGCTGGTGTTATTCAACATAGCATAGACGCCCATTTTAGTACAAATATTATTTCACAATTGGAAAAGGTGGATTTGAAAGATGACGAGGCACTGTCCTTGGCAAGAGATCTATTTCTGTTTTCTTACTATGCAGACTGTATGCCATTCAATAAACTAGCTACATTAAAAAAAAGTGATATACATGAAGGTGTGATCTGGTATCGTCTTTACAAGGGTAAAAGGCAATTGATAAGTATAAAGATAACTCCTGCATTAAGCAGACTGATAAACAACTACAATATGGGGGGGGAATATCTATTTCCATTGTTAAAGGAATCTATTGTAGATATTGAAGAGCAGATCAGAATTCAGCTTTTACGCTATAACAGAAATCTAAAAAAACTTTCTATGCTGATGGGGCTTAATGTGATTCTTAATTCAAACTCTATGTTGAAGATTTCTGATAAAAAAGATGCAGATAACAGCATTATGATTTCTGCTTCTTTTAACGGGAATATGCATTCTGTAAAAATAGCTTGCCCGGAAGGTTGTAATGTAGAAGAATTGGTATTGATGAATTTAAAGAAGATAATGGGGTATAATTTAACTGGATAGTATGAACACTAATTTTAATCATGAAGATTTCTTTTTCAGATTTATGGGAAAAGAAAAAAACTCTTTTTGTGAGTTCCCGGATAGTGGCGCTTTTATGCTATTTGTCCTTTCGGGAGTAGTTACAGTTGTACGGAATTCATCTGTATTGACTCTTTATAAAGGAGAAATGGTTCTTATAGGTGAAGGGATATCAATGATAAATCCGTTGTATGATTGCGAACTCTCTTTGGTATGGTTGTCTCCTTTTCAAAATTATCCATACACATTTGAAGAGATCTTATTAAAAGAAGAAAAATTGGTTTCAATACCTTATTTGTTGTTCCAAAAATTGAATCTTCATAAAAAGTTATTGGTAAATAATGTGCTGAGCAAAACAAATTTATGGCTATTTGAACGTGAAGTACTAGCTCAGACTATGATTTACTATATGAATCCTGAAATGGTATCAGTTTCGGATAGTTCTTTTTTATATAAGAAGGTGATAAATTGAATGATTAATGATTAATGATGAAAACCTGGATGTGTATGAGAAAGATTAGTATTATTTCGCACATTTCCTATTTTCTTTTTTTCTTGCTGGTAAGTATGGCATGTTGCGAAAAAGATAAAAACATTGATCGAAATAAGAATCTTGCTGCAGGTAGTGAAAAGCATATTATGCCACAGATTCCTCTGATAATAACAGACCGCTCTGAACAAATAAATTATTTGGCAGACCATTACTGGGATGGATTTAATTTCAGTGATACAATAAATATTGGAACATCAGCAGTTGAGAAATATTATATTGAATATATAAATATTCTGAATCAGGTTCCTCCAGGAATGTCTAAAGATGCTATAAGCAAACTTATGGTTAGGTGTGAACTGAAAGCAAAGGTGTTTATGCGTTTCTTTTCTTTATCTGAAAAGTATCTTTATGATCCGAACTCGTCTTTACGAAATGAAGTTCTTTATATTGAGATATTGAGAAGTATTATAGATAGCAAAAAACTACCGGATGTATACAAAATACGTCCACGTAATCAGTATAATCTAGCTTGTAGAAATATTCCCGGAAGTAAGGCGGCAGATTTTGAATTTAAAACAGTTGACGGGACAAGAGGATTTCTTCACAAAATAAAATCTCCCTACCTGCTTATTTATTTCAATAACCCAGACTGTGGAGATTGCAAAAGGGTGTGTGCTCTTCTCAAAGAAAGCACTGCTATAAACTCTTCTATTAATTCAGGTATGCTGAAAATTTTGTCGGTGTATCCGGATGAAGATATAACTGTTTGGAAAAAGGAAAGTTCATCAATACCTTTTTTATGGATTAATTCATTCAATCCTGATGGTATTATAATGAAAAATAATATTTATGACTTGAAAGCAATTCCAAGCTTGTATCTTCTGGATTATAACAAACGGGTTATTCTGAAAGATGCATTGTTTGAAGATGTTGAACGTTTTGTTACAACTAATATAAAATCTAAAAATGTATAGTATGAAAAGTAATGCAGATGTAAGTATTTGCCTTCACCATTTTTTAGGTGATTTTTGGTATATGGATGGGAAATGTTTTCTGTTATTTAAAAAATATCTTGAAAAATATTATACCGCTGATAATGAATTTAGTAATAATATTATTGAAAGTATAATATGCGTAACAGTTAAGAAACATGATTTGATAGAACATAGAGAGTTCTTTCAAGTAAAAGAATTTGGTAAAAGAGCGTTGTTGCTTTCTTTTATAGAGACAGAAACGGACTCTTTTGATTCAGATAAGTTAATAAATTTTGAACTTATTTACAAAGAGAATGAAAAGATAAAAACGAGAAAAGTACTTTTCAAATTAATAGCTGTAGCCGAACCTTGTTGCTAATAACAGAAAAAGCAAATATTGGTTACTGCGATGGATCATTAAAATAAATTATTTAAATAATATTTAATATTATGTTTGTAAAAAAGAACAAAGAAGGAGGATTTATAAATCCTGCTTATGAGAAATTTGAACGGATTATGGGACTTGTAACTTTAGTTGTAATTGTATGCTTATTCGTGGGATTGGTTTTTATGGCGATTAAGGATTTAAATTGTACAGACACAATATGATAATATATAATTATTGTAGGATA
>Ga0316603_10000252_pt1 | contig 28019 bp, 25 predicted proteins | sample OWC_soil_day10_n_FD_207649 | JGI IMG/M metagenome (GOLD analysis project Ga0316603, IMG submission 207649) | Wetland soil microbial communities from Old Woman Creek delta, Ohio, United States - OWC_soil_day10_noCT | ecosystem: Environmental > Terrestrial > Soil > Wetlands | place: USA: Ohio... | reverse complement strand
GGTGTGCGTGGCGCGGCGGTGAAGACGATTGAATGGCGCGTGCGCTCGGCCAGCCGCGACAGCGCGGCGACCACGTCGTGCGCGCGGTAGTGGATCAGCGAGTCCATCGCCACCACGTGGTCAAAGCTGCCCAGCGCCGGATCCAGCATGTCGCCGCTGCAAAAGCGCACCGAGCCCGTGCCCAGTGTTTCGGGCAGGCGTTCCTGCGCCAGCGCCACCAGCGTGGGCGACAGGTCGATGGCCACCACTTCGGCGCCGCGGCGCGCGGCTTCGATGGCCAGCGCGCCAGTGCCGCAGCCGGCGTCGAGGATGCGCCGGCCGTTCAGATCCTCGGGCAGCCAGGACAGCAGCGTCGCGCGCATGCGGTCGCGCCCGGCGCGCACGGTGGCGCGGATGCGACCGACCGGCGCGTCCGACGTGAGCCGGGCCCAGGTCTGCGCGGCGGTGCGGTCGAAGTAGTGCTCGATCTCGCCGCGGCGGTGCTGGTAGGTGGCGGTGTTCATGGCTTCAATCGAATCCAAGCAGGTCGAAGATGTCGCGGTCCTTCATGGGCACGGCCGACATCGGCTCGCCGCCCAGCCACAGCGCCGCAGCCAGGCGCATGTATTCGTTCTGCACCGCCTCCAGTTCGGGCGAGTACTCCATCTCGAACAGCGTGCTCTTCTTCAGCCGGCTGCGGCGGATCACGTCCAGGTCGGGGAAGTGCGCGGCGAGCTTCAGGCCGATCTTGTCGTTGTACTTGTCGATCTGGTCGGTGGCCGCGCTGCGGTTGGCGATGACGCCACCCAGGCGCACGTTGTAGTTCTTGGCCTTCGCGCCGATGGCCTGCACGATGCGGTTCATCGCGAAGATCGAGTCGAAGTCGTTGGCGGTGACGATCATCGCCCGGTCGGCATGCTGCAGTGGCGCGGCGAAGCCGCCGCAGACCACGTCGCCGAGCACGTCGAAGATCACCACGTCGGTGTCCTCGAGCAGGTGGTGTTCCTTCAGCAGCTTGACGGTCTGGCCGACGACGTAGCCGCCGCAGCCGGTCCCCGCCGGCGGGCCGCCGGCCTCGACGCACATCACGCCGTTGTAGCCTGGGAAGACGAAGTCCTCGACACGCAGTTCCTCGGCATGGAAGTCCACCGTCTCGAGCACGTCGATCACGGTGGGCAGCATCTTCTTGGTCAGTGTGAAGGTGCTGTCGTGCTTGGGGTCGCAGCCGATCTGCAGCACCCGCTTGCCGAGCTTGGAGAAGGCGGCCGACAGGTTGCTGGAGGTGGTGCTCTTGCCGATGCCGCCCTTGCCGTAGATGGCGAACACCTTGGCGGTGCCGATCTTCACGGCCGGGTCGAGCTGCACCTGCACGCTGCCCTCGCCGTCCAGGCCGCGCGCCAGGGCCGGTGCGGGTCCGCGTCGGATCTGATCGACCCGGATCTCGGCTACTTCTGTCATGCGGTTGCTCCTTCGTAGACACCTTCGAGCCGGTCTTCCAGCTCCTCGCCGGCGCGCTTGAGCGCGTCGAGCATGGCGTCATCGGGTTGCCAGTACTGGCGGGCCGAAGCTTCCAGCAGCCGGGTGGCCACCTTTGCGGAGGCGGTCGGGTTCAACTTGGCCAGCCGCTCGCGCATGGCCGGGTCGAGCAGGAAGGTTTCGGTCAGCTGCTGGTACACCCAGGGCTGCACCTGGCCGGTGGTGGCCGACCAACCCATCGTGTTGGTGATGTGCACCTCGATCTGGCGCACGCCTTCGTAGCCGTGCTCGAGCATGCCTTCGTACCACTTCGGGTTGAGCATGCGCGTGCGTGTCTCCAGGGCCACCTGTTCGCCCAGCGTGCGCACCACGCCGTCGCCGCGCGTCTGGTCGCCGATGTACACCGGCGCCACTTCGGAAGTCTTGCCCTTGGCGCGCTGGATGGCGCGGCTGATACCGCCCAGCGTGTCGAAGTAGGTGTCCACCGTGGTCACACCCAGCTCCACCGAATCGATGTTCTGGTAAGCCAGCTCCACGCCGGCCAGCACGCTGGACAGCAGCTGCGTCTGCTGCACCGGCCGGCCGCTGCGCCCGTAGGCGAAGCCCTTGCGGCGGCTGTAGGTCTCGGCCAACTCGTCTTCGCAGTCCCAGCGGCTGTTGTCGATCAGGTGGTTGACGTTGGCGCCGTAGGCGCCTTCGGCATTGCCGAAGACGCGCAGCGAGGCGCTTTCCAGGTCGCCGCCATGCTCGGCCTGGTAGGCCAGCGCGTGTTTGCGCACGAAGTTCAGATGCAGCGGCTCGTCGGCGCTGGCCGCCAGGAACGAGGCCTCGGCCAGCAGCTTGATCTGCAGCGGCAGCAGGTCACGGAAGATGCCGGACAGCGTGACGATCACGTCCACGCGCGGCCGGCCCAACTGCTCCAGCGGCAGCAACTCGGCGCCGGCCAGGCGGCCGTAGCTGTCGAAGCGAGGCTTGGCGCCGAGGAGGGCCAGGGCCTGGGCGATCGGCGCGCCTTCGGTCTTCAGGTTGTCGGTGCCCCACAGCACCAGCGCGATGCTTTCCGGGAAGGCATGGCCGTCGGCCTGGTGGCGCTGCAGCAGCCGCTCGGACTGGCGCGTGCCGTCCTTGACGGCATAGGCGCTGGGGATGCGGAAGGGGTCGAAGCCGTGCAGGTTGCGCCCGGTCGGCAGGATCGCCGGCGTGCGCAGCACGTCGCCGCCCGGCGCGGGGCGCACGAAGCGGCCGTCGAGTGAGTGGATCAGGCCGGCGATCTCGTGATCCTGGGCCAGTTGCTTGTCGATCGCGGCCAGTTCCTTGAACAGACTCAGCGAGGCCTCGTCGGCCGGCATGCCGCCCAGGGCCAGCGCGGCGGCCGGTGCCTGGCCGGCGACCAGCGCATCGACCGCCGCGCGCTCGGGCCGCTGGCCGTGCGAGGCTTCCGCCACCGACAGCAGCAGGTCGACCCGCTCGCGCGCGCTCGGCGCCTTGCCGACCACGTGCAGGCCGTGCGGGATGAGTGTGTATTCGAGTTCGAGCACCGCGTCGGTGAGCGCGGCAATCCTGGCGTCGGCCGACTCGCCCCAGGCCGGTTCGGCCGTGGCCAGTTCCAGCTCGGCCGCCTGGGCCTGCAGCATCACCGCCAGCTCCGCGCGCTCGGCTTCGGCCTGCGGCTCCAGGCCACGGTAGCGGTCGAGCGCAGCCTTCAGGTCGACCAGGCCGCGGTACAGGCCGGCCTGCGCCACCGGTGGCGTCAGGTAGCTGATCAGCGTGGCCGCGGCGCGGCGCTTGGCGATCGTGCCTTCGCTGGGGTTGTTGGACGCGTACAGGTAGAAGTTGGGCAGGTCGCCGATCAGCCGATCGGGCCAGCAGTCGCCGGACAGGCCGGCCTGCTTGCCGGGCATGAACTCGAGCGCGCCGTGGGTGCCGAAGTGCAGCACCGCATGGGCGTTGAAGTCTTCCTTGAGCCAGCGGTAGAAGGCCGAGAAGGCATGGGTCGGCGCGAAGCCCTTCTCGAAGAGCAGGCGCATCGGGTCGCCTTCGTAGCCGAAAGCCGGCTGGATGCCGACGAAGACGTTGCCGAAGCGCTCGCCCAGCACGAAGATCGAGCTGCCGTTGCTCTGCTGCTTGCCCGGTGCCGGGCCCCATTGCTTTTCTATCTCATTGAGCCAGCGCTCGCGCCGCACGTGGTCGTCGGTGGCAATGCGCGCGTGCACGTTGGCGCTGGCGCCGAAGGTTTCGGCATTTCCGTGGATCACGCGCTCGCGCAGCTCATCCACCGTGGCCGGCACCTGCACCGTGTAGCCCTCGCGCTGCATCGCCTTGAGCAGGTTGTGCAGCGACTCGAACACCGACAGGAATGCGGCGGTGCCGGTGTTGCCGGCATTGGGCGGGAAGTTGAAGATGACTGCGGCGATCCGGCGCTCGGCGCGCTCGCTGCGGCGCAGGTCGACCAGCCGGCCCACGCGCGCGGCCAGCACATCGGCGCGCTCGGAGCAGGTGTGCATGTCGTGGTCGTGCTCGGCCTGCTTGAAGGTGCAGGCGCGCTCGCAGCCGTGGCAGGCAGCGCCGGCGGCGTCACTGCGGCCGCCGAAGACCATCGGGCCGGTGCAGCCGTCCAGCTCGGGAATGGCGATCATCATCGTCGCTTCCACCGGCAGCAGGCCGCGCTCGGAGCCGCCCCAGCTTTCCAGGGTCTGGAATTCCACCGGCGTCACTGCCAGGTAGGGCACGTCGAGGCGGGCGAGCATGTCCTCGGCCGCCTTGGAGTCGTTGTAGGCTGGGCCGCCGACCAGCGAGAAGCCGGTCAGCGAGACCAGCGCGTCGATGCGGCTGCGGCCGCTGTCGAAGAAGAACTGCTCGATCGCCGGCCGCGAATCCAGCCCGGTGGCGAAGGCCGGGATGACGCGCAGGCCACGGGCCTCCAGCGCGGTGATGACGCCGTCGTAATGGCCGGCGTTGCCGGCCAGCAGGTACGAGCGCATCACCAGCACGCCGACCGTGCCGCGTTTGCCGCTGGTGGCCACGCGCGGCAGCTGGCCGATGTCGGCCGACATGCCGTTGTGCACGCCAGCGCCTGCCATGCGCGGGTGGTACACGCCGACCTCGGGGTATTCCAGCGGGGCCTGCGGCTTGGCCAGCGCACGCAGGCCCTCGCGCGGGCCGGCGGCGTAACGATGCACCAGCATGTGCACCAGGCTGCCGATGTTCTGTTGCGAGCCGGCCAGCCAGTACTGCAGCGTCAGGAAATAGGCGCGCACGTCCTGCGCGGTGCCGGGCACGAAGCGCAGGATCTTCGGCAGCCGGCGCAGCATCTTCATCTGCTGCGCGCCGGCGGTGGTGCCGCTCTTGTTGTCCTGGGTGCTGCTCTTGCCGCGCAGCCGTTTCAGCAGCGCCAGCGCACCGCTGGCCGGCTTGTCCATGCTGAACTTGCCCATGCGGGTGAGGCTCATCACCTCGGCCGCGGACATGGCGCAGACCATCGCGTCGCAGTGCTCGCGGCGCGCCTTCAGCGCCGGCAGCACCGGCAGGAAGTGGTCTTCCATGAACAGCATCGTGACGATGACAATGTCGCCGGTGGCGATGTCGGCGTGGCAGCGCTGCAGCGCCGCGCCATCGCTGCCCCATTCGCCGGCGGCATGCACCGTCAGCGACAGGCCCGGCAGTTCGCGGGCGAGCTGGCGGTTGGCGCGCTCGGCCGCACTGGCCAGGTGGCTGTCCATCGTGACCAGCACCACGCGCAGCGGCGTGGCGGCCTGTTCAGCGGCCGAAGTGCGCTTTGGCGTCATACAGCGTTTCCACGGTGATCAATGCCACGCCGCGCTCGGCGGCAAAGCGTTCGGTGTTGCGGCGCGCCTTGCCGCGCACGAAGAAGGGAATCTTCTGCAGTTCCTTCTGCGCCTCGGGGGCCCAGCCGGTGACGACGATGGTTTCGGTCGTCGGCGCGGGCAGCGTGGCCGCGGCTTGCGGCCGCACGGCCGCTTCGGGCTCAGCCACTGCAGTGGTCGCCGGTTTCGGGCCGCCGTGGCCCAGGTGCGAGGCCGCGGCGCCGTCGTGGAACTCGAAGTCGCCGCGGAACATCGTCAGCAGGTGCTCTTCCAGGCCCATCATCAGCGGGTGCACCCAAGTGTCGAAGAGCACGTTGGCGCCCTCGAAGCCCATCTGCGGCGCGTGCCGGGCCGGGAAGTCCTGCACGTGCATCGGCGCGGAGATCAGCGCGCAGGGGATGCCCAGGCGCTTGGCGATGTGCCGCTCCATCTGCGTGCCCAGCACCAGCTCGGGCTGCAACTCGGCCACCTTGGCCTCGACGTCGAGGTAGTCGTCGGTGATCAGCGGCTCGACGCCGTAGAGCTTGGCAGCGTCGCGCACTTCGCGCGCGAACTCGCGGCTGTAGGTGCCGAGGCCGACCACGGTGAAGCCGAATTCCTGGCTGACGACGCGTGCCGCGGCCACCGCGTGGGTGGCATCGCCGAAGACGAAGACCCGCTTGCCGGTGAGGTAGGTGGAGTCGACCGAGCGCGCATACCAGGCCGACCGCGAGCGCGGATCGTCCAGCGCCGGCTGCGGGTCGACGCCGGCCAGAGCCGCCACCTCGCGGATGAACTCCTGCGTCGCGCGCACGCCGATCGGCACGGTCTTGGCGGTCGGCTGGCCGAAGTTGCGCTGCAGCCATTGCGCCGTCAGCAGCGCCACCTCGGGGTACAGCACGATATTGAAGTCGGCATCGCCCAGGCGGGCCAGATCGGCCGGCGTGGCGTCGAGCGGCGCGATCACGTTGATCTCGATGCCCAGGCGTTGCAGCAGGTCGCGCACCTCGCGCAGGTCGTCGCGGTGGCGGAAGCCCAGCGCGGTGGGGCCGAGGATGTTGCAGCGCGCCGGCTGGCCGGCCGTGCGCTCGCGCGTCGTGCCCGGCGGCGGGGCGTGCGGCCCGGCGAGCTTGCGCACCAGCTGGTACAGCGTCTCCGAGGCGCCCCAGTTCTCCTTGCGCTGGTAGGCCGGCAGTTCCAGCGGCACCACCGGCACCGGCAGGTTCAGCGCGTCGGCCAGGCCGCCCGGGTCGTCCTGGATCAGCTCGGCGGTGCAAGACGCGCCGACGATCAGCGCCTGCGGCTGGAAACGCTCGAAGGCCTCGCGCACCGCGGTCTTGAACAGCTCGGCGGTGTCGCCTCCCAGGTCGCGCGCCTGGAAGGTGGTGTAGGTGACCGGCGGGCGGCGGTCGCGCCGCTCGATCATCGTGAACAGCAGGTCGGCGTAGGTGTCGCCCTGCGGCGCATGCAGCACGTAGTGCAGGCCACGCATCGCGGTGGCGATGCGCATCGCGCCGATGTGCGGCGGGCCTTCGTAGGTCCAGAGCGTCAACTGCATGGCTCGCTCGTCTCTCTCAGGCCGCCAGCAGCTCGCGCCGGCGCAGCGGGCGGGCGAAGAGTTCGGCCAGGTCGGCGGCCTGCTCGTAACCCTGGATCGGCGTGAACACCAGTTCGATCGCCCACTTGGTGGTCAAGCCCTCGGCCTCCAGCGGGTTGGCCAGGCCCAGGCCGCAGACCACGATGTCCGGGCGCTCGGCACGGCAGCGGTCGAGCTGGCGCTCGACATGCTGGCCTTCGCTGAGCCGGGCTTCGGCCGGCAGCAGCGCCAGTTCCTCGGCCAGGTGCTCGCGGTGCAGGTAGGGCGTGCCGACCTCGGTCAGACGCATGCCCAGCTCGCGCGACAAGAAGCGCGCCAGCGGCGGCTCGAGTTGCGAGTCGGGGAAGAAGAAGATGCTCTTGCCCTGCAGCGCCTCGCGCTGCCGCGCCAGGGCGGCCTGGGCGCGACTGCGCGCGCTGGCGGTGGCCTGATCGACCACGTCGGCGCCGATGCCGAAGGCCGCGGCCGCGGCCTGCAGCCAGCGCGTGGTGCCTTCGACGCCGAGCGGGAAGGGCGCGGCGATGCGGCGCGCGCCGCGGTTCTCCAGCACGCGGGCGGTTTCGGCCAGGAAGGGTTGGGCCAGCAGGTAGCGGGTGTACGGCCCGACGCCTGGCATGGCATCGCTGTGCCGTGCCGGCAGGAAGCCGACGTTGCGGATGCCGATCTGCGTCAGCAGCCGGGCGAACTGGTCCTCGACCACGTCGGCCAGCGCGCCCACCACCACCAAGGAGGCCGCGTCCGACGCCGGCAAGCCCGGCACCAGCGAGGCCAGGCAGGCGTCCTCGCCCTGGGTGAAGGTGGTCTCGATGCCGCTGCCCGAGTAGTTGAGCACGCGCACCTGCGGTGCGAAACGCTGGCTCAGGCGCAGCGCGGCACGCGACAGGTCGAGCTTGATCACCTCCGACGGGCAGGAGCCCACCAGGAACAGCGTGCGGATGTCGCCGCGGCGTTCCAGCAGACGGGTCACGACGCGGTCGAGTTCGTCCTGTGCGTCGGCCAGGCCGGCCAGGTCGCGCTCGTCGATGATGGCGGTGGCAAAACGCGGCTCGGCGAAGATCATCACGCCGGCAGCCGACTGGATCAGGTGCGCGCAGGTGCGCGAGCCCACCACCAGGAAAAACGCGTCCTGGATCTTGCGGTGCAGCCAGACGATGCCGGTCAGGCCGCAGAAGACCTCACGCTGGCCGCGCTCGCGCAGCACCGGCGCGGTCGCACAGCCGCCGTCGGTCCGCGACTGCAGCGGGATGATTCTTTCGGGAGCGTTCATGGCGCGTACGCTCCCTGGGTCACGCTCTGCGGCCGTTGCGCGTCGAGCCGCGCCATGCGCAGCTTGACGATGAACTGCGCCGCATTGATCACATAGGTGGCGTAGGCGGCCAGCGCCAGCAGCATCAGGCCGCGCGCGTCGAGTGCATCTGTAGCCAGTGCCAAGAGGTAGGCGCTGTGCAGCGCCAGCACCGCCATGCTGAACACGTCTTCCCAAAAGAAGGCCGGCGCGAACAGCCACTTGCCGAAAACCACCTTCTCCCAGATCGAGCCAGTGACCATGATGGTGTAGAGCAGCAGCGTCTTCAGCACCACCGAGGCATTCGCCAACGCGTAGCCCTCGCCGCTGAACAGGTAGCGCAGCACCAGCGCCAAGCTGGCCAGGAACACCAGGAACTGCAGCGGCGCCAGCACGCCTTGAACCAGGGTCCAGACCGTGGCGTCGCGGCGCTGGCGCTCAGCCGGCGTGTACAGCGGCGCCCGCGCCTTGTGCGTTGCGTGCCACCCCCCCATCCCTTGCGTCCGGTCCATGGCACCAAGACTAGAGCCTCGACCGGAAAGTGTCAATCATGATTGACGTATATTGGCATTGACACTTTCCTTGGCCGCGCCGATCATGGCGCTGTCTGGCCGGTGAGGGTTCCGGCGCACACGAGGGACGGCGATGGAGAAGGTTTCGGCGTCGGCGACAAGGGTGGAAACACCGATGTGCAGTGTTTTGACGCTCGCTGCCGCGCAGGGTAAAACCGGACCGATCGGACCCGCGGTCACGTCGGTCCAGCGCTCCCTGGGTGCCATCGCAACCCCTGGACAGTGGATCGGTGCTGCGGCGCCAGCGGTGACAGGAGACATCGATGCAACGTGAATCGCCCAGTGTTTCGGTGGCTCCCGACGGTGCGCTGGACACCGGCCATCTGCAGATACACAGCGGCATGCCGGTGTTCTCCAGCCTGGTGGCACGCAACAACGAGGCCAAGGAGCGGCTGGCGCACCTGGCGCGCACCATCGAAGCCGATGTCATCCCGCGACTGGTGCAGGCGCACCGGCATACCACCACGGCCGCCAACACCGAGCTGGCCAGTGTGTCGGCGCAGTCGGCCGGCCAGGTCGCCGGCTTCGTGGCGCTGATCGTCGGCGACAGCGATCTCGACGTGCAGACCGCGGTGGATGCCAAGCGCCGCGGCGGCATGACCGTGGAGGCGCTGTACCTGGACCTGTTCGCCCCGGCCGCCCGCCTGCTGGGCGAGATGTGGTCGGACGACGTCTGCGACTTCTCCACCGTCACTGTGGCGCTGGGCCGGTTGCAGCGCCTGCTGCGCGAGCTGAGCCCGGCCTTCGGCACCGAGATCGAATACCCGGCCAACGGCCGCCGCGCGCTGTTTGCGCAGCCCTCGGACGAGCAGCACAGCTTCGGGCTGAGCATGGTGGCCGAGTTCTTCCGCCGCGAGGGCTGGGACGTGTTCGGCGTCGTTGGCGGCGCGATCGACGATCCGGCGGTGCGGGTGCGCAAGGAATGGGCCGATGTCGTCGGCCTGTCGATCGGTTCCGAGCGCCGGCTGGACTGGCTGCAGCGCTGCATTTCCGAGGTGCGCGCGGCCTCGCGCAACCCCGGCGTGGTGGTCATGGTCGGTGGCCCGATCTTCACGCTTCACCCGGACTGGGTGGCCCGGGTCGGTGCCGATGCCACGGCGCGCGATGCGCGCGATGCGCCGCGCGTCGCAGGACGGCTGCTGATGGCGACGCGCGTGCGCATGTAAGTGCCCGGCGTGCATTTGCGTTGACAATGACGGGTGTAAACCCCGACAACACGAACGCACCCGATGGCACGATCCAAGGACGCGAAGAACACGCTCGGCGAGCTTGACGCCAAGGCGGTGACGCGCCTGGTCGGTGCGGCGAGCGACATCGCGCTGGTGCTCGACGACGAGGGCACGATCATCGAGGTCATGACCCAGCGTGACGAACTGGGTGCGCGCGGTGCGCGCGAATGGCTGGGCCGGCCGTGGGTGCAGACCGTCACCATCGAAAGCCGGCAAAAGGTCGAGGCCTTGCTGCGCGAGGCACAAGCCGCGGTCGACGCGGCCGGCCGCTGGCGCCAGGTCAACCACCCGGGCCAGGACGGCGACGATCTGCCGCTGCTGTATTCGACACTGCGCGTGGTGCCGGACGACGGCCGCAGCGGCAAGGGCCGCATCGTGGCCTTCGGCCGCGATCTGCGCGACAGCGTGGCGCTGCAGCGCCGGCTGATCGAGTCGCAGCAGGCGATGGAGCGCGACTATTGGCGCTACCGCGAGGCCGAAACCCGCTACCGGCACCTGTTCGAGACCACCGCCGAGGCGGTGCTGATCGTCGACGGCTCCACCCAGAAGGTGCTGGAGGCCAACCCCGCGGCGCGCACGCTGTGCGGCACCCGCCGCGCCCGGCTGGTGGGCGCGCCGCTGTCGACCTTGTTCGAGCCGCTGCATGCCGAGCGGCTGCAGAACCTGGTGGCCGCGGCTCGCACCGTCGGTCGCCAGGACGCCTTGCGCGCGCAACTGGCCGGCGCCGGCGACGAGGTGTCGGTGTCGGCCTCGGTCTTCCGCCAGGACGATGCCGCGTTCGTGCTGGTGCGCCTGGCGCCGCTGCGCGCCGAAACGCCCGCGGTACGCCTGCGCAGCGTCGGCTCATCGCCCCAGGGCGCCGAGACCGGCGCCGACGCGATGCTGCAGGCCTATCTGCGCAACTCGCCCGACGGCTTGGTGTTCTGCGATGCCGGCGGGCGCGTGCTGATGGCCAACCGTGCCTTCGTCGCGCTGGCCCAGCTCAGCGCCGAGGAGCAGGTGCGCGGCCAGGCGCTGGACCGCTGGATCGGCCGCACCGGCGTCGAGCTCGGGGTGCTGATCGCCACGCTGCGCCAGCGCGGCAGCGTCGGCCTGTTCGTCACCATGCTGCGCGGCGAGTACGGTGCCAGCGTCGAGATCGAGATCTCGGCGGCGGCGCTGACCGTGGGCGAGGACACGGTGCTGGCCTTTGCCGTGCGCGACATCGAGCGGCGCCTCAAGCCCGAGTCGAAGGCGGCGTCGCTGGCCATGCCGCGCTCGGCCGCCGAGCTGACCGAACTGGTCGGCCGCACGCCGCTGAAGTCCATCGTCTCCGAGACCACCGACCTGATCGAGCAGCTGTGCATCCAGACGGCACTGGGCATGACCGGCGACAACCGCGCGTCGGCGGCGCTGCTGCTGGGGCTGTCGCGGCAGAGCCTGTACGTCAAGCTGCGCCGCTACGGCATGGTCTCGGCCGGCGCCGAAGAGGAAGAATCCTGATCCGGCGACCGAGCGTAAACCTGGCTTGACGAATGACAATGTAAACATTGATTGACGGCTGAGGGTGGCAGGTGCAAGATCGCGCCATGTCCTCCACGGCGACGTCCAGCACCTTGTCGTACCCGGCGCCGTCCGCGGTCGCCGAACTGCTCAAGCCGATCACCTGGTTCCCGCCGATGTGGGCCTTTGCCTGCGGCGTGGTGGCGTCAGGGGTGCCGCTGGCCGAACGCTGGCCGCTCATCCTGCTGGGCATCGTGCTCGCCGGCCCGCTGGTGTGCGCCACCAGCCAGGCGGTGAACGACTGGTTCGACCGGCATGTCGATGCCATCAACGAGCCGCACCGGCCCATCCCTTCCGGCCGCATGCCCGGGCGCTGGGGCCTGTACGTGGCGGTGGCCTGGACCGTGCTGTCGCTGGGGGTGGCGCTGGCCCTGGGCCCGTGGGGCTTTGGCGCGGCGGTGATCGGCCTGCTGCTGGCCTGGGCCTACAGCGCGCCGCCGATCCGACTGAAGCGCAATGGCTGGTGGGGCAATGCCGCCTGCGGGCTGTGCTACGAAGGTCTGGCCTGGGCCACCGGCGCGGCCGTCATGGCCTACGGCAGCATGCCGGGCTGGCAATCGCTGGCCCTGGCCGCGCTGTACAGCGCCGGCGCGCACGGCATCATGACCTTGAACGATTTCAAGGCGGTCAAGGGCGACCGGCTGATGGGCATCCGCTCGCTGCCGGTGCAACTGGGCATCGACGGCGCGGCGCGCATGGCCTGCCTGATGATGGCGCTGCCGCAGTTGGTGGTCATCGCCTTGCTGTTCCACTGGGGCGCGCCGGTGCATGCCGGCGGCGTGATCGCGCTGCTGCTGGCGCAGGCCGTGCTGATGGTGCGCTTCCTCAAGTCGCCCGAGAAGCAGGCGCTGTTCTACAGTGGCTTCGGCGTGCCGCTGTTCGTCTCCGGCATGATGGTCAGCGCCTTCGCCTTGCGCAGCCTTGCCGGGGCGGCGCCATGACGGCGGCTCCCATGCTGGGCTGGTCCGGCATCTTCAGGCTCGGGCTGGTGCAGGCCATGCTCGGTGCAGTGGTGGTGCTGACCACCTCGACATTGAATCGGGTGATGGTCGTCGAACTGGCCCTGCCGGCCCTGTTGCCGGGGCTGCTGGTGGCGTTGCACTACGCGGTGCAGATGACGCGGCCGCGCATGGGCTACGGCTCCGATCGCGGCCAGCGACGCACGCCCTGGATCCTCGGCGGCATGGCGGTGCTGGCCAGCGGCGGCCTGGGCGCCGCGCTGGCCGTGGCCTGGATGGGCACCGAGCGCTGGGCCGGCATGGCACTGGCGGTGTTGTCCTTCTCGCTGGTCGGCCTGGGCGTCAGCGCCGCCGGCACCTCGCTGCTGGTGCTGCTGGCCAAGCGCGTGGCCGAGGAGCGCCGCGCCGCGGCGGCCACCACCGTGTGGGTGATGATGATCGTCGGCTTCGCCGTCACCGCCGGCCTGGCCGGGCGTTTCCTCGACCCCTACACGCCGCAGCGCCTGGTGGCGGTGTCGGCGGCGGTGTCCTTGATCGCGATGCTGGTCGCGATGCTGGCGTTGCGCGGCCTGGAGGGCCGCACCCAGGCGGCGCCCGCCGCGCCGACCGGCACGGTGCGGCCCGACTTTCGCGCCGCGCTGCGCGAGGTCTGGCGCGATGCCGATGCGCGGCGCTTCACGGTCTTCGTCTTCGTCTCGATGCTGGCCTACAGCACGCAGGACCTGATCCTCGAACCCTTTGCCGGTGCGCTGTTCGGCTTCACGCCGGGCGAATCCACGCAGCTGGCGGGCGTGCAGCATGGCGGCACGCTGGCCGGCATGCTGTTGGCCGCGCTGGCCGGCCGGCGCGTGGCCGGTGCGGCGCTGGGTTCGCTGCGCGCCTGGACCATCGGCGGCTGCTTGGCCTCGGCGCTGGCGCTGTTGGGCCTGGTGCAGGCCGGCCTGTGGGCGCCGCACTGGCCGCTGCGTGCCAACGTCTTCCTGCTCGGCCTGTCGAACGGTGCGTTCTCGATTGCCGCCATCGGCTCGATGATGAGCCTGGCCGGTGCCGGCCGCGGTGGCCGCGAAGGTACGCGCATGGGCCTGTGGGGTGCGGCACAGGCCATCGGCTTTGCGCTTGGCGGGCTGTTCGGCGCCGCGGCCAGCGACCTGGCAAGGGGGCTGCTCGGTGCGCCGGCGCCGGCCTATGCCTCGGTGTTCCTGCTCGAGGCGTTGATGTTCGTCGCCGCCGCCGTGCTGGCGGCGCGCATTGCGGGCGTGGCGCCCAAGGCGCAACCCGTCGAAGAACCCATGCCCGGCGATCTGCCCGGCCTGTCCATTGGAGGTACGCGATGAATCCGTCGAATGCATCAGGCGTTTACGACGTGGTGGTGGTCGGTGGCGGCCCGGCCGGCGCGACCGCGGCCGACGACCTGGCACGGCAGGGGCATTCCGTGCTGCTGCTCGACCGCGCTGGCCGCATCAAGCCCTGCGGCGGCGCGATCCCACCGCGGCTGATCAAGGACTTCGCGATCCCCGACCACCTGCTGGTGGCGCGCGCCCGCTCGGCGCGCATGATCTCGCCGGCCGACGTCAAGGTGGACATTCCGATCGAAGGCGGCTTCGTCGGCATGGTCGACCGCGAGCATTTCGACGAATGGCTGCGCCAGCGGGCGGTCGAAGGCGGCGCGGTGCGCTGCACCGGCATCTTCGAGCGCATCGAGCGCACCGACGATGGCCTCAGCGTGGTGCACTTCCGCTCGCGCGAAGCCGGTGCGAAGCAGGAGCATGCGGCTTCGGTGCGCTGCCGCTGCATCATCGGCGCCGACGGCGCACGCTCGGAGGTGGCGCGCCAGATGGTGCCCGGCGCCGAGCAGACCAAGTATGTGTTCGCGTACCACGAGATCGTTCGTGCACCAGTGGCCAGTACGCCGGGCTACGACGGCACACGCTGCGATGTCTACTACCGTGGTGAGCTGTCGCCGGACTTCTACGGCTGGGTGTTCCCGCACGGCGCCACCATGAGCATCGGCACCGGCAGCGCCGACAAGGGCTTTTCGCTGCGCACCGGCACCGCGGCCTTGCGCCAGGCCGCCGGGCTGGTCGGCCAGGAGACGATCCGCCGCGAAGGGGCGCCCATCCCGATGAAGCCGCTGCCGCGCTGGGACAACGGCCGCGAGGTGGTGCTGGCCGGCGATGCCGCCGGCGTGGTGGCGCCGGCCTCGGGCGAGGGCATCTACTACGCCATGTACGGCGGCCGCGCGGCTGCGACAGCGGCGCACAACTTCCTCGCCAGCGGCGACGCGCGGGCGCTGGCCGGCGCACGCAAGCAGTTCATGCGTGTCCATGGCCGCGTCTTCTGGGTGCTGGGCATCATGCAGCGCTTCTGGTACAGCACCGACAAGCGGCGCGAGCGCTTCGTCAGCATCTGCAAGGACAAGGACGTGCAGCAGCTGACCTTCGAGTCCTACATGAACAAGGAGCTGGTGCGCAAGAAGCCGATGGCCCATGTGCGCATCTTCTTCAAGGACATGGCCCACCTGCTGGGTCTGGCACGGGTGTGACAATGCAGGACATTCACCCTCCGCCCGGCCGGGGAGATGTCCTGGATCAATGCGCATCGAAAACCCCTCTACCGCAACCGCCCCAGATGGTTTCCAATCCCTGTTCGATGAGTTAACCGAAGGAAACACACCGTGACACGCCGTGCCCCCGAGCCGGCAGACCTTGGCACCCTGTCCGGGTGTGCCGCCGAACTGGCCGAGGCCTTCGTCTCGCTAGCCAGCGACATTGCCTTGGTCATCGACGACAACGGTGTGATCCAGAGCGTGGCGCAGAACGCCACCACACCCATCGCCACCAATTTCAGCCAGTGGGTCGGCAGGCCCTGGGCCGACGTGGTCAGCGGCGATACCCGGCGCAAGGTCGAGTTGATGCTCACCGATTTGCGCACCACCGGCGTGGCTCGCCGGCGCGAGGTCAACGTCACTGGCGAAAACGACAGCGACGTGCCGGTGGCCTTCTCGGCGCTGCGCCTGGGCACGCTCGGGCCGATGCTGGCGGTGGGACGCGACCTGCGCGCCGTCTCGGCGATCCAGCAGCGCTTTCTCGATGCCCAGCAGGAGCTGGAGCGTGGCTACTGGCGCTCGCGCCAGGCCGAATCGCGCTACCGGCTGCTGTTCCAGGTGGCCACCGATGCGGTGCTGACGGTGGACGCACACTCGCTGCGCGTGGTCGAGGCCAACCATGCCGCGGCGAACATGCTGGGCACGGGCATGGCCCTGGCCGGACGCAGCGCGCCGGAGCTGTTCGACCGCTCGTCGCGCGGCACGCTGCAGGACATGCTGCTCAACGCCGGTGCCGACGGCAAGCCGGCCGAGATCAACGTGCGCCTGCCCAAGTCGCGGGCGCTGGCGGCAGTGTCGGCCACGCCTTTCCGCGCCGGCTGCGGCCTGCGGCTGCTGTTGCGCGTGCGCTCCGCGGCCGCGCCCGAGACGCATGGCGCGGAGATGAACAAGACCCTGGCGCTGCTGGTCGACAGCACGCGCGACGGCATCGTCGTCACCGATTCCAGCGGCCGCATCCTGGTCGCCAACCCGGCCTTCCTGGCGCTGGCGCACACCGTCAGCGAAGACGAGGTGCGCGGCCGGGCGATCGGCGACTGGGTCGGCCGCATCGAAGCCGATGTCGCTGCCTTGCTGGCTGGCGCGCATGCGCACGGCATCGCGCACCTGGTGCGCTCTAGCCTGCGCCGCCACGACGGCGTCGCCATCGATGTCGACATCACTGGCGCGATGCTGGCCGAAGGCGAGCAGGAATGCTTCGGCTTTACCATCCGGCCCTGCGAAACACGTGGCGACGCAAATGCCGCGTGGCTGAAGTCGCTGCTGGTGCTGGAGGAGCGTGTCGGTGTGCTGACCCTGCCCGAACTGATGACCCAGGCGCAGCAGATGGTCGAGCAGCGCTTCGTCAGCCTGGCGATGGCGCGGACTCACGGTGACGTCCCGGCGGCCGCCGGCGTACTTGGCATTGCGGTGGAAAAACTGTTGCGAGCCCTCGCCCACGAAGACGCTGCACCGGCGCAGCCGCCGGCCCCCTAAGCCTGAACACGACCATGTCGATCAGCCCAGCCTTTGGCCAGGCCGATATGACGAACTGCGATCGCGAGCTGATCCAGTTCGCCGGGTCGATCCAACCGCACGGTCTGCTGCTGGTGCTGCAGGAGCCGCAGCTGCGCATCGTGCAGGCCAGCCGCAGTGCGAGCCGTTGGCTTGGCCGTCCGCTCGACTGGCTGCTGCTGAGCAACCTGCATCAGCTGCAGGGTGATACCGGTCCGCAGTTGCAGGCCCTGTGCGCCGAGAGCGACCTGCGCGAACCCCAGCCGCTGCGCTGCACCATCGGCACGGCGCTGTTCGACGGCGCGGCGCACCGCGTCGCCGACGACATGCTGGTGCTGGAGCTGGAGCCGGTGGACCCGCCGCCACCGAGCGTGCCCAGCGTGCAGATCGACGGCACGGCGCTGCTCGGCCAGCTGGGCGCGCTGGTGCAGCGCATCAGCGAGGCTTCGTCCATCGGCACGCTGACCGACGGCGTGGTGCAGGACCTGCGCGACATCGTCGGCTACGACCGGGTGATGGTCTACCGTTTCGACCCCGACGGCCACGGCAAGATCATTGCCGAGGCGCGCGACCCGCGGCTGGAGCCGCTGCTTGGCCATCGCTACCCGGCCACCGACATCCCGCAGCGCGCCCGCGACCTGTACCTGCGCAACCGTGTGCGCGTGCTGGTCGACGTGCACTACGAGCCGTCCGCGCTGGTGCCGCACCTGCTCAGCGGCAAGGCAGCCGGCCCGCAGGGCGAACTGGACATGTCGCTGTGCTACCTGCGCAGCATGTCGCCGCTGCACCTGCAGTACCTGATGAACATGGGCGTCACGGCCACGCTGGTGATCTCGCTGGTGCGCGAAGGCCGGCTGTGGGGCCTGGTCGCCTGCCATCACTACCAGCCGCGCAACCTGTCCTGTGCGGTGCGCGCTGCCTGCGAACTGCTCGGCGAAGCCATTTCCACGCGCATTGCCGCCATCGAGAACTACGCCCGTGCCCAGGTCGCGATCCAGGTGCGGCGCCTGGAGCAGCGGCTGGTCGAGGCCACCTCCACCGAAGGCGACTGGCGGCTGGCGCTGTTCCGCAACCCGCGCACGCTGTTGCAGCCGCTGGAGGCCACCGGGGCCGTGCTGTTCCACGACGGCGAGGTGCTGACCTGCGGCGAGGTGCCTTCCACGCCGGAGTTGCGTGCGCTGTGCGGCTGGATCGAGGCGCAGGAGGGCGAGGGCCCGTTCAGCACCGCGGCGATCGGCAAGGCCAGCCCGGCACTGGCCAGCCTGACGCCTACGGCCAGCGGCGTGCTCGCGGTGAAGCTGTCGGCCACGCAGAGCGACTACCTGGTGTGGCTGCGCAAGGAGCAGTTGCAGAGCTTTACCTGGGCCGGCGATCCGACCAAGCCGATCATCGACAACGATCCGCTGAAGCTGTCGCCGCGGCGTTCCTTCGCCGCCTGGTCGGAGATCGTGCGCGGCACCTCGGCGCCCTGGACGCCGGGCGAGTTGGCGCTGGCCAGCGCCTTCGGCGATGCGCTGATCGACATCATCGTGCAGGTGCATGCGGTGCGGCTGTTGATTGCCGAGCACCAGTTGAACCATGTGCGCGACATGGTGGCCGACTCGAAGGAGCCGGTGGTCGTGGCCTCGGCCTCCGGCGGCGCGTTCCATGCCAACGCCGCCTTCCTCAAGCTGGCGCGGCGCGAGCCGCACGAGTGCCGTTCGATCGACGACCTGGTGGCGCTGCTCGACGCCCCCGGCGCGGCGCAACAGATGATCGGCCATGTGCGTGCCGAGCAGCGCTCGTGGCGCGGCGAGATGGCGCTGCGGCTGCGCGACGGCGACAGCCTGCCGGTATCGCTGCGCGCCGAGCCGGTGCCGGCCCGCGACGGCTCTATGCTCGGCTTCATCTTCATCTTCGGCGACCTCAGCGCCATGCGGCGGGCGCGCGAGGCCCGAATGCAGCTCGAAGCCTCGCTCTCGCGGGTGGGGCGCGGCGCGCAGCACGCGGATGGCGGTGACCTGATCGGCGCCATCATCGCCAACGCCGGCCTGGCGGCGATGGACATCGCCGACGGCGGCGCGGCGCCGGCCATCGCGCCGTTGCTGCACGAGGTGGAGGTGGCTGCGGCGCGCGCCACCACGCTGTATGCCCACATCCGCACCTTCAGCAGCGTGCGTCGCTAGCCGCGCCGATTCACCGGCCCTCAGGCCGCAGCCAATTCCTCGAACAGCTGTTCGTGCCTCTCGAAGGCGCTGAGCGCCTCGTCGGTGAGCGCGTGGGTGTCCTTCAGCTGCGCGGCCACCGTCTCCAGCCCCGCGCGAAAGCGCTGCACCAGGCGCTGCTGGGTCGCGCTGTCGCCGAAATCGTAGAAGAGCGTGCCCGTGCTGCCCGCCAGCCCCAGGCTGCGCGCGACCACGCGGCGCAGCGCCTGGCCGCCATTCAGGTCGCCCAGGTAGCGCACATAGGCATGCGCGACGAGCAGGCTGGGCTTGGCCGCACTGAGTTCTTGCAAGCGCTCGACGTACTGCCGGGTGGCGCGCGCCAGCGGTGCGTGGGTCCACGAGCTGTCGCCAGCCAGTGCCTGCAGGTCGGCGACGAGGGCGCGACCACGGAACAGCTCCGGCATCACCACCGGCGCGACGCCGGGGGTCGCGGCATGGCGCGTCAGCGCGTCTTCGAGCGCGGCATACAAGGCCTGCAGGTTGTGCAGCAGACCGGCATAGCGCCGGCGGTCGACCTGGCCACGCAACAGGCCGGCCATGAAGGCGGTGCGCTCCACGCGGCGGTGCATCGTCGCGGTGGCGATCTTCAGCTGGTGGCCCAGGCCGGTGGACGGGACGTCGGCGCTCATCGGTACGCTCAATATACCTGCCGGCCGCGCTACAGCTCGGCCAGCGGCACGTTCCAGGCCGCGGTAGGCAGCGCAATGCCGCCCCGCAGACCCGGCTCGACATCGCCATAGCGTTGGGCATACACCGGCGGCAATGCACGCGCCGCCGGCGGAGCCAGCCACAGGCGCAGCAGGTGGCGGCGGCGCTCGCGCTCGGGCCAGTCCTCGAAGGCGGTGCGGTCGTGCAGCAGCACATGGTTGTGCACGAACTGCATGTCGCCCGGCTGCAGCGCCATGGTCATCATCAGCGCCGGGTCGTTGGCCAGCGCGTCGAGCAGGTCCAGCGCCTCGATGCGCGCCGGCGTCAGTCGCGGCGCCTCGGCGAAGCGCTGCGCCGAATCGATGTACTGGCGCTGGTAGATCGTCGACAGCCGGCCGCCGAACCAGTTGAAGACCGGGATCTCGAACCAGGGCTTGGCGCCGGGCGGCACCTCGCCGCGCCGGTCGGTGGCGAGCGGCTCGAACAGCAGCGCCGCCAGGTCAGGCCGGCGGCGGCGCATCTCGTTGTACAGCGTCGTCGACGAGACCAGCGCCGACAGCCCGCCCGAGCGCGCCGTCTGCAGGCACAGCAGGCCGACGATGTCGCAGGAATCGGTGTGGAAGGTTTGGCGCTCGTGCGTCTGGTAGATGCGCACGTTCGGGTTGCTCGCGTTCAGGCCGACGTCGCGCACATGGCCCAGCAGGTGGCCGGCGGCATTCTGTGGGCGCATGCGGCCGAGGTGAGTGCCCAGTCCCAGGAAGGCGGCCGCACTCAGCGTGCGCGGCCAGCGCTGTATCGGCAGGCCGCGCAGCAGCAGCAGGCCGCGGCCTTCGAGCAGCTCGTCGAGCAGCCGCGCCAAGCGCGGTGCCAGTGTCGGCAGCGGGAAGTCGGCCGCCTGCAGTTGCGCCAGGTCGGCTGCGCGTTCGAGCAGGGCGCGGCTGGCGGCTTCGATCTCCGCGAGCTCGGCGTCATGCAGCGTCTGCAGCCATTCCGCGCCTGCACGCAGCGCCGGGCCATACCAGGCCGACGCATCCTGCACGGGTGGTGGCAAGGTGTCCGCGGTGTAGGGTGGCGCCGTCATGCCCCGGCCGCCGCAAGGTGCAATGGAATCACCCGAGCCGCAGCGTCGGCCGTGCGTGCGCGCAACTGGCCGCAGCCGCCCTGCACGTCCTGGCCGGCCGATCGGCGCAGCTTGGTCAGCACGCCGCGGCGGTGCAATGTGCGCGCCAGCGCGGCGGCACTCTCCCAGTCCGGGCGCGCGAAATCCAGGCCCTCGACGCTGTTGTACGGGATGAGGTTCAGCACGGCAGGGTAGCCCGCCAGCAGCCGTACCAGGCCCTCGACCTCGTCGATGCCGTCGTTGATGCCCGCGAGCAGCGTCCACTGCACCTGCAGCGGGTAGCCGGTGTCATGCGCATAGGCCAGGCTGCGGGCCACCAGCTCGTCAGGCGCCATGCGCGGCGCACGCGGCAGCAGGTGTTCGCGCCGCGTCACTAGCGTCGAGTGCAGCGACAGCGCCAGCGCCGGCTTGACGCGGCCCAGCGGCAAGCGCTCGAACACCCGCGCATCGCCGACGGTGGAAAAGACCAGGTTCTTGTGGCCGATGCCGCCGGCCGTGCCCAGCAGGTCGATGGCCTCGAGCACCGCGTCCAGGTTGTGCGCCGGCTCGCCCATGCCCATGAACACCACCTTGTGCACACTGCGCCGCGCGCGCGCCAGCGCCACCTGGGCGACGAGCTCGGCACTGCCCAGCTGGCGTTGCAGCCCGCCCTGCCCGGTCATGCAGAAGACGCAGCCGACCGCGCAGCCGACCTGCGTGGACACGCAAAGTCCGCCACGCGGCAGCAGCACGCTTTCCACCGTCTGCCCGTCGGACAGTTGCAACAGCAGCCGCTGCGAACCGTCCTCACCCGCATGCGCGGAATGCAGCCGCACCAGTGCCTCCAGCTCGTCCTGCAGCTGCGGCAGTGTCCGGCGCAGGGCCAGCGGCAGGAAGTCCTCGATGCGCCGCTTGCCGGCGTGCTGCGGCCAGGAACGCGCCCAATGGCGCAGCACACGCTCCTCGTGCGCCGGCTTCGCCCCGGCGCAGCGCAGCCGGTGGCGGATATCTTCGATCTGCATGGGCGACATCATGCCTGCACGCTCGCGCGCCGGTCCTTGCAGCCGCTATCCGAGCACCCGGTGCGCCACATGCACATACAGCGGGATGCCGAGCAGGATGTTGAAGGGGAAGGTCAGCCCCAGCGACATGCCGAAGTACAGCGACGGGTTGGCCTCCGGGATGGCCTGGCGGACCACTGCCGGCACGGCGATGTAGGACGCGCTGGCCGCCAGCACCATCAGCAACGCGGCATTGCCCGCGCTCACGCCCAGCGCCGCGCACAGCCCCAGCGCCAGCGCGGCATGGGCCAGCGGTCCGGCGATGGCATAGACCAGCAGCCACGGCGACCTGCCTCTCAGCTGCCCCATGTTGCGCGCTGCCAGCAAGCCCATGTCGAGCAGGAAGAAGGCCAGCATGCCCTTGAACAGATCACCGGCAAAGGGCTGCATGGCCACCTGGCCGGCCTCGCCGCTGAGCAGGCCGACGAGCATGGCGCCCAGCAGCAGCAACTGTGCGCCGTCGGTCAGCGATTCGTGCAGCACCTTGCCTACCGGGGCGCTCTGGCCGGGCGCGCGGTCGCGCTGGCGCACCCAATTGGCCAGCAGCACCGCCATGATGATGGCCGGCGATTCCATCAGCGCCATGGCCGCCGCCATGTGCCCGCCATAGGGCAGGGCGCGCTGGTCCAGGTACTGCACCGCGGTGATGAAGGTCACCGCGCTGACCGAGCCATAGGTGGCGGCGATGGCCGCCGCGTCGAAGCCGTTGAGAAAGCGCCGCAGCAGCAGGTAGCCCAGGGCCGGCACGATGAGCGCCAGTGCGATGCCCACGCCCAGGCTGACGCTGACCTCGGCCGTCAGTCCCGATGCGGCTAGCGCGAAGCCGCCCTTCAGACCCAGCGCCATCAGCAGGTACAGCGACAGGAAGCGCGAGATCTGCGGCGGGATCTCCAGGTTCGATTTCAGCGCGCCGGCTGCCATGCCGAACACGAAGAAGAGAATCGCGGGGTCGAGGAAGCCTTGCATTGGTCTTGAGTGGGTCTCAGGCGCCCCACAGGCGGTCTACGCCGGCCAGGCCCCAGTGCCAGGCGCCGAACAGCAGCCCGGCAGTGAACAACAGTGCCAGCAGTGCCGTGACAGCGCCCAGCAGCACCGCCAGGCCATCGCGCAAGGCCAGGCCCAGGCCCAGGAGCACAAGCGCCAGCGCTGGCAGCAGGTTGCCCAGCGGAATCGGCAACACGATGATCAGCGCCATCAGCCCGACCTTGGCCGCCATCCAGGCACGCGGCGGTTTGTCGGCCAGCTTGGTCCAGCGCTCGCGCGACAGCCGGCTGGCCAGCGCGTAGAAGCCGGCCAGCAGGTGCAGCACCCGCCGCGCCCAGTGCAGAGGCAGCTCCAGGCGAGCCACGCGGCACGGCAGGCAGTCTGCGGCGCGCCCGCGCCACAGGCCCCAGGCCAGCAGCGCCAGGCCCAGGCCCAGCACCGTGCCCACACCAGACAGCGGCAGCATGCACGGGGCGGCCAGCAGCACCAGCACGCTGCCTTGAGCCGCCGACCCGTGCGCCGCCTCCAGTTCCTTCAAGGCCACGCGCTCGCCGCGCAACGCCGCGGCGGCGGCGCGCAGCCGCCGTTCCATGCTCAGGCTCACGCGGACTCCGGCCGCGCCAAGCGCTGCGATATGGGCGCCCGGGAACGGCCCGTCGCGTTCATGGCCTGGCAGCGCAGGCGCAGCGATCAGGCATGCTGAAGGGCAGGCTGCGGCAGGCCCCACTGCGTCAGCGCGGCGGCCAGAACGGCGGATTCGCCTTCGGCCACGTGCTCGTCGGTCTCGACCACGGCGATGCACAACTGCATCACCTTCAGCTGCAGGTGCGGGTCCTGCACTTCGGCCAGCAACCCGGCCAGCGTGCGTGGGTCGACGTGGCTGCTGCCGGGCCATGCCAGGTCGCTGGCGGCCAACAGGTCCTGGCACAGATCGTGGACCACCGTGTGCAGTTCGGCCAGGCTCAAGCCCAGCTTTGCGTGGGCGCCCAGACGTTCGAGCGCTTCCAGTTCGGACTTGCAGAGGTTGCCGTCGGCCAGCAGCGACAGCGCGACGATGCGCGCGGCGGCGTGCGGGCTGTTGCGGGGGTAGCTACGCATGTCATCGACTCCTTGTGTGGAAATGGGGGTTCAACGGGGCAGAGCGGCCGGTGTCCGGCCGCGGCGCCACACCCGCACCAGGGTGCGAGCCGACCGGGCCAGCGCCGTATCCAGCGCGGCCTGCCAGTCACGCGCCACCGCGGTGACGACCACGGTGCCGGCACTGTCGGTGCGCAGCTCGACGCGGCACTGCTTGTCGACGCCGCCGCGCGGGCCGTTCACGTCGGACAGCCGCACGCGAGCGCGCGGCACCAGCCAGGTGAGCCGGCGCAGCACGAAGCGCAGCCGGCGCACGGCGACCTCGCGCCATTGCGCGCCCTGGGGGTCACGGGATTCGAAGAGCACTTGCATCGCATCACTCCATCGCTTGAAAGGAGTCGGAACGATAGGCGCGCTGGACCAAACGGAAAAGCAGAGAATGGGTGATCGATGCTTCCGAAAAAGCTGAGCATGAGCATGGGTTTCAACTACCGGCACCTGTACTACTTCTGGGTCGTGGCCAAGGAAGGCGGCATCTCCCGCGCGGCGGCGCGGCTCGACATGGCGGTGCAGACCGTCAGCACCCAGGTGCGGGAACTGGAGCGCGCGCTGGGCCATGCGCTGCTCAAACCGGCCGGCCGCGGGCTGGTGCTGACCGAGGCCGGCGTGGCGGCAATGCGCCAGGCCGACCAGATCTTCCAACTCGGCGAGCAACTGCCCGAGCGCCTGCGCGAGGCGGTCAGCTCGCCAGGCCTGCGCCTGGCGGTGGGCATCTCCGACGGCCTGCCCAAGCTGGTGGTGCGTCGCCTGCTGCAGCCTGTGCTGCCCGAGCCGATGCTGCGCCTGCTGTGCCACGAGGACGAGTTCGATGGCCTGCTGGCCGATCTGGCGCTGCACCGGCTGGACGTGGTGCTGGCCGATCGCGCAGCGCCGGCCCATCCGAACCTCAAGGTCTATAGCCATGCGCTGGGTTCGTCGCCGCTGTCCTGGTATGCCCCGGCGCCGCTGTTGGCGCAGGCGCGACGCGGCTTTCCGCAGTCGTTGGCCAGAGTGCCGCTGCTACTGCCCACCGCGCACGCGGCGGTGCGCCACCGCATCGACCAATGGTTCGAGCGGCTGGGACTGCGCCCGCGGGTGGCCGGTGAATTCGAGGACAGCGCGTTGCTGGTCACCTTCGGCGCAGCCGGCATGGGCGTGTTCGCCGCTCCCGACCTGATCCACGACAAGCTCAGTGCGCGTTACGAGGTCAGCCGCATCGGCGCCTGCGAAGGCGTGGAGGAGCACTTCTTTGCCATCGGCACCGAACGCAAGATCCAGCATCCGCTGGTGCAGCGCCTGCTGCCGTCGCGTCCATAGCGCTCGCTTGTCCACCGCCGACCGGCCCGCCGCGTTAGGCTTGTTGACGGCGCGCGACCCGGTGCGGATGGAAACTTCCTGCACGCCCGGGCATCCGACCCGCGAGGACACACCATGAACCCCACCCTGCTTGCCGCCGCCGCCATCGCCCTGTGCGGGGCCACCACCCTGGCCAGTGCCGGCCCGCCGCCCGGCGGCGGGCGCTACGTTGGCCCCCATCACGGCGGAGCCTACCGGCCCTACTACCCGGCCGTCAGACCGGTGTATCCGAGCTGGCGGGCGGGCTACTGGGGGCCGCGAGCGGGCGTTTATGTCGGGGCGCCGGCCTACTGGGGCGGCTGGCCCTATCCCTATGCCTGGGGCGCCGCGTATGCCGTGCCCTATGCCGTGGCACCGATAGTGGTGAACGCCGCGCCGGCGCCGCAGGTCATCGTGCAACCGGCGCCTGCCGCGCCAGCCGACAGCTACTGGTACTACTGCACCCAGCCGGCCGGCTACTTTCCCTATGTGCAGAACTGCAGCCAGCCGTGGATGAAAGTGGTGCCGCAGGTGCCGGGCAGCAGCAACACGCCGCCGCAACTGGCGCCTTGAGCATGACCGCCTTCTCTAATCCAGGGGCCCTGGCGGCCGTGTCGGTGGCGCTGTTGGTGCTGCAGGGCTGCGCGGTGGCTCCAGCAGGGCCGAGCGTGCTGGTGTTGCCGGGGGCGCAGAAGACCCAGGCGCAGTTCCAGGCCGACCAGGCCGGATGCCAGCAGCAGGCTCAGGCCCAGGTGGCGCCCAGCGTCGATGCGGCCAACAACCAGGCCGCGGCCACCGCGGTCGTCGGCACGGCGATCGGCGCAGCCGTCGGTGCGCTGATCGGCTACGGCGGTTATGGCGGCTACGGCCACTATGCCAACCAAGCGGCAGCCTGGGGCGCAGGGGCCGGAATGATGTACGGCGGCGCGGTCGGCAGCAGCAGCTCGCAGGCGTCCAATCTCGGGCTGCAGCAGCGCTATGACAATGCTTTTGCGCAGTGCATGGTGCTGCGCGGCAACCAGATGCCGGGTGTGGCGAGCTACCGCCGCCCGATGCCAGCGGTTCCGCCGCCGCCGCCGAACCATCCGCCGCCCAACGTCCGCCCACCGTCGGTGCCGCCGCCGAACACGCCGCCTCCGGTCGGCGCTTTCGCTCCGGCCTGAGCGCGCCTTCGGCTCAGCCGTGCAGCCGGCTGCTGCGCGGCACGCTGGCCAGCAGGAAGTCCATCTGGTCGACCAGGATGCGCCGGCCGCGCAGGATCATGTCCTCGTGCAGGCTGGGCACGTAGGGCAGGTACAGCAGGCTCATGCGCGATTCTTCGGGCAGGCGATTGCCCTTGCGGCCGTTGCAGGCGCGGCAGGCGGTGATGCAGTTCATCCAGCTGTCCAGCCCGCCGCGCGACACCGGCGTGATGTGCTCGCGTGTCAGTTCGTCGAAGTGGAAGTGGCCGCCGCAGTAGGCGCAGATCTGGCGGTCGCGGTTGAACAGCTTGGGGTTGCTCAGTGCGGGCGCCTGGCGCCAGGCGCGCGCGGGAATGGCGCCGCGCACCGCGATGATCGGATGCAGTTCGATGCGCGACTGCAACCCGCTGCTGCGCTGGATACCGCCGCGCAGTACATGGAAGGTGTCGCCGAGCGTCCACGCCACCGCATCGCTGGCATAGAGCACCGCGGCGTCGCGAGGCGAGATCCAGGCTTGCGGACGACCCGACACATCGAGTTGTAGTACGTCCATGGCTGCAAGGGTAATCGAATCCGCGCAAGCCGCTCAAGCGGGCCCCAAGTCGGTATGTCGCGGGCCGGCGACCCCTTGGACGCAAGTGGGCGCGGTCTTCACAACGTCATCGAGCACGGGTAAACCCTTGGTTTGCGACGAACCGCTGAACTTTCTAGATTCCGGCACCTAGAAATTCCCCGCCGTGGCACTTCGCGTTGAGGCGGAAGTCTGCAAAATAGAACGATCGTTCGTTTCTTTCGCGCTTGTCGAGCCTACCGTGTCCGCCATTCCCACGCACCGTCCGCCGCATGACGTGGCCCTCGCCAAGCCCCTGCAGAAGGGGCAGCAGACGCGCGCGGCCATCCTCGATTCGGCCTTGAGTCTGGCCTCGCAGATGGGTCTGGAGGGGCTATCCATCGGCGCGCTGGCCGAGGTGGCGCACATGAGCAAATCGGGTGTGTTCGCCCATTTCGGCTCGCGCGAGGAGTTGCAGATCGCCGTCATCCGCGAATACCACCGACGCTTCGAGGAAGAGGTGTTCTTCCCGGCCATGCGCGAGCCTCGCGGCGTACCGCGCCTGCGCGCGCTGTTCGAGCGCTGGCTGCGGCGCGTCTCGGTCGAGGTCGATTCCGGCTGCATCTACATCAGCGGCGCGGTCGAGTTCGACGACCGGCCCGGGCCGGTGCGCGACGCGCTGGTCAGCATGGTGCGCGCCTGGCACGACGCGATGGAACGCGCGATCCGCATCGCGATCGAAGACGGTCAATTGAAAGACGGTACCGATCCGCAACAGATGCTGTTCGAGATGCACGGGCTGATCCTTGCCCTGCACCACGACGCGCGGCTGATGCGCACGCCCGGCGCGCCGCAACGCGCACGGGTGGCCTTCGAGCGTGTCGTCAACCACTACCTCGTCGACGGCGCCAGCGCGCGCAGGTCGCGCCACTGAATCGCTTTTTTCTCCAGGAGCCGAAGTCATGCCCCAGTACAACCCGCCTGTGCGCGACATGCAGTTCGTGATGCACGAGCTGCTCCATGCCGTCGACGAACTGAAGGCGCTGCCGCGCCACAAGGACATCGATGCCGACACGCTGAACTCCGTGCTCGAGGAAGGGGGCAAGTTCGCAGCTGGGGTCATCTTCCCGCTCAACATCAGCGGCGACCAGCAGGGTTGCACGCTCGACAAGTCCTCGCACAGCGTGCGCACGCCGGCGGGCTTCAAGGACGCCTATGCCGCCTATGTCGAAGGCGGCTGGCCGTCGATGGTCTGCGACCCGGCCTACGGCGGCCAGGGCCTGCCGGTGCTGCTGAATCAGTG
>Ga0316603_10000250_pt1 | contig 28112 bp, 22 predicted proteins | sample OWC_soil_day10_n_FD_207649 | JGI IMG/M metagenome (GOLD analysis project Ga0316603, IMG submission 207649) | Wetland soil microbial communities from Old Woman Creek delta, Ohio, United States - OWC_soil_day10_noCT | ecosystem: Environmental > Terrestrial > Soil > Wetlands | place: USA: Ohio... | reverse complement strand
TAAATAAAAATTTCACTCCGGACAAGTATAAAAATCTTCCGAAGAATAGCACATTTATCTTGAACAACGGTGAAAAAATCATGGATGAGTTTCTGAAAAGTGCCAATCAGTCATTCCGTGATAATTATCCACTGATTTATATCGTCGATTCTAAGGGTCAAATCATTTTTTATTCAGAAGGATATCGGATAGGAGTGGGAGACCTGATCGGTAAAACTATAAAAACATATTACAAATAAAATAACGAAAAGTAATGATGAAAAGAATTTTGTTAATTACATGTGTGTTGTTGTTCGGTTTTTTGAACTATGCGCAGGAAATACGACCTACTAAAAATGTAATTTTGATGATTGCCGACGGAACTTCACAGAGTGTGCTTACAGCGTCCCGTTGGACGAAAATATATCGAAATGCAGGTAATAAACTAAATATTGACCCCTGGCTGTGTGGTACTGTATCTACGTTTTCGTCCAATGCACCCATCGGTGACTCAGCGCCAACTACTTCGTGTTACATGACCGGAATTGCAGCACAGGCTTCAAATATCTCAATATATCCGGTTGCTGACCCGGCTAATGATCTGGTTAAGTTGAATCCGGATAGCGCCTATCAACCTCTGGTTACCATCCTTGAAGCTATGCAGAAAGAGCAGAAAAAAGCTGCCGGACTTGTAGTAACCTGCGAATTTCCGCATGCAACTCCGGCGGATTGTGCTTCGCATTTTTATAACAGAAGCGATTACAAGGTACTTGCTCCGCAGATGGCTTATAACAACCTTGAGGTAATGTTCGGAGGAGGAAATGAATATGTTACTGAAGATATGAAGCAACATTTCAGAAATACCGGAACTGCCTACATTAAAGATGACAAAGATGCCTTGATGAAATACGATGGAGAACGTGTGTGGGCATTGTTCGGACAGCGTGAAATCCCTTACGATTTGGACAGAGATACAATGAATGTTCCATCGCTGGCGCAAATGACTTCGAAAGCTCTGGAAGTACTCAATAAAAATAAAAAAGGATTTTTTCTGATGGTAGAAGGAAGTAAAATTGATTTTGCTGCTCACGCCAACGATCCTGCAGGGATTATCAGCGAGTACCTTGCATTTGACGAAGCAATCGGGAAAGCAATTGATTTTGCCCGTAAAGACAAAAATACGACTGTTGTAGTTCTTGCAGATCATGGCAATAGTGGATTTTCAATCGGAAGAAACGGAATGATAAAAAGCTACACACGAATGACATTGGAAGACCTCTTTGGAACATTTTCAAAGTACAAAAAAACAACCGTCGGTTTAGAAAAAATACTGCTAAGTACAAAACCTGACAGTCTAAAGCAAGTCTTTAAAATATATACGGGAATTGATTTAACTGAGGATGAATTAAATTCATTGAAAGGAGCTAATAATTACAAAGTGGATGATTATATGAATGCTGCTAATGTTCAGAACCTGGCTTATTTCATAACCAAAATTATGAATTCACACAGCAATTTTGGATTTACTTCAAGCGGACATACGGGTGAGGATGTTTTCCTTGCAGTATATCACCCGAGAAACCAAAGACCAACGGGTAATATCCGAAACAACGAAGTAAATAACTATTTGTTCAAAGCTGCCGGCTTGAAGACTTCGCTAAAAGAGCAAGCAAATGATATTTATTCAAAACATACCGATGTATTTGCCGGCATGGAATACCGTATTGAAAATCAACCGGATAAACCGATTAAGTTAATAGTGAAACATAAAACAGGAGTACTTGAAATACCTGCATTCAGCTCTGTGGGGAAATTCAATGAAAAACCGTTTGACATAGGTTCTGTAGTAGTTTATATCGATAAAAACAACACCTTTTATCTGCCAAAAAATCTCAGGAATAAATTTAAATAAAATCCAGATCAATACGATAGGGCTTATATACGGTTTGATTTATGTTAAATGTTAGTAAATGTTTTTGAAGTTATATTATCTTTGTGAATTAATTTTGAGTTTGTTTTGATATATTGTTAATTATGAAAATTCCCTGGAACTTTATTAAAAAATCAGATATATTTTCTCATTTTATGTCATTAAGGTATCTGCCGCGATGGTTAGTATTATCTGTTGATATTGGTGTATGTATTATTGCGTTTGTAATTTCCTATCTGATAGCTGTTAATTTGTCTGTTACTCATAATCAGGTGCTGGCTATACCCTTTTCAGGCCGATTAAGTATATTGTTATTATTTCAGGTTATATTTTTTTGGTTTTTTCATACATATTCCGGCATATTGAGGTATTCCGGCTATGTCGATGCGGCAAAACTACTTCTGGCAGTATTCTCGAATGCAGCATTACTCGTATTGCTTAATCTGTTGTTTATGTCTTTTCTTCATATTCAACTTTTTTATTATATTTCAATCCTGTTTTACAGCGTAATATCTTTCTTTTTACTGTTTATAATCAGATTGGGAGTAAAAACCATATACGATTATATATCTCAGAATTCCGGAATTTCGATACCAATAATGATATATGGAACAAAATCGGCTGGTATTGCAATTGCAAAAATGATCCGTACCAATGAAAACGTTAAATATAAACTCGTTGGATTTGTCGATGATGACAAAAATTCAGTTGAAAGAATTATAATGGGAGTAAAAGTTTATAAGAAGACAGAGGAGAATGTGAAAAAAATTATCTCAAAAAAAGCAAAAGCAATTATTGTCTCTCCTTTGAAGCTTCAAACAATCAATCCTCAAATTGATCTGGATGTTTTTTTGAATAATAAAATGTCGGTTTTTATAACACCCCCGATGAGTATCTGGGAGGGTGACAAGATGCCAAGTCCAAAGCAAATTAAATCTATACAGATTGAAGATCTATTGGAGCGACCTCAGATTAAAATTTCGACTGATAATATCTCAAGTGTCATCAACAATAAAGTTGTCCTCATAACAGGTGCAGCAGGTTCAATCGGGAGCGAAATTGCACGACAGTTAACTTCATTCAAACCTCAGTTAATAGTACTTGTCGATCAGGCCGAGACTCCGATGCATAATTTAATCCTGAAACTGAAAGAAAACTATCCAAAACAGGACTTCAGTTCATACCTGGGAGATGTCAGAAATCTTGAACGTATGAAAAACATGATGGAAATTTACCGGCCGGATATTGTATTCCACGCTGCGGCATACAAGCACGTTCCGTTAATGGAAGACAATCCGACTGAAAGTATTCAGGACAATGTATTAGGAACTAAAAATATGGCTGATTTGTCAGTCAAATACGGAGTGTCGAGGTTTGTAATGGTATCTACCGATAAAGCCGTCAATCCAACCAATGTGATGGGAGCTTCCAAACGAATTGCCGAAATTTATGTTCAGTCGCTGAATAAAAAACAGGAAAAGGATGGCAGGGTAGTAACTAAATTTATTACTACACGTTTTGGTAACGTACTTGGTTCAAATGGTTCTGTAATACCTCATTTCAAACAGCAGATAGAGAAAGGAGGACCTGTCACGGTAACTCATCCTGATATTATACGCTACTTCATGACCATTCCCGAAGCTTGCTTGCTCGTACTCGAAGCAGGAACAATGGGTGAAGGGGGCGAAATCTATATCTTTGATATGGGTGAGCCGGTGAAAATTCTTGATTTGGCAAAAAAGATGATAAGGTTAGCTGGTTACATTCCGGATGTGGATATACCAATATCATTTTCAGGATTACGTCCTGGTGAGAAATTATATGAAGAACTTCTGAATAAAAAGGAAATTACACAGAAAACCCATCATCCCAAAATTATGATTGCAACTGTACGGGAATATGACTTTGACGATATTTCACGGAAAATTAATGAGTTGATTACATACAGTTACTTAGGAAAGAATTTTTTAACCGTTTCGCAGATGAAGTCAATAGTACCGGAGTTTATCAGCAATAACTCTCAGTATGAAAGACTTGATGTTGAAAATATAATAGCAGAATGAGCCAGATTTTACCATTTTTCAGAACACATCCTTATCTTGTATCAATAATTTCATTTACTATCGGGTATTTTTTTATGCCCGTTGTAATTGAGGTAGCCCGAAAGTACAATTTCGTAGTAAGTCCGAATAAACGCACATCGCACAAAGGTGACGTACCAAACATTGGAGGTATTAATATTTTTGTTTCTTTTCTGTTTACTGTATTTTTATTTTCATACAATGTGTTTTCGGAAATTCAGTTCTCTATCCTGGGGCTATTTATTATTCTGATTGTAGGTTTTATCGATGATTTGATTGATATTAAAGCCAGCTGGAAAGTAATCGGTGAACTGATAGCGGCTTTTTTTCTCATTATTCTTGCCGATTTGCGGATTTCTAACTTTCACGGTTTCCTTGGAATATACGAACTCCCGCTGTTTTTTAGCTATGCGATATCCTTTTTCGTATTTATTGTGATTGTGAACTCACTAAATTTGATTGACGGTGTGGATGGACTGGCATCGGGTTTAGGAATTCTGTATTCGTTGTTTTTTGCTGTTTATTTTTTGTTTACCGGACATCTTGATCTTTCTGTTACTTCCTTCGCAATGTTAGGTTCTTTAGTCGTATTTTTCTATTACAATGTTTTCTCCAATAAAAGAAAGATTTTTATGGGCGACTCAGGCTCGCTTTTATTGGGATACATGATTAATTTGTTTGTGTTTTCATTTCTTGAAATGAATGCAAAACATGATATTCCACCTCAATTTTTAATAAAAGCAGCTCCTGCTGTAGCTATATCTCTGCTTATCGTGCCATTGTTCGATACAGTGAGAGTAATGATTACCAGAATGAAAAAGGGTTATTCTCCGTTTCGGGCTGATAAAAATCACGTTCATCACCTCTTATTAAGCCTGGGCTTAAAACATCGGGATGTCTCGCTAATCTTGATGGGTATTACTGTCGGCTTTATTATCGTTGGGCTAATTTTCAGAAATATACCCAATGGTGTACTTGTCGCAATTGATTTTGTGTTTTGCCTTATCTTGACAAAATATCTTTGGATACTGGTGGATCGTAAAAATATAACAAAAACCAATGAGCAGTTAGTTGAATTGAAACAGAAAAAGGACCTGACTGATAAGCCATGATTTCAATAGAACAACTTACTGTAGAATTTGGCGGATCACCTCTGTTCGACAATGTTGGTTTTCTAATCAATCAAAAAGATAAAATTGCATTAGTTGGCCGTAACGGAGCCGGTAAAACGACACTCCTCAAACTGATTGCCGGAAAGATTCAGCCGACCCGTGGAAAAGTGATTTCTGCATCTGACATAACTGTCGGGTACCTGCCTCAGCACATGATTCACAACGAAGGCACTACGGTGATGCAGGAAGCCGAAAAAGCCTTTGAGCATATTCTGAAACTGCAAGAAGATATCAAGAGGTACACTGCAGAACTTTCCGAACGTACAGATTATGAAAGTAAAGAATATACGGCTATAATCGATAAACTGAGTCACGCAAATGAACATTTGCAAATAGTCAACAGTGGAAATTTTTATGCAGAGATCGAAAAGACCTTACTGGGACTCGGATTTCTGCGAACCGATTTTGACCGTCAGTGTGCCGAATTTAGCGGAGGATGGCGGATGCGAATTGAACTGGCAAAAATTCTGTTACAAAATCCGGATGTGTTGCTGCTCGATGAGCCAACCAATCACTTAGACATCGAGTCCATTCAATGGCTTGAAAATTTTCTGGCAAGTACTGGGAGCGCTGTTTTACTTGTGTCGCATGATAAGGCTTTTATCGATGCTGTAACCAACCGAACCATCGAAATATCGCTGGGTCGGATTTATGATTACAACGTAAACTATTCAAAATACGTTGAATTGCGCAAGGAACGGCACGAACAGCAGGTGAGGGCTTACGAAAATCAGCAAAAGGCCATTCAGGAAACGGAAGATTTTATCGAACGTTTCCGCTATAAAGCTACAAAAGCTGTTCAGGTACAGTCGCGTATCAAACAACTTGAAAAAATTGAACGGCTTGAAGTTGATCTGGAAGATACCTCACGACTTAGTCTGAAATTTCCTCCTTCTCCGCGTTCAGGTTCGATACCTCTCGAAATCGAACATCTGTCGAAATCATACGGTAATCATCTGGTGCTCGATAATATTGGAATGATTGTAAACCGGGGAGAAAAGGTCGCCTTTGTTGGTAAAAATGGAGAAGGGAAGAGTACGCTCGTTAAATGTATGTTGAGTGAAATAACATACTCAGGCATCCTCAAACTGGGTCATAATGTAAAAATCGGCTATTTTGCTCAAAATCAGGCTTCGCTGTTGGATGAAAACCTGACTGTATTTGAAACAATTGATTATGTTGCTGTTGGTGATGTCCGTACCAAACTAAGAGATATTCTCGGTGCATTTATGTTTGGAGGCGAGGCATCTGACAAAAAGGTAAAAGTGCTTTCAGGAGGCGAAAGAAGCCGTTTGGCAATGATCAGATTGCTCTTGGAACCTGTAAATTTGCTTATTTTAGATGAGCCTACCAATCACTTGGATATGCCATCAAAAGACGTGTTGAAGGAAGCGATAAAAACTTTTGACGGAACTGCTATCATTGTTTCGCACGACCGTGAGTTTCTGGATGGATTGGTAACTAAAGTCTATGAATTTGGCAATAAAAAAGTTCGTGAGCATCTGTGTGGCATTTACGATTTCCTTCAAAAAAAGAAAATTGAAAATCTGAATGAACTTGAACTGTCAAAATCAACATTGCTGACAACTGAATCAACACAACGAGAAGCGTCTGAAAATAAACTGAATTACGAAGCACGAAAAGAACTGAATAAAAGACTTCGGAAAGCTGAAAAAGCAGTGGTAGAAGCCGAATCAATTGTCTCTGGATTGGAAAACGAGATTACCAACATGCAAAAACAACTGGAGATACCCGAAAAAGCTTCTGATCCTGAATTTATTATGCTATTGCAAAAAAAACAGCGGGAATTGGAACAAAAGATGTATGAATGGGGAATTTTTGCAGAAGAACTGGAAGAACTACAATCAGAACAACAATAACAAAACAATGGTCACTCTCTATTTAATTCCAACTACACTTGGTGAAACTGCTCTGGACACTATTCTGCCCACTCAGAATGACCAAATTGTTATTTCGCTGAAATATCTGATTGTAGAAAATATCCGCACTGCCCGTCGTTTCTTGAAAAAAGTAAACCGCGAAATCAATATTGACGAACTGACTTTTTTTGAACTCAATCAGCATACTTCACCCGAAGAAATTAGCACTTTCCTCAAACCGATGCAGGAAGGACATGACATGGGTGTGATATCCGAAGCCGGATGTCCGGCAGTGGCAGACCCGGGTGCGGATGTGGTGGCTATAGCACAGCAACGAAATTATATCGTAAAACCGCTGGTTGGTCCTTCGTCTATTTTACTGTCACTAATGGCTTCAGGATTCAACGGACAAAGTTTTACTTTTCACGGTTATTTGCCTATTCAGCAGTCGGACAGAGTTAAAATGTTGAAAAAAATGGAAGTGAATATATATTATAATCATCAAACACAGCTTTTCATCGAAACTCCCTACCGCAATATGAAAATGCTGGAAGATATTCTAACTGTCTGTATGCCAGATACAAAACTATGTATAGCTGCCGATATTACGCTTGAAACGGAGTATATTAAAACAAAAACGGTTTCTGCATGGAAAACACAGAAACCGGATCTGAATAAACGTCCTTGTATTTTTCTTTTATACAAATAAAGTAAAGCTGTCTCAAAAATGACTTCTGAAACAGCTTTACGATTTAAAAAACTCTTTAAAATTTCAACGTTGTAGAAAATAGAAAATTAATTCCCGCCTGCGGAAAATACCGTTTTTCATTCACCCGTTTTCCATCTACATAATAACTACCCCAGATATAACCATTTGTTTCATATTTGCTGTTTAATATATTGTTTATCAGCAGATTAAAATCAATTGATTTTATTTTATTCAGTTTCAGGGAATATCCAAACCGTAAATTATTAACAAAATAAGCGTTTATCGAACGGTCGTTGTTGGCAGTATTATCCAAGTATTGTTTCCCTACATACGTGGAGTACAATGCCGTTTCAAAACTTTTGAAAGTATAGGAAAAAACACTGTTTACAACCACGTTTGGAGAATATGAAATATCCGTTTTTTTAAAGAAATTTTCCTTTGTGCCAATCCAATTCCAGTCGGCATCATACATGTCAGCATATTCGGTAAAATTTTGAATTTTATTCCGACTTACATTCAGATTACCTTCCCAACGAAAACCATCGATTAGTTGAATACCTGCAATCAGTTCAATTCCTGCTCTATAACTTGTTGGAATATTCGAAGTCAACGCTTCGCCTATTTCACTGTATTTTCCGCTCAGAATCAATTGATTTTTATATTTCATGATAAATAAATTTGTTCCGATATTAAAATTTGAAGATTTATAATTGTAACCAAATTCGGTATCGTACAAACGTTCGCTGGTCGGTGCATCAGATTGTCCCGCATCGGTGTAATTACTTCGGTTCGGTTCGCGATTGGCTACGGCTATCGAAGCAAAAATACTGCTTGCAGGATCTATTTCATAACTTAACCCAAGTTTAGGATTGAAGAAATGGAAAGGTTCCGGACTTGTCAGCTGTCGCATCTGTGACTTTTTTTTATCGTATTTATCATCTTCACCATTCATTCTCAACTGAATAAACCGGTATTGCAAATCGATGTAAGCCAATAGATTATCTGTCAGATGATAGTTTAATTTTGTGTAAACATTTGCATCAGTTTTAGTACTTTTATTGAAATAATACTGATGATCAACGTCTATGTTATTCGGGTTGCGTACCCAAATCACTTTCCCGTAATGATCTCCAAAATACTTATTGGCAGCACCTCCAACTGTCAGTGTGCATTTTTCTTTGTTGTAATTCAATGAAAATGTTGCACCTCCAAAATGATTATCCAACCATTTCTGACGAACCAAATCGGAATTTTTCAATGTAACACCATCAATCACTGCTGGTGTCAAACCGTATTCCTCGTAGTTGCGGTCGGTTTTATACTCTTCATAATATCCTACGCCTCGTGTATAATGCAAAGCAGCGTTCATGGTTAGCGAAGAAGCCAAAAGCTGTGTCAGATGAAGCTGATAATGATATTGATTGAAGTCATCTATCTGATTTGAATAGAATTTTGTTTTTTTATTACTATCTGTATATTGACCTGCATCATTATATGTTCGCGGGAAATTATCAAGATCTACGCCTTTCCAGGCTATATATGTGTTTTCATTGCCTCCGAAAGCGATAAATTTCACGATCGTTTTATCTGCGTAATATCCGGCAGACACAAAGTATGACTTCATATTTACAGATGCCCGGTCGATATAACCATCTGACACTAAGCTGGAAAGTCGTGCGTCAATAGCAAAATTGTTGAGCAGTCCGGTTCCGGCTTTCAAAGTTTTTTTCAGTGTACCGAATGATCCGAATGAAATACCTGTTTCAGCATAAGGAACCGGATTAAGTTTTTCGGTCAACAGATTAATACTTGCTCCGAAAGCCGAAGCGCCATTGTTGGAAGTTCCCACACCACGTTGTATCTGCACCGAACTCAACGAAGAAGCGAAGTCGGGCATATCTACAAAGTAAACATCGTGCGACTCCGAATCGTTGTATGGAATTCCGTTAATGGTTACGTTGGTGCGGTTGGCATCAGTGCCGCGGATACGAAAACCGGTGTACCCAATTCCCGTTCCTGCATCAGAAGTGGCAATAAATGAAGGTGTAAGCATCAGTAGATAGGGTAGATCCTGACCTGCATTTCGCTCGCCGATTTGTTTCTTCGTTACATTGGTAAAAGCTACCGGAGTTCCCGCTGTGGCTCTCGTAGCGGTTACCACTACATCTTCAAGCTGAATTTCCAGCGGTTTCATCCGAACGATTATCGTTGATCCGGTTCTGACGATTTGTTCACTGGTTTCGTAACCGATGTATTTGGCGGTTAGTTTGTAAGCATAATCTTTCAACTCCCGGAATTCGAATTCACCATTCTCATTCGTAGTTGCAGTTTGTTTGGATTGTGAAAGCGTGACTATTACTTTCGATAAGGGAAGATTGTCTTCATCCAGCACTTTACCACGGATAAAATTTTGTGCTGAAATACTGAAAGAAATTACAAGTAAAATACTTGAAAAAATAAACTTTCTCATTTTGAATTAATTAAAGGATTAATATTCGGATGAGAGAGCCTGAAAAAAACGGTATGTAAAAACGGATTATATCTTTTTCCCTTCGCGGAATTACCCGTGCAGGTTCAAAGGGTATGATCTCAGCCCGAAATTATTAAGGCACCCCAAATGTTGAATTATTATAATGTCTGAAAACCTGATTTTGTTTAGTTTTCGGGTACAAAGTTAGAAAAAAGTTTTTTATCCGGATAGAATTCACCCAAATTAACTCACACAAGTGAACTAAAATTCTTATTCTGATGTTTTAATTCAAACTTTCAAAAAAAAACGATATTTTATGAAACAAATAGTGTTATTACTTGTATTCTCATTTGTGTTGTTGGGCTGTACATCAGCTCAGAAAAATGCATCAGCTACATCCGCTCAGAATTTTTACGACTTTAAGGCATTGAATATGCAAGATAAAGAGGTCAGCATGAGCGACTACAAAGGCAAAGTGATTTTGGTGGTCAATACTGCCAGCAAGTGCGGTTATACGCCTCAGTTTGCCAGTCTTGAGGCATTGTACGAAAAATACAAGGACAAGGGTTTTGTTATTCTTGGTTTTCCCTGCAATCAGTTTGGTAATCAGGATCCTGGTACAAATGAAGAAATTCAGTCATTCTGCAAGGTGAATTACGGAGTTACTTTTCCTATGTTTTCAAAAATTGATGTAAACGGCGAAAATGCACATCCGATATTTATTTACCTGAAAAATACATTATCAGGCACAATAACAGACAATATAAAGTGGAATTTCACTAAATTTCTGATTGACCGCTCTGGTGAACCACTTAAAAGATACGGTTCGAATGTGAAACCGGAATCTATTGAGGCGGATATAGTTGAATTGTTGAACCCTTCGAAATAATTTCACCTCAATACCGGATATATATTTTCCTGTACAAAAAAATATATTTATCTTTGCACCATAAATTAAAAAGTGGATAAATTTGGACTGCTTGCAACCACGAAAAAAAATGCTAAACTGTAATTTTCTTTCCATCTATTTTCTCAGTCCATTCAAATCAATCCTCTTAATTAAATATTAATCAGCGATGAGTCTGTTTTTTGCATTCTCATCCATTAAATTTTCATTAAAAATGGGATATTTATTTTCTTCTGAATCTGTGTCTGAAGGACACCCCGACAAAGTAGCCGATCAAATTTCGGATGCTATTGTCGATAATTTTCTGGCACAGGATGCCAATTCAAAAGTTGCTTGTGAAACACTTGTTACAACCGGTCAGGTAGTATTGGCAGGTGAGGTGCACACACAGGCGTATGTTGATGTTCAGTCAGTAGCTCGTAGCGTGATAAACCGCATTGGTTACACCAAAAGCGAATATATGTTTGATGGAAATTCATGCGGAGTTTTATCGTCCTTACACGAACAATCTGCCGATATCAACCGCGGTGTGGAACGCGAAGACCCTATGAATCAGGGTGCTGGCGACCAGGGTATGATGTTCGGGTATGCCTGTAACGAAACAGTTAACTACATGCCTGTCGCTTTAGATTTATCGCACGCGCTGGTGAAAGAACTGGCTTTCATTCGTCGCGAAGGAAAGGTGATGACCTATCTTCGTCCCGATGCAAAATCGCAGGTGACTATTGAATATAACGATGATAACCAACCCGAAAGAGTTCACACAATTGTTGTTTCTACTCAGCATGACGATTTTATTAAACCATCTGAGGGCAAAACACAACAACAAGCTGACGAAGAAATGCTTGCCGTGATCTATAACGATGTGAAAAACATATTGATACCACGGGTTAAAGCTAAAGTAATACAGTTTGACCAGCTGATAAAAGATGATTATATCCTGTACGTAAATCCGACAGGTAAATTTGTGATCGGAGGTCCGCATGGAGATACCGGACTTACCGGCCGTAAAATCATTGTTGACACTTACGGTGGTAAGGGTGCACACGGTGGTGGTGCATTTTCAGGTAAAGATCCTTCGAAAGTTGACCGTTCGGCAGCATATGCAGCCCGTCACATAGCCAAAAATCTTGTCGCCGCTGGCGTTTCGGATGAAGTGCTGGTACAGGTTGCATACGCTATCGGGGTTGCCAAACCGATGAATATATATATCAATACCTATGGCAAATCGAAGGTAAATTTGACCGATGGACAGATAGCTGAAAAAGTGGAAAAACTCTTTGATATGCGCCCGAAAGCCATTGAACAACGACTTAAACTGCGTACCCCTATGTACGAAGAAACTGCTTCTTACGGTCATGTAGGACGTACACCTGTCATTAAAGAAAAAACCTTCGGATATAACGGTAATGTGATTACACTGAAAGTGGAATTATTTACCTGGGAAAAACTGGACATGGTTGAAGAAATCAAAAAGGAATTTGGTTTGTAATTTCAGCAATAAATCAATTGTGAGAGCCTCAATTTATTTGAGGCTCTTTTTTAAAAATATATATGATTTTTTATAAACATTTTTTTAATTCCATTCCATGTTTTTTTGATTACAATATCTGTTCTGGAACTTATTATTTAAAACATTTCCATTACTTTTGCGTAAAAATAATAAGGAGATGAACAGGGACGAAATTTATAGTCGAATTAACCGGATTTACGGATTTTTGAAAGTAAAACTGTTTCAGTTTATAAACTGGCGCGAAAAGCGTATTATTCGTTTTTACGGACTTCCGAAATGGAGAAAAGTATCCAATACAATCCTCACGTTCTTCGGTTTGTTCTTGTTTTACTTAATTCTTGTTGATATCAATTTTTTATGGCTATTTGGTAAGTCGCCTTCACTCAGAGCTATAAGCAATCCACCACAATCCTTATCTTCTGAGATTATCAGTGCCGATGGTAAGCTCATCGGGAAGTATTTCAATGAAAACCGGAAACTCGTAAAATTTGAGGATATTTCACCAAGTCTGATCAATACACTTGTCAGTACCGAAGATCACCGTTTTTACAAACATTTCGGAGTGGATATCCGCGGGCTTTTTGGTGCTATGAAAGATATGATTCAGGGTAATCCGCGCGGTGCAAGTACCATCACGCAACAGCTGGTGAAAAACATGTACAAAACCCGCAGTCAATACTCCAGAGGACTTCTTGGCTCATTGCCGGGCCTCAGACTTCCCATCGAGAAAACAAAGGAATGGACTGCTGCTCTTAAACTTGAAATTTTTTATTCGAAAAGTGATATTCTGGAGATGTATCTGAATACTGTTAGTTTCGGTAGTAATGCTTACGGAATATATACTGCTTCGAAAACCTATTTCGATACTACTCCGAACAAGCTTAATTATGAGCAATCAGCTGTGTTGGTCGGACTGCTAAAAGCCATCACCAAGTATAATCCTTATCTCAATCCTAAAAACTCTCTTCAACGAAGAAATGTTGTTTTAAATCTGTTAGTTCATAATAAATATATAACTCAGCAGGCAGCCGATTCGTTAAAAGAAATTCCGATCCAGCTAAATTATAACATTGAAAAACCTAATCAGGGAATTGCACCTTATTTCAGGGCAAATTTAACCCGTTTTCTGGAAAAATGGGGAGAAACAAATGGTTATGACATATATGCCGATGGATTAAAGATATATGTTACAATTGACTCACGGATGCAAAAATATGCCGAGGATGCTGTCGGAAAACAGATGAAACAATTACAGCGGAACTTTTTTGCGCATTGGGCCGGACAGAATCCATGGCGCGATGAAAATGGGAATGAACTGAAAAACTTCATCTCTGACATTGCAAAGAATACAAGAGTTTATCGTAATCTGGCGACGAAATACAATAATAATCAGGATTCGATAGATAAGTACATGAACATGCCCCGCAAAATGAAGGTATTTGATTATGATAAAGGTGAAAAAACTTTTACCATGAGCCCGATGGATTCTATTCGTTATGTGAATCACTTCCTGCATTGTGGATTTGTGGCAATGGAACCTGATAGCAAATATGTAAAAGCCTGGGTTGGTGATGTGGATTATGATAACTGGCAGTATGATAAAGTGGCGCAGAGTAAACGTCAGCCAGGTTCCACCTTTAAACTGTTCGTATATACTGCCGCGATGATTGCAGGTAAATCGCCTTGCGACAAAATGACAGACAAACCGATTACCTGGGGTACCGGCGAAGATGCCTGGAGCCCGAAAAACTCTACCGGTGGTTTTTCCTACGCGGATATTACCTTAAAAAGTGCCTTTGCAAAATCGGTGAACACCGTTGCTGCTCAACTTGCAAAAGAAGTAGGACTTCATAATGTCGCAAAGTGTGCTCACTTATTGGGTATTAAATCCAAACTTGATGAAGTACCCACGCTTAGCCTTGGTGCTTCTGATGTATCACTGCTTGAAATGGTTAACGCCTATAGTACTGTTACAGGTGAAGGTATGTATCACTCACCGATCATTGTCACAAAAATTGTCGATAAGGATGGCTATACGATTTACGAAGAAAAAATAAAACCCAAACGAGTCCTATCCTATGAAAATGCTTTCCTGATGACAGAACTGCTCAAAGGAGGTATTACTGAACCGGGTGGAACTTCGCGGGCCCTTTGGAATTTTGACCTCATGAGATGGGATACCGAATTCGGTGGAAAAACAGGTACATCTTCCAACTATTCCGATGCCTGGTATATTGGAGTAACTCCAAAACTGGTAGGTGGAGCATGGGTTGGAGCCGAACACCGTAGTGTACACTTCCGGAATGGAAGCATGGGCCAGGGTAGTCGTACTGCTTTGCCGGTTTTTGCTTTATTTATGGAGAAAGTGCTTTCAGATAAACAGTTATCGCATTATCGGGCAAAATTTCCGGCAGAACCAAAACAGCCGATTTCACGTGATTATAAGTGTCAGAGTTATGTTAAACCTGATACTGCGCTTGTTGACAGTACCATAGTCGAACCGATTGAAACATTGCCTGTTCCTGACATCGATTTGAGTAAACCGGATGAAACTACCACCAACCCGGTAACTCCACAATAATTTATAAATCAGAATAATTCCATAAAAAACAATATAATCAATTTCTTTTTTTTTTTAATAGATGAATAAAATTATCAGTAAAGAATATTTTTCAGCCAATGTTGTGAAATTTGTGGTCGAAGCGCCACTTATTGCTAAAGCCCGACGAGCTGGACACTTTGTAATAGTAAGAGTAGGAGAGAAGGGCGAGAGAATTCCTTTAACAATCGCCGATGCCGATATCAGTAAGGGAACAATTACCCTTGTGATTCAGCGAATGGGTGTTTCATCGACAAAACTATGTGCTTTAGAAGCCGGTGATTATATTACCGACCTTGTCGGACCATTGGGAAAAGCAACTCATATCGAAAACTTTGGAACTGTGGTTTGTGCCTGCGGTGGCGTGGGAACAGCTCCGATGATGCCAATTGTTGCTGCTTTGAAGAAGGCAGGTAATAAGGTGATTACAGTGCTTGCCGCCCGTACAAAAGAACTGATAATTCTTGAAGAGCAGATGCGCGGGTATTCGGATGAAGTGATTGTCATGACTGATGATGGTTCGTACGGAAACAAAGGATTAGTGACTAATGGCATTGAAGCAGTTATTCAACGCGAAAAAGTGGATATGTGTGTTACAATCGGACCTGCCATTATGATGAAATTTGTGAGCATCCTGACAAAAAAATATGAAATTCCTACAGTAGCATCTTTGAACACTATTATGGTGGATGGTACAGGAATGTGTGGAGCCTGCCGTGTAACAATCGGTGGTAAAACTAAATTTGTTTGTGTGGACGGTCCGGAATTCGATGCTCATCAGGTAGATTTTGATGAGATGCTGATGCGTTTAGGCGGCTACAAAGATCAGGAAAAAGAAGAAATGGAACATAAAATTTTGCATAAGAAATAATACCTATGAATACCAAAAGAGATGAACAATGGCGCGTAGATTTGCGAGCAAAGATTAAAGCTAAAGACAGAACCAACCTTGAGCGTGTTCATATGCCCGAGCTTGATCCGGAGTATCGTAGTCACATCAGAAATGAAGAAGTAAATCTGGGCCTGACACCCGAACAGGCAATGGCTGAAGCTCAGCGTTGTCTGGATTGTGCTAATCCTACCTGTATGGAAGGCTGTCCGGTGGGTATTCAAATTCCGGATTTTATTAAACAAATTGAAACAGGTAACTTCTTGGAAGCCGCCAAAGTTTTGAAACTTACTTCGGCTCTTCCGGCTGTATGCGGACGTGTTTGTCCTCAGGAACGACAGTGTGAGGAAAGGTGTATTCATTTGAAAATGAAGAAAGACGCTGTTGCAATCGGCTATCTGGAACGTTTTGCGGCAGATTACGAACGCGAAAGCGGTCAGATTTCTGTACCTGAAACAGCAGCTCGTAATGGAATTAAAATTGCTGTTGTAGGTTCAGGGCCTGCCGGTCTGGCTTTTGCAGGCGATATGGCCAAGTATGGTTATGAAGTCCATGTGTTTGAAGCTTTACACGAAATCGGTGGCGTATTAAAGTATGGTATTCCCGAATTTCGTTTACCTAATAAAATAGTGGATGTTGAGATCGAAAATCTGAAAGCGATGGGGGTAATTTTCACCAATAACTGCATTATTGGTAAAACAATTGCTATCCAGGAACTGGAAGAAAATGGATATCAGGGAATTTTTGTGGCAAGTGGTGCCGGACTGCCCCGGTTTATGAATATTAAGGGAGAAAATCTGGTAGGCATTATGTCGTCCAACGAATACCTGACTCGTGTTAACCTGATGGATGCAGCCAATCCCGATTCTGATACTCCAGTTTACAAAGGAAAGAAAGTCGCTGTAATCGGTGGTGGCAATACTGCCATGGATTCGGTTCGTACAGCACGGAGATTAGGTGCCGAAAAAGCAATGATTGTGTACCGTCGTTCAGAAGAAGAAATGCCTGCCCGCGTGGAAGAAGTGAAACATGCTAAGGAAGAAGGCATCGAATTTCTGACTCTTCATAATCCGCTGGAATACATTGGAGATGCCAACGGACGCGTCACACATATGATATTGCAGGAAATGGAACTTGGTGAACCGGATGCATCCGGACGCCGTTCGCCGGTAGAAATACCCGGAAAAACGAAGACCGTTGAAGTTGATGAGGTGATTGTAAGTGTGGGTGTATCACCTAATCCGCTCATCAAACAGTCGGTTCCGGAACTCGAAATCACTAAATGGGGGACTTTGGTTGTAAATCAGGACACCATGCAGTCTGTTTCAATACCTATAATTTTTGCCGGAGGCGATATCGTTCGCGGAGGTGCTACCGTTATTCTGGCCATGGGTGATGGACGACGGGCAGCAAAAGCAATGGACGAATGGATTAAAAGTAAAGGGTAATTTGCCTGATCTGAAATAAAAAAAGCCGGAATTCGTTATTTGATGAATCCTGGCTTTTTTTAGCTTTGTTTTTAGCTTAAAAATTATATACAGCGACCCCGACCACCCTGTGATTGCTGATCGAATAAGGATCAGTGACTTTTCCCTGTGTGTTAAGTTTCCCGTATCCGGCATTAGTTAAATCATACTCCAGGCCTAACCGAATATTTTTTATGTTGTAGGAAAGGTGTGGCGCAATCCTGAATAATTGATCCAGATGCTGATTGCCCGAAAAATAACCGGAACTGTAAACTGTAAAATCATTATTATCAGTCGGAAGTAGATTTTTATCTGTTCCAAGATTTTTAAGATAACCTCCAAAAATACCTACTTGCCAGGTTTTTCCATAAACCAGATTAATCCAGCTACTTGATTGGTTAAAGTTGGTGTAAGTATATGTCTTATTATCAGCGTTGTAGTCACTTAACCCATAACCCATAGGCATTAGAAAATCGCTCAGATTCTGACCTATCAATGATTTAGCTTTAATTTGCAACTTCTTATTGGCGTATTGTCCGTAAATCATGGCGCTTTTTGAAGCAAGCATGCTTTTGTTTATTTTTAAAGTTTTATAGTCCAGTCCGATACCTCCGGTAAAATGTTTTCCGGAATTTTCCAGTCCCAGATAAATATTGGGAAGCATTGCTTGTTTCATGTAAATGTTCGATTTACCTTCAGGTCCGTACGAAGTATATTGCATCTGATAAATTCCAGCAAGACTAACAGACAGGCTTGAAGTCAGGTTTTGCTTTACTCTCAGTTGAGGACTGCGATTGAAGGGTTGAAAAGGGGATCCGGAGTTTAGCGAAAGAGTTGTAGGAACTACATTTCCAAAAAGCGGATGCCATGTCTGGCCAGCAAGCAATTCTGTATTTTTCCAGTTCAGTTTCATGTATGCCTGTCGCAGGCGTATTAAAAAATAAGTAGAGCCAGAGCCGCAAAAATCCATTTCAATTTTAGCCGTTGAACGAGCTTTAAACAGTTCCGGACCGTTGATATTCAGACCCAAACGACTGGCTACACTAATCATTTCAGACTGAGCAACCTGATTGATATCGTTTCCGTAAACATCATTAATTGCCAGTTTGGGAAAAATATGAAAAAACCCGTCAATCACTTCAACATTCTGTCGTGAATTATAATAAAAGTCATTCCTGATGAAACCGTAAAGTTCATATTTTGGCGTTGTTTGCGCTTCAGCGGAGAAAAAGAAAGAGGAGATAATCAGAATAATTATCCAGGTGTATGTTGTGCTATTGTACTTCATAATTTATTTTTATCTTTTATCGGTGAAAAATGGGTAGTTTATAATAAGAGATGTTCCAGTAGTATTTTTGTGCCAATTCCGATGAGAATTATTCCTCCAAGTATTTCTACATTGAATTTGAACCTTTTACCGAACCGGATACCAATTCCCATCCCCAAAAAAGTGAACACAAAACTGATAACTCCGATAATCAAAACGGCAGATAAAATGATTTCAGGGAATGGAATAAAAATAATACCCGTAGCAAGCGCGTCAATGCTTGTCGCAAATGCGAGTGAAATCAATAACCTGAGTTTGAAAGGAGTGGGAGTGATTTCGCAATCAGGATCTATGGGTTTCAGACCCTCTATCAGCATTTTTCCTCCTATTATGCCTAATAGTGCAAAAGCCACCCAGTGATCGAAACTGCTTAATTCGTGAATAAACGATTTTCCGGCATAAAATCCGATTAATGGCATCAGTCCCTGAAAAAAGCCGAAAAGAAAGGCCATTTTGAGGGTATTAATCATTGAGAATTTACCGACACAAATTCCTTTACTGATGGAAACAGCAAAGCAATCCATGGCAAGTCCTATGCTAATGAGCAGTATTGAAAGAAAATCCATCTGATAATTAGTAAAAAATATGCTAATGTGTCAATCTGTGATCAACAACATCAGCATATTGATTATTTGATTAATTTGTTATAATAATGATTTTACCTGCTTGTAAACATTTTCAGCGGTAAAGCCCAGTTTTTCGTCGAGAATCTTGTAAGGTGCGGAGTAACCAAAGGATTCCAATCCCCAAATTTTTCCATTTTCACCTACAAGGCCAAGAAGATTAACCGGAAGTCCTGCAGTCAGACCGAATTTCTTTACATTTTTCGGCAGCACGGTTTCCTGATATTCTTCGGTTTGTGCACGGAAAAGTCCTTCTGATGGTACAGAAACCAGGCTTATTTTAATTCCTTCAGCACGAAGCAACGCAGCACCTTCTGCCAGCGTGGCAACTTCCGAACCTGATGCAAGTAGTATTACATCCGGATTTTCATCACTTTCAACGATATAGGCTCCTTTCTCTGCTTTTTTTGCTTCTTCCTTGCGGTTAGCTGCAGGCAGATCCGTGATGTTCTGACGTGAAAGGATAAGCGCGGAAGGGGTTTTGGTATTTTCAATTGCCATTTTCCATGCAACAGTGGTTTCTTCCACATCAGCCGGACGTAAAACCAGCATGGAGTTCTGTCCGTGATGGTTTTTCAGTTTTTCCATCAGGCGAAGCTGAGCTTCCTGTTCTACCGGTTCGTGTGTCGGACCATCTTCACCAACGCGGAAAGCGTCGTGCGACCAGATATATTTCACCGGCAGCTGCATCAGTGCAGCCATACGTACGGCAGGTTTCATATAATCGGAGAAAACAAAGAATGTGGCACAGGCAGCGATAACACCTCCGTGCAGCGCCATTCCGTTGCACAGACAGGCCATAGTAAGTTCAGAAACCCCAGCCTGCAGGAATTTTCCGGTAAAGTCACCTTTTGCAAATGCTTTTGTTTTTTTCAGGAAACCATCGGTTTTGTCCGAATTACTCAGGTCGGCACTTGACACGATCATGTTTTCCACATGTTGTGCAAGATAGGAGAGTACGGTGGCAGAAGCAGCGCGGGTAGCCTGATTGGGTTTTTGCTCGATCTCATCCCAGTTTATTTCCGGTGCATTGCCTGAGAAGAACTGTGCTAATTTTTCAGCCAGTTCGGGGTTTTTGGCTTCCCATGCTTTGGCCGCTTGTTTTCTTTCAGCCATCAGCTCTTTCAGCTGAGCTTCGCGTTTGGCATAAATAGCTTTTGTTTCCTCAAAAATTACGAAAGGATTTTCAGGATCACCGCCCAAATTTTTCACAGAATCGGCAAACGATGCTCCGCTTGCTCCGAGTGGCTGACCGTGAGTTTCTATTTCATTTTCAAATGATCTGCCGTCCGATGCTACAGCACCTTTAGCCATGATGGTTTTGCCTATAATAATTGTTGGCTTTTCTTTTTCAGCTTTAGCTTCACGCAAGGCTACTCTTATTTCAGTTACATCATTACCGTTGATTTCAATCACATTCCAGCCCCAGGCGCGGTATTTCATCGCTACATCTTCGCTTGTAACAGAGTTTGTGTAAGTTGATAGCTGAACATTGTTGGAATCGTAAAACATGATCAGATTGTCCAGTCCGAGGTGTCCGGCTATACGTCCTGCACCCTGCGAAATTTCTTCCTGTACTGCACCATCCGAGATATAGGCATAGATAGTCTGGTTCATTATTTCTCCAAAACGTGCTTTGAGAAATTTTGCGGCAATTGCGGCACCTACTGCATAGGTATGTCCCTGACCAAGCGGTCCCGATGTGTTTTCTATTCCACGTGAAAGATCATATTCCGGATGTCCGGGAGTGATGCTTCCCCATTGACGAAACTGCTGCAAGTCTTCCATACTGAATTTTCCGGTCAATGCCAGAACGGAGTAAAGCATGGCCGACATATGTCCCGGGTCTAAAAAGAAACGATCACGACCTTCCCAGTAGGAATTTTCGGGGTCATATTCCAGAAATTCGGAATAAAGTACATTGATAAAGTCAGCGCCACCCATTGCTCCGCCGGGATGTCCTGATTTTGCTTTCTCTACAGTGGCAGCGGATAAAATCCGGATGTTGTCCGCTGCGCGATTCAAATCTTGTGTTGTGTGCATAAAAAATATGAATTTAAGTTATATCCTGATTAAAAATGATATCCAACAGTATAGCTGAAGCCCCAGGCTGATGTTTCTCCTCTACCGTATCCGGGAATGTACCAAGGTGTAACAGCCCCGTATTTCCCGTTGTTAAGCAGATGCTTATTTCGAACATTCCAGCCCAGATACAGATTTTTGAAGAATTCAACACGGACACCGGCTACAATCTCAAACCAGAATTTGGTAGTTGGTATGGAGTAATTAATAATTTCAGTCCCTCCCCAGTAATTGTCTTCAATTATCAGATTATCAATTGTATAGTTGAATTGTGACATGCCTATTCGGGCACCGGCAAGAAAATAGTTATTCTTGATTTTTGCACCGGGTTTCGGTTTCAGCAAGTTGAAATCAACACCTAATTTACCAAACATACCTTCACTTCTGAAACTTGTGTTGTTAGTAAGATTTCTGGTTGCGCCTCCCATCCCAAATTCTATTACCGGTAAGTACGAATTCTTAAGATTAGCTTGTACATTGCCCTGATATGAATAGACGGTTCTGTTTGTATTATTCGTAAAGGCATTCTCAATGAATGGTTCAATATCAATTTCGATATTAATACCCTGCCAGACAGGTACGGTGGTAGTGTCTTTCTTTGATTGACTAGTAGTTTTTGTATTCGCAAGTGAATTATTTTGAGGCTGCTGTGCCTGCGCTAATCCGGCGAAGAGAATAACACTACTCAGCAAGATATATTTGAATGTTTTCGACATAAGTAGTGTTAATGATTGGTTGGATAATTTTGATTTTTTCGATGATGTGATTGGTTGTCAGTACCGTATCAATGGTATGTGTACGAACACATCCGCATTCGAGCGATAAGTATTCGTCTGTATTATGATAAAGAACAGTTATTGTATCATATACTTCATTGAACTTTATCGAAAAACGACTCTGTGTCTTCAGCTTGTCAACAGGCAGTTTTATTTCGCTGATATTCTTTACTTTATTATAAATGACAGAATCTCTGTCCACACCAGAAGCCGTGAGGCTATCGGCTTTATAGTTTATTGTAACGTATTTGTTGGTTTTCAGGTTGAGGGTGTCCTGATAGAAATTAGCGCCCATAAGCACGGTTTTGCTTTTGCGGCAAGTTTCATCATTATTGCACGATATCAGTCCCGAAGCGAGAAGTAATACCGGTAATAGCCAAAAATATAGTTTCTTCATGCTGAATTTTAAATAATTTCTTTCACTTCATCTTTCAATGCCTGCATAGCAACATCCAGAGCTGTTTCATCTACCGAATCGTAAAGTTTGATAATCATAGTCGCCAGTTTTGCAGCAGATTCTTCGGCCTGACATTGCGATGCACAGGTATTAATCAGTTGAATAACATTCTCATACGCGTCTTTAATTGATTTCCAAAGCTCACTGCTAACATAAATCTGTTGTGAGAGGTTGTGCTCAAATTCACGCCGGAGATCGTTGAGAAGTACCTGCTGAAGTTCAAAACAGTTCATACCGGCTTCCACTTTATTGACTATAACTCTGTTGGGATGAATTCTTTCCATCAACAGCATTAATCTTTCGTATGCCTTCAAACGGATAGGGGTAACAGTTGTATTGTTTGCCTTTTTTAATTCAAAATTCCGCCGATCGGCTTCGTTTTTGAAAAGCTGACTGAGTAACAAATAGGTTACCAGTACCACCAGCAGTGCAGGAATTGTATATTTTAATATTTCAATCCACATAATTTCTATTTCTTTTTACCCGATTGTTGAATTATTATATCGATTGGCTGCATATAAACAAGGCAACCCTTTCCGAACTCTTCGATTTCGCTTTTAATATCCTCAATAAAGTTTTCAAGCACTTCAGTGCGGTCAATCATTTCAATAATTACGGGAAGTTTTTCATTAATTTCCCAAAATTTGCCGGATACAATCTTATTACTGCTCAATCCGTAACCAGTTATGCCTCTGTAGGCTGTTGCACCCGAAATTCCTTTTTTATAAGCTTTCATTACCAGATGTTCGTAGAATAAACTCATCCCGAAGTTGTCGGTATTGCTTACATATATCTTCAAAATGCTGTTTTCACTTTTCATTTTACAGAAGATTAGAGATTAAATATCCGAGATAAACCGCTAAAACTCCAAAAAGCAAACTTCCGAGTGCATAAACAGCAGATGTCAAAAATTGCCCGTTTTGGAGCAACTGGAAATTTTCATTAGTAAAAGAAGAAAAGGTGGTAAATCCTCCACAGATACCCACTACAAGGAATAGCTTAAGGTTAGTGTTCAACAATTCGCTGTTTACGAAAATTCCCAGAAAAAAACCAATCAGAATACTACCAAGAATATTAACTGTCAGCGTTCCCATAGGTATATCGTGAAAATACCAGGTCAGATTAAGTTTTGAGACCAGATAACGTGCAATGCTACCGATAAATCCTCCAAACCCAACTAATAATAATTGTTTCATGATTAATTAGTAATCAATTAAATAAACCAACCGGAAATTCAATGCAAATTTGAATGTTTAAATCTCTTTTTCTATTTTATAATTATTTCTTTCGGGTGCATTACGGGTAATAAGTTCTCCCAGAAAACCTGTCAGAAAAAGCAAAGTACCCAAAATCATTGCTGTAAGGGCAATATAAAAATACGGACTGCTTGTAACCAGTGGCGACGGGATGTGCGCGCTGAGTGAAATTAGTTTTTTTACTCCAACAACAATTACAGCAAAAAAGCCAAGTATAAACATCAGGCTGCCTATTAAACCAAAAAAGTGCATGGGCTGCTTCCCGAATTTGGACAGAAACCAGAGTGTAATCAAATCCAGATACCCGTTGACAAAACGATTCATCCCAAATTTAGAACTGCCAAACTCCCTTTTACGGTGTTCAACCACTTTTTCCCCGATTTTGGTGAAACCGGCATTTTTAGCCAGATAGGGAATGTAGCGATGCATTTCGCCGTAAACTTCAATATTTTTTACGACATCCCGGCGGTAAGCCTTGAGACCGCAGTTCATATCATGCAGTTTCAGTCCGGTAACCCTGCGGGCAGTGGCATTATACAATTTTGAGGGAAGATTTTTGGTCAGTTTGGCATCATAACGTTTCTTTTTCCAACCCGAAACCAAATCATAATCATCTTTCGTGATCATCGAATACAGTTCCGGTATTTCATCGGGGCTGTCCTGCAGGTCGGCATCCATAGTGATTACCACATCGCCTTCTGCAGCCCTGAAACCACAGTACAACGCGGGAGATTTACCATAATTATGCCTGAATTTAATCCCCTTAACGTGTGGAGACTGAGATTGCAACTGCTCAATAATCCGCCACGAACCGTCGGTACTGCCATCGTTTATGAAAATAATTTCATAACTGAATTTATTTTCGGTCATGACTTTGTCCACCCATTCGTAGAGTTTGGGAAGAGAGTCTTCTTCGTTATACAATGGTACAATAACAGAAATATCCATATGGTGTAAAATGTTAATTGACTGTGTTATATGATTTATTTATTTTCCGGATTGTCAAAAATTCCTTTGTCTTTTTTTACAAATGGGGCAATGATCAGCCCCATTATTACACCCAGAAACGTATTAACCCAAATATACTGAAGTGTATATGCAGTAGGATTCATCATTTTATCCATCGTTTCATAATAATCATCAGGTATGCTCAGATGAAACTGTTCCTGCAACTGTTGTATCATACTGACACTTTGTTCGAGAAGCATCGGCAAGTAATTGACATTTAGATACCTGAAATAGATGAATTTGAACAGAGAGGATATGATAGCGGCAAAAAGGAAAAGCAGTATGATAAAGAAAAAAGCATGGCCAAAACTGATGAAGCCTCCGTTTTCCTTATCGCGGTAAGCTACGGCAAAGCGATAGGTAAGAACGCAGATAAACGCTACCACCAAATATCCAAGAAGAGTGATTATAGCATTGCCGGAGACCGAAAGCAAAAAATTAACAGAAAAAACAATACCCATAATCAGCCCGTATTTCATGGCTGCATTTAATACATTTGTTTGCATAAATTATCCGCTTTGATTTTGCTACAAAAATACAAAAAATATAAGGAAAGATATAATTTTTTTCAGACCAATGATAGATATGTTGACAATAATCATTATCAGAAGAGAAAGAAAATTGAAGTTTTGCAAGACTATTGTATGATTATTGAATAATAATTATTCTCATATTCAGGTTTCTCAAACGATTTCGGTAAAAGAAAGAACCTTTTATACAATTGATTTGTATCTATAATTCTCTTGTTCTTATTTTTGAAACAAATATTATAATAAATGAACATGAAAAAAACTATCTACTCCCTTATTCTATTCATCTTTTTTTCGCAGATGTCTGTTCATGCACAAGCTCCGGCTCAGGCAACTGATGTAATGCTTCAAGCATTCTATTGGGATTCATATTCGCAGTCAAGGTGGACTGTACTTCAGAGCCAGGCGAGCGAACTTTCCGCCAGCTTCGATATGCTTTGGCTGCCGCCCAGTGGCGATGCCAATTCGCCTTATTCCAGCACGATGGGTTATACCGATGTTTACTGGTTTCGTCAGAACAGCAGCTTCGGATCTGAAACTGAACTGAAAAATCTAATTACAACACTAAAGAATTCGGGCACCCGCTGTATTGCCGATATCGTGATTAATCACCGAAATGGCGTTACAAACTGGACTGATTTTCCGGTCGAAACTTACAATGGAATAACCTATACACCTAACTTATACTGGATTTGTAGCAACGACGAAGTGGCGGGTCAGGCGGGTCAGGCAAAACCTCTGGGAGGTACTGACGAAGGTGACAACTTCGGAGGGGCTCGCGATTTGGATCACCGAAACGTTGATTTGCAGAATACCATCAAAGCATATTTGCAATTTATGAAGAATGACATGGGATACGATGGCTGGCGTTACGATATGACTAAGGGATATCCCGGCAGTTATAATGATATGTACAACAAATCGGCTGGCGCTTATTACTCAGTGGGCGAATACTGGGATGGAAGTTATGATGCACTGTATGCATGGCTTCAAAAGGCTAATTTCAATTCTACTACTTTCGATTTTAGTTTTAAATATGCCCTGAACAACTGGGCCTCAACCGGTGATTTGACAAAGCTGGTGTGGACTTATAACAGCGCCAACCAGCCGGCAGGTTTAATTCATAATCCGTTAGTCAGGCGGTATGCCACCACATTTATTGATAATCACGATACCTTTCGCGATTCGAATAAATTTACCGGCGATGTGTTAATGGCCAATGCTTTTATGCTTTGTTCCCCAGGAATTCCTTGCGTGGCTTTGCCTCACTGGATTCAGTATAAAGCTCAGATACAGACCATGATAGCTGCCCGACATGCTGTGCAGTTGCACAGCGAAAGTGCTGTGGTTGTCAACCAGTCGGGCAGTAATATATATGTGGCAACAGTTACCGGCAAAAACGGAAGTCTGATTGTGAAATTAGGTTCGGCAAGCTACTCAGCACCGTCTGATTATAAATTAGTTACTTCGGGCAATAATTACGCGATCTGGATTAAAGGTGGAAGTCTTGTTCCTGTTCTTACAATCACGCCAAACTCAGGGACTTATTCCTACGGACAAACTCTGACAATGTCAGCTACGGGCAGCGCAAATATTTATTACACTACCGATGGTTCAACGCCTACGGCATCATCTTCAAAATACACCGTTCCGATAACTCTGCCTTTAGGTTCAACAAATCTCAAAGCCATTGCTATCGGTGCGAGCGCGTCATCGAATGTAGCATCCTATACATACAATATTATCGAAAAGGCAAGTGCCATTCTTGTTCGCTTCAAAGCTCCTGAAACATGGACTTCGGGCTCTGTGTATGTCTGGGAGATGGTTAACGGTTCAGCCGTACAGCTTGCGGGGGCCTGGCCGGGCAAGGCAATAACCAAAGACACGCAGGGTTATTATTCATACTCTATCACCAATTTTACGCAACCTGTGGTGAATGTAATTTTCAATGACGGGAAAAGTTCGGGAGCAGAACAGACAGTAGATTTATCCACAACGGCAAATATCTGCTGGAAATATGGTTCTGTTGCAACTACTTCGCCTGTGAAAAAATATAATGCAGACCTTGACCCGTCGTGTACAACGGCCGTAGAGCAAATTCAGGAAAATGTATGGAGCGTTTATCCAAATCCGACAACAGGAAGAATAAATATCCAAACTGACAGAAAACTTGAGAAGCTGGTAGTTTATTCGGTAACGGGAAAGATTCTCGAAACAATTAAAGGAGGACTGAAAGAAATTGACTTAACAGCCTATGCCAATGGTATATACTTTATTTCGGCTTCAGATGAAGATGGTAGGGTTGCAACCAAACAGATCATCAAGCAATAAAACTTTCGCTTTGAATTTAGAATAAAAAATTAAGGGTTGCATTTTTCAGGCAACCCTTAATTTTTTTATTTCATTTGTTTGTTTTTTGTTTCAAAATACCTGCACCACAATTTTATTCCGCATTCTT
>Ga0316603_10000248_pt1 | contig 28209 bp, 44 predicted proteins | sample OWC_soil_day10_n_FD_207649 | JGI IMG/M metagenome (GOLD analysis project Ga0316603, IMG submission 207649) | Wetland soil microbial communities from Old Woman Creek delta, Ohio, United States - OWC_soil_day10_noCT | ecosystem: Environmental > Terrestrial > Soil > Wetlands | place: USA: Ohio... | reverse complement strand
TGCCGGTCCAGCGCCAAGGTGATCTCGCCGCGCAGCACCACCCCGGGCTGAATGGCCAGAGAGTCGATAGCCCGATCGGCCTTCTTGGTCCGCGGGTAGGCGATGCGGTTTGCGCTGGGCACTGGCAACGGCTCCACCTTGCCCTCAGCTTGGCTTGGCGCTGCTGTGGTCGGCCATGTCGATGGGCCGACTCAAGCCGCTTTCAGCAGGAGTCGCGCCACCCGCTCAGGCCACCGGCTCGGGCGCCACCGGGCCAAATTGCAGCCGCGAGATCCCGCGCCGCACGCGCCGCAGCAGCCCGCGCACGAGCGACCGCCCGTGCGCGGGCTCGCTCAGGATCTGCAGGCGCGACGGCTCCAGCGCCTCGATCAGCGAGCGCCCGTCGCCAAGGGCCCGTTCCTCCCCCGGGCGCAGCACGGCGTCGCCGGCCTGTCCTTCCTGCGTCAGCCAGGTGGCACCGTAGAGCACGAGCACGCGCTCACCGCGGCCGTCGTCGAAGATCATCATCTGCTCGTAGCCGAGGTCGATGGTCCTGATGCGGGTTGCTGCTTTCTTCATGTCCTGCTCCATGCACTGTCCGAGGTGCTATTCCACGCCTTGCCCGGCACGGCGACAAACGAAAAGATCGCAGTTGATGCATGCAAGAAACGCATGTATGGTCGATGCATGAACAAGTCATCGGCCAAGCGCCGTCCGGTCGGACTGGCGGCGCTGCGCGGCTTCGAGTCGGCGGCGCGGCACCTGTCCTTCACAGCCGCCGCGGCCGAGCTGAACCTGACGCAATCATCGATCAGCCGGCAGATCGCCACACTGGAGCGGCAGGTCGGCAAGGCGCTGTTCGTGCGCAAGACGCGCGCGTTGCTCTTGACGCCGGCGGGGCAGCTGCTGCAGCAGGCGGTGCAGCAGGCGCTGGCCGGCATCGACCGCAGCGTCGATGCCATCCGTGGCGAAGGCGGTGCGCAGCGCGTCACCCTCAGCACCTATGCGTCTTTCGCATCGCTGTGGCTGGTACCGCGGTTGGCGCTGTTCCAGCGTTTGCATCCGGGCATCGAGATCCGCCTCGATGCCTCGGACCGGGTGGTCGACCTGCAGGCCGAGGACGTGGACCTGGCCATCCGCTGGGTGCCCACCGGCCGGGTACCGGCGCATGCCACGCTGCTGATCGACGACGTGCTGGCGCCGGCCCTCAGCCCGCGGCTGCTGCAGGGCCGGCGGCTGCAGTACCCGGCCGAACTGGCGCAATGGCCGCTGCTCGACCTGGACGATGGCGTGCCCGGCGCGAAGCGCCTGAACTGGACCACCTGGTTCGACTTTGCCGGCGCGGGAGCGGTCGAGGCGGCCGCCGGGCGACTGGTGTTCTCCTTCGTCGACCAGGCGGTCCAGGCCGCCATCCGCGGCCAGGGCGTGGCGCTGGTGCGCTCACCCTTCCTGCAGGACTGCCTGGCCAGCGGCGACCTGGTGATGCCCTTCGCGCAACTGCGTATGCCCTGCGGCTACCGGCACGTGCTGATCCTCAACCCCGAGGTGGCACGCCGGCCGCATTTGCAGGCCTTCGTCGCCTGGCTGAACGAGCAGTTCGCGCAGGCGCCTCAGCTCGAGGCTTGAAGCTAACCGACCACCGCCGCGGCCACCGGCACCCGCACCGCCGGCAGCCCACCCAGGAACAGGTCAGCCACCATCGGCGCCAGCGCCTGGTGGTCGAGCGCGCCCTCAGGCTTCATCCAGGTGAACATCCAGTTGATCATGCCGAACAGCAGCATGGTCATCGGTGTGGCCAGCGCGGCGTCCTTCAGCTCAGGCCGCAGCGCCGCCACCGCGGCGGCGAAGCCGGCGACGACCTCGCGCTCCTTGTCCAGGATGCGCTGGCGGTCGGCCGCAGGCAGGAACTTCACGTCCTCGGTGAGCACGCGGTGCGCATGCTGCGCGTCGGCATACTCCTCGACAATGCGGCGCACCAGTTCGCGAAATTGCGCCTGCGGCTTCAGCCCCAGCGCGCGCACCTCGCTGACCAGTGCCTGCAGCCGCGACACATGGCCGTCGGCGATGTGCACCAGCAGTGCGTCCTTGTCCTTGTAGTAGTGATACAGCGTGGCCTTCGACAACCCGGTAGCCTCAGCCAACTGGTTCATCGACGTGGCGTGGTAGCCCTGGCGCGCAAACAGCTCCGCCGCGTGCGCGACGATGGCCTCGCGCTGATCGTCGTACCCGGCGGCGCGCCCTCTAGCCATGGCGCAGCCCGTGGACCGACTTTGCCGAGCGGCCGCGGCGGAACCGGCTCTGCCGGGCCGCTGGCGGCGACCCCCCGGGGGGGAGCGCCGAAGGCGCTTCGGGGGGGGACATCTACCTTTCGTCGAAGGAAATCACCACACGCTCGGTCAGTGGGTGCGCCTGGCAGGTGAGCACGAAGCCGCCGGCCACCTCGGCCTTGTCGAGCGCGAAGTTGCGCTCCATGCGCACCTCGCCCTCGACCAGCTTGGCGCGGCAGGTACCGCACACGCCGCTGGTGCAGGAAAACGGCACTTCCAGGCCGGCGGCAGAGGCCGCGTCCAGGATGCTCGGCTGGTCCTTGCTGAACTCGATCTCGCGGCGCATGCCGTCGCGGATGATGACGATGCGCGCTTTTTCGGCGTCGCCGGGCTGGGCCTCGTGCACCACCGCACCCACTGGCGCGCCGGTGGGCGTGGCCACGCCGAAACGCTCGATGTGGATGCGGCCCTCGGGCACGCCGGCGGCCAGCAGCGCGGCTTCGGCCTCGTCGTTCATCTGGAAGGGGCCGCAGATGTAGACCTGGTCGATCGAAGCCGCCGGCAGCACGCTGGACAGGAAGTCGGCGATCTTGTCGCGGTTCATCAGCCCCATGTTCAGCGGCGCGTCCGGCCGCCGGGCCGCCCCAAGGCCGGGCACTCCCTCGGGGGGCAAGCGCGCAGCGCCTTGGGGGCCGTCAGATTCATTGGGGTCGTCGCTGAACACATGGTGCAGCACCAGCCGGGTCATGTACTTGTTCTTCAGGTCCTCCAGCTCTTCCTTGAACATGGTCGAGCGCAGCATGCGGTTGCCGTAGATCAGCGTGAAGCGGCTCATCGGCTCGCGGCCCAGTACCGTCTTCATGATCGACAGGATCGGCGTGATGCCGCTGCCGCCGGCAATGCCAACATGGTGGCGCCGCGCCTGCGGCTCGATCGGCACGAAGAAGCGCCCCTGCGGCGCCATCACGCTGATGCTGTCGCCGACGGCAAGCTGCTCATTGATCCAGTTCGAGAAGGTGCCGCCCTTGACCTTGCGCACGCCGACGCGCAGCTCGCCGTCGTCGACGCCGGCGCAGATCGAATACGAGCGGCGCACATCCTGGCCATCGATGGTCTTGCGCAGCGTCAGGTACTGGCCCTGCGTGAAGCCGAACACGGCACGCAACTCGTCCGGCACGTCGAAGGTGACGATCGAGGCTTCGGCCGTGTCTGGTTCGATACGGCGCACGCGCAGATCGTGAAAAAAGGTGCTCATATCGGCTTGAAGTGTTCGAAAGGCTCTTTGCACGCGATGCAGCGCCACAGCGCCTTGCACGCGGTGGAGCCAAAGGCCGACAGCCGCTCGGTGTGCGCGCTGCCGCAGCGCGGGCAGGGCACGGCCTCGGCTCGGCGGCCGACGATGCGGATCGGTGCCGTGCCTTCGGCCGCCGGTCCCGGCGGCGCGATGCCGTAGTCGCGCAGCTTGCGCTTGCCGTCGTCACTGATCCAGTCCGTCGTCCAGGCCGGCGCACGGCGCATCGTCACCCGCGCGGGCCCCAGTCCTGCCGCGTCGATGGCGTCGAGCACGCTGCGCTCGATGACCTCGGTGGCCGGGCAGCCAGAGTAGGTGGGCGTGAGCACGATCTCCAGCAACGCGCCGCGGTCCACCACCTCGCGCACGATGCCCAGCTCGCGCACCGAGATGGCAGGCACCTCCGGGTCGGGCACGGCGTCGAGCACGGCCCAGGCCCTGTCGACGCGGGTGGCCTCGACGGCGGCATTCACCACGCGCCCCCGGGAAAGGCGCGTTGCAGGTACTGCATCTCGCTCAGGATGTAGCCCATGTGCTCACTGTGCACGCCGCGCTTGCCGTTGCTGCGGAAGGCCGTGTCGGCAGGCAGCGCCAGCGTGGCCGCATCCAGGATCTCGCGCATCTCGGCCAGCCAGGGCTCGCGCAGTTCCGAAGCCGCCGGGCCCAGGCCGCTGGCCTTGGCAGCGGCGTCCACCGCGTCGTCCTCGAACAGCTCGGGCGTGTACAGCCACAGCCGCGCCAGCGCGGCCTCGCAGCGCTGGCGCGATGCTTCGGTGCCGTCGCCCAGACGCACCGCCCAGTCGGCGGCATGCTGCTGGTGGTAGCGCGCCTCCTTCAGCGCCTTGCCGGCGATGGCCGCCAGTTCGGCGTCGCTGGTATCGCGCAGCCGTTCCCACAGCAGCTTCAACCAGGTGGCGACGATGGCGTTGCGCAGCACGGTGAACGCGAAATCGCCGCGCTCCAGCTCGACGATCGTCGGGTTCAGATAGTCACGCTCGTCGCGCAGAAAGGCGAGCTGGTCCTCGTCGTAGTCCTGCAGGCACTGCTCACCGGCCAGCGTGAGGACGCCGCGCGCCTGTCCGATCAGGTCCAGCGCCATGTTGCTCAGCGCGATGTCCTCTTCGACGATGGGCGCGTGGCCGCACCATTCGCCCAGGCGCTGGCCCAGGATCAGGCAGGCATCGCCGATGCGCAGCAGGTACTGCAGCTTCGGGTCGGTCGGCAGTTGGATCGAAGCTTGCATCGCGCGCTCACATGTGGTCGACCGAATCGGGCAACTTGTAGAAGGTAGGGTGGCGGTACACCTTGTCTTCGGCCGGGTCGAAGAGCATGTCCTTGTCGCCGGGGTCGCTGGCGACGATCTGGTCTGAGCGCACCACCCACACACTGCAGCCCTCCTGGCGACGCGTGTAGACATCGCGCGCCATCTGCAGCGCCATCTTCGGGTCGGCGGCATGCAGGCTGCCGCAGTGCTTGTGGTCCAGGCCGGCCTTGGTCCTGACAAATACTTCCCAAAGCGGCCATTCATTCTTGACGTCGTTCATGCGGCCTCCTTCATCGACTGCTTGCGCGCATGGGCCAGCGCGGCTTCGCGCACCCAAGCCCCCTCTTCCCAGGCGGCGACGCGCATCGCCAGGCGCTCGCGATTGCAGGGCCCGTCGCCGCCGACCACGCGCCAGAACTCGGACCAGTCGATGGCGCCGAAATCCCAGTGCTGGCGCTCCTCGTTCCACTTCAGGTCCGGGTCGGGCAGCGTCACGCCCAGCACCTGGGCCTGCTGCACGGTGGCATCGACGAACTTCTGGCGCAGCGTGTCGTTGGACACGCGCTTGATGCCCCAGCGCATGCCCTGCGCGCTGTTGGGGCTCTGGTCGTCGGGCGGGCCGAACATCATCAGGCAGGGCCACCACCAGCGGTTGACCGCGTCCTGCACCATCGCGCGCTGGGCATCGGTGCCGTCGCGCATCATCGTCAGCAGGCTGTCGTAGCCCTGGCGCTGGTGGAAGCTCTCTTCGCGGCAGATGCGGATCATCGCCCGCGCATAGGGCGCAAAGCTGCAGCGGCAGATCGGCACCTGGTTCATGATCGCCGCGCCGTCGACCAGCCAGCCGATGGTGCCGATGTCGGCCCAGGTGAGCGTCGGGTAGTTGAAGATGCTGCTGTACTTGGCCTTGCCCGAGTGCAGCGCATCGATCATCTGGTCGCGGCTGGTGCCCAGCGTCTCGGCCGCGGCATACAGGTACAGGCCGTGGCCGCCTTCGTCCTGCACCTTGGCGAGAAGAATCGCCTTGCGCTTCAGGGTCGGCGCGCGGCTGATCCAGTTGCCCTCGGGCAGCATGCCGACGATCTCCGAATGCGCATGCTGGCTGATCTGGCGCAGCAGCGTCTTGCGGTAGTTGTCGGGCATCCAGTCCTTGGCCTCGATGAAATCGCCGGCGTCGATGCGTGCGTCGAAGCGGTCCTGCAGCGCCTGCTCTTCGGGCCTAAGCACCTTCTCGAGCTTGGCGCCGCCTTCGCGCGCCATCGTGTCCATTGCTTGCGTGTACATGAGGCTTCCTTACTTCGGTCGTTTATCGATCACGCGGCGCGCCTTGCCGACCAAGGTGCGTTCGATCGAATCCGGGGCGCCGACGCTGACCGTCGCGCTGACGCCGACGAAGGTCTTGATGCGGTGCTGCAGGTCGTGCGCGATGGCGTCGCGTTCGACCTGTGCATGCTGCGGCAGCAGTTCCACCAGCACCTGAATCTCGTCGAGCACGCCCGAGCGCGTGACCACCAGCTGGTACTGGCCCGACAGCGCGCCGTGCTGCAACACCAGCTCCTCGATCTGCGTCGGGAAGACGTTGACGCCGCGGATGATCAGCATATCGTCGCTGCGGCCGACGATCTTGCCCATGCGGCGCATGCTTCTCGCGGTGGGCGGCAGCAGCCGCGTCAGGTCGCGCGTGCGGTAGCGGATCACCGGCAGCGCCTCCTTCGTCAGCGTGGTGAAGACCAGCTCGCCTTCCTCGCCGTCGGGCAGCACCGCGCCGGTTTCAGGGTCGACGATCTCGGGATAGAAGTGGTCTTCCCAGATCACCGGGCCATCCTTGGTCTCGACGCATTCGCTAGCCACGCCCGGGCCCATGACCTCGCTCAGCCCGTAGATGTCCACCGCGTCCAGGCCGGCGCGCACCTCGATGTCGTGGCGCATCGCTTCGGTCCAGGGCTCGGCGCCAAAGATACCGACTTTCAGCGACGACGCGCGCGGGTCCAGGCCCTGGCGCACCATTTCTTCGACGATCACCTGCATGTAGCTGGGCGTGACCATGATGATGTCGGGGCGGAAGTCGGTGATCAGCTGCACCTGCTTCTCGGTCTGGCCGCCGCCCATCGGCACCACCGTGCAGCCCAGCCGCTCGGCGCCGTAGTGTGCGCCCAACCCGCCGGTGAACAGGCCGTAGCCGTAGGCCACGTGCACCATGTCGCCGGCCCGGCCGCCGGCGGCGCGGATCGAGCGAGCGCCCAGGTCGGCCCAGGTGTCGATGTCGCCCCGGGTGTAGCCCACCACCGTGGGCTTGCCGGTGGTGCCGGAGCTGGCATGCACGCGCACCACCTGCTCGCGCGGCACGGCGAACATGCCGAAGGGATAGTTGTCGCGCAGGTCTCCCTTGGCGGTGAAGGGGAACTTCGCCAGATCGGCCAACGATTGGCAGTCCGACGGGTGCACGCCCGCGGCATCGAAGACGCGGCGATAGTGCGGCACATTCGCATAGGCCAGCTGCAGCGTGTGCTTCAGGCGTTGCAACTGCAGCGCGGACAGCTCGTCGCGGCTGGCGCGCTCGATCGGTTCCAGATCACCGGGCTCGGGGTGCTTGACGGGCATCGTGGTCTCCGTGTTCTTTGCGCTCAGCCGGCCACGGCTGGCTTGCCGCGCAGCGTATAGGAGCGACCGCGGAAGACCGCGATGCGCTGGCCCTGCTGGTTGTTCACTTCGCAGTCGTACAGCCCTGTGCGGCCGGCCTTCGACACCTCGTGGCAGGTGGCGGTGAGCACGTCGCCCAGACGCCCCGGCGCCAGCAGGTCGACACCAAAGCCCGAGGCCACGGTGAGTTCGTTGTAGGAATTGCAGGCGTAAGCAAAGGCCGAGTCGGCCAGTGTGCTGATCAGCCCGCCATGGCAGATGTCGTGGCCGTTCAACATCTGCTCGCGCACCGTCATCGTCAGCACCGCCCGGCCGGGCGTGACTTCGAGGATCTGCATGCCCAGCCACTTCGAGGCCCGGTCATCGCGATACATGGCCTCGCGCACCTTGTCGGCAGTCTGCTGCGGCGACGGAAGTGGGCTGGCCTCGGTCATCGGATGATCTCCTGCGTCAAAGTCTCGAGGTCAACAAATGAATATTTTCAACCGACCGGTCGGTTAATTTTAAATTCAGCGACGACTTGATGCAACGCAAACCACTGAGGGTTAACCCGCGGAATGGCCGCGCGCCGATGCAAAGGTTGCCGGCGCCGGCAGCTTGAAGCCCGGCCCTTGGCGCCCACCTGCCACCGATGGAAAGCTCCCCCTTGCACGTCGGCTGGCCCTTGGCCGTGCTGGTGCTCACGCTTGCGGCGGCAGGCCTGGGCCTGTTGGCGCAGCCCTGGTGGACGCGGCGCCGTCACCAACAGTTGCGCACACTGCCTTTCCCGCGGGCCTGGACACGCATCCTGCAGCGCCGCGTGCCGCTGGTGCAGCGGCTGCCGGCGCCGCTGCGGCGGCGGCTGCTCGGGTTGATCCAGGTGTTCATCGCCGACAAGCCCTTCATCGGCTGCGCCGGCCTGCGGGTCGACGACGAGATGCGCGTGACCATCGCCGCGATGGCCTGCCTGCTGCTGCTGGGCCAGGACGGCGACGCCTGCTACCCCCGGCTGCGCCAGGTACTGGTGTATCCGCAAGCCTTCGTGGTGCCGCGCTGCCAACTGCTGCCCGGCGGCGTGGTCAGCCAGCAGCCGCAGGCCCTGGCCGGCGAGTCCTGGGCGCAGGGCCAGGTGATCCTGGCCTGGTCGGAGGTGCTGGCCGGCGCCGCCGACCCGGCCGCTGGCCGCAACGTGGTGCTGCACGAGTTTGCGCACCAGATCGACCAGGACGGCGGCGACGCCGACGGCCGGCCCTGGCAGCGCGACAAAGCGTCCCGACAGCGCTGGGCGGAGGTGATGGACGAAGGCCTGGCGCGGCTGCGCGACGCACCGTCGGACACGCTCGACGCCTACGGCAGCACCGACCCGGCCGAATACTTTGCGGTGGCGACCGAGGCCTTCTTCGAGCGGCCGCAGGCGCTGCTGCAGGCTGCACCGCAACTCTATGAGGCGCTGTCGCGGCTGTATCGGCTGGACCCGCGGGCCTGGTAGCCAGCTCAACGCTCGTGCGCCGTGGCGGCCTGCAGCGCGCGCTGCAGCCGCGTGATCTCGTCGAGCAGGTCCACCGCCAGCGCGGCGCCGGGCAGGTTGAGCTCCAGGTCGCGCAGCAGGCGCAGCGCCACGCGCGTGCGCTGTAGGCTCGTGCCGGCGAACACCCAGGCCTGCGGGCCGGCGCCTTGCGGCTCGACGACACCGTGCTCGACCAGTTGCACCACCAGCTCGCGCTCGGTGCCGCAAGCGCGGCACAGTTCGGCCAGCGACATCTGCACATCCTCTTCCACCACCTGGCACTGCAGGACGGTCAGACTCGATTGCTTCATTTCGCCCCCATGTCGGTGCGTGGATTGAACGCAGCCTGCCGGGCCAGCTCGCGCCAGGCTTCGCGCTGTACGTCGCTGGCTGGCGGCGGCACGACGATCTGCAGCACCACGTACAAGTCGCCCGGCGTCTTGCCCGGGATGCCCTTGCCCTTGAGCCGCAACTTGCGGCCCTGGCCCGAGCCGGCCGGGATCGACATCTGCACGCTGCCTGCGGGCAGCGGTACGTCCACGTTGGCACCCAGCGCCGCTTCCCAGGGCGCGACCGGCAGGTCCAGGTACACGTCGCGGCCGTCGACGCGGTACAGCGGGTGTGGCTGGAAGTGAATCTCCAGGTACAGGTCGCCTGGCGGCGCACTGTCGAAGCCTGGCGCGCCCTGCCCGGCCAGGCGCAGGTGCTGGCCTTCGCGCACACCCGCCGGGATGGCCACGTCGAGCGTGCGCTCGCTCAACACCACATGGCCTTGGGCATCGAGCGTGGGCACCTGCAGGCGGATGCCGCGCTGTGCGCCTCGGTAGGCGTCGACCAGGTCGATCAGCACCTTGGCATGGTGGTCCTGCGCGCGCGGCGGCGCACGACGCTGTGCACGGGCGCCGCGGTGGCCGAACAGCGCCTCGAAGAAGTCGCTGTGCTCGCCGAAGCCGCCAGCACCTGCAAAAGCGTCCTCGCCACCACGGAACTCGTAGCCGCTGTCCCAGCCCGCCGGCGGCTGCTCGGCACCAGGTTGCCAGCGCTTGCCCACGTCGTCGTAGGCGGCGCGCTTTTCCGGATCCTTCAACACCTCGTAGGCCTCGCCCAGCTCCTTGAAACGGGCTTCGGCCTCGGGCTCCTTGTTCAGGTCGGGGTGGTATTTGCGCGCCAGCCGCCGGTAGGCGTGCTTGATGTCGTCGGCACTGGCCTCGCGCGGCACGCCGAGCGTTTGGTAATAGTCCTTGAACTTCATGCTTTTATCTTAGGCCCTGCGCCGAGCCGAGGTGCAAGCGGTCGCTGCGCGGGCTCAATCCGGTGTGGCGCTTAAAGAAGGGGCAGAAAAAGGCAGGGCCTTGTAGCCGAGCACAAAGCCTAGCGCGCTGAGGCCGGCACCGCGCGCGGCTCGCGCAGTTCGTTCTGCGCCAGTTCGACTGCGCCGGTGTCGAGCTTGAGGGTCGGCACCTCCAGCGCGGCAGATAAGCGCTCCCCGATGGCGGACTACAAGACTTCGCACCCTGCGCGGGTCGCGGTCGTCGCCGCTGGAGCGTACGAGGCCTTGGAACTTGAACGGGAGAGCCAGATGCCGCGATGGCTGGCCAATGCGAAGAAGGTTCCGGCCAGCCGGACCTTTACGGTGATGAGGTGTATGACCGTGCTGAAGGAGTTCGCTGCGGAAAAGCCAGCGAACCCATCGAGCGTCGCCGCAGCCTCTCGGCGCAGCAACATAGCCTGCTGCAGCAGACAGCAGCCCTTGCAGAGTGCGTCCCCTGCTCACGGCCCGACATCCACCACCAGCTCAGGAGGACAGGGCATGATTTCGCTACCACAGCCACGACGAGATCATTCACATCCCCATCAAAGCCGACTGGCGCCTTTGGATAGTGACGACACAGGCCCAATGGTCAAAACGACCATGCGAGTAGGCCACGGCTGGCCTGTGACGTCACAAGACCTGTCACAACTTCCCAAAAGCGACAAAGCCCGCACAAGGCGGGCTTTGAAAGCTGATGTTTTACTTAAAGGGGTTGGTTGCGGGGGCAGGATTTGAACCTGCGACCTTTGGGTTATGAGCCCAACGAGCTACCAGACTGCTCCACCCCGCGCCGGAACCTGTAATTCTATCACCGATAGCGAAGGCAGAACCCAGCTTTCGGCACACCCGAGGATCAATCCGTCTTGGCCTCGCCGCCAGCGTCCATGGCCGCGGGTTCGGGCCGGTCGACCAACTCGACAAAAGCCATCGGGGCGTTGTCGCCTACGCGGAAGCCCATCTTCAAGATGCGGGTGTAGCCGCCCGGGCGCGCCTTGTAGCGCGGGCCAAGTTCGCCGAAAAGCTTGGTGACGATGTCGCGGTCGCGGGTGCGGTCGAAGGCCAGGCGCCGGTTGGCCAGCGTCGGCTCCTTGGCCAGCGTGATCAGCGGCTCGACCACGCGGCGCAGTTCCTTGGCCTTGGGCAGCGTGGTCTTGATCGCTTCGTGCTGCAGCAGCGAATTGCACATGTTGCGCAGCATCGCCTGACGATGCTCGCTGGTGCGGTTGAGTTTGCGTAGTCCGTTGCGGTGGCGCATGGTGCGGTTCTTTCCTTATTGAACCCCGGCCGTGTCAGGTACCGGGGGGTGCACATCGACCCCTATTTGCAAGGGCCGCACGCTGGACGGCACTTGGGCCGTCGATCGTCTTGTCGAAGTCTCAGCGCTTGTCCAGGTTCTGCGGCGGCCAGTTCTCCAGGCGCGCGCCCAGCGTCAAGCCGCGCGAGGCCAGCACTTCCTTGATTTCATTGAGCGACTTGCGACCCAGGTTCGGGGTCTTCAGCAGTTCGGTCTCGGTCCGCTGGATCAGGTCACCGATGTAGTAGATGTTCTCGGCCTTCAGGCAGTTGGCCGAGCGCACCGTGAGTTCGAGCTCGTCCACCGGACGCAGCAGAATCGGGTCGAAGTTCGGCGTCGGGCGAGAAATAGGCGCGTCGAAGATGCCCTGGCCGTCGGTCGGCAGCTGGGCAAAAATGGCCAACTGCTCGCAAAGAATCTTGGCTGACGAGCGGATCGCTTCCTCGGGCGAGATGGCACCGTTGGTCTGGATCTCCATGACCAGCTTGTCCAGGTCGGTGCGCTGCTCGACCCGCGCATTTTCGACCGCATAGCTGACACGGTTGACCGGAGAGAAGGACGCATCGAGAACAATGCGGCCAATCGACTTGGTCGGCTCGTCGCCATAGCGGCGCAGGTTGCCCGGCACGTAGCCACGGCCCTTCTCGACCTTGATCTGCATGTCCAGCTTGCCGCCTTGCGACAAGTGGGCAATGACATGCTCTGGATTGATGATCTCCACATCGTGCGGCGTCTGAATGTCGCCGGCCGTGACCGGGCCTTCGCCTTCCTTGCGCAGCACCAGCGTGACCTCGTCGCGGTTGTGCAGACGGAACACCACACCTTTCAGGTTGAGCATGATGTGGACCACGTCCTCCTGCACGCCGTCGATCGTCGAGTACTCATGCAGCACGCCGGCGATCGTTACTTCGGTGGGCGCGTGCCCGACCATCGACGACAGCAACACGCGGCGCAGCGCGTTACCCAGCGTATGGCCATAGCCGCGTTCGAACGGCTCCAGCGTGACCTTGGCGCGGTTGCCGCCGAGTGGTTCGACCTGGATGGCTTTGTTGGGTTTCAGCAGATTGGTTTGCATTGCAGTCTAAGTTCCTCTCAATACCCTCGGCTCGTTACACCGATAAGGCTGATGAACAACGGCCGGGGCAAGTATGGGTAGCGCGCCGTGCCCGGCAAAACGGAACGCTGGTACCTCGTGGTCCGCGGGCGACGACGCCCGCGCACACTCGCAGATCGTCAGCGCGAGTACAACTCGACGATCAGCGATTCGTTGATCTCGGCGCCGAACTGGTCGCGATCGGGAACCTTCTTGAACACGCCTTCCATCTTGGCCGCGTCCACCTGCACCCAGTCGGGCATACCGATGGTGCCGGCCAACTTCAGCGCGTCCTGCACACGAAGCTGCTTCTTGGCGTTTTCGCGGATCGACACCGCGTCGCCGGCCTTGACCAGGTAGGACGAGATGTTGACCACCTGGCCGTTCACCGTCACCGCCTTGTGGGACACCAGCTGGCGCGCTTCGGCACGCGTGGAGCCGAAGCCCATGCGATAGACCACGTTGTCCAGGCGCGATTCCAGCAGGAACAGCAGGTTCGCGCCGGTGTTGCCGCGGCGGCGCTCGGCCTCGGCGAAGTAGCGGCGGAACTGGCGCTCGAGCACGCCGTACATGCGCTTGACCTTCTGCTTCTCGCGCAGCTGCAGGCCGAAGTCGCTGGTGCGCGAGCCGCTGGTGCGGCCATGCTGGCCGGGCTTGCTGTCGAACTTGGCCTTGTCGCCGATCGGGCGGCGGGCGCTTTTCAGGTAGAGGTCGGTGCCTTCACGGCGGGCCAGCTTGGCCTTGGGTCCGAGATAACGTGCCACGAGATGTCCTTCGATCTTGTCTGACGCGGCCGGCCGATGGGGCACGCCGCGCAAGTCTGGCGGTGTTCTTGATGTCGCTCAGACGGTGGGCTTGCTGCAAATGAGGGCCGAGACCATCAATGCGGGAATTGGCGCCAAGCCGAGCCAAAGTCGGCCGCCCGGCGCACGGGAAAAGCTTTTAATTATAGCCGAGATGCGGCAATTTGCTGCGGCTCGGCCCTGCCAGGGGCCTCAGATGCGACGGCGCTTCTGCGGACGGCAGCCGTTGTGCGGGATCGGCGTCACGTCGGAGATCAGGTTGATGCGGATGCCCAGCGCAGCCAGCGCCCGCACCGACGATTCGCGGCCCGGGCCGGGGCCCTTGATGCGCACGTCCAGGTTCTTGATGCCCTGCTCCTGCGCAGCCCGGCCAGCCACCTCGGCAGCCACCTGGGCCGCAAACGGCGTGGACTTGCGCGAACCCTTGAAGCCCTGGCCGCCGCTCGACGCCCAAGCCAGCGCACCGCCCTGACGGTCGGTGATGGTGATGATGGTGTTGTTGAACGACGCATGCACATGAGCGATGCCGTCCGCGATGTTCTTGCGGACCTTCTTGCTCACGCGCCGTGCGGCGGTGTTGGCAGGTGCTTTGGCCATGTCTTGACTCTCTATTCAGCTAAGGGCTTACTTCTTGATGCCAGCCGCACCCTTGCGCGGGCCTTTGCGGGTGCGCGCATTGGTGCGCGTGCGCTGGCCGCGCAGCGGCAGGCCGCGGCGATGGCGCAACCCGCGGTAGCAGCCCAGGTCCATCAGACGCTTGATGTTGATGGAGATCTCACGACGCAGGTCGCCCTCGATGGTGATGCGGCCGATTTCCTCGCGAATCTTCTCGAGGTCGCTGTCGTTCAGGTCTTTGATCTTCTTCGAGTACGAGATGCCGACCCGTTCGCAGATCTTCTGCGCGGTGGGGCGGCCGATGCCGAAGATCGACGTCAGGCCGATCTCTGCATGCTTGTGCGGCGGAATGTTAATACCAGCGATACGTGCCATCTTGAATCCTTCGATACCTTGCGATCAGCCCCAGGGCTTCAGCCCTGGCGCTGCTTGTGACGCGGGTCGGTGCAAATCACGCGCACCACGCCCTTGCGGCGGATGACCTTGCAATTGCGGCACATCTTCTTGACCGATGCAGCGACTTTCATGCTCTTCTCCTTGACCTACTCTTGACCTATTTGGCCCGGAACACGATGCGAGCGCGGCTCAGATCGTAGGGCGTCAGTTCCACCGTGACCTTGTCACCCGGCAGGATGCGGATGTAGTGCATGCGCATCTTCCCGGAGATGTGCCCCAGCACCACGTGTCCGTTCTCCAGCTTCACGCGAAATGTGGCGTTGGGCAGATTCTCAAGAATCTCGCCCTGCATCTGGATAGCGTCGTCTTTGGACATGTGCCTCGTTCGTTGATTCTCAGCTGGCCTTGAAGTTGGCCTTCTTCAGCAGCGATTCGTATTGCTGGCTCATCACGTAGCTCTGCACCTGGGCCCAGAAGTCCATCGTCACCACCACGATGATCAGCAGCGAGGTGCCGCCGAAATAGAAGGGCACGTTGTACTTCAACACCAGGAACTCGGGCAGCAGGCACACCGCCGTGATGTAGATCGCACCCACCAGCGTCAAACGCGACAGGATGCGGTCGATGTGCTTGGCCGTCTGCTCGCCCGGACGGATGCCCGGGATGAAGGCGCCGCTCTTCTTAAGGTTGTCTGCGGTCTCGCGGCTGTTGAAGACCAGCGCGGTGTAGAAGAAGCAGAAGAACACGATCATCGCCGCGTAAAGCAGCACATAGATCGGCTGCCCCGGCGACAACGCAGAAGAGATGTCCTTCAGCCAGCGCATGCCCTCGCCAGTGGCAAACCAGCCGACGATGGTGGCCGGCAGCAGAATGATCGAGCTGGCGAAAATCGGCGGGATCACGCCCGACATGTTCAGCTTCAGCGGCAGGTGCGAGGATTGGCCGCCGTAGACCTTGTTGCCCACCTGGCGCTTGGCGTAGTTGACCAGGATCTTGCGCTGCCCGCGCTCGACGAACACCACGACGAAGGTCACCACCACCACCAGCGTCAGGATGAACAGACTGGCGATGATGCTCATCGACCCGGTGCGCACCAACTCGAACAGTCCCGCCATTGCACTGGGCAGCCCAGCCACGATGCCGGCGAAGATAAGGATCGAAATGCCGTTACCGAGGCCGCGCTCGGTGATCTGCTCACCCAGCCACATCAAGAACATCGTGCCAGCCACCAGGCTGATGACCGCCGTCATGCGAAAACCCATACCCGGGCTGATGACCAGGCCCGGCGACTGCTCCAGCGCCAATGCGATGCCCAGTGACTGGAACAGCGCCAGCACCAGCGTGCCGTAGCGGGTGTACTGGGTGATCTTACGGCGGCCCGCTTCGCCTTCCTTCTTGATGGCCTCGAGCGAGGGCACGACGTAGGTCATCAACTGCATGATGATCGACGCCGAGATGTACGGCATGATGCCCAGCGCGAACACGGTGAAGCGTGACAGCGCCCCGCCGGAGAACATGTTGAACAGGTTCAGGATGCCGCCGGACTGGCCCTTGAACAGCTGCTGCAGCTGCGCCGGGTCGATGCCGGGCACGGGAATGTGCGCGCCCAAGCGGTAGACCACCAGCGCCAGCAACAGAAAGACAAGCCGGCGACGAAGGTCGCCGAACTTGCCGCTCTTGGCCAGCTGGTTTGCAGAAGTTGCCACGTCGAAGGTCTTTGTTCCTGGCCGACGTTCAGCCGACCGATCCGCCAGCAGCTTCGATGGCCGCCTTGGCGCCGGCCGTCGCACCGATGCCCTTGAGCACGACCTTCTTGCTCAATTCGCCCGACTTGATGACCTTGACCACCTTGGCCTGGTCGGCCACGAGCTTGGCCTGCTTCAGCGCCAGCACGTCGACTTCCTCGGCGCCCAGGCGCTGCAGGTCGGCCAGCGTGATCTCGGCGTTGTACTGCGCCGTCACCGACTTGAAGCCGCGCTTGGGCAGGCGACGCTGCAGCGGCATCTGGCCGCCTTCGAAGCCGACCTTGTGGAAGCCACCGGCACGCGACTTCTGGCCCTTATGGCCACGTCCCGCGGTCTTGCCCAGGCCGGAGCCGATGCCGCGACCGACGCGGCGCCGCGCACGCTTGGCGCCGGCCGAAGGTTTGATCGTATTCAGTTCCATGTTCGTACCCGTTGGGGGTGGGGTGCTCAAAGCACCTGCACGAGGTAGGCGATCTTGTTGATCATGCCGCGCACCGCGGGCGTGTCCTCAAGCACCGACTGGCTGTTCAGCTTGCGCAGGCCCAGGCCGCGCACCGTGTCGCGGTGCGACTGTTTGCTGCCGATCGGGCTCCTGACCAGCTTCACCGTCACTGTCTTCTTGTCCGACATCGTTGTTCTCCTGCAGCGCTTCAGCCAAAGATCTCTTCGACCGACTTGCCGCGCTTGGCCGCCACCTCACCTGGCGTGGTCGAGCGCTTCAGCGCGTCCAGCGTGGCGCGCACCATGTTGTAGGGGTTGGACGAGCCCAGGCTCTTGGCCGCGATGTCGGTGACACCCATGACCTCGAACACCGCGCGCATCGGACCGCCGGCGATGATGCCGGTACCGGCAGGCGCCGGCGCCATCAGCACCTTGGCCGCGCCATGCTCGCCGCGCACGTTGTGATGGATCGAACCGTTCTTCAACGACACCTTCACCATGTTGCGGCGCGCGTCTTCCATGGCCTTCTGCACGGCCACCGGCACTTCCTTGGCCTTGCCCTTGCCCATGCCGATGCGGCCATCGCCGTCGCCGACCACGGTCAGCGCCGCGAAGCTCAGCGTGCGGCCGCCCTTGACCACTTTGGTCACGCGGTTGACCGCGATCATCTTTTCCTTCAGGCCGTCATCGTTGCCTTCGGTCTGAGCGCGGGGTTGAAACTTTGCCATGTGTTGGATCCTTCGCTGCTGCGCTTAGAACTGCAGGCCCGCTTCGCGCGCGGCCTCGGCGAGGGCCTTGACGCGGCCGTGGAACGCAAAGCCCGCACGGTCGAAAGCCACCTTCTCGATGCCGGCGGCCTTGGCCTTCTCGGCGATGCGCTTGCCGACGATGGCCGCAGCCGAGGTCGTGCCGCCCTTGCCATTGCCGCCCAGCTGTTCGCGCACCGCCTTCTCGGCGGTGGAGGCGCTGGCCAGCACGCGGCTGCCATCGTCGGAAATGACGCTGGCGTAGACATGCAGGTTCGAGCGGAACACCGTCAACCGGGCCACGACCTGCTGCGCGATGCGGATGCGGGTCTGGCGGGAGCGACGCAGGCGCTGCTGTTTCTTGTTCAACATGGTGTCGCTCCTTACTTCTTCTTCGTCTCTTTAAGGCTCACCCGCTCATCGGCGTAGCGGATGCCCTTGCCCTTGTAGGGCTCGGGCGGACGGATGGCCCGAACCTCGGCCGCCACCTGCCCCACGGACTGGCGGTCGGCACCCTTGATGAGGATCTCGGTCTGCGTCGGTGTTTCCACCTTGACGCCGGCCGGCATGTCCTTGACCACCGGGTGCGAGAAACCGATCTGTAGGTTCAGCTTCTGGCCCTGCGCCTGGGCACGGAAGCCCACGCCCACCAGCGTCAGCTTCTTCTCGAAGCCCTTGGTGACACCGTTGATCATGTTGTTGACCAGGGCACGCATCGTGCCGCTCATCGCGCCGGCAGCGACGCTGTCGTTGGCCGGCTCGAAGGTCAGCGTGGCGCCGTCCATCTTCACCGCGACCAGTGCGTTCGCAGCACGCACCAGCGTGCCGCTGCTGCCCTTGACCGAAATCTGTTCCGCCGTGATCGACACGTCCACGCCTTGCGGGACGGTCACCGGCATCTTTCCTACGCGAGACATGGCTCGAATCCTTCCGTTAGACACTGCCGGTCAGGCAACGTAGCACAGCACTTCGCCGCCGACACCGGTCTGGCGCGCCTTGCGGTCGGTCATCACACCCTGCGGCGTGGTCACGATCGCCACGCCCAGGCCGTTCATCACCGCCGGGATGGCCTCGCAGCCGCGATACACGCGCAGCCCCGGGCGGCTGACCCGCTCGATGCGCTCGATCACCGGACGGCCGGCGTAGTACTTCAGCGCGATCTCGAGCTGGCTCTTGCCGTCATCGGTACGCACCGCGAAGCCGTCGATGTAGCCCTCATCCTTGAGGACCTGTGCGATCGCCACCTTCAACTTCGACGACGGCATCGACACCACGGCCTTGTCAACGCTCTGCGCGTTGCGGATGCGGGTCAGCATATCGGCGATCGGATCACTCATGCTCATAACAAACTCTCCTGCTCGTGCCTGTGCTTGCCTGGTAGGGACAAAGCGGCGGCCGATATCACCAGCTGGCCTTGACGACGCCCGGGATGTCGCCCTTGAAGGCGAGGTCGCGGATCTTGCTGCGGCCCAGCCCGAACATGCGGAAGGTGCCGCGCGGGCGGCCCGTCAACTCGCAGCGGTTGCGCAGGCGCGTCGGGTACGCGTTGCGCGGCAGCTTCTGCAGTTCCAGGCGCGCCGCGTAGCGCTCTTCGTCGCTGCGCTTCGCGTCGTTGGCCGTGGCCTTCAGCTCAGCGTACTTCTTCGCGTACTTGGCGACGAGCTTCTCGCGCTTGTCCTGACGCTGGATATGGGACTGTTTAGCCACAGGTCACCTCAGTTCTTGAACGGGAAGCGGAAGGCCGTGAGCAGCGCCTTGCACTCGTCGTCGGTTTGCGCGCTGGTGGTGATGCTGATGTTCAGCCCACGCAGTGCATCGACCTTGTCGTAGTCGATCTCAGGGAAGATGATCTGTTCCTTGACACCGATGTTGTAGTTGCCTCGCCCGTCGAAGGCACGCCCGGAGATGCCGCGGAAGTCGCGTACACGCGGCAGCGCAATGGTCACGAAGCGGTCCAGGAACTCGTACATGCGCACGCCACGCAGCGTGACCATGCAGCCGATGGGCACGTTTTCGCGGATCTTGAAGCCGGCGATCGGCTTCTTCGACTTGGTGACCACGGGCTTCTGGCCGGCGATCTTGGTCAGGTCGCCGACGGCGTTGTCCATGACCTTCTTGTCGGCCACGGCCTCGCTGACGCCCATGTTCAGCGTGATCTTCTCGAGCCTGGGCACCTGCATCACCGACTTGAAGCCGAACTTGGCCATCAGGTCGGGCACGATCTTCTCGCGATAGTAGGTCTGCAGGCGGGCAGTCTGTTGTTGAGCCACGATGATTTCCTCAGGCCTTGATCTGTTCGCCACTGGACTTGTAGACGCGCACCTTGTCGCCGTTGTCCAACAGCTTGATGCCGACGCGATCGGCCTTCGAGGCCGCGGCGTTCCAGATGGCCACGTTCGACTGGTGGATCGGCATCGTCTTGTCGACCACGCCGCCGGTCGTGCCCTTCATCGGGTTCGGCTTGACGTGCTTCTTGACGACATTGACGCCGTCGACCACCAGGTAGTCGTCGTCGACACGGCTGGCCACCGTGCCGCGCTTGCCCTTGTCACGCCCGGTCAACACAATGACCTGGTCGCCCTTGCGAATCTTGTTCATGCTTGCAGTCCTTTGGCCGCGCCGTATCAGAGCACTTCCGGAGCCAGCGACACGATCTTCATGAAGCGCTCGGTGCGCAGCTCGCGCGTCACCGGCCCGAAGATGCGCGTGCCGATCGGCTCGAGCTTGGCGTTCAGCAGCACGGCGGCATTGCCGTCGAACTTGATGAGCGAGCCGTCCTGGCGGCGCACGCCTTTGGCGGTGCGAACCACCACGGCGCTGTAGATCTCACCCTTCTTCACGCGGCCACGCGGCGCGGCCTCCTTGATGCTGACCTTGATGACATCACCGATGCCCGCATAGCGGCGCTTGGAGCCACCGAGCACCTTGATGCACATGACGGATTTAGCGCCCGTGTTGTCGGCGACGTCGAGTCGCGATTGCATTTGGATCATTGTTCAGTCCCCAACTTGTCCCGCATCGAGTTCCGTCAGGGACGGGGCGCTGTCGCGGTCAGTCTTGGGCCCGTCGACCAGCGCAGGAGAACTCCTGCACGGGCGGTTGGGGCGGATCCGGTTTGCTGCTCAGGCTGCCTGCTCTTGTCGGAGCTTGCAGCCGATCGAAAACCGGCGAAGCTTTGAATTATCGCTCGAAAGCGGCCGGCGTGTCAACGCGGGCCGCATTTCCAACGATCAGGCTCGTGCAGCCTTGACCTGGGTCACCATGGTCTGCGCATCGCTGACCTCGAACTTGCCAGGGCCTTCGACATTGAGCGTCTTGACCACGCCATCGACGACCAGCATCGAATAGCGGTTCGAACGCAGGCCCATGCCGCGGGTGGTGAGATCCAGGGTAAGCCCCGTGGCCTTGGTGAAATCGGCACTGCCGTCGGCCATCATGCGCACCTTGCCGGAAGTCTTCTGATCACGGCCCCAGGCGCCCATCACGAAGGCGTCGTTGACCGACACGCACCAGATCTCATCGACGCCGGCGGCCTTGAGCTCGTCAGCCTTCTCGACGAATCCTGGCACATGCTTGGCCGAGCAGGTGGGCGTGTAGGCGCCTGGCAGGGCAAAGATCGCGATGGTCTTGCCGGCCGTGGCCTTGGCAATGTCGAAGCTGTTGGGGCCGATGGAGCAGCCATTGCCCTCGACCTCGATGAACTCCTGAAGGCTGCCGGCGGGCAGTTTGTCTCCGACTTTCAGCATCATTTTCTCCTGCATTTGGATGGCGCCCCTGCGGGCTGCAACGGAAAAGGGCCCAACACCAGTATTCCAGCGTTGCGGCCCCTTTGTGCCGCGCCGGGCCCAATGGGCCCGCGGCGAGTCTTAGCTCAGGCCAGACCGGCTTTCTTCACCAAGCGGGTGACGACCCAGTTCTTGGTCTTGGAGATCGGCCGGCTCTCTGCAATCTCGACGACGTCGCCCAGCTTGTATTCGCCCTTCTCGTCGTGCGCGTGATACTTGCTCGAGCGCGCGACGATTTTGCCGTACAGCTCATGCGTCACGCGGCGCTCGACCAGCACGGTGATGGTCTTGGAGCGCTTGTCGCTGACCACCTGGCCGACGAGCGTGCGCGTGTTCTTGGCAGCAGCTTGAGCCTGGCTCATTGGGCGGCCCCTTTCTTCTTCTCGGTGAGGATGGTCTTGACCCGGGCGATGTCGCGACGGGTCTTGCGCAGCGTCGAGTGGTTCGTCAGCTGCTGGGTCGCCTTCTGCATGCGCAGGCCGAAGTGGGCACGCAACAGGTCGGCGACCTCCTTTTCGAGCGCGGCCACATCCTTGGCGCGCAGGTCACTGGTCTTCATTCGTGTTCTCCGTTGCTTCGTCTACGCGCCAATCTGGCGGGCGACGAAGGTGGTGCGCAGCGGCAGCTTGGCCGAGGCCAGCAGGAAGGCCTCGCGCGCCAGCGTCTCGGGCACGCCGTTGATCTCGTACAGCACCTTGCCCGGCTGGATTTCCGCCACGTAATACTCGGGGTTGCCCTTGCCGTTGCCCATGCGCACCTCGGCCGGCTTCTGCGAGATCGGCTTGTCCGGAAAGATGCGGATGAAGATCCGTCCACCACGCTTGATGTGGCGCGAGATGGCGCGACGTGCCGCTTCGATCTGGCGTGCCGTAAGGCGTCCGCGCTCGGTGGCCTTGAGGCCGAACTCGCCGAACGACACCTTGGCGCCGCGCGTGGCGACACCGGTGTTACGGCCCTTTTGTTCCTTGCGGAACTTGCGACGTGCTGGTTGCAGCATTCTTATTCCCCTTTGCTCTCGGCGGGCGCGGCCGGCGTGGTGGCGGCCTTGCGCACGCGCTTGACCGTCGCCGTCTTGGGTGCATCAGCCGCGGCTTCGGCCGGCTTGTCGGTAGCAGCAGCGGCGGCACGCGGCGGCCGGTCGCCCGTCGGACGCGGGCGGCCACCCGGCGCGCCAGGCGCACCCGGGCCACCGGGTCGCGGCGTGCGGCGCGAGCGGCGGTCATCGTCGCCGGCCTCCGGCTTGGCGCCCGGCGCCTCGCCGTGCGCCAGACGGTCGCCACGGTAGACCCAGACCTTGACGCCGATGACGCCATAGGTGGTCTTGGCTTCGGAAAAGCCATAGTCGATGTCGGCCTTGAGCGTGTGCAGCGGCACGCGGCCTTCGCGGTACCACTCGCAGCGCGCGATCTCGATGCCGTTCAGTCGGCCCGAGGACATGATCTTGATGCCCTGGGCGCCCAGGCGCATGGCGTTCTGCATCGCGCGCTTCATCGCGCGGCGGAACATGATGCGCTTCTCGAGCTGCTGGGTGATGCTGTCGGCGATCAGCTGGGCATCGATTTCGGGCTTGCGCACTTCCTCGATGTTCACCGCCACCGGCACACCCAGGCGGCGCGCCAGTTCGGTCTTCAGGTTCTCGATGTCCTCGCCCTTCTTGCCGATGACCACGCCCGGCCGTGCCGAGTAGATGGTGATGCGGGCGTTCTTGGCGGGGCGCTCGATCAGGATGCGCGACACGGCCGCACTCTTCAGCCGCGCCTTGAGGAACTCGCGCACATGCAGGTCTTCGGCCAGCATGGTGCTGAAGTTCTTCTTCGTCGCGAACCAGCGCGACGCCCAGGCACGCGTGACGGGCAGCCGGAAGCCGGTCGGGTGGATTTTTTGTCCCATGGTCTTTGCTTTCGCCCTTGCCTTAGTTGCCGACCGTCACGTAGATGTGGCAGGTGGGCTTGCTGATGCTGTTGCCGCGACCCTTGGCGCGGGCGGACGACCGCTTCAACGTCGCACCCTGTTCGACATAGATCGACTTGACCTTCAGTTCGTCGATGTCGGCGCCGTCGTTGTGCTCGGCATTGGCGATGGCCGAAGCTAGCGCCTTGCGGATGATGCCGGCGGCCTTCTTCGGCGTGAAGCTCAGGATGTCGAGCGCCTGGTCGACCTTCTTGCCGCGCACCATGTCCGCCACCAGCCGACCCTTGTCGACCGACAGCCGCACACCGCGGACGCTTGCTTTGGTTTCCATCGTAGGCATCCCTTACTTCTTGGCCTTCTTGTCGGCCGGGTGACCCTTGAAGGTGCGCGTCTGCGCAAACTCGCCCAGCTTGTGGCCGACCATCTGGTCGGTCACGTACAGCGGAACGTGCTGCTTGCCGTTGTGCACCGCGATCGTCAGGCCGATGAACTCGGGCAGGATCGTCGAGCGACGCGACCAGGTCTTGACCGGCTTCTTGTCCTTGGTGGCGGCGGCCTTGTCGACCTTGGCCATCAGGTGGTGGTCCACGAACGGACCCTTCTTCAGTGAACGTGCCATGGTGCGGGGCCCTTACTTCTTGCGACGCGAGACGATCATCGTCTGCGTCCGCTTGTTGCTGCGCGTGCGGTAGCCCTTGGTCAGCGTGTTCCACGGCGACACCGGCACCTGGCCCTCGCCGGTGCGGCCTTCGCCGCCGCCGTGCGGGTGATCCACCGGGTTCATGGCCACGCCACGCACGGTCGGGCGAATGCCCTGCCAGCGGCGCGCACCGGCCTTGCCGTACTGGCGCAGGTTGTGCTCTTCGTTGCTGACCTCGCCAATGGTGGCGCGGCAGTCGATGTGGATCTTGCGCACTTCACCCGAACGCAGGCGCAACTGAGCGTAGATGCCTTCGCGCGCCATCAGCGTCACCGAGGTGCCGGCCGAACGCGCGATCTGCGCGCCCTTGCCGGGCAGCATCTCAACACAGTGCACCGTCGAGCCCACCGGGATATTGCGAATCGGCAACGTGTTGCCAGCCTTGATCGGCGCTTCGGAGCCGCTGACGATCGTGGCGCCCACCTCCAGCCCGCGCGGGGCGATGATGTAGCGGCGCTCGCCATCGGCGTAACACACCAGCGCGATGTGAGCGGTGCGGTTCGGGTCGTACTCGATGCGCTCGACCTTGGCCGGAATGCCGTCCTTGTTGCGAACGAAGTCGACCACGCGGTAGTGATGCTTGTGGCCCCCGCCCTTGTGGCGGATGGTGATGTGGCCGTTGTTGTTGCGGCCCGAATGCTGGAATTGCGGCTCCAACAACGACGCTTCCGGCTTGCCCTTGTGCAGGTGCTTGTGCACCACCTTGACCACCGCGCGGCGGCCCGGCGAGGTCGGTTTGACTTTGACGACGGCCATTACGCGGCCTCCCCGGAGAAGTTGAGCTCCTGGCCCGGCTTCAAGCACACAAAGGCCTTCTTGACGTGGTCGCGCCGGCCCATCGAACGGCCGAAGCGTTTGGTCTTGCCCATCTGGTTGATGGTCTGCACCGACGCCACTTCCACCTTGAACATCAGTTCGACGGCAGCCTTGATCTCGGGCTTGGTGGCATCGCGCAGCACCTTGAACAGAACCTGGTTCTGCTTCTCGGAAATGCGCGTGGCCTTCTCGGAAATGATCGGCGCGACGAGCACCTGCGCCAGGCGGCCTTCGTCGGGCTTCTTCACGGTCTTGGCAGTCGTCATGCGAACATCTCCTTGAGCTGCTCGATGGCGCCCTTGGTGACCAGCACCTTCTTGTAGAACACCAGCGACAGCGGATCTGCGTAACGCGGCTCGACCACCAGCACGTTGGCCAGGTTGCGCGAGGCCAGCGCCAGGTTCTCGTCCACCGTGTCGGCGATGACCATCACCGAGTCCAGGCCCATCGACTTGAACTTCTGCGCCAGCAGCTTGGTCTTCGGCGAGTCGACGCTGATGGTGTCGACCACCGCCAGGCGGCCATCGCGCACCAGCTGCGACAGGATCGAAGCCATGCCGGCCCGGTACATCTTCTTGTTGACCTTGTGCGAGAAGTTCTCGTCGGGCGAGTTCGGGAACGTGCGACCGCCTCCGCGCCAGATCGGCGACGAGGTCATGCCTGCACGAGCGCGGCCGGTGCCCTTCTGGCGCCACGGCTTCTTGGTGCTGTGCTTGACCGTCTCGCGGTTCTTCTGCGCGCGCGTACCCTGGCGAGCGTTGGCCTGGTAGGCCACCACCACCTGGTGCACCAGAGCTTCGTTGTAGTCGCGGGCGAACACCGTGTCCGGCGCGTCGACCTTGGCGGTGGACTGCCCTTGATCGTTGAGGAGCTCGAGCTGCATCAGTTGGCTCCCTTCTTGGCCTGAGAAGCGCCGCTTTGCGCGGCGCGGGCCTTGACGGCGGGACGAACGACCACATGGCCGTTCTTCGCGCCCGGCACGGCGCCGCGCACCAGCAGCAACTGGCGCGCTTCGTCGATGCGCACGACGTCGAGGTTCTGCGTGGTGACCGTTTCGTCGCCACGGTGGCCCGACATCTTCTTGCCCGGGAACACACGGCCCGGGTCCTGCGCCATCGAGATCGAGCCCGGCACGTTGTGCGAACGGCTGTTGCCGTGCGACGCGCGCTGCGAGCTGAAGTTGTGACGCTTGATGGTGCCGGTGAAGCCCTTGCCGATGGACGTGCCCTGCACGTCGACCGTCTGGCCGACAGCGAACAGGCCCACCGGCAACGTGGCACCGGGCTTGTATTCGGCGGCGACTTCGGGCGTGACGCGGAACTCGCGCAACACCTCTCCGGCCATCACACCCGCCTTGGCCAGGTGGCCAGCTTCGGGCTTGGTGACGCGGGACGCCTTGCGCGACCCGAAGGCCACCTGAATGGCACTGTAGCCGTCAACGCTTTCGGTCTTGACCTGGGTGACGCGGTTGTTGGACACATCGAGCACAGTCACGGGAACGGTATCACCGTCATCCGTGAAGATGCGCATCATGCCCACCTTGCGGCCCAGCAATCCGAGACGATGGCTCAGACTCATGGTTTTTCTCCAGCCCCGGCGAACGGAGCCTTTGTTTGACGAACCCGACATCGATTGGCCGGGCTGATGAATTTCGGCGCGCCTTGAGGCATGAGCCCAGCCGCGCCGAGAAAAGCTTGCAATTGTAGCAGTTGCACCCTGCGGCGCAACCGCTCCTTCAGTTACTGAAGCTTGATCTCCACGTCCACACCGGCCGGAAGGTCCAGCTTCATCAGCGCGTCGACGGTCTTGTCGGTCGGGTCGACGATGTCCATCAGACGCTGATGAGTGCGGATCTCGAACTGGTCACGCGAGGTCTTGTTGACGTGCGGCGAACGCAGGATGTCGAAGCGCTGCATGCGCGTGGGCAGCGGCACGGGGCCACGCACGATGGCACCGGTTCGCTTGGCAGTCTCGACGATTTCCAACGCCGACTGGTCGATCAACTTGTAGTCGAATGCCTTCAGGCGGATGCGGATCTTTTGCTTTTGCATGATTTTCCTTCAAAGAGCGGTGCAGCCGGGTCGCCGATGGCGCCCGTGCCGCGGACAAGGGCAGAAGGTGGCGGGCCCGCGCTGCAGCCCGCGCACACCCGGCCTTATTCGATGATCTTGGCCACCACGCCGGCGCCGACGGTACGGCCGCCCTCGCGGATGGCGAAGCGCAGCCCCTCTTCCATGGCGATCGGGGCGATCAGCTTGACCGTGATGCTGACGTTGTCGCCCGGCATCACCATCTCCTTGTCCTTGGGCAGTTCCACCGCGCCAGTCACGTCCGTCGTGCGGAAGTAGAACTGCGGGCGGTAGTTGTTGAAGAACGGGGTGTGGCGCCCACCCTCTTCCTTGCTCAGCACGTAGATCTCGGCCGTGAAGTGGGTGTGCGGCTTGACGCTGCCGGGCTTGCACAGCACTTGGCCGCGCTGCACGTCTTCGCGCTTGGTGCCGCGCAGCAGGATGCCGACGTTGTCACCGGCCTGGCCCTGGTCGAGCAGCTTCCTGAACATCTCCACGCCAGTGCAGGTGGTCTTCTGCGTGGCGGCGATGCCGACGATCTCGATTTCCTCGCCGACCTTGATGACGCCGCGCTCGACACGGCCGGTGACGACGGTGCCACGCCCGCTGATGCTGAAGACGTCTTCGACGGGCATCAGGAAGGCGCCGTCGACCGCGCGCTCGGGCGTGGGGATGTAGGCGTCCAGTGCGTCGGCCAGCTTCAGGATGGCCTGCTCGCCCAGTTCACCCTTGTCGCCTTCCATGGCCAGCTTGGCGCTGCCGTGGATGATGGGGGTGGCATCACCGGGGAATTCGTACTTGTCCAGCAGTTCGCGCACTTCCATTTCCACCAGCTCCAGCAGCTCGGCGTCGTCGACCATGTCGCACTTGTTCAGGAAGACGATGATGTAGGGCACGCCGACCTGGCGGGCCAGCAGGATGTGCTCGCGCGTTTGCGGCATGGGGCCGTCGGCGGCGGACACCACCAGGATGGCGCCGTCCATCTGCGCCGCACCGGTGATCATGTTCTTGATGTAGTCGGCGTGCCCGGGGCAGTCGACGTGCGCGTAGTGGCGCTTGGACGTCTCGTACTCCACGTGCGCGGTGTTGATGGTGATGCCGCGCGCCTTTTCCTCCGGCGCCGCGTCGATCTGGTCGTAGGCCTTGGCCTCGCCTCCGAACTTGGCCGACAACACGGTGGTGATCGCCGCCGTCAGCGTGGTCTTGCCGTGGTCCACGTGTCCAATGGTCCCCACGTTCACGTGCGGCTTGGTGCGTTCGAATTTACCTTTTGCCATTTCGCCTTCTCCTGACTCAAACCAATATCCAGACAATGCCTGCAGATGGTGCCCATGGCGCGGATCGAACGCGCGACCTCTCCCTTACCAAGGGAGTGCTCTACCACTGAGCCACATGGGCGTCGGCACGGGCCTGGACACCGCGATATCCAGGCCTGTGGCGACCAACTCCTGCTGGAGCGGGAAGCGGGAATCGAACCCGCGTCATTAGCTTGGAAGGCTAAGGTTCTACCATTGAACTACTCCCGCCTGTCCCTGCCGGAAGCAGAGGTCTCGTCT
>Ga0316603_10000246_pt1 | contig 28329 bp, 22 predicted proteins | sample OWC_soil_day10_n_FD_207649 | JGI IMG/M metagenome (GOLD analysis project Ga0316603, IMG submission 207649) | Wetland soil microbial communities from Old Woman Creek delta, Ohio, United States - OWC_soil_day10_noCT | ecosystem: Environmental > Terrestrial > Soil > Wetlands | place: USA: Ohio... | reverse complement strand
ACAGGAAGGGCAGGTCGCCACCGACCACCAGGCCACTCTGCAGGCCGGGCCAGAACTCGCTCAGCGGCATCTGCACGCCGTTGGAGCCGAGCTGCTTGAACACGATGCGCGAGGCCGGTGAGGGCGACACGCGCATCTTCTGCCCCTTCAGGCTTTCGGGCGTCAGGCAGGCGGTCTTGCAGACCATGTCGTTCCAGCCCACGTCGGCCACCAGGATCAGCTCCATGCCCTTGTCGGCGTACAGCTTCTTGATCACCGGCAGGCCGTGGTTGTCTGTGACCCAGGCACGCTCGGCATCGTTCTTCCACAGGTAGGGCGTGTTGAAGACCGTGCCTTCGGGCACGATGATCGCGCCGCCAGCAAAGGACGAGGCGCCCACCTGCAGCCGCCCGCGCACCAGCTGCTGGTGCATCTCCTGCTCGTTGCCCACGTGCTGGTATTCGATCTTCAGCTCGCCGCCGGCCGAGGCGTTGAAGTCGTTGATGAACTTCATCACGATGTCGTACAGCACCGAGCCCGGCATGGCCGCGGTGCCCAGCTTCCAGACCTCCTGCGCCGCCGCCGGCACGGCTGCCGCCGCCGCACCGAGGGCCATGGCCGAGCACATCAGCCACTTCCTGAACAGTTTCATGCGAGTCTCCTTGGGGTGAGATGAGGCAAGCCCTTCTGTCGAGGGCGGTGGGGGGAAGGCATTCAGAAACGGTTCGGCCCGAGGTAGCCGAACAGGAAGGCCGCCACCTTGCGCATCTGGATCTCCTCGGAGCCTTCGGTGATGCGGTAGCGGCGGTGGTGGCGGTAGATGTGCTCGAAGGGCTTGTGGCGGCTGTAGCCGATCCCGCCGTGCACCTGCATCGCACGGTCGGCCGCCTCGCACACCAGGCGGTTCGCCCAGTAGTTGCACATCGACACCTTGTCGGACAGCTTCTTCTCCACTTCGGGGTGCGGCATCTGGTCCATCTCCCAGGCGGTCTTGCGGATCAGCAGTCGCAGCATCTCCACCTGCGTGGCCAGCTCGACGAGCGGAAATTGGATGCCCTGGTTGCGCGCCAGTTCCTCGCCGAAGGGTTTTCGCTCACGCGCGTACTTCACGCTTTCGGCCACGCAGAAGGCGGCCGCGCCCAGGCTGCTGGCCGCCTGGCGGATGCGGTTCTCGTGCACGAAGCTTTGCGCCAGCGCCAGGCCGCGGCCCTCCTCGCCGAACATCGCATCGCACGGCACCCACACGTTGGTGAAGCTCACGCGCGGGTGGTCGGTGGGCATGTTGAAGGTCCACAGGTATTCCTCCACCTTCACGCCGGGCGTGCCGGTGGGCACCAGCAGGCAGGTGATGCCGCGCGCGTCCCCCGCCTTGCCGGCGGTGCGCGCGAACAGCGCGCAGTGGGTGGCGGTGTGCATGCCGGTGGTCCACATCTTCTCGCCGTTGATCAGCCAGCCGTCCACGCCGTTGCGCGTCTCGCGCACCGCCTTCGTCTCCATGTGGGTGGCGTCGGAGCCGTGGTTCGGCTCGGTCAGGCCGAAGGTGATGCGCGTCTCGTGCTTCAGCTGTCCGGTGATGAAGTGCTCCTTCTGTGCCGGCGTGCCGAAGTCGCGCAGCATCACGATGATCGGGAAGTTGCCCACCACCGAATGCTCGTTCTGCAGGTCGTTGAACAGGCCCAGCCCTTTGCTCGCCAGGTGGTCGCGGATCACCGCCATCCACAGGTTGCCGATCTCCTGGCCGCCGTACTCCTTGGGCAGGCTCAGCCGGAAGAATCCGGCCTTGTCCGCGCGCTTCTTGCACTCCAGCAGCAGCGCCTCCCACACCGGCCGCGGCAGGCCGCCGTTGTCGAAATCGGTGCGCGCCCATTCGCGGCGGTGGTCGAAGAAGCGCTCGTTGTCGTCCTGCGCCTGCAGCGGGCGAATCTCCTGGTCGATGAAGCGGTCGATCTGCCGCAGCAGCTCGCTCAGTTCGGTAGGCAGGTTGAAGTCCATCGTGTCTCACTCCTTGTCGTGGGCGGCCGCGCCGATCTCGTCGCGGTACGGGGCATAGCTGGGCTGGTCGATGGCCAGCCGCTGCAGCGTGCCGGCCCACAGGTGGGCCTGCAGCGCCGGGTCGTCGCTGCGCAGCCGGCCGTCGGCGATGCGGCGGCACAGCTCGGCTTCCAGTGCGGCGGGTGGGCCGTCCTGGCCCAGCAGCGCTTGCAGCCGCGCCTGCGCGGCCGCCTCAGCGGCCGGCGCCTGCTGCCATTCGCGCACCGCCAGTTCCAGCGCGTTGGCCGCCACGCGCGCCTGGAAGGCGGCTTCGGGCGGCAGCAGCGGGCGCAAGGTGTCGCGCAGCAGCCGCGCCACCGTCTGCACCAGCTCGGGGCCGTGGGGTCCGTCCAGCATCATGCTGTCCCGGGCCACAAGGCGTCCGGCTCGCGCCGCGGTGCGATCAGGCGCAGCAGGTCGATCTCGTTTTCGGACACGCGGCGCGCGATCATCGCCCGCTCCACGCTGGCGTCGCGGCCGCTGTCGAACCACTCGCGCATGCCGGCGCAGCCCAGGCCCCAGCGTAGGCTGCCGGCGGCCTGCCACCAGCGCACGCGCGCGGCATCCACGGCCTCGCCTCCGGCGGCCTGGTAGGCCGCGAACAGCTGCTCGCGCGTGCCCAGCCCGGCCACCGGCCGGGCTATGCAGCCAAAGCGCCACGGCGGCAGGCCAAGCCAGGCCAGGTCCTCGGCCGGGTCGCCGAGGTGGGCGATCTCCCAGTCCAGCACCGCCGCCAGCCCGCCCGGTGCACCGGGTGCATCGGGCGTGACGATGACGTTGCCGAGCCGGTAGTCGCCATGCACCAGCGCCAGCCGCTCGCCGGACGGGCTGGGGCGGTGCGCCTTGAGCCAGCGCAACGCGAAGGCGAACACCGGGTTCGGCCGCGGCAGCGTGGCGCAGCGTGCTTCCAGCTTGTCCAGCGTGGCCTGCAGGCCACGCCGTGGCAGGGCCGGCAGCACGCCCGGGTCCACGCCATGGATGGCCGCCAGCGCCTGGCCCAGCTGGCCCAGCAGCCGTTCGCGCGCGCAGGCAAAGGGCGCGTCACGCTGGATCTTGCGCGCAATGGTCTCGCCGGCCACGCGGCGCATGACGAAGCCGTCGCCCACCGGGCCGGCCGGGTCCAGCACATGCACCACCTCGGCCAGCACCGGCCGCAGCGCCGCCGAGGCGCCGGCCAGCGCGCGCAGCAGCGCCGCTTCGTCGGCCAAAGCCAGGCTCTCGGCGCCGCGCAGCCCGCCCGGTGAGCAGCGCAGGATCAGCGGCTGCGGCGCTCCCGCGCCCACCGTGTCGAAGGCCCAAGTCTGCAGCGTGGCGCCGGCCGACAGGCGCTGCAGCCCGGCGATGCCGCTGCAGCCCGGCAGCACCTGGGGCAGCAGCGCGCCCAGCTGCTGCGCCAACATGGTGGAGGGGTCGCTCACTTCGGCTCCCACCACGGATACTGTGGCGGCATGTCGCTGGACACGCGGCCCGGGAACTGGGCCGCGCGCTTGTCCAGAAAGGCCACCACTCCCTCGCGCACGTCGGGCCCGGCGCCGAGCGTGCGGTTCAGTGCGCTGTCCAGCGCCAGCAGGTCGTCGGGCAAGGGCTCGGCGGTGAAGCGCCACAGCAGCTGCCGTGTCAGCGCCACCGCCACCGGCGCGGTGCTGTCGGCGATCTCGCGCGCGATGGCCATCGCTGCCGGCAGCAAGGCCTCCGGTGCATGCAGCGATTCCACCAAGCCGCCGCGGTGCGCCTCAGCCGCGTCGAACACGCGGCCCGAGTAGCACCAGCGCAGCGCCTGCGGCAGGCCCACGATGCGCGGCAGGAACCAGGCGCTGCCCGCTTCGGGCACCAGGCCACGGCGCGTGAACACCAGGCCGAAGCGCGCATCGGCGCTGGCCAGGCGGATGTCCATCGGCAGCGTCAGCGTCAGGCCCACGCCCACCGCCGCGCCGTTGATGGCGGCGATCGACGGTTTGCGGCATTCGAAGATCGCCTGGATGAAGCCGCCGCCGTGGCGCTCAGCCGCGCCGGCCGCGCCGAACAACCGCTCGGAGTCGCCGAAGCTGTCTGCCCCGCCCGACATGTCGGCGCCGGCGCAGAAGGCGCGGCCCGCGCCGGTGACCACCACCGCGCGCACCGCATCGTCCTCGTCGGCGCGGCGGAAGGCGGCTTCCAGCTCGCGGCCCATCTGCGCGGTGTAGGCGTTCAGCTTGTCGGGCCGGTTCAGCGTGAGCGTCAGCACGCCGTCGGCCAGCGCGGCATCCACGGTGGTGGGCGGGGTGCCTTGGCTCATCGAATCCTCCGCGAGGCGTTCGCAACGTCCGGCATCGGCGCGTCGGGGTCCAGGTAGATGGCGCGGCACCAGATGTCGGTGATCTGGCGGCACACGCGCTCCAGATCCAACGGCCGCTCGAAGGGCTCCAGCCCCGTCACCACCCAGGCCTGCGCCGCGCCCTCGACCATCATGCCCAGCGCCAGCGTGGCCGCATCGGCGTCGATGGCCTGGCAGTGCCCGGCCTCGGCCTGGCGCAGCAGGTGGTCGCGCACGCGCCGCAGGTAGGCGCTGCGCAACTGCGACTGCAATTGCGCGATGCGCGGGTTGACGTAGGCGGCCTCGGCCAGCGCGCGCATCACGCCGCGGTGCAGCGCGAACATCTCCAGGTAGCGACGGTTGCCGGCGTCCACCCGCTCGCGCAGCGTGCGGCCACTGCGCTCGCGCGTGGCCGCCACCAGCGCGTCGATCACCTGCCGGACCACGCGCTCGAACACGTCGTCGATGCTGCGGAAGTACAGGTAGAACGCGCCACGGCTGCAGCCGGTGCGCGCGATGATGTCCTGCACCGTGGCGCGCACGTAGCCCTTGGCGGCGAACACCTCGTAGGCGGCGCCCACCAGCCGCTGCTCGGTCAGGCCGGCCGGCGCGCGCGGGCGTGTCGCGCGCGGCTGGGCGCTGCCGCGGCGGCCGGCCGAGGAGCGGGCGAGCGGCGCCGTCGGCATCGGGCGAGCGGCAGCGCCGCGGCGGGCGGGAGCGGGCGCGGTTTTGCTGTCACGGGCCATGGTGAGGACCGTAAGTGACACTGATGTCAGTGTCAATCGGGGCGGGCCTCGGGAGGCGGGATTCAGCGAGTGGTGCACATACGATCCCGGGCTCGTGACCGGGAAGTCAATGGCGTGTCCCGGCCACGAGCGGCCGCCGGTGGACGGCGGTTTCCGAGCACCGGAGTTGCCCGTTCGCGCACTCTTCGCGACCAGGCGGCTGACCACCAGAAGGTATCCACCCGAAGATTGGAAAGTTGCTGTCGACCACCTGCGCCAGGTGCTGACTAGCGGCCAGCCGCGCGACCCGTGAGTCCACGTCTACGTGCCGGGAAAGTCTTGTTGCTTCAAGGGCACGAGCCCATTGCGTCAACGCAGGGGATCGATTCTCATGCCTGGGCGAATAGCCAGAGGGAGCGGCCCTTGCTTGACTTCACGGACCGTGAAGGGTTCGGGCGTGACCTGCGTGCTCCCCTTGTCGACGAGTCGGGAGTGAACAACTGGCGCTACACACTGTGCAAGTTCGCGCGCGAACACAACCACAACATGACTCTGCTTCGCACCCGCGTGATTCCGGCGATCTTCGTGACACTTGTCGCCGCTGTCGCCTTGCTGGTTTTCCGGAGAGAGCCAGAGGCATCCTGGCTGCGTGTTGACGCGCCATCGGTGATCGTCGTCGGCGAGCCGTTCATCGCCACTGTGACGCTGCTCGAACCGGCCGACGGGGCCTTTCTCGACTTCGACCTCCACGGGAAGGATGCACGCAAGAGTTCACTCCGCGTCGTCGCTGCCGGGCAGACTCAGGCTGTCGTCGGCGGGCAGCGGACTTTCAGATTTGCGCTCGTGCTGCGCGAGCGGCCGGACGTCGCGCTCGTGCACGCCGTCATCTACCTCTCACGGTCCGAACAATGGAGCGATGCCTTCCGCGTTGTGCGCTCGGACTCCCTCGAGGTCATTCGCGGCACGCCTCGTGCGGCCGACATCGTCGTGAGGCCGCTGACGGTTCACGACCAGAAGGAAGATCCCCCGATCGAGGTCGCAAACCCTCCGCTCCTTCGTGCGGCCATCGCCGCACTCTGGCTGGGCGCGGGCGGCGTCGCCGCTGCGGCCTCGCGGCGGTCGGCACCCGCCACCGCGGCGGGCGTGTTCATCGTCCTGTGTGTCGTGCTTGCCACCTGGGAGGCCCTCGCCGCTGGGACCTGGATCACGGAGCAGGCACGAAGTCTCGCGCGCGCGGCCGGCCTCTACGAGGAGCGCCGTATCGTTCAGCAGGTGACGACCGTCGCACTGGCCGGCGTTTTCGGACTGCTGGCCGCGGTCGGCCTTCGGCGCTCACGGCGACAGCTTCCAGGGCTCGCCCTCGCGGGCATGGCTCTCTACGCGGTCGCGTCGCTGGCCGACATGCTCTCGTTGCACGAGGTGGACCGCATTCTGGCCGCCCAGATTGGGGCATGGCCCCTTGCAGGCGTGCTGCGTCTTGCCGGCGCGTGTGCTGCCGCGGCCGGTGCTGCCAGACATGCGTGGAAAGGCTATAAAACGAACCGGAACGAGAGCGAACTGAACAATCGGTAGAGCGCCGGCCCGGGGAGTTGCTGCTCGGCCAGCCTGCCGCGCCGCAGCTGTGGCGAAGGCGATAGCCCTCGGCCAAGATTGAATCCGCCAAGGTCTGCTTCGCCGCTGTCTGCCTCCGCAGACGGACGTTCCATTTGGGTCGAAAGTGCGCGCTGAAGATCATGCGCGGAACGCAGGCCAGGCGCAGTTGGACGCCGCCGCTCAAGCCGCCAGCTGCTGCCGATAGCCCTTCAGCACCTCTTCGCGCAGCACGTCCCAGATGGCCTGGTGCAGTTCAATGAAGCGCGGGCTGGTGCGCACCTCGGCCACGTCGCGCGGGCGTGCCAGGTCGATGGCGAACTCACCGATCGGGTGCGAGGCCGGGCCGGCCGACAGCACCACCACCCGGTCGCTCATCGCGATGGCCTCGTCCAGGTCGTGGGTGATGAAGAGCACCGCCTTCTTCTTGGCGGCCCAAAGGTCCAGCACCTCGTTTTCCATCAGTTGCCGCGTCTGGATGTCCAGCGCCGAGAAGGGCTCGTCCATCAGGATGATGTCCGGGTCCAGCGCCAGCGTCTGTGCCAGGCTGGTTCGCTTGCGCATGCCGCCGGAAAGCTGGTGCGGGTAGCGGTCGCCAAAGCCGCCCAGGCCCACGCGCTTCAGCCAATCCTCGGCCTGGCGGCGCGCCTCGGCCTCGGGCAGGCCGCGGAATTCCAGCCCGGCCATCACGTTGCCCAGCGCCGTGCGCCAGGGCATCAGGCTCTCGGTCTGGAACATGTAGCCGGCGCGGGTATTGATGCCTTGCAGCGGCTGGCCAAACACCTTGACCGTGCCGCTGCTCGTCGTCAGCAGTCCGGCGCCGACGTTGAGCAGCGTGCTCTTGCCGCAGCCGGTGGGCCCGACCACCGAGACGAACTCGCCGTCGCCGACCGTGAGCGAGACATCGCGCACCGCGGTGTAGCGCTGGCCCGGCGCGTCCTTGCTGACGAAGGTGCAGGTGACGGCTGACAGCACCAGCGCGGGCTCGGCCGGGTTCATTGCGTGCATGGCCTTGGCAGTGTAGCGACCTGGGGATTGCCAGCCGTGCGGCGCGTGCCTATGTTGCGCGACCTGCGCAGCCCCCAACCGCCGCGCGCAGCGGCACGACAAAGGAGACGACCCGATGGCTTCCTTGACCGTGAACGGCGCCCTGCGCCAGTACGAAGGCGACCCCGACATGCCGCTGTTGTGGTACCTGCGCGACCAGCTGCAGATGACCGGCACCAAGTTCGGCTGCGGCCAGGCGCTGTGTGGAGCCTGCACCGTGCACATAGACGGTGCTCCGGTGCGTGCCTGCGCCACGCCGATGCTCGCGGCCAACGGCCGCAGCATCGTCACCATCGAGGGCCTGGACGCCAACGGCCGCCACCCTCTTCAGGTCGCCTGGGTCGAGCTGGGTGTGCCGCAATGCGGCTACTGCCAGTCGGGCCAGATCATGCAGGCGGCCGCCTTGCTGAAGAACAACGGCCGCCCGAGCGAGGCGGACATCGAAACGGCCATGTCGGGCCACATCTGCCGCTGCGGCACCTACACCCGCATCAAGGCCGCCATTCAGCAAGCCGCCACGAAGGGAGCCTGACATGAGTACCCTCTTCGAAGACGCACGCACCGAACCGCGCATTGGTTGGCTGTCACGTCGCCACTTCCTCGGCTCCACCGCCGGTGGCGGCTTTGCACTGGCCCTCGGCTGGCCGCTGGCCACCGATGCCGCCGACCCGCCGAAGTACGGCGCGCTGGGCATGGCCAACGGCGTGGTCGAGAACCCGCTGGTGTTCATCGCCATCGGCGACGACGGCCTCGTCAGCATCACCTGCCACCGTGCCGAAATGGGGCAGGGCGTACGCACGGGTGTGCCCTTGATCGTCGCCGACGAACTTGAGGCCGACTGGGCCCGCGTGCGCGTCGTGCAGGCGCCCGGCGACGAGCCGCGCTACGGCAACCAGGACACCGACGGCTCGCGCACGACGCGACACTTCTTCATGCCGATGCGCCGCTGCGGCGCTGCAGCGCGGCAAATGCTCGAAGCCGCCGCCGCCGCGCGCTGGGGCGTGCCGGTGGCCGAGGTCACGGCGAAGAATCACCAGTTGCTACATGCACCCAGCGGACGCACGTTGGGCTTCGGCGAGGTGGCGCGTGCCGCCGCCGCGCTGCCGGTACCAGCGACCGCCGACATCCGGCTGAAGAAAGCCGCCGACTTCCGCTACATTGGCAAGGGCAACGTGCCCATCGTCGATGGCCCTGACATCGTGCGCGGCCGCGCTGTCTACGGTATGGACGTGGTCATGCCCGACATGCTGTTCGCCGTGGTCGCGCGCTCGCCGGTGTTCGGCGGTACGCTGCGCGGCTTCGACGCCGCCGCGGCGCTGAAGGTGCCGGGCGTGCTGAGGGTGGTCGAGATCAAGGGCACGGCCATCCCTAGTGCCTTCGAGCCGCTGCCCGGCGTCGCGGTGATCGCCACCAATACGTGGGCGGCGATGAACGGCCGCAAGGCGCTGAAGCTCGACTGGGAGGGCGGGCCGAACGCCGACTACGACTCGGTGCGCTACCGCGCCGCGATGGAGACGGCGGCCGCCAAGCCCGGCAAGGTGATCCGCACGCAGGGTGATGTCGACGCGGCACTGCGCTCGGCAGCCAAGGCGCTGAAGGCCGACTACTACATGCCGCACCTGACGCAGGCGCCAATGGAGCCGCCCGCGGCGACCGCGCGCTTCAAGGACGGCAGGATGGAACTGTGGGGCCCGTTCCAGAGCCCGCAGGCGGTGCGCGGCGGCGTGGCCAAGCGGTTGGGGCTGGAGATGGACAAGGTGACGGTGAACGTCACGCTGCTCGGCGGCGGTTTCGGCCGCAAGAGCAAGGGCGATTTCGCCAGCGAGGCTGCGCTGCTGGCGAAGGAGAGCGAAGGCAAGCCGGTGAAGGTGGTGTGGACGCGCGACGACGATCTGCACCATTCCTACTATCACACGGTGTCGGTCGAGCATCTGGAGGCCGGCATCGACGCGCAGGGCAAGCCGGTGGCCTGGCTGCACCGCAGCGTCGGGCCGACGCTGATGGCGCTGTTCATGCCCGACCCGAAGACCGAGTCGCCGATCGAGCTGGGCATGGGCCTGACCAACCTGCCCTTCGCCGTGCCCAACCTGCGCATCGAGAACCCGGAAGCCGCAGCCCATGTACGCGTCGGCTGGTACCGCGCGGTGTCGAACCTGCCGCATGCCTTCGCCATCCAGTCCTTCGTCTGCGAGATGGCACAGGCGGCGGGCAAGGACCCGAAGGGCTACCTGCTCGAGCTGCTGGGGCCGCCGCGCCAGGTCGACCCGCGTGCGCTGAACGACACCTGGAACCACGGCGAAGACCCGGCGCTGTACCCGATCGACATCGGCCGGTTGCGTCGTGTCACCACCACGGCGGCCGATGCCGCGGGCTGGGGCAAGTCGCTCGGCTCCGGCCGCGGCCTGGGCATCGCTGCGCACTACAGCTTCACCACCTATGTGGCGGCGGTGGTCGAGGTGGCGGTGGGCGCGAAGGGCGAACTGATCATTCCGCGCGTGGACATCGCGGTGGACTGCGGCGCCATCGTCAACCCCGAGCGGCTGCGCTCGCAGATGGAAGGCGCCGTCATGATGGGCGTGAGCAACACGCTCGGCGGCGAGATCAGCTTCAAGGGCGGCCGCGCGCAGCAGAACAACTTCGATACCTTTGAGGTGCTGCGCATGAATGCCGCGCCGAAGCGCATTGAGGTGCACATGATCCCGGGCGACTACGACGCGCCGCTGGGCGGGGCCGGCGAGCCCGGCGTGCCGCCGATTGCGCCGGCGCTGTGCAACGCCATCTTCGCCGCCACCGGCAAGCGCATTCGCAACCTGCCGATCAAGAACCAGCTCAACGCCTGAGCGGCACCGGCGCCTTCACCGGCGCCGGCGTTGGGCGCGGCTGGGACAGCGCGCCGATGGCCCACAGCGCAGCGACGATGGCCGTGCTGCCGGCCAGCTGCTCGCCCAGTGACAGGCGGTGCACGTTCCACAGGAAGGCGCCCAACCCGCCGAGCACGGTGATGAACAGGGCGCAGGCCAGCGCCGCGGCGCGCGGCGACAACGGCGGGTCGAAGCGCTGCACCCGGTGGATATCAAAATCCGGCCTCGGCCACTGCCGCGCCGCGTCGGCCGGCCGCCAGCCCGGTGGCTTGAACCAGACGCGCAGCTTGTCGGCCCACGACCGCGTGCGCCAGCTGTCCAGCCACAGGTCGCGATACACCTGCAGGTTGGCCCACAGCGGATTGAAGCTGCGCAGCGGCGCGCGCGTGCCGTAGACGACAGGGTCGCGATCGTCTTCCTCGACGAAGCTGCCGAACAGCCGGTCCCACAGGATCAGGATGCCGCCGTAGTTCTTGTCCAGATAGCGCTCGTTCACGGCATGGTGCGCGCGGTGGTTGCTGGGGCTGCAGAACCAGCGGTCGAACCAACCCAGCTTGCCCACCTGCTGGGTGTGCACCCAGAACTGATACAGCAGGTCGATCAGCGCCACCACGCCGAAGACCAGCGGTGGCACCCCCGCCACCGCCAGCGGCAGGTAGAAGATCCAGCCGAGCAGGAAGCCGCTGCTGGTCTGGCGCAGCGCGGTGCCCAGGTTGTAGTCCTCGCTCTGGTGGTGCACCACGTGCGCGGCCCACAGCACGCCCACGCGATGGCCGGCGCGGTGCAGCCAGTAGTAGCAGAAGTCGTAGCCGAGCAGCGCGCCGATCCAGACCCACACCGACGTGGCCGACAGCTCGAACAGCGCCAAGTGCTGGAACACCAGCGTGTACATCGCCACCTTGAACAGCGTGCCGAAGGCGTCGAAGACCTGGCTCATCACGCCCAGTCCCAGGCTGGACAGCGTGTCGTTCAGACGGTAGGTATTGCGGCCGCGGGCGCGGCCGATGGCGAACTCCAGCGCGATGGCCAGCAGGAACACCGGCATCGCCAGCACGATGACTTGCGCACCGGTCATCGCCGCATCACCCCTTCGGGTACTTGGCGTTGGCCTTCCTGACGAAGTCGTTGGTGTAGACCGCCTTCAGGTCCAGCTTGGCGACTGCGAGCTTGGGGTCGATGCTGGCCAGCGCGCGGAAGGCTGTCTCGGGGCCGGCCTCGGGGATCATGCCGTCGGGCGACAGCGCGCCCTTGGCCGCCAGGAAGGCGTCGATGTAGACCGCGCGGTCGCCGAGCAGGTAGCTCTCGGGCACGGTCTTGATCACCTCGCTGGGCCCGGCGGCCTGGATCCACTTGTTGGCGCGCACCATCGCATTGGTCAGTGCCTGTGCGGTGGCCGGGTTCTTGTCGATGAAGGGCTGCGGTGCATACAGGCAGCCGGCCGGCATCGGCCCGCCGAAGACCTTGTCCGATTCGGTCACGATGCGCGTGTCGGAGACGATCTTCAAATCGCCCGAACGCGCCAGCAGCGTGACCACCGGGTCCAGGTTGCTGATGGCGTCGATCTGCCCGGAGCGCATCGCCGCCACCGCGCCGTTGCCGGCACCGACGCCGACGATGGACACGTCGCTGGGCTTGAGCCCCGCCTTGGCCAGGATGAAGTTGACCATCACGTTGGTCGAGCTGCCCGGCGCGGTGACGCCGACCTTCTTGCCCTTCAGGTCGGCCACTGATCTGTAGTTGGGCATCGTCTTCGGGTTCACGCCCAGCACGATCTGTGGCGCGCGGCCCTGCAGCACGAAGGCGCGCATCGGCTGGCCCTTGAACTGCATGTTCACCGTGTGCTCGAAGGCGCCAGAGACCACGTCGGCACTGCCGCCCACCACCGCCTGCAGCGCGCGTGCACCGCCGGCGAAGTCGACGATGGTCACGTCCAGGCCTTCCTGCTTGAAGTAGCCCAGCTGCTCGGCGATGGTCAGCGGCAGGTAGTACAGCAGGTTCTTGCCGCCGACGGCGATCGTGAGCTTGGGTTTCTCCAGCGCCTGCGCGCGCAACAGGGCGGGGGCGGCGGCCAGCACGGCGGCGGCGCCGATCAGGGTGCGGCGTTGGATCTGCAAGGCTTGTCTCCTGCTTGGGGCGTAAGCCGGCATTGTGCCGCCCGGCCTGCCGGGCGCCATCGGGGTGTTCAACCATGCAGGCTATGCTTTCGCGCCCTGACCCAACCAACCTCACGGACCCCTGACGATGCGCTTCCTGCTGGTGGAAGACGACCGCATGATCGGCGACTCGCTGCGCGCGGCGCTGCGCATGGAAGGCCATGCGGTGGACTGGGTGCGCGATGCTTCCGCGGCGCAGGGCACGCTGGCCAGCGAGCGCTTCGATCTGGTGCTGCTCGACCTGGGTCTGCCGCAGGGCAACGGCCTGGACGTGCTGCGCGGGCTGCGCGGACGCGGCGACGCCACCCCGGTGATCGTGCTCACCGCCCGCGATGGCCCCGGCGACCGCGTCGCCGGCCTCGATGCCGGCGCCGACGACTACCTGGTCAAGCCCTTCGACCTGGACGAACTGGGCGCGCGCATCCGCGCGGTGCTGCGTCGCCAGGCCGGTCGCGCCATGCCGCTGCTGGCGCATCGCGGCGTCAGCCTCGAGCCGGCCACGCGCCAGGTACAGCGCGACGGCCAGCCGGTGCTGCTGTCGGCGCGCGAGTACGCGGTGCTCGAGCTGCTGATGCAGCGCCCCGGCGCGGTGCTGTCGCGCGCGCAGATCGAAGATCGCCTGTACGGCTGGGGCGAGGAGATCGAGAGCAATGCGGTGTCGGTCTACGTGCACCAGCTGCGCAAGAAGCTGGGCGCCGACTTCATCCGCAGCATGCGCGGCGTGGGCTACTTTCTCGACACCGGCAAGGACAAGTCGGCGTGAGCCCACCGGGCCGCCATCGGCCACAGGCCGACGGCCTTCGCGCCGTCCAGGTGCGCGCAGGCGGACTTGGAGCCGCGGCGCTCAGCCCCAAGGGCGAACGCCCCCGCCTGGCGGGGCGGCGCGCAGCGCCTGGGGTGCACCCATGAGCTCGATCCGCGCGCGCGTGCTGCTGGCCGTGCTGGGCATTCTGGCCGTGGCGGCCCTCTTGGTCGGCATCGTCACCTACCGCAGCGTGCGCGCCGAAACCGAGGCGCTGTTCGACTACCAGCTGCGCCAGATGGCGCTGTCGCTGCGCGACCAGGGCGAGGTGGCGCCCGCCCAGGCCAGCGCACTGGTCGACGAGCAACTCGATTTCGTGGTGCAGGTGTGGACGGGCGACGGCCGCGGCCTCTATGCGTCGCGCGCGCACGTGGCGCTTCCGCAGCGCGCGCAGCTGGGCTATGCCGACGTCCAGGTCGCCGGCCAGGTATGGCGCAGCTTCAGCGTGGCCATGCCCTCGCGCGTGATCCAGGTGTCGCAGCCGCTGGCCATCCGCCGCAAGCTGGCGGCCGACGCGGCCTATGCGGCGGTGCTGCCGCTGCTGCTGGTCGCGCCGTTCATGGCCGCGGCGGCCTGGTGGCTGACGACATTGGCGCTGCGCCCGCTGCAGCGCGTGGCCGCCGGGGTGCGCCAGCGCGATGAGCAGTCGCTGGAGCCGCTTCCCGCCGCCGGCTTGCCCGACGAGGTGGCGCCGCTGGTGGCGGCGCTCAACGCACTGTTGCAGCGCCTGGGCCAGTCGCTGGACACGCAGCGCGCCTTCGTCGCCGATGCCGCTCACGAGCTGCGCTCGCCGCTGACGGCGCTGAAGCTGCAGCTGCAGCTGTTCGAGCGCGCCGGCGGCGAGACCGACCGCGCCGCGGCGACCAAGGCATTGGCCGCCGGTATCGAACGCGCTGCCCGGCTGGTCGAACAGCTGCTGACGCTGGCGCGCACCGAACCCGGCGCCGCGGGCAGCAGCTTGCAGCGCCTGGACCTGAGCGAGCTGGTGCGCGAGGCGGTAGCCGACACCGTGCCGCTGGCCGTGGCGCGCGGCACGCGTTTCGAGCTGCGGGCCGATGCGCCGGTGCCCGTCGACGGCGACCGTGCAGCGCTCGCCGCGCTGGTGCGCAACCTGGCCGACAACGCCGTGCGCTACTCGCCGCCGGGCGCGCGCGTCGAGTTGCGTGTGTCGATGGCCGATGGCGCGCCCACGCTGCAGGTGGACGATGCCGGCCCCGGCATCCCGCCGGCCGAACGCGAGCGTGTGTTCGACCGCTTCTACCGCCGCGGCCTGGCCGACGAGCCCGGCACCGGCCTGGGCCTGGCCATCGTGCGCGGCGTGGCCCAGCGCCACGGCGCCACGGTGGCACTGGAGGATTCGCCGCTGGGCGGCTTGCGCGTCACAGTGCGCTTCGGCGCGGCAGTGCCCACCTGAGCCAGCGCGATGTCCCCCCAGCCCCTGACCCATCACGAGATCATCGAACTGCTCGAGCCCTTCTCGCGCCAGGGACTGCGCATCGACCTGGCCGCCAGCGACCGGCTGCAGCGGCGGCTGTTGTTCCGCAGCGTCGAGCATGCGGGCGAGCCGGTGCTGAGCGAGACGCTGCAGCTCGACGGCAGCGGCAAGGACTGGTGGCAGCTGACGCGCACGCTGGTGGCCATCGACACCCCCACCGCGCCGCAGGCCCAGGTGGTCTCCAACGGCACGCGGCCCGGCGAGCTGCTGGCCGCGGTGCGCTCGGTCGATGCGGCCCGCTGCTTCCGCTTCGGCCCGGGCTTCGTGGTTGCGCGCAGCTACTGGATCGCGCCCCGCCCTGGTGCCGAGCCGACGCTCACCGAGGGCCGTGTGCGGCTCGGCGAACTGAGCCTGGACATGACCGTGCCGTCGACCTCGGGCGTGGCCGCGTCGATCGTGCTGGAGCCCACGGCGGGCGAAGCGCTGGCCCTTCCGCAGGACCTGCTGGCCGTGCTCGGCTGGAACTGGGCGCCGCTGCAGTGCGCCGGCGGCGGCTGGAAGTCGCGCGTGCGGCTGCGTCGGCGCGGCAGCGCGCGCACGGCCGATGCCAAGCGCGCGCTCGACCGCGCGGCGGAGCATCTGGCGCACACGCTGGCCGCGCCGCCCGCCCAGTTCCACGACCAGCACCGGCGCGAGCGCTGGGGCGTGGTGTTTCGCCGCGCGCTGCCCACGCTGACGGCCCTCGGCCTGCTGGCCACCGTGGCCCTGCTGCCGCGCCTGGGCGTCGACAAGATCGAAGGTGCCTGGACGCTGCTGTACCACGTGCCCACGCTGCTGCTGGCCGGCGCCTTCATGCTGCAGGAGATGCCGCGCTTCGAGATCCCGCCGTGGCCGCGGCGATCTTCCGCGCCCGATTGGCGATCTGCGCCGCAGCCGGTGCGTCGTGGCGCCGGCGGCTCGCGCACGCCGGTGTGAAGTGCGCGCCGCTCAGGCCGGCTCTTCGATCGCGAAGCTCAGCCCCGCGCGCGCCTGCAGCCGGCGCACCAGCGCCAGACCCATGGCCGCGCCCGGCGTCCAGATACCCCCGCCGCACATGGCCGGGCGGGTGTCCTGCGCCAGGCACAGCGCGCTTTCGCTGATGAGCTTGCAGGTCGAACCATAGCCTGGGTCGCGGTCGCCGCGGACCACCGCGCGCAGCCGCTGACGCTGCGCGGTGTCGCCGATGAACAGCACTTCGTAGTGGCCGTGGTCGCGCTCGCTCGGGCTCGGCCCCTGGCCCGGCTTGGGCAGCACGAAGCGGCGCAGCAGTTCCCGCGCGGGGCCGAAGCCGAGCGCCGCGGTCTGCAGCTTCGCCGTGCGCGCCAGCGCCCTGGCGCGGCGTTCGCCAGCGGCGCCGCTGCCGGTGAGCATGCGTTCGTCGTAGACGAAGTCGCTGCCCCAGGGGTGGCCGCGCAGCGCGTTGCTGCGGTGCACGTTCTTGGTGTTGATGGCCGCCATCACGAAGGGCCCGGTCCAGGCGGCGGCCGCCTCGTCGTAGGCGGCCGAATCGCCTTCGGGTTGGGCCGGGCCGCGGAAACCCGGTGTCAAGGCGAAGGGGTTGGCCAGCACGCGCGCCAGGCCGCGGTCGCGGCCGATGGCCTCCACCGTGGCCAGTGCGCTGGCCATCGTGCCGCCGGAGAAGCCGCCCTTCATCACGCGCACGCGACCGCGCACGCGCTGCAGCGGCCGGCCGAAGCGGCGTTGGGCCTCGGCCTGCAGGAACACCACACCCAGGTCGAAGGGGATCGAATCGAAGCCGCAGGAGAACACGATGCGCGCGCCGCTGGCCCGTGCCGCAGCCTCGTGGCGGGCGATCATCTGCGCCATCCACAGCGGCTCGCCGCACAGGTCCACATAGTCGGTGCCGGCGTCGACGCAGGCCTGCAGCAGCGGCTCGCCATGGCGCTGGTACGGACCCACGGTGCTGATCACCACCCGCGTCTGGCGCACCAGCGCGGCCAGTGCGGCGGCATCGGTGGCATCGGCCTGCAGCAGCGGCAGCGAATCCGCAGCGCCGATCTCACGGCGCGCGGCCGCCAGCTTGTCCAGGTTGCGCCCGGCCATGGCCCAGGCCACCGTGTCGCTCGCGCCATAAGTCTTCAGCAAGTATTCGGCCACCAGCCGGCCGGTGAAGCCGGTGGCGCCGAAGACGATCAGATCGAATGGCTTTTCCATGGCGCATCGTCGCACGGCCCGCCGGCGCGTAAGCTGCCGGGCTGTCGATACCCCAACGCCGCCGGCCCAAGGAAAGCTGCTGTTGACCACGCCCATCGTCCTGTACCTGCTGTTCGGTGCCTGCTTCGGCCTGGCCACCTTCTCGCGGCGGCACCTCTTCAGCGAAGGGCCGGCACGTCGTGATAACGCGGCTGGCAGCGGCGCCCTGAGAGCACGCCTGGGCTGGGTGGCGCTGTGCAGCTGCCTGTGGCCGGTGATGGCGCTGACGGGCCTGCATTCGTGGTGGATCCTGTCGCGGCGGCGCGCACTGGCCGAGCGCGAGCACCGCGACTGAAGCCGCCCCCGTGCTTCCACCGTGGCTGGGCGCCACCGGCCCCGCCAACAATGGGCCTTCGAAGCCTCGCAAAACCAGGAGCAGTGCATGCCGGCATGGCAGGTCCAGGGACTGACTCGCGGCACCACGACATCGTGGCGCGAGCGCTATCCCGAGCTCGGCGCCAAGGTCGAGCGCATCCGCGCGCCGCGCGGTCGCGGCATTGCCTGGGAAGGGACCGAGATATGGGCCTACCGCGACCGGCCGGCGCACATCGCCCAACTGTTGGCCGACAACGTGGCGCGCTTCCCGCAGCGCGAGGCCTACGTCTTCCACCCCGGCGGGCAAAGCCTGACCTGGCGCCAGGTGGGCGAGCAGGTGCAGCGCGTGGCCGCTCGGTTGCGGCGCGAGCACGGCCTGCGCAAGGGCGACCGGCTCGGCCTGCTGACCCTCGGCTGCCCGGAGTACGTGATCGCCTACCTGGCGACGGTGTCGCTGGGCGCCATTGCCGTGCCGGTGAACCTGGGCCTGACGGCCGAGGGCCTGGCCGCGCAGATCGACAAGGTCAAGGCCCGGTTGCTGGTGGTGTCGCCCGAGCTGTGGGCGGGCAGGCTGGAAGCGGTGCGCGACCGCCTGCCCAGCGTGCAGGCCGTGTTCATGACCGGCGACCAGGCCGCGACGGGCACGCTGCCCTTTGCGCAACTCGACCGCGACGGTGCGGAAGCGCCCGTGCACGAGGCCATCGACGAATGGGATGTGTGCGCGATCTCCTTCACCTCGGGCACCACCGGCGTGCCCAAGGGTACGATGGCCATGCACATCAATGCCACCGGCTGCGCGCAGAACATCGTGCATGCCGCCAGGGGGCTGGACGAGCACGACATCAACATCTGCATGCCGCCGCTGTACCACAACACCGCCGTCTACACCGACTTCATGCCCGCGCTGCTGACCGGCGGCAAGTGCGTGGTGATGAGCACCTTCGCGCCGCGGGAGGCGATCGAGTTGGTCGAGCGCGAGCGCTGCACTTGGGCGGTGGCCGCGCCGATCATGCTTTGGATGATGATGAACCACCCCGACTTCGGCCAGCACGACTGCCGGACTCTCAAGAAGATCCTGTTCGGCGGCCATGCCGCGTCCGAGACCTTCATCAATCAGCTGAAGGCCTGCTTCGACCCGGTGGCCATGGTCAATGGCGGCAGCGTGTCGGAGAGCACCGCGCTGGGCTTCGCGCTGCCCACCGAGGACGCGATCCGCAAGATCACCAGCTGCGGCCTGGCCACGGCCATCTGCGACATCGCCATCTTCGACGACGAGGGCCATGAGGTCACCACGCCCAACGTCATCGGCGAGGTGGCCTACCGCGGCCAACAGACCAACGCCGGCTACTGGGACGAACCGGGCAAGACCGCCGAGGTCTTCCGCAAGGACGGCTTCGTGCTCAGCGGCGACTGGGCCAAGATCGACGAGGAGGGCTACCTCTGGCTGCTCGACCGCAAGAAGGACATGGTGGTGCGCGGCGGGCAGAACGTCTATTGCATCGAGGTCGAGAACAAGCTGTTCCTGCACCCGGCCGTGCTGCGCGCGGCGGTGGTCGGCGTGCCCGACCATCTGTTCAGCGAGCGGCTGAAGGCGGTGCTGGTGCTCAAGCCCGGCCACACGCTCACGCCGCAGCAGGTGCGCGAGCACTGCGCCGCGCTGCTGGCCCCCTACGAGGTGCCGGAGTACGTGGTCTTCGCCGCCGCGTTGCCCACCAACGCCGCCGGCAAGACGCTGAAGCCCCCGCTGGTGGACTTCTGGGGCGACGGCCTCGACTCTGCAGAGTCACGTCTGGCCGCCTTCTGCGCCAGCCAGAGCGAGGCGCTGCTCGACAAGCCTCAGCTGAAGCTGGACGGCCAGGTGCTGACGCCGCGCCAGGTGTTGGCGGCACTTCAGGCTGGCGATGCGCTCGGCCAGCGCCTTGCGGTGGCCATCGAGCACGGCGGTATCGTCGCGCTGACGCGCCCGGACGAGGCGCGCTTCAAGACATGAGCGAAGACACCACCGATACCCCCAGCGTGTACGACCGGCTCGGCGGCGAGCCCGCGGTGCGGGCCCTGGTCGAGCGCTTCTATGCGCTGATGGACGAGTTGCCGCAGGCACAGGCGGTGCGCCGGCTGCACCCGCCCAGCCTGGCGCACAGCGCCGACAGCCTGTTCAAGTTCCTCAGCGGCTGGTTCGGCGGGCCGCCGTTGTACATCCGCAAGCGCGGCCATCCACGCCTGCGCATGCGCCACATGCCCTTTGCCATCGGCCCTGCCGAGCGCGACCAGTGGCTGCTGTGCATGCGCCAGGCGCTGGCCGAGCAGGTCACCGACGACCCGTTGCGCGCCGCGGTCGAGCAGGCCTTCGTCGGCATGGCCGACCACATGATCAACCGGGCCGATCCGGTCTGAGGTCGCGGGCCTTAACGCTCGCCTCACCGACTACTAACCGAGCGCTAACCCCGGATCCCTATCTTCGTCTGCATGCGGAATGTCCCGCGATGTGCCGAAGAAGGAATCCGATGAAGACCCAACCCCTGAACACCGCCCTGATCGTTGCCGGCGTGCTCGCCGTGGGCACCGCCGGGGCCTTCAACCTGAAGCCCGAGTGGCTGCATGCGGCCAAGGCCGACATGCTGCCGTCCGCCCCCGCCAGCGCCCAGACCGGCGGCGACGTGCAGGTGGCCGCGCTGACGCCCACCGCCGCGCCTGCGCCGGTGCCGATGATCGCCGGCAACGGCCAGGTGCCGAACTACCGCGCCATCGTCCAGCAGTTCGGGCCGGCCGTGGTCGGCATCACCGTGGCCGGCACGCAGAAGCCCGAAGGCGGCGGCAACGGCCGCGGCCTGCCGCCGGGCATGGAGGACGACCCCTTCTTCCAGTTTTTTAAGGGCATTCCCGGCTACGGCCAAGGCGGCCCGCGCGGCGAGGCGCCGTCGCAGCCGTTCCGCGGCCAGGGCTCGGGCTTCATCATCAGCGCCGACGGCCTGATCCTGACCAATGCGCACGTGGTGCGCGATGCCAAGGAAGTCAAGGTCAAGCTCAGCGACCGCAGCGAATATGAGGCCAAGGTGCTGGGCAGCGACCCGGTGACCGACGTGGCGGTGCTGCGCATCGAGGCCAAGGACCTGCCGACCGTGCGCCTGGGCGACCCGAAGCAGCTGGGCGTGGGCGACCCGGTGCTGGCCATCGGCGCGCCCTTCGGCTTCGAGCAGACGGCCACGCAGGGCATCGTCAGTGCCAAGGGCCGTTCGCTGCCCGGTGATGCGGTGGTGCCCTTCATCCAGACCGACGCGGCGGTGAACCCCGGCAACTCCGGCGGCCCGCTGTTCAGCGGCAATGGCGAAGTCATCGGCATCAACGCGCAGATCTACTCGCACACCGGCGGCTACCAGGGCCTGGCCTTCGCCATCCCGATCGACGTGGCACTGAAGGTCAAGGACCAGATCGTCGCCACCGGCAAGGCCAGCCACGGCCGTCTGGGCGTGAGCGTGCAGGACCTGAACCAGAACCTGGCCGAGTCCTTTGGCATGAAGCGGCCCGACGGCGCGCTGGTGGCGCAGGTGGCGCCGGGCAGTGCCGCGGCTGCGGCCGGCCTGAAGCCGGGTGACGTCATCACCCATGTCAACGGCGAGGCGCTGCAGCGCTCGGGTGCGCTGTCCAGCGTGATCGGCATGGCAGCGCCCGGCGAGAAGGTCACGCTGACGGTGTGGCGCGACCAGAAGGCCATCGATATCGAGGCCAAGCTCGGCGGCGCGACCCCGGCCGACGAAGCCGTGGCCGATGCCGGCGGAGACGCCGCGCAGGGCCCCCGCCTGGGCCTGTCGCTGCGCCCGCTGCAGCCGGGCGAGAAGCAGCAGGCCAGGGTCGACGGTGGCCTGGTGGTCGAACAGGCCAGCGGAGCTGCCGCGCGCGCCGGCATCGAGGCCGGCGACGTGCTGCTGGCCATCAACGGCAAACCGGTGAGTTCGATCGAGCAGATCCGCGGCGTACTCAAGAGCCAACCGAAGAGCGTGGCGCTGCTGGTGCAGCGCCAGGGCAATCAGATCTTCGTGCCGGTGCCGCTGGGCTGAGAGCGGACGCAGGGCCGTGCCTGCGCACGGACCTGCGCTGCTCGAAGGGCCCGAACTGTGCGAGGGCGGGTCCTGCAAGTCTGAGATCGAGACATGCCCGCTCCCACGGGGCGGGCGGTCCTGTCCATACTTGGGGGCATGAGCTCCCGACGACCCCCCCCTCCGTACTTGCAGCGCCGCGCACTCACCGCCGCGCTTTGTCTCTTGCCGGCATGGGCCTTCGCCCAGGTGGCTTCGGCCGGCGACTGGCGCAGCGCGCCAGCCTCGGCACGCATCGGCTACGAGACCATCACCCTGCCCGGCGACGAGCGTTTGGGCCTGGTCGGCCTGGCCTACCTGGTCGAGGCGCGGCCCGGGCTGTGCCTGGGGCCGGCGGTCTACGGCGCGGCCAGCGGCCAGCGCGGCGGCTTCTTTACCATCGGCGCCGAAGCCGCGTTGTGCACCCAGCTGGTCGGGCCGCTGAACCTGCAGGCCGGGCTGTACGTGGGCGGTGGTGGCGGTGCGGCCGCACCAGTGGGCGGCGGGTTGATGCTGCGGCCCTATGCCAATCTGCTGTGGGACTTCGGCCCTTTCCGCGCCGGCGTGTCGGTGTCGAGCGTCAGTTTCCCCAACGGCGACATCGACAGCAGCCAGGTCGGCGTGGTGTTTGACATGCCCATGAGCTTCGCCTACTTGCCGGTGGGCACCGCCATGCCGGCGCGACCTGGCCCCACCCGCAGCGGCATGGGCTTCGACCGCATGCTCGCTGTCGGCGGCGTGTACCGGCCGCGCAGCGGCACCCTGGGCACGAGCGGCGCGCCGCTGCCGTCGAACATCGGCTATATCGGCGCGCGCGCCGAGACCTTCCTGTGGCCCGACGTCTACGTCGGACTGGAAGCCAACGGCGCCGCCAGCGGTGGCGTCGACGGCTATGCCGAGATCCTGGGGTCGGTGGGGGCGGAGTTCCCGCTCGGCGACGGCAGCATCACGCTCGGCGGCCGGCTGGCCTTCGGCATGGGCGGCGGCGGCGACATGCCGATGGGTGGCGGCCTGCTCGGCAAGGCGGCGGTCGACTTGAGCGTGCCGCTGTCGCGCGACTTCAGCCTCGGCGTGGAAGCTGGCTGGGCCAGCGCGCCGCAGGGCGACTTCAGCGCGCCCTTCGCCTCGCTGGCGCTGCGCTGGGCGCTCGACCCGCTGCCCGGTGTGGCGCCGGTGCCAGTGCGCCAGGAATGGTCCGCCGGCGTGGAGATGTACACCGACGCCGCGCGCAAGGACGGCGGCTCGCGCAGCATGCAAAACGTCAGTTTCAAGTACACCCGCTTCATAGGCCCGGCGCTGTACCTCACCGGCCAGGTACAGAGCGCCTACCAGGGCGGTGCCGGCGCCTACACCGTTGGGCTGTTCGGCGTTGGCGGGCAATGGCGCTTCGAGCCGGACCTGCTGGCCGGGGCCGAAATGCTGGCCGGCGCCGCTGGCGGTGGCGGCGTCGATACCGGCGGCGGCGCCATCGTCAAGCCGATGGCCTATGTCGGCGCGCAACTGGGCAAGCCGCTGTCGCTGCGCCTGGGCGCGGGCTGGATCAAGGCGGTCGACGGCGAGCTCAGCAGCCCGGTGGTCGACCTGACACTCACGTTTGCGTTCGACCTGGCCGGCCGGCCGTGACAATGCCGGCCACCCATCTCACGGAGACCACATGAGCAAGACCCTCCTGATCACCGGCGGCAGCCGCGGTATCGGCGCTGCCGCCGCCCTCCTGGCCGCGCAGCGCGGCTGGGACGTGGCCGTCAACTACACCCGCGATGCCGCGGCCGCGCAGCGCGTGGCCGAGCAGGTGCGCGCGGCAGGCCGGCGCGCGCTGGTCGTTCAGGCCGACGTGGCCGACGAGACCCAGGTCCTGGCCATGTACGCTACCGTCGACAAGGAGTTCGGCGCGCTCGGCGGCCTGGTCAACAACGCCGGCGTGGTCGATATGCCGGCGCGCGTCGATCAGATGAGCCTGCAGCGGCTGATGCGCATGTTCGCCATCAACCTGACCGGCTCGTTCCTGTGCGCGCGCGAGGCCGTCAAGCGCATGAGCACCCGGCACGGCGGCACCGGCGGCGTCATCGTCAACCTGTCATCGGCCGCGGCCCGGCTGGGCTCGCCGGGCCAGTACGTGGACTACGCGGCGGCCAAGGCCGGCATCGACACCTTCACGCTGGGCCTGGCGCGCGAGGTGGCCACCGAAGGCATCCGTGTCAACGCAGTGCGCCCCGGCATCATCGACACCGAGATCCATGCCAGCGGCGGCCTGCCCGACCGGGTCAAGCAGACCGCGCCGATGGTGCCGATGCAGCGCGCCGGCAGCGCCGAGGAGGTGGCGCAGGCCATCGTCTGGTTGCTGTCGGACGACTCCAGCTACACCACAGGCGCGGTGATCGACGTCACGGGCGGACGCTGAGCCGGGCCGCTCAGGCCTGCTGCGACAGCGCCGCATACTCCTCGAGCAGCGCGCGCAGCTTCTTGCCCTGCCACTGCCAGGTGTCCTGCATCCAGTCGGCCACCTTCATTGAGCGCAAGGCGGCCTCGTAGCCGGCCATCGCCACCGTGTCGCCGGTGCCCAGCGCGGCCTCCCACAGCGACGCCAGCACCCAGAAATGCTCGTTGCCGATCTCCTCGGGCAAGCGCTGCAGGTGGGCGCGCGCGAGCTGCGCCACGTCCTTGCGCATGCGCAGGGCCAGCGTGTGGTCGGTGATGGCGTCGTCGCGCATTCCGGCCTTGAGGTGCTCACGCGCGCGCAGGTCGAGCAGAAAGGCGAAGTTGATGCCGGTGTAGTGGTCCTGCTTCAGCGCGAAGCCGCGGGCATAGGCGGTGATGCCGATGTCGAGCAGCTGCGGCTTGGGGTTGATCTCCCACAACCGCTTGTGGATGGCGCCATACAGGCCCAGCGTCTCGGGGTTGTTGCAGGTCTCCGGCTTGAGCACGCGCAGCACCTCCAGCGCGTCGTTCAGCGCCGTCATCGGGTCGGGCTGCTTGCTCTTGTAGATCGCCAGCGCCAGGCGCTGGATGACGAAGCTGTCGGTGGGCCGGCGCTTGCGCGCTTCGTCCAGCAGCACGCGGGCGCTGGCGAAGTCGCTGTCGTTGATGCGCTTTTGCGCCTGCTCGAGCAGCTGCTTGGTATTCAGGTCCACCGCCTCGGTGTCGGCACTGCCGTCCCTGGTGAGCAGGGTGGACAGCGGTGGCACCTGCTCGGTGGCGGCGGGCATGGCCGTGGGCACTGGGGCAAAGGGCGCCAGCGCCTCCTCGTCAAGCGCCTTCTGGTCCACCGGCGGGCGCAGCGTAGGCAGGAAGGTGTAGATCGGGCTGTCGATGCGCCGTTCGGCGGCGATGGCCTGGATCGCGGCCTTCAGCTCGTCGCGGAAGCGCCGCGCCTCCTTGGCGCCGATGTCCTCGCCCAGGTGCTTGTAGCGGCGGATGGCGATGTGGCTGAAGTCGAAGGGGTTCTGGAACTGTTCCTCGGCGACGATGATCGTGGCGTGCGGCCGCAGCGCATAACGCACGCCCAGCTCGAACACCGCGTTGGAGTTGTTGGTGGACAGGTCGGCCACCACCAGGTCGGCATTCAGCAGCCACTGGTACATCGGCAGGTCGATGGTGCCGGAATGCTGGATCTCGTCGGCGCGGATGCATTCCAGCCCCGCCGCCTCGACCGCGTCCTTGATGATCGCGTAGGACGCGTCCAGGTCGAGCACGCGGCCGTCGCGGTAGTCGGTCTTGCGGCCGTAGCCCTGGATCACGAAGCAGGACTTCATGCGCGTGCGGTCAGCTCGAAGGCAGCGGCAAGGCGATGGGGGTGTCGGTAGGGTCCGGCGCCACGCGGGCTCGGCCCGGGCCGAGCCCGCGTGCGCCCGTCGGTCTGCCACGTCGACATCATTTCCTCGGATGCTGTCATTCTCGGCGCATCAGCTGGCCAGCGCACTCAGCTGCTTCAGTATGGCGGTCGCTGCCTTGGCCTCGCTGGCCGAGGCCTGCTGTGCATAGGGCTGCAATACGAAGCGTGACTGGTCATGCACGGAGGCCCACATGCGTTTGGCCGGCGCGCGCTGCGCCAGAGCGGCGAAGCCGAGCTCGATGCCGGCACCCGCGGCCGCCAACCGTCCCGCGGCCATGGCTTCGAGCATCTGAATCTCCACCAGCGCGACCACCGACCAGAAATCCGGCGCGCTGACGCTCTTGGCCTGCAAGGACTGAAGCGCCGCCGCCACGCGTACCGCATCGAGCTCGATTTTCGGCTGGCGCTGCAGCGCGGCTATGCGCAGCTGCAGCGCCACCCCGTTCATGATCGGATAGAACAGGTCGTCCGCACCACTGGCCAGCGCCATGGCTTCGGCACGTGCATAGTGCTGCTGCGACCGCTGCAGCGCCGCCAGCTCGGCTGCACCGGCTTCCTCCACCAAGGCCAGTCGCTTCCAGGCCGAACCGAGCAGGTTCTCTCGCTCCACGGTGCTCTGCAGGTCGGCCAGTTGCTGCAGCTGCCGAATGGCGTAGCGGATCTCGTCGCGCGCCTGCACCGCATCGTCGCGCTGGGCACCGCGCCGCGCCAGCAGGTTGCCCAGCTGCTCGGCGGCCTTCATCGACGCGCTGCCGTCGGCCGCGCCCACGGCGCACCGGTACCAGTCGATGGCCGCGTCGACATCGCCACATTCCGAATAGGCCAGGCCGAAGGCCTCGGCCACCGCGCCGATACCGCCCCACAGCGGTTGGTAGCGGGCCTGCAGCTGGCGCAGCTTGGTGAGCCGGCGCCGCGTGATGTCCTTCGAACGCACATTGGCATAACGCGCGTCGAGCGCCTCGTTCTCCAACACCAGGGCCAGCGCCGGTGCGGAGGCCACATCGGGCAGCACGGCCGCCTGAGCGGCCTGGTGCTCGTCGGGCGGCACATAGCGCCAGTCCGGATCGCCGTAGCACTGGTACGCGGCCCAGGTGTTGCCGGCCGGTCGCGCTTCCCACGCGGCCAGTCGCGCTGCGCCGACGGCGTCGATGAATCGGTCGCCGGCCAGCAACCGTTGGTAGAAGCACACGGCGAACAGCATCGCCGGGCCGTCTTCCACGGCCCAGCCGGCCGCGACGACGCAACGCACGCCATCCCGAATCAGTTGCTCGGCGATGCTGGCAGCAAAGCGTGCGCGCTTCGATCCCAGCGCATTGCGCTGCACGTTCGGATCGGCGTGGATCTGGCCGATGAAGCAGCAGTTCAGGAACACCAGCTCGGGCACACTGCGCATGGCGCCGATCTCGCTTGGGCCGAGCACGGTGTCGTTGGACAGGATCACGCCGCCCGTGCCGTCGTCGCGATGCTCGCCGTGGCCGCTGATGTGCACGACGCGCAGCGGCTGCGCCAGCAGCGCATTCACCGCCTGCAGCGCATCGGGCTCGATCAGCGCCGGCACCCCCAGCGCCTTGGCCACTGCCTGCGCTTCTGCGCGGGCGCCAGGCAGTTCGGCGAATCTGCTCTTGTCGCACTGCGGCTCGCCGATCACCAGCACGCCGCCTTCGCGCCCGGCCCCCACCGGCTGGGCGCGGAAATCCTCGGTGCGCAGCTTGCGCAACACCTGCGTGCGCACTGCCCAGGGCAGCCGCTCGCCCGGGGCGCCGCCGTGCGACGCATCGCCGGTGTCCAGCAATTCCCACGGAAAGCGCGCGGTGTCCTTGTCGAGCTGCAGCACGATGGACCGTGAGCCTGCGAGAAAGGGCTCGATCTCCACCGGCACCAGCAGCTGGAACAGGCTGCGCCCGATCTGGGTGTCGGTGTTGTCGCTGTCGGCGCCGACGCGCACCAGTTCATCCACCAACTGCGCCTGCGTGGCCTGGCCGCGCACCTCGTTGCGCGCCCGTTGCGTGTCCAGCGTGTACTCGATGACCGGTTGCTGCTTCGGCCCGTCGCAACGCTGCACCGCGGTGATGAAGTCGTAGCCGGCGCCGCGGTAACCCGAATCCGAAGGGCGGCGCAGCGGCCCGACACCCGGCACCAACGTCGGCTGCAGCGTGAAGTCCTTGGGCCGCGCTTCGGCCAGCACGGCGAGCGCGTTGTGCGCCTCGGTGGCGCGGTCGAGGTACAGCTCCACCAGCAGCAGTCTCGACACCAGCGGCCAGCCGCTGCGCCGCAGTCGCTGGTTGGCGTCGGCCACGCCCTGGGCAATGGCCTGCGCGGCGCTGCCCACGTGCACGCCCATGCCGCCGCTGCCGACCAGCGTGGCCGCCAGCTCGAAGCCGGTGGCGCCACCGCCGGGCTGTTCGCTGGCGCGCTGCGCGTAGGCCATCACGCCTTGGCGCACGGTGTCGCTCAGGTCGTTCGGGCGCAGTCGACCCTCCTCACCCAGGCCGACCACCACCGCCGCCGCAGGCTGCGGCAGCGCCAGCGGCCGCTCGGGGTCGATGCGGGTGTTGACGAAGACCTGGTGCGTGCCGGGAATCGATGGGTACAGGCCAGCGCCCAGGGCCTCGCCCATGGCATCGCCGATGAGCGCGTTGACCACCGCTTCGGTACCACTCAGGCGCGTCGAGATGTAGTGGCCGAGCAGCAGCGGCTGGTTGATGAACTTGAGGTTGCCATTGACCACGGACACCGACAGCCTCAGGGTCGGCGTGGCCGCCGAGACATCCGAGGCCCGGGCCTCGCGTGCGAACAGGTCGGTGGTCAGCGACGGCGGCTGCGAGTTGTGCTTGCCGCGAGAAGGACGGTTCGGCACCAGCGCCGAGGCTTCGGTGGCTTCGGCCGGGCCGCCGCGCGTGCCCGCGGCGTTGGCTTCCAGGCGCGGCAGGCTCTGCGTGT
>Ga0316603_10000241_pt1 | contig 28676 bp, 25 predicted proteins | sample OWC_soil_day10_n_FD_207649 | JGI IMG/M metagenome (GOLD analysis project Ga0316603, IMG submission 207649) | Wetland soil microbial communities from Old Woman Creek delta, Ohio, United States - OWC_soil_day10_noCT | ecosystem: Environmental > Terrestrial > Soil > Wetlands | place: USA: Ohio... | reverse complement strand
GCGTGCCGCGCCGCAGCGTCAGGCTGACGTCGTTGAACGCGCCCTCCATCTCGTAGGCGGTGGCGAGCGCGCGGCGGTTCATCCACAGGATGCCGAAGCGCTCGTAGTCCGGAAACATCGCCCCCGGCGGGATCGCGTACATGTACTCGGGCGACAGCGACACGCCCACCACGGTGAGCTGCCGGCGCTTGCCCTTGATCACCGCGTTGATCCGGTCGCCCGGCTCGAGACGATGGGCCGCCGCGAAGTCCTCGCTGACCGTCACCTCGGTGTCGGCGTAGGGCGCGGGCATGCGGCCGAGCCGCAGCCACGGCACGTTCAGGAGCGGCTCGCCGCGCTCGGGCAGCGAGACGATGCGCCCTGTGACCGGGTCGCCGTAGCCCTCGATCTCGATGTTCACGGGCGCGACGACCCGCGTCTCGACGCGGTCCACGCCGGGCAGCGCCGAGATGCGTTCCGCGACGGCCTCGGGCGCACGCACGAGGCTGGTGAACACGTCCGCGAAGCGCTGGTCGGCGTAGTACACGAGACGCGTCTCGGCGAGCGACTCGTGGGTCACGCGCGCCATGACGAAGGTGGCGATGCCCCCGAGCAGCACCAGCGAGATCGCCGCCACCATGCCGCGCAGTTGCCAGAGGTCGCGCCGGAGCTTTCGGTCGAGGACGCTCATCACCAGGAGAGCTCCGAGGGCGGCCTGCGCTCTCGATTGCGCTCGCTGCCCGCGATGCGGCCGTCCGCCATGCGCACCACGCGGTCGGCCATGCCGGCGATCACGACGTTGTGCGTGATCACGACCGTGGTGGTGCCGAGCTCGCGGTTCGCGCGCTCGAGCGCCTCGAGCACCACGATGCCGGTGGTGGAGTCGAGCGCGCCGGTGGGCTCGTCGCAGAGCAGCACCTCCGGGTTCTTGGCGATGGCGCGCGCGATGGCGACGCGCTGCTGCTCGCCGCCGGAGAGCTGGGCGGGGAAGTGGTCGAGGCGCTCGCCCATGCCCACGAGCTCGAGCGCCGCCTCGGGCTTCATCGGTGCGCGCGCGATCTCGGTGACCGCGGCCACGTTCTCGCGGGCCGTGAGGCTCGGAATGAGGTTGTAGAACTGGAACACGAAGCCGACGTGGTGCCGTCGGAACTCGGTGAGCTCGCGCTCGGTGGCGCGGACGAGGTCGTGGTCCGCGTAGATCACCTCACCCGAGGTGGCGCTGTCCAGGCCACCGAGGATGTTGAGCAGCGTGGACTTGCCGCTGCCGGAGGGGCCGAGCAGCACCACGAACTCGCCGCGATAGAGGTCGAGGTCGACGCCGCGCAGGGCGATCACCTCGACCTCGCCCATCCTGTAGACCTTGGTGAGGGCGCGGGCGCGGAAGACGACGTTGGAGTCCACGCTTCCCAGCTTATTGCCGGGGACTCCGGGTGGCGATAGCGGTTTGCGCGGCGTCGTTTGCGACGGTGAGACGGTGCGACGGTTGTGGGCGGGGTTTCCGGGTCGGTCCTGCCTCGCGAAAGCCGACATGCTCGGCTGGACCGACCCGGAAACCCCGCCTGACAGGCCGCGCCTGAGCGAGTTCTCGCCGGCGCGAGAACTCGCACGGCGCAAGGTGAGTTTGCCGGATCCCGCCGCACCGGCGGCCGCAACAGGAGGTAGGTCCGCAGCGACACTTAACGCTGAATCAGGTCCCCGTCTCCGCCGTCTTACGTGCGGTCGGCCTGTGTTGACGCGTCATGCGCCGTGCGAAGGCCGCCGCAAGGCGGCCGAGCCCAGGCGCCGCAGTGATGGCGGTCTGTGCCGGGTGCGTTTCGACCAAGCGAGTATCGGGGAGCGACTCGAAACGCACCCGGCACGGACCGCCCGCCACCGCCACCGCCACCGATGCGCGGTCTCTCAAGCGACCCTAACCGCCGCTGCAGCCGCAGCAGCAGGACCGGCCGTGAGCGGCCGCCCGAGCCGTTGCGTGCCGAGCGCCGCCGTGAACCCGCGCCCATCCCAGACCTGCTCACCCGCGATCCACACGCCCGCCACCACGCCGTCGGAGCGGTTCACGAGTTGCTCGTGCTCGAAGATGTCCCGGTACACCATGCACCGGTTCGCGTCGGTGTCGTAGCCGCGCAGCGTCACGGGGTTCACCAGCACGAGGTCGGCCTGCGCGCCCGGCTCGAGCCGGCCGGCGTCCACACCAAAGAACTCGGCGGGCTCGCGGGTGAGGCGCCTCACGGCCTGCGCCACCCGCTCGAGCGAGTGCCGCTGCGCCACCTGCAGCGTGAGCAGGTTGCCGTCGAAGAAGGCGAGGTTGATGAGGTGCGCGCCGCTGTCGTTGAAGCCCGGCAGCATGTGACGGTGGAACAGCAGCTTCTCGAGAATCTCCGGCCGGTCGTTCGCAACCGTGAACCACCATCGCAGCCCGCGGTCGTAGCGGCGCACGAGGTGCAGCAGGAACGCGCCCTCGCGCTCGATCGGGTTCGGGAAGGCGTCGAGCGCCTCGGCCTCGGCAGGGCTTCGCGCGACCTCACGGCGGCCGGCCTGGAAATCCCTCAGCCGGCGATGGATGGCGCCGAAGGTCTCGCCCTGCCACTCGGTGACCGGGCAGCGCTCGACCGTGAGCGCGTCGAGGTCGCGGTTGAAAGTCGAGACCGCACCCGCGTCGTGCCACTCGCGCACGAACAGCTGGCCGAACGCGTCGGTCGCCATCGTCCGGCGGCGCGTGTCCCCATCCTCGATGTCGCAGGCCATGAGTTGCCGCGACGACTCGAACTCCTCGAAGATCGGGCAGATTGCGCCCTCTGCGTACATGCGGAACGGAGTCGCGAGCACCTGGAAGTGGAAGCGCCCGTCCACCAGCCTCGAGTTCAGGAGCCCGGCGATCAGCGGAAAAAGCTTCCAGGTGCGCCGCTCGTGGGTGAGGTCCACGGCGGTGAGGGCCGAGGTCTTGAGCGGGCGGCCGAACAGCCGGCCGCTGGTCAGGAAGAAGCGCAGGAAGGTGGCGACGCGGTGCGCCGCGTCGGGCGTGCACTGCCACACCCGGTCGTGGCGGCGCACGACGTCGAGCAGCGTGCGCAGCTCGCCGAGCGTGGCGTGCTGCGCAGGAATGCGCTTGTCCGTGTGCGGAGAGTTCGCGAGGTAGTGGAACGGGATCGCGTCGGTCGAGAATCCCGCGTAGCCCTGGCGCATCGCTTCCTCGAGGAGTCCCCGCATGCGAGCGAGTTCCTCGGGCGTCGGCTCGCGTGACACGGCTGCGGCGGTGCCCATCACCTCGATGCGCAGCATGGAGTGCGGCAGCAGCGGCACGATGTTCGGACCGAGCGGCAGTTGCGCGAGGTGCTGGAGGTAGCCTGCCGTCGTGCTCCAGTCGATGCGGTCCACGACCTTTCGCAGTACCGACTTCGGGATGTTCTCGACGCGCGTGAAGCAGTCGAGGATCGGGTCCTCGCCGTTGCGTCGCTGGGCACCGAAGGCGGTGCCGAGGCTGCAGTTGCCGACGACGACCGTGGTCGTGCCGTGGCGCACGGACTCGGGCAGGCCCGGCGCGAGCTCGACCTCGAGGTCGAGGTGGGTATGGATGTCGAGGAGCCCGGGCATGAGCCAATGGCCATCGGCATCGATCACGCGCTCGGCACGCGACGGCTCCAGCGACGGGCCGCGCGCGGCGATGCGGCGGCCGGCGACGGCGACGTCCTCGCGGCGCGGCGGCGTGCCCGTGCCGTCGAAGACGAGCGCGTTGCGGATCAGCAGCGTCCAGTCGTGGGTCATCGGGATCCAGGTGCCCTGCGATCGTTCGCCTCGTCCCGCGTGTAGCGACGACGCGCCCCGGCAGCGGCGGGCTCGTCGAGCGCGATAGTGTCTCTTTTCATCTGAGTGGCCCCTGACAAGAGTGCCGGATGATAGCGCAGGCGTCGTCCAGGCTTGGCGCGGGAGCCTGATCCTCTGCGGCAACGAAAACGCCCCGCAGTCGGGGCGTCGTCGTGTGGCCAGGCCCGGCCTGCTGGAACGCAGGCCGACACCGAAGGCGGGTTGCAGGTCAGGCGCGAGTCGCCTTCGCGACGGCCCGTCGCCGCGCCATGCCGAGGCCTGCGAGGCCGAGGCCGAGCAGGGCGAGCGAGCCGGGCTCCGGCACGTAGCGGATGGAGTCGACGGTGCCGCTCATGAAGCCCCGGGCGCAGTCCGAGGCAGAGTCCGAGTTCGTCCGGCAAATGTTGAGCACCGCGATGTCGAGGTCCGCGAGCCGCGGGTCAGGCCGCGTCGGCACGGCGGATCCGTTGAAGATGTCGCGCACCGTGCCGCGCATGATGTTCGCGATGAACGTGTAGAACCCGCCGTCCGAAGGGTCGAACGACGCGTGGCTGAACGAGATGCCGTCCGTGACATCCAACCCGACGACAGAATCGTCACGCAGGATGATGCGCGACATCGGCGAGGGGGCAATCTCCACGCTGCTGACCGGGCCGATGTCGACCGCCAGCGACATGGCGCTGCCGTCGTACCGATAGGCGCGGGCGGGAAACTCGAAAAGCAGCGGCGCCGCCGTGTCGAAGGTCCACCGGAAGCGGTACGAGTCACCGACGGCGAACTCCTCGAAGGCGCCGTCGACATCGTCGGCGATCGCATCGATCGTGCCGCGAATCTCCCACGTGACCATGGCCGCATTGGTCGCCACCGGCACACCGACAAGCGCCAGCGCCAGCAGCGCCGGAATCGGATTCTTCACTGGAGTTCTCCTTGCTTTCGTTGTTATCCCCGCCGCACCCTGCGGCGGATGTCGGCGCGAGCTTAGGAGAACCGTGAACTGCGTCAAGTCCTTCGCGACATAACGCGGCGAGATCAATCGAGCAGGTCGAGCGCGATCGAGTCGGCGCGGCGCGAGGCCTTCGTGGCGGGTGCCCCCGGACCGAAGCTCATCGGCGGCACCGTGCGCGGCGCCGTGAGCAGCCATGCCTGGGTCGCCTTGCGCGCCGCCTCGACGAGCGCGTTGCGGCGCGCCTCGCTCATGTCGAACTCGGTCGTGCCGTAGCCCTTGGCCGGCAGTCGCACGATCAGGTCGCCGTGTTCCTCGATCACGCGCTTGTCGTGCGCGGTGGTGGCGGTGTCGATCAGCCGGCCGATGCGCGTGACGAGCGCGAATTCCGCGAGCGCTCCCGGCTGCTTCGCCGCGGCCCCCGCGCCGGCGCCCGGCACCTCGAGCGACTCGTCGATCATCAGCCCGAGCACCGGCGTGTTTTGCTTCGGGCCCATCACGTTCGTGACCTTGGACTCGGCCGAGATGAACAGCTCGAGCGGGAAGTTCGAGAGCATGCCGCCGTCCACCACGCCGTGGCCGGCGATGTCGCGACCGCGGTACGCGCCCCACTCGCGCTGCCACGTCACCTCGTCCCAGACCAGCGGGATGCTCATGGACATGCGCACCGCATAGACCACCGGGCAGTCGGGCGCGGTGCGGTGATTGAGCACCAGCAGCCGGCCCTCGGTGGTGTCGGAGGCGACCATCGAGAGGTCCACGCCGGTCGCCTCGAAGAACTGCCGCAGCGACATGCCCGAGTAATTGCGTGGCTTGCCGTCGGCGCGCCGCCCGGCGTCGAGCTTGCCGCCCATCCACGTCAGGAACCGTCGCGCCGCGAACCAGCCGCCGCGCTCCACGAGCGCCACGAGGTTGCGCGACTTGCCGCCGCGGGCCAGCGCGCGCACGACCTTGCGGTCCATGTGGTCCTCGAGAAAGTTCGGCAGCAGCGAGAGGTCGAGGTTCTTGAGCAGGGCCAGCATGCCGCCCTGGTCGATCTCGGCGTCGGTGAAGTCCTCCGGGCTGCCCATGAAGCCCGAGAACACCGGCTTGCCGTTCTCCTGCTCCATCAGCGCCGCGTTCATTTCATCGACCGTGTAGCCCGCGGCGAGAAGCGTGGCCGTGATGGCGCCGGCGGACGTGCCGAGCAGGCGGTCGTGGGTGTGGCCCGCCTGCAGCAGCTCCGCGACGGCGCCCACGAACGCCATGCCTTTCGCTCCGCCGCCCTCGAACACCAGGTCGTATCTCATCGGTCTCTCCCCTGCGCGGCTCGCGGCGCCGCAGCCTGTCATTCGTCGAGGTCGTCGTCCTTGTTGCGCCGGCGGACCGGACCGCACAGCGCCAGGAACGGCGTCGTGTCGCGCTGGACGTAGCGGTCGCCCGTCTTCTTCCAGAACTGCCGGCTCGCGGGGCTCTCGAGGTAGTCCAGGCGACGGTCGATGCGCCGCTCGCCGATGACGCTCTTGAGCACGGCGATGCGGACGTTGCCCAGCGAGTCTAGGATCAGCGTGCAACCGCCATAGATCTCGAAGCCGGGCTTGCCGTCGCGTGGACGCACGACGCGCACCTGCAGGATCTCGGCGACCGTGTCGAAGATGGTCTGGCCGTCGGGCCCGATGCGACGCAGCGTGCGCACCGATTCGATGCGCGGCAGGGCGACCGTGTCTCCCTCGAGTCGCGGGTCGCCGTTCTTCACGAGCCCGAGCTCCTCCATGCAGGTATCGCTGCCGGTCACGTGTTCGCCGAGCTCGCAGGCCTGGGCGATCTGCTCGCCGACCGTCACGGCGCTGCCGGGATCGCCCGAGAAGTAGATCTCCCGGAAAGACAGGGCCTTGATCGGAGCCAGGGTGCGGCGCGGCGGCCGCCAGAGCAGCGAATCCTCGTTGAGGCTCACCACCTCCCGGGGATAGACGCCGCGCAGGCGAAACGCGTCGATCAGCGCCTCGCGGTAGTTCCAGGTGTCATCCGGCACCAGCTCCGAGTCCGCCGTGATGATTGCGCGAAGGTACTCGCCGAGCCGCACGTCCACGGGCGGGAGGTAGTCCACCGCCCGGATCAGCATGTTCAGGAACTGGCTGGCGAGGTTGTGCGCGCGCGTCGTGAGCACCTCCACGAGCGCGTCCGGGAGATCGCCCTCGGGCAGCCGGCCGGTGCCGCCGGTCGCGAGGCGCATGATCGAGGCAGTCTTGCGCTCGTAGACCGTGCAGAACGCGTCGAACACCGCCGCCATGAGCAGCTCGCCCATCTGGTGCGCCGGCATCTTCGGGTCGTAGCGCAGTTCCGTGTTGCAGGCACTGCGCAGCGCCTGCACGCCGCCCGAGGCTCGGCCGAACTGCTGCCCGATGTGGCTCAAGTACTTCGAGTCGCGCAGGTTGCCCCGGCTGCGTGCCAGCGCGTTGCGCAGCGCGTCCTTGTGCAGGAAGTGGTGGAACAGCGCCATCAGGTCGGAGAAGCCCTCGTGGAATCCCGACATGTCCGCGCTGGTCTGCAGCACGAAGTTCGAGCGCAGCGCATCGAGCATCGCGTGCGTCATCTCGTGGCAGACGATGTCGTGCGACAGCGCCGTGTAGACGATGCCGCGAGGCAGTGTGCCGTCGGTCGGCTTCTCGTGGGCGTAGAAGTACCCGAAGTTGAGCGTGCCCTGGTTCGGGTCGTACCAGGCGTTCTGCGTCTCGCCCGCGAACGGCCGGATGCGCAGCCGCGTCACGCCGTCGCGCGGCGGGAACGGCCACGGGATCTGCCGACCCAGCGCACGGCGGAAAGTGCGGTGCACGAGGCTTGCCACTCCGTACACCATCTGGGCGTGGAAGGCGGGGTTGGAGTCGGACGGCGCCATGCCACTGCCGAGGAGCACCTTGAGTCCGTCGAGGTCGGGATCCGTATCCATCGGCTTCTTGCCGGTGTCGAGGTCCGCCGTGTCCACCTCGAACAGGCAGCCGATCGGACCCGGTGCGAGCTTCTCGTAGGGGATCTCGATCGTGGCGTACTTGCCCTCGCGAACCAGCGCTGACGGATCCACCGCGAAGATGCGCAACCGCCGCGTGGTCGGCTCGCCCAGCTGCCATTCGTGAGCGCTCGTGGACGGGTAATACACCCGCGGCCCGAGCTGGTAGGTCTTGCCGTGGTTGCACTGTGCGAACGACGGGCGGTCCACGCCCGGGTTCAGGTACTTGTCGAACTCCCCCATGCTATCCCCCCGCTCCGACGGGCGCTTCCGCGTCCGATCGTCGCGCCCCTGTGCTCAGATGTCGAGACCGCTCACGAAGTCGCTCGACTGCGTCAGCAGCTTCTGCGCGATCTGCGCGCGCAGCCCGGACAACACCGCGGCGTTGATCGTGGCCTTGCCGGCATTGTTCTCGATGCGCACCTCGTTCTTGCGGAACTTGAAGAACAGCACCTGCGTGATCTTCTGCTCCGCCTCGAGCGCAAATGCGGTCAGTGCGACGAACAGGTCGCCGGTCGGGTCGCGGTCCACCGTGGACACCTGGAAATGGGCGGTATTCGCGGAGCGGCTCTCCCGATTGAAGATCGTCACCCACGGATTGCCCGAGTCCATTTTCTTGAGCGCCTGCACGGTCGAGGCCAGCACGGCGAGAGCCGTGGGAGCGCCGGCGAGCAGCGTCGCGGCGACGTCGAGCACGGCCTCGTGCGCCTGGAACCCGTCGCCCTTCTCCTTGTAGTGCTGCAGGTTCGTCTGCTGCGTGACGAAGCCGATGTTCCCGAGCACGGTGAAGTACTGGTTGTACCACTCGCGGATTTCGACCAGCGAGCGCGGCTCGGGAACGACCTTCTTGGCCCGCAGCTGCGCGAGCAGCGCCGAGTTCACGATGTCGCCGCGTTGCTCGGCGGTGACGCCTTGCACGAACGACACCACCTCGGAGCCCACGACCAGCGCCTGGTCGCGCGCCGCGTCGAAGTTGATCGGCGCCGACGGGGCGGCCGCGGCGCCGAAGCGGGGCGCGGGCAGGTCGAGTCCCATGACGAAGGAGCGTGCTTGGTCGAGGTCGATGCTCATTCTGGTTCCCCCTTGGACGGACGGACGAAGCCGGATCCGGATCCGGTCCGCGGCGCTTGACGCAGCGGGCCGCGGGAACATCATACTGCTGCGTCGTCAACATAATATGCGTCAGCTGCGACTCCTGAGGTCTCTGACCGGAGGTCAACCGATGCCTTCACCTGCATTCGACGCCGCGATGCCCTTCATCCTCCGCTGGGAAGGTGGCTTCGTCGACCACCCGAAGGACCCCGGCGGCCGCACCAACAAGGGCGTGACCCAGCGCGTCTACACCGCCTGGCGGGCGCGTCGCGGCCTGCCGCAGCAGGACGTCAAGTTCATCACCGAGGCCGAGGTCAAGGAGATCTACGAGGGCGACTACTGGCTGCCGCCGCGCTGCAACCAGCTGCCGACGAAGCTCGACCTCGTGCAGTTCGACACGGCGGTGAACATGGGGGTCGGCCGCGCGGTGCGCATCCTGCAGGGCGCGGTCGGCTGCGGCGTGGACGGGCAGTTCGGCCCGGGCACGGCGCAGGCGGTCGCGCGCTGCGAGCCGCGCACGGCGGTCGCCGCCTACTGCGACGCCCGCGAGGCTTTCTACCGCCGCCTCGTGGTCGCGAAGCCGGACCTCAAGGTCTTCCTCAAGGGCTGGCTCAACCGGCTCAACTCGCTGCGTAGGGAAGTGGGCCTGCCGGTGTTCGGCTTCACCGAGCCGTCGAGCCTCGCCGAAGCTGGGCCGATGATGCGGATTCCGGATCTTGGCGAGGATCCGGATTTCGACATCTGACCGAGGAAGATCAGGCAACGCCCAGGCGACGACCTTCCGATCACCCCTGCAACGGCCAGTTCCTTTGCCGGGGCCGACGCAAGGCCGAGTGGCCGCCGGCGGGCTGAGCGCAAGAGCTGCTGAGCGCTTCGCAGCCTTCCGAAACGACGACGCCCCGCAGGGCGGGGCGTCGTTAAGTGCCTGGACGAGCGCTTCGAGTCAGCGGCGGGCGCGTCGGCGGGCGAAGCCGACCCCCAGCAGGCCGAGGCCGACCAGGGCCAGCGAGCCCGGCTCGGGCAGCTGCTGATCGCCGTCCGAGTCGTAGAAAGACAGGTGCGAGAGCCCGGCGGGGCCGCCGCTGGCGTTGTTCGGCGTCGAGAAGGTCACGTCCAAGTACACGCCGCCCGTGCTGAAGAGGTTGAAGGCGTTGCCACCCTTGGCGGTGAAAGCGGTGATGACCGGGTCGCCGTCTCCCGGCATGTACGTCCACGTACCCGTGCCGGTGCCGTCTGGACCGAAGGTAAATGAGAACTCAGTGCCGTTGATCGAGCCGAACAACGGGTTGAACTCGATCTCGCCGACCGAGCCGTTCTCGTTGAAATTGAACTTGATGATGATCTGCGACCGCTCGGTGAGGTCGGTGCCCGGAACGACCGGCGTGAAGCAGTTCGGGAAGTTCTGGCCGAACACGCCGCCGCAATCGTTGCCTGGGTACTCGTCGATAAAGGCAGCGTTGGCCGACGCCATCCCGCCGACCGACAGGATCGCGGCGAAGGCGGCGCCCCGGAGCGAGAAAATCTTGTTACGCATCATCAGTCTTCACCTTCACGTCTGTGTTTGGTTTGCCGGCGGTGCCGGCGGTGCCGGGGGTGCCGGATTTGCCGGGGGAGCCTCCCGCGAGGGGAAGGCGCAGTGGGCCAATGTTATGCAGAGTTCGTGCCAGATTATGTAAGCTTTTGAAATCCAAAGAATAGACATAATCCGGGATCGAGCTGGCCGCCCAAATATGTAAAGAAATCCGACAGGAGGCTCAGGCCGTCAGCACCCGCCCGGGATTGAGGATGCCCTTCGGATCGAGCGCCACCTTGAGGCGAAGCATCAGCGCGAGTTCCGCCTCGCTGCGCGACAGCGGCAGCCAAGGCTGCTTCTCAAGGCCGATCCCGTGCTCGGCCGAGACCGAGCCGCTGCGTGCCGCGAGGGGCTCGTACACGCAGCGCTCGATGCCTTGGCGCGCCTCGCGGCTCCGCGGCCCGGCGGCGATGACGTGCAGGTTGCCGTCGCCGAGGTGCCCGAACACGAAGCGCCGGTACGCAGGCCACTCGCGCTCGAGCCGCGCGAGGATCTCGGCGACGTAGCCTTCCATCTCCGTCACGGGGAGGCTGATGTCGAACACCACCGGCATGCCGAGCCGGAAGAACTGCTCGACGTCGTCGCGCAGCGCCCAGAGCGAGGCGCGTTGCGCTTCCGACGAGGCGATCACCGCGTCGGCGACGAGGCCCGACTCGATCGCCTCGCCGAGCGCCTCCTCGAAGCGCGCCTGGTCGCGCGCGGGGTCGCCGCCCGCGCCCTCGATCAGCACGTAGTAGGCGTAGTCCTGGGAGATCGGCGCGGCGCCCTTCGCGGGCGGTGTCGTCACCAGGCGATAGAACTCGTTCCACATCACCTCGAAGGCCGACAGCGCGCCGCCGAGCGCGCCGTCCATGTGCTTGAGCAGCCGCGTCACGTCGGCGAAACCCGCGCAGGCGACGAGCGCGGTCTGCGTGCTGCGAGGCGCCTCGCGCAGGCGCAGCACGAGGCGCGTGACGACCCCGAGCGTGCCCTCGGAGCCGATGAACAGCTGCTTCAGGTCGTACGCTGCGTTGTTCTTGATCATGCGGTTCATCGAGGAAATGACCGTGCCGTCGGCCAGCACGGCCTCGAGACCGAGCACCGAGTCGCGCGTCATGCCGTAGCGGATCACGCCGTTGCCCCCGGCGTTGGTGGCGACGGTGGCGCCGATGTGCGCCGAGCCGCGCGCGCCGAAGTCCACCGGGTAGAGCAGGCCGTGCTTCTCGGCTTCCTGCTGCACCGTCTCGAGCGGCACGCCGGCTTCGAGGGTCATCGTGCGGTTGACGGGGTCCACTGACTCGATGCGGTGCATGCGCTCGAGCGACAGCCCGATCTCGTCCGGACCCGCGACGCATCCGCGCACCAGCCCGGTGAGCCCGCCCATCGGCACGACCGGCTGGCCGGCGGCGTGGCAGGCCGCCAGCACGCGCGATACCTGTTCCGTGCTCGCCGGCCGCACGATCGCGAGCGCCTGGCAGGGGCTGTGATCGGCCCAGCTCACGGAACGCGCACGGACGTCGTCGCCCGTGAGGACGCCGTCGGCGCCCAGGATGTCGGTCAGCACGCGAATGTCCATGTCGTCTCCCTTGCCGGCCTGCGCCGGCTCAGCCCGAGTTCTTCTCGAGGTCGGCGATGAACCGGTTCGCCTCGGCGATGGCCCTCTCGAGTTCGGCCACCAGCTGGTTCACCTGCGCATCCACCTTGATGACCTCGCCCTTGAGGCCGGCGACGGCCCGTGCGTTGAGGTTGTGCTTGAGGAGCAGCACCTGGTCGCGCAGCGGCTGCAGGGCGGGCTCGAGCTTCGACTCGGCACGCTTCATGGCGCCGATCATCTCGGCGTAGCGGGCGCGCGTCTGGCGGAGCTGCTGCTCGCTCTGCGCCCGCAGTCGCGCGTTCGAATACTGGCCGAGCTCGTCCTGCCATTCGTCGAACAGCGCCTCCGCCACGCCCTCGACGTCGCGGATGTGCTTGCGGACGGACTCCGCGGCCGATTCGCTGTCCTCGAGCTGCGCCGCCAGGCGCTTGTACTGGGCCTCGAGGTCGCCGCCCTGGTAGCTCACCACCTTGCCGAACTCGGTGAGTGCGGCGGTGATCTCCTGCTTGGCTTCTTCCTGGGAGTCGCGGGCCGACACCACCCGGCTCGCGAGGATGTCGCGCTTGGCGAAGCCCACGCTCTCCATGGCCGAGTAATAGGCGGTCTCGCAGCCGCCGAGCAGCACGGCGGTGGCGAGCAGGGCGAGCGACAGTCGTCGGGTCATGGGCAGTCTCCGGGCGGGCACTAGCTCAGAGCGTGCGGCGGGAGCTCGGGCAGCGTCAGGCTCGCGACGGCGGCCTCGAACGCGAGGCACAGTGCGTCGACCTGTGCGGCGGACGTGGCCGGCGAGACCAGCATCATGTTGTGGAAGGGCGCGATCAGGCAGCCGCGATTGAGGAGCGCGAGGTGGATCGCCTGCTCGAGCGCAGGCGCGTGCGCCGCCTCGGCCTCGCTGCCGTTGCGCAGCGGCCCGGGCGCGCAGACGAACTCGACGCGGGCGCCGACGCGCACGACATGCCAGGGCAGGCCATAGGTCTGCACGATTGCCGTGAGTCCCGCGGCCAGACGCCCGGCGAGTGCGTCCATGTGCGCGTAGGCCTCGTCCGTCATCACCTGCTCGAGCGTGGCGCGCATCGCCGCGAGGGATAATGCGTTGGCCGAGAGCGTGGTGCCCATGCCGGAATGGCCCGGCGGTGTCGCCGCCCGCACCTCATCGAGGCGCCGCGCGACCTCGTCGGTGAAGCCCCACACGCTCGCCGGCACGCCGCCGGCGATCGGCTTGCCGACCACGAAGAGGTCCGGCTCGAGGCCGTGCGCGCGCGTGTAGCCGCCCGGACCCGTGGATATCGTGTGCGTCTCGTCGATCAGCAGCAGGGCGCCGGCCTCGCGCGTGAGGCGCCGCAGTCCAGCGTGGAAGCACGGCTCGGGCAGCACCATGCAGGAATTGGTCATGACGGGCTCGGCGATCACGCAGGCCACGTCGCCCTGCGCGAGCGCCGCCTCGAGCGCCGGCAAGTCGTTGAACTCGACGACGCGCGCGAGCTGCGTGAGGTCGGCGGCCTGGCCCAGCAGTCCCGGCCGGTGCACGGCGTGGCCGCCCACGAGCCGCACGAAGGTCTCGTCCACCGTGCCGTGGTAGCAGCCGTTGAACACCAGGATCCGCGGACGCCCCGTGACGGCGCGCGCCACGCGCAGCGCGAAACGGTTGGCGTCGGTGGCCGTCGTGGCGACCTGCCACTGCGGCAGCCCGAAGCGCTCGGCGAGCAGTCGCCCGACCGCGATCGTGTCCTCGGTGGGCAACATGCAGGTGAGGCCGCGGGTCGCCTGGCGCGCGACCGCCTCGGCCACGGGTGCGGGCGAGTGGCCGAACATCGCGCCCGTGTCGCCGAGGCAGAAATCCGCGTAGTCGTTGCCGTCCATGTCCGTGAGCAAGGTGCCCCGGGCCTCGCGGACCACGAAGGGGTAGGGCATGGACCAGTCGCGCATCCAGTGCATGGGCACGCCCTGGTAGAAGCCCGCGATGCCGTGGCCGGCGAGCTGCATCGAACGCGGGTGCAGCGTCGCGTAGCTCGCGCACTCTGCCTCGAAGATCTCGCGGATGCGCTGCAGGGGAAGGCCGCCGACGATGTCCGGGTTCACGAGTGGGCTCTGCAGGGTCCGGGGTGACCGCCGCGATTGTAGAGCGACGGACAGCCCGCGGCCCGGCTTCGGTGGATGTCCGTGTGGCGGCCGCCCGGTGGGGCCGTCACAATCGACGTCCCGCCAGGCCATCGGCCCAGGAGTCCGCTGCATGTCCCACGAAATGAACGGCGCCCGCTCGCTGGTGCAGACGCTGGTGAACTGCGGCGTCGAGGTCTGCTTCTCCAACCCTGGCACCTCCGAGATGCACTTCGTGGCCGCGCTCGACTCGGTGAGCGGCATGCACCCGGTGCTGTGCCTGTTCGAGGGCGTGGCCACCGGCGCTGCCGACGGCTATGGGCGCATCGCCGGCAAGCCCGCAGCCACGCTGCTGCACCTCGGGCCCGGGCTCGCCAACGGCCTCGCCAACCTGCACAACGCCCGGCGCGCGGCCACGCCGATCGTCAACATCGTGGGCGATCACGCCACCTACCACCTGCAGTACGACGCGCTGCTCACCTCGGACATCGTGGGCTTCGCGCGTCCGGTCTCGGCCTGGATCTGCGAGTCGAAGAGCGCGACCACGGTGGCGGGCGACGCCGCGCGGGCCGTTCAGGCGGCGCGCGCCGCGCCGGGCGGCATCGCGACGCTGATCCTGCCTGCCGACACCGCCTGGAACCCGGCGACGCGCGCCGCCGGGCCGCTGCCGGATCCCGGCGCGGCCCCGGTCAGCGCCGAGGCCGTCGAGCAGACGGCGCGGTTGCTCATGAACGGCAAGAAGTCGGTGATGCTACTGCGCGGCACCGCGCTGCGCGGGGCGGGCCTCGAGGCGGCTGGGCGGATCCAGGCGAAGACCGGCGTGCGGCTGCTGTGCGACACCTTTGCGCCACACGCCGAGCTCGGCGCGGGCCGCGTGCCCGTCGAGCGGATCCCGTACTTCGCCGAGCAGATCGTTGCCACGCTGCAGGGGCTCGAGCAGATCGTGCTCGTGGGCAGCAAGCCGCCGGTGTCGTTCTTCGCCTATCCCGGCAAGCCGAGCTGGTGCGCACCGGAGTCCTGCCAGTTCAGTCACCTCGCGCTGCCCCACGAGGATGGCGCGGCGGCTCTCGCGGCGCTGGCGGATGCGGTGGGTGCCTCGGGCCTCGAGCCGGCATGCACGCCGCTCGCGCTGCCCGACCTGCCCTCGGGCGCGCTCAACGCCGCGACCGCCGCGCAGGTGATCGCGCACCTCACGCCCGAGGATGCCATCGTCGCCGACGAGTCGGCGACCGCCGGCCTGCCGCTGCTCATGTTCCTCGCGCGCGCCCGGCCGCACACCCACCTGCCGCTCACCGGCGGTTCGATCGGTCAGGGTCTGCCGCTCGCCGTGGGCGCGGCCATCGCGGCCCCGGGCCGCAAGGTCGTCTGCCCCCACGGCGACGGCGGCGCGGCCTACACGGTGCAGGCCCTGTGGACCATGGCCCGCGAAAAGCTCGACGTCACGACGGTGATCTTCGCCAACCGCTCCTACGCCATCCTCAACATCGAGCTGCAGCGGGTCGGCGCGATCGGCGCGGGCGCCAAGGCCATGTCCATGCTCGACCTGCACAATCCGGAGATGAACTGGACGCAGATCGCCGAGGGCTTCGGCGTGGAGGCGAGCCGTGCGACGACCTGCGCGGAGTTCGCGGCCCAGTACGCCTCGGCGATGCAGCAGCGCGGGCCGCGGCTGATCGAGGTGATGATCTAGGGTCCGACCCGCCCTCCGGAGGGCGGTTGACGCTCTCCGATCGCCCGTGGATACTGCGGCGCACGATGAATCCGCGCGTTGCAAGCACCCTCGATCGCCGCTGGCGGTGGCGCCACTCCTAGGAGTGGGCCCGGGCACGCGCGTCTCTACGCCAAGACTCTTGGGACCCATCTCCGCGAACCGACCGGGGATGGGTTTTGTGTTGCGCGTCCCCGGATCCTCCCGACAGAGGAACCGTCAGTGACGACCAGCCAGTTCGACATCTCGGCCGACCTCGACACCCCGGTGTCGGCCTACCTCAAGTTGAAGCCCTTCCGGCCGCGCTTCCTGCTCGAGAGCGTGGAGGGCGGCGAGCGCCTCGCGCGTTATTCCTTCATCGGCTTCGGCGACTGCCTCGAATTCCGGCTCGACGCGTCCGGGCTGGTGCTGGGGAGCGAGCGCCTGCCCCGGCCGGCCGACCAAGCCGAGCTGCTCGGCGCACTGCGGCGCGCGCTCGCGGCGGCGCCGCACCCGGAGGCCGCAGGCAACGGCTTTCCGCTGCACGGCGGGCTCGTGGGCGTGGCGAGCTACGACCTCGTGCGCTACTTCGAGCGCCTGCCCTCGCACGCGCGCGTGGACGACGACTCCCCGCAGGCGCACTACGTCGCGCCACGGTCGCTGCTGGTGTTCGACCACCTGACGCGCCGCGCCGCGCTGCTGCACGCAGGCTCGGAGCACGAGCGGCAATCGCTCCGGCGCGAGGTGATCCGTGCGCTGCGCGGCGGGCTGCCGGGGCCCGCCTGGGCCGCGAGCTTCAGCGCGCCCCAGGCGAGCCTGTCGGAGGACGAGTTCATCGAGCGCGTGACCCGCACCCAGCAGCACATCGCCGCGGGCGACGTGTACCAGCTCGTGCTGTCGGTGCGCTTCGCCGGCCGCTGCGACCTCGACCCCTTCGAGACGTACCGGGCCCTGCGACTGCTGAACCCGTCCCCCTACATGTACTACTGCGAGCTCGGCGACCGCGTGGTGGTGGGCTCCTCGCCCGAGGCGCTGGTGAAGCTCAACGGCCGGCACGCCCAGATGCGGCCGATCGCCGGCACGCGCCCGCGCGGCGCCGATACGGTCCGGGACGACGCGCTTTCAGCCGAGCTGCTCGCCGACCCGAAGGAGAACGCCGAGCACGTCATGCTGGTGGACCTCGCGCGCAACGACCTCGGCCGCGTGGCGACCGCGGGCTCGGTGCACGTGCATCCCTTCCGCTCCGTCGAGCGTTACAGCCACGTCATGCACATCGTGAGCGGCGTGAACGGCACCCTGGCCCCGGGGCGGGACGCCTTCGACCTGTTCGCGGCGGCCTTCCCGGCCGGCACGCTGGTGGGCGCGCCCAAGGTGCGCGCCATGGAGATCATCGACGAGCTCGAGCCGGTGCGCCGCGGCTTCTACGGCGGCACGGTCGGCTACTTCGGGCACGGTGGGGACATGGACCAGGCGATCACGATCCGCACGATGGTGTTCCACGGCGACAGCTACAGCTTCCAGGCCGGCGCCGGCATCGTCGCGGACAGCGTGCCGGCGAGCGAGTACCGAGAGGTGCTCGCCAAGAGCGCGGTGCTGCGCCGCGCGCTCGAGTTGGCGCGGGAGGGCCTCTGATGGACACGCCGCGCCTGCTGCTCGTCGACAACTACGACAGCTTCACCTACAACCTCGTGCAGGCTTTTCTCGTGCTCGGCGCCGACGTGCTCGTCCACCGCAACGACGCGATCACCGTCGAGGAAGCGAAGCGCCTCGCGCCCACGCACCTGTGCATCTCGCCGGGACCCGGCACGCCGAGCGACGCCGGTGTCTCCATGGACATGATCCGCGCCTTCGCAGGCGAGATCCCCGTGCTCGGCGTGTGCCTCGGCCACCAGTCCATCGTCGAGGTGTTCGGCGGCGAGGTGGTGCGGGCGGGCCGGCTGATGCACGGCAAGGTCTCGCCGGTGCATCACGACGGCCGCGGCATCCTCGCCGGCATGCCCCAGCCCTTCGAGGCGGGGCGCTACCACTCGCTGATCGCGCGGCCGGAGTCGCTGCCCGCGCTGCTCGAGGTGAGCGCGCGCACCACCGAGGGCGAGATCATGGGCGTGCGGCATCGCGAGCTCGTGGTCGAGGGGGTGCAGTTCCACCCCGAGAGCGTCCTGACGCCGGAGGGCCCGATGCTGCTCGGCAACTTCCTCAAGTTGGCCGGCGGCCGCCGGGCCGCCCGAGGCTGAGGCCATGATCGAACTGCGCGACATCCTCGAGCGACTGCTGCAGCGACGCGACCTCACCGAAGCCGAGGCGGCCTCATTGCTGGTCGCGCTCACCGATGCGTCGGTGGCGCCCGCGATGTCGGGCGCGCTGCTCGCGGCGCTGCGCGGCAAGGGCATCACGGCGGACGAGGTGCGGGGATTCGCCAGCGCAATGCGCGGGCTCGCCCGCCGGCCGGAACTCCCGCCCGGTCCGCCTGCGGTGGACGTGGTCGGCACGGGCGGCGACGCCTCGGGCAGCTTCAATCTTTCCACCGGCGCGGCGCTGCTCGTGGCCGCGATGGGCGTGCGCGTCGTCAAGCACGGCAACCGCTCGGTCTCGAGCCGCTCGGGCAGCGCGGACCTGCTCGAGGCGCTCGGGTTGCCGCTGCCGCTCGATGAGCGCGCCGCGGGTGAGTGCCTCGCGGCCACCGGCTTCACGTTCCTGTTCGCGCCGCACTACCACCCGGCGATGAAGGAAGTGGCGCCGGTGCGACGCGCGCTCGGCGTGCGTACGGTGTTCAACCTGCTCGGACCGCTCACCAATCCGGCCGAGCCGCCGTTCAGCCTGATCGGGGCCTACAGCGCCGAGGCCGCGCGGCTCATGGCGGACACACTCTCGGGCATGCCGATCCAGCGCGTGTTCGTGATCCACGGCGAGCCCGGCTGGGACGAGGCGACGCCCGTGGGTCCCTTCGAGCTCTACGACGTGCAGCCCGGTCGCGTGACCCGCGAAGTGCGGGACCCGCTCGACCTTGGCCTCCAGCGCTGCACGGCCGCGGACCTCGCCGGCGGCGATGCGGACCGCAACGCCGCGGGCCTGCGCGCGGTGTTCGAGGGCCGCGACCAGGGACCGCACTGCGACGCCATCGTGCTGAACGCTGCCCTCGCGCTCGAAGTGACGGGCGCCGTGCCGTCGGCGGGCGCGGGGGTGGTGGCTGCGCTCCACGCACTCCGCTGCGGCGACGCCGCGCGGCTGCTCGAGCGGCTGGCGGCATTCGGCCGTCACCCGCGCGAAGACTGAGCCGGGATCGTTCCGTGGGCCTGCTCTCCGACATGCACCGCTCGAGCCTGCAGCGCGTCGCCGAGGCGCGCGAGCGCGTGCCGGTGGCGGCGTTGCGTGCCGCGGTGCTCGGCACGCCGGTGCCGCCGCGGCTGCGGCTCGCGCGGCACGGCTTCGACCTGATCGCCGAGCTCAAGCTGCGCTCGCCCGCGCTCGGCGACCTGTCCGCCGCGACGCTCGACCCGGTGCGCCGGCTCGAGGCCTACGCCGAGGGCGGCGCCGCGGTCTGCTCCATACTCACCGAGCCCGATCGCTTCGACGGCAGCCTCGATCACCTCCAGGTCGCGGCCGAGACCCTGCAGTCCTTCGGCGTGCCGGCCATGCGCAAGGACTTCCTCGTCGATCCATACCAGGTGCTCGAGGCGCGTGCCTGGGGCGCCTCGGGCGTGCTGCTGATCGTGCGGCTGGTGTCGCGCGAGCGCCTGGTCGAGCTGCTCGACACTGCGGCGGCGCTCGGGCTGTTCGTGCTGCTGGAGGCCTTCGATGCCGACGATCTCGCGGTCGCCGCGGGCCTCGCCCGCGAGCGTATCGGCCGCGACGAGCAGGTGCTGATGGGCCTCAACTGTCGCGATCTCCAGACGCTCGCCATCGACTTCGACCGCTTCGCCAGGCTGCGCGGGCACCTGCCGCCCGAGTGGCCGGCGGTCGCCGAGAGCGGCGTGCAGACCGCGGCCGATGCGGCCCGCGTTGCGGCGCTGGGCTATCGGCTCGCGCTGGTCGGTACCTGCTTGATGCGACGTCACGACGCGGCGCAGGCCGTGCGCGAGCTGCTGGAGGCGGGCCGCCGGGCCCGGCCGTAGCCCGCGATGGCATCGCTGTGGATCAAGATCTGCGGGCTGCGCAGCACCGCTGCGATCCAGGCCGCGGCTGAGGCGGGCGCCGACGCAGTCGGCTTCGTGTTCCACGCGCCCTCGCCGCGCCACCTCGAGCCTGCCGAGGCGCGCGCGCTGCAGGCGGCCGTGCCGCAGGGCCTCGAACGCGTCGCCGTGTTCCTGCATCCGTCGCAGTCGCTGGTGGACGCCGTCCTCGAGGCGATCGCGCCGGACTGGGTGCAGACGGATGCCGAGGATCTCGCAGGTTTGCGCCTGCCGCCCGGCCAGCGTGTGCTGCCGGTGCTGCGCGGCGGCGGCCGGCGGCCCGTGCCGTTGCCCGCGCGCTGCCTGTACGAGAGCGGCCGCAGCGGCGCAGGCGAGCGCGCCGACTGGCCGGCCGCGGCGGCGCTGGCGTGCAGGACGCAGCTCGTGCTCGCCGGAGGGCTCGATCCCCAGAGCGTGGCCGAGGCCGTGCGCACCGTGCGTCCGTTCGGCGTGGACGTAAGCTCCGGCGTCGAACGAGAGCGCGGCGTGAAGGACGCCACGCTCGTCCGTGAGTTCATCCGCGCCGCCCGTGAGGCGGCCGAGGTCCCGTTATCCGAGGAGAGTCGCTGATGCGAACCTTGTCCCTGCAGATCGATCGCGAGGCGCTGCTTGCCGAGACGCTGCGCGGCGCGTTCCCGGATGCGCGCGGCCGCTACGGGCCCTTCGGCGGACGCTACGTGCCCGAGACGCTCGTCCCCGCGCTCGACCGGCTGAAGGAGGGCGTGCGCGTCCACCTGGGTGAAGCGGGCTTCCGCGCCGAGTTCGAATCCGAGCTGCGCACCTGGGTGGGCCGGCCGACGCCGCTGACGCACGCGCGCGAGCTGTCGCGGCGCTGGGGCGCCGACGTGTGGCTCAAGCGCGAGGATCTCGCCCACACGGGCGCGCACAAGATCAACAACGCCCTCGGCCAGGGGCTGCTCGCGAAGCGCCTCGGCGCGAAGCGCATCGTCGCCGAGACCGGCGCGGGGCAGCACGGCGTGGCCTCGGCCGCGGCCTGTGCCCGGCTCGGCCTGCCCTGCGTCGTGTACATGGGCGCGGTGGACATGGAACGCCAGGCGCCCAACGTCGGGCGCATGAAGCTGCTCGGCGCCGAGGTCGTGCCCGTCACCGGCGGCGACCAGACGCTGCGCGCCGCCATCGACGAGGCGCTGCGCGACTGGGTGTCGGATCCGGACGGCACCTACTACCTGCTCGGCTCCGCCGTCGGGCCGCATCCGTATCCGTACCTCGTGCGCGAGTTCCAGTCGGTGATCGGCCTCGAGGCGCGCGCGCAGATGCTCGAGCAGTCGGGTGCGCTGCCCGACGCAGTGGTTGCCTGCGTCGGCGGCGGCTCGAATGCGATCGGGCTGTTCCACCCGTTCGTGCGCGACACCGGCGTGAAGCTGCTCGGCCTCGAGGCGGGCGGCACCGGCAGCGGGCTCGGCCAGAACGCGGCCTCGCTCGCCTACGGCACACCCGGCGTGCTGCAAGGCTGCTACTCGCTGCTGCTGCAGGACGAGCACGGCCAGATCCAGGAGACGCACTCCGTGTCGGCAGGACTCGACTACCCGGGTGTCGGACCCGAGCACGCGCTGCTCGCGAGCATCGGGCGCGTCGCGTACGAGGCGGCCGGCGACGACGAATCGCTCGAGGCGCTCGCCGAGTGCTGCCGTGCCGAGGGCATCCTGCCCGCGATCGAGAGCGCGCACGCCTTCGCGGGCGCGAAGCGCTACGCGCAGGCGAACCCGGGCAGCCGCATCCTGATCGGGCTTTCGGGCCGCGGCGACAAGGACATGCCGACGCTGCAGCGCACGCTGCTGAAGGGGACGCTGTGATGAATGCACCCCGCGACACCATCAGCCGCGCCATCCGCGACGCCGCGGCGCAGGGCCGCCCGGCCGTGGTCGGCTTCATGACGGCCGGCTTCCCCGATCGGGCCGGCTTCCGTGACCGGCTCGCGGCAATCGCCTCGACTGCCGACGTCGTGGAGATCGGCATCCCGTTCACCGATCCGATGGCCGACGGCATGACCATCCAGCGTGCGAGCCAGGTGGCGCTCGCCGGCGGATTCACCCTGCCCTGGCTGCTCGAGGAACTCGCTGCGATGCAGCCCCGGCCGCAGGCACCTCTCCTGCTGATGAGCTACCTCAACCCACTGCTCGCTTACGGTCTCGATCGCCTGCCGGCGGCCGCCGCGCGCGCCGGCGTCGCGGGTTTCATCATCCCCGACCTGCCTTACGAGGAGAGCGCCGGGATGCGCGTCGCGCTCGCGACGCAAGGCCTCGCGCTGGTGCAGATGGTCACGCCCGTGACGCCGCCGGAGCGGCTCAGGATGCTGTGCGAGGCGAGCGCGGGATTCGTGTACGCCGTCACCATGACGGGCACGACCGGCAGGAGTGTCGCCGTGCCGGACGAGGTACTGGCCTACATGGATCGCGTGCGTGCCGTGTCGCCGGTGCCGGTGTGCGCGGGCTTCGGCATCCGCAGCCGCGAGCAGGTCGAGCGCATGCAGGGGCACGTGGACGGCGTGGTGGTGGGATCGGCGCTCGTGGAGGTGCTCGAGCGCGGCGAGGATCCGGCGGCGTTCCTGCGCGGGCTGCGTCCGGCGGCTGCGCCGGCCGGCTGAGGTCAGGACGTCGCGAGCGTGGCCTTGAGGCGGTCGATGACCAGCGCACGCATGTTGTGCAGCGGGTTCTTCTCCCACGTGAAGCACGGCGGCTCGCGGCGAAGCATGGCCCATCGCTGGGTCTCGAGCACCTGGTTGAGGTACCCGAGGCTGCGCTCGATGGCTTCCAAGTAGGGGTTGCGGCCGTCGAACAGGATCTCGAAGTAGCGGTAGGCGCCGCCGAACTCGCCGTCGAGCCGCGTGCGCATGGTCTCGGCGAAGAACTCCGGAGTCTGCCGCAGCACGTCGAGGCCCGAGCCGTAGTTCACCTTGAGTCCGGTGCCGTTGCGCGAGACGGCCACGCCGCCGAGCACGAACTCGGGGTAAAGCCGGTCGCGGACCTTCTCCAGGTAACAGCGGTCGGCCATCTGCGCCATCATGTCCGCGGTGCCGAGAAGGTGGCCAACCTTGCGATCGCGTGGATCGTCGAGGCGGATCTGGTCGAAGCTGAGCTCGTAGCCCGTGAAGTGCACGATCTGCGTCGCCACCGGTACCCAGGCTGCCAGTCCGATCGTCGGCAGGTAGCGCGCGAGGAACTGCGCGCTGCGGCCGACGTGCGTGAGCGTGAACTCGGCGCCGTTGCGGTGCTGGTGATCGTCGCTCTGGCGGATGTAGCCCGAGTCGTGGAACAGCGCGACCACCAGCCCGAGCAGGGCGCGCTCGGCGCCGAACTGCTGCTCGGGTGCGTGCGAGCGCTCGTAGCCCACCAGCAGCCGCGCCATCGCGAGCGTGTCGTCGAGCGAGTGCTGCACGTCGTGGTAGACGGTGTCGCAGCCGAGGTAACCGGGATACTGGCCGTTGAAGAGCCGCTCGAAGTCCTCGAACGCCGTGCCGAGCCGCTCGAGCGGTCCGCTCGGCCAGCTCCGCGAGTAGAGTTCCTCGACGGCGCGGCGCACCGCGGCCACCGAACTCACCTGCACGGTATTGGTGACGTCGTAGTCGCTGCGCCGGTACTGCATGGCGTTATTGTTTTCGTCTGCGCGACGACCCGCGCGTTTCGCCGGAGTGTAGTGCAAGCAGGCAGGTCACCAGAGTAAAGAAATCCGACATTTGCCCTTCGACACGCCGGCCGGATCTCTATATGTCAAATCGGGCGAGCACCGGAGCGTGGTCCGAGGGCCGTTCTAGACGCCTCGGGGACTTGTCGATGTGACACGCGTCGCACTTCGGAGCGAGCGCGCTGCTCGCGAGGATCAGGTCGATACGCAGGCCCGCGTTGCGACGGAATGCCATCATCCGGTAGTCCCACCACGAATAGGATTTCGCGGGCTGCTCGAAGCGCCGGAAGCAGTCCTCGAAGCCCGTCGCGATCAGCGCGCGCAGCGCCGCCCGCTCCGACTCGCTCACGTGCACCGAACCTTCCCAGGCCTTGGGGTCGTGCACGTCGCGATCCTCGGGCGCGATGTTGAAGTCCCCGAGGATCACCACCTGCGGATTGCGCGCGAGCTCGGCCGCGGCGTACGCGCGCAGCGCGTCGAACCAGCGCAGCTTGTACTCGTACTTGTCGGAGCCGACCGACTGGCCGTTCGGCACGTACACGTCGATCACGCGCACGCCGCCCACGGTCGCAGCGATCACGCGGCGCTGCTCGTCCTCGAAGCCCGGGATGCCGGCCACCACGTCCTCGAGCGCGGTCTTCGCGAGCAGCGCCACGCCGTTGTAGGTGCGCTGCCCGCTGAAGGCGACCTCGAGTCCGAGCGACTCGAGTTCCGCTCGCGGGAAATCGGGATCCGGCAGCTTGGTTTCCTGCAACGCGATCACGTCCACCGGATTCGCGGCGAGCCAGTCCACGAGGTGCGGCAGTCGAACCCGCAGCGAGTTGACGTTCCAGGTGGCGAGCTGCATGGCGCGTCAGGCCGCGAGGCCCATCTGCCGCAGCAGCGGCCCGATCTCGGGCTTGCGACCGCGGAACTCGACGAATGCCTCCATCGCGTCGCGGCTGCCGCCGCGCTCGAGGATCGCGGCGAGGAATCGCCGCGCCGTGCCCTGGTCGAACACGCCGTGCTCCTCGAACGCACCGAACGCATCGGCGGAGAGCACCTCGGCCCACTTGTAGCTGTAGTAGCCGGCCGCGTATCCGCCGGAGAACACGTGCTGGAAGCTGTGCGGGAAGCGGTTGAACTCGGGCGGACGCACCACGCTCACCGCCTCGCGCACCTCGGCCAGCGTCTCCGCGATTCGTGGGGCACCCGGCGCGTAGCCGGCGTGCAGCTTGAAATCGAATAGCGCGAACTCGAGCTGGCGCACCGTCTGCATGCCGGCCTGGAACGTGCGGCTCGCCTGCAGGCGGGCGAGCATGTCGTGCGGCAGCGCCTCGCCGGTCTCGACGTGTGCCGAGACGAGCGGCAGCACCTCGTCGCGCCAGGCGAAGTTCTCCATGAACTGGCTCGGCAGCTCGACCGCGTCCCAGGGCACGCCGTTGATGCCTGCCACGCTCGGCACGTCCACGCGCGTGAGCAGGTGGTGCAGGCCGTGGCCGAACTCGTGGAACAGCGTCAGCACCTCGTAGTGCGTGAGCAGCGACGGACGGTCGCCGGAGGGCGGGCTGAAGTTGCAGACGAGGTAGGCGATCGGCAGCGCGCTCGCGCCGGCGAGCCGGAGGCGGCCCACGCACTCGTCCATCCAGGCGCCGCCGCGCTTCTTCGGCCGCGCATAGAGATCCAGGAAGAAGCCGCCGCGGGGCGTGTCGTCGCGGTCGAGCACGTCGAAGAACCGCACGTCGGGGTGGTAGGTCTCGACGGCAGGGTTGGCGACGATGCGCACGCCGTACAGCCGGTGCACGACGGTGAACAGGCCGGCCAGCGCGCGCGGCAGCGGGAAGTACGGCCGCAGCGCTTCCTCGGACACCTGCAGCCGTTCCTTGCGCAGCCGCTCGGAGTAGAACCCGACGTCCCAGGAGGCGAGCGTCCGCCCCGCGAACCGCTCGAGTTCGGCGAACTCGCGCTCTGCCGCCGGCCGGCTGACGCGGGCGAGCTCCTGCAGGAACTCGATCACCTCCGCCGGGTCGCGCGCCATCTTGGTCGCGAGCGAGTACTCGGCGAAGTTCGCGAAGCCGACGAGGTTCGCGGCCTCGTGGCGCAGGGCGAGGATCTCGGCCATCAGCGGACCGTTGTCCCACTGGCCGGCGTGCGGCCCGCGGTCGGAGGCGCGCGTCACCCAGGCCTCGTAGAACTCGCGGCGCAGCGGCTCGCTCACGGCGTGCGAGAGCACGGCCTGGTAGGTCGGCGCGTCGAGCGACAGGAGCCAGCCGTCCTTGCCGGCGGCGATGGCCGCCGCGCGGGCGCGATCGAGCGCGTTGGCGGGTAACCCCTCGATCTCGGCCTCGTCGGTCACGTGCCGCGACCAGGCGTGGGTCGCGTCGAGCACGTTCTCGTCGAACTTCGCCTGGGTGGTGGCGAGCCGCTCCATGACCGCGCCGAAGCGCTGCTTGCGCTCGGGCGGCAGCGACACGCCGGCGAGGCGGAAGTCGCGCAGCGCGTTCTCGACGACCTTGCGCTGCTCGATCCCGAGCGAGGCGCCCTCGCGATCCGCGACCCGCTGGTAGGCAGCGCACAGCCGCTCGTTCTGGCCGAGCTCGGTGTGGTAGGCGGTGAGCAGCGGCAGGCAGGCGTTGTAGGCGGCGCGCAGCGCCTCGCTGTTCATGACGCCGTTCAGGTGGCTCACGGGCGACCAGGCGCGCGCGAGGCGGTGGTGCAGGTGCTCGATCGGCACGACCAGCGTGTCCCAGGCGTCGGCCCCCGCGTCGAGCAGGGCGGCGATCGCGGCGCGGTTGGCGTCCAGCTGCTCGCGCAGCGCGGGCTCGATCCTAGTGGGCTCGATGGCGCTGAAGGCGGGAAGGGAATCGTCGGAGAGCAGGGGCTGGGTCATCGCGCGCGTCCATGGCGGCAGGGGGCGCCATTCTAGGCCCAGCCGAACACCCCCTGCAGCAGCCAGGCGAGCGCGTAGACGGCCGCGGCAAAGCCGGCGAAGGCCGCCAGCGCACGCCGGCGATAGCGCTTCGCGAGCGCCTTCTCCTGCAACGTCGCGATCAGGAACAGTCGGCCGCCATCCGGTCGCCCGAGGACGTGCAGCGCCGGCTGCGGGGGCTGGTCGAGGTGGCGCTGCGTGACCGTGTGGCGCGCTTCCTCGCGGGCGCGTTCCCATTCCTCGAGGCTCACCCGGCCGTCACGATCGCTGTCGAAGCGGGCGGCGAGCGCCGCCGCATCCTGCTTCCACTCGCCGAGCAGCGCGCCCACCTCGGCCGTGAGGTCGCGCCGCCCGGCCGCGGAGTGGGTCCGGAACTGGCCGAGTGCATATACCTGCTCGTGCTCGTAGATGCGCTCCTCGAAGTACCGGTACCCGGCGCCGCCAAGACGATTGCCCAGGCCGGGCGCCTGCGTCGGCCAGGGAGCATCGCCGTACCACGTGGTGCGCTCGGCGGTGAGCACCTCGGCCCCGCCGGGCTGCACGATGCACTCGCCCGTGCCGTCGTCGAGCAGGAAGGGTTGCTCCGAGCGCCCGGAATTCACGGTTCGCCAGGTGGTGCGGCGCTTGCCGGGCGGTCCGCTGCTGGTGCGCTTCTGGATGCGGTAATGCCACCACACGCAGGGGCGGTGCGTGAGCGGCGCGAGGTTGCGGGCGCCGTCGAGCGGGCGGCAGCGACCGGCCACCTCGACGTAGCCCTGCGCGGCCGAACGGACGCGGGAGGTCGGCGTGTCCTCGATCATCCGCGCGATGTGCAGCCAGCGGAACGCGAACCAGCCGCCCCCGCCCACCGCGGCTCCCAGCGCCAGGAGCCAGAACCAGAGGTCCGACGGGTCAGCCAAACAGTTTCCCGAGGTCCACGTCGCGCTTCTGCTCCTCGGTGAACTCGAGCAGCGCCGACGGCTTGAACTCGAACATCCGCGCCACGATCAGGTCCGGGAAGGTCTGGATGCGGATGTTGTTGAGATTCACTGCTTCGTTGTAGAGCTCGCGGCGGTCGGCGATCGTGTTCTCGAGCTCGCTGATGCGGGTGCGCAGGTGCTGGAACCCCTGATCGGCCTTGAGATCGGGGTAGTTCTCCGCCACGGCGAACAGCCGCCCGAGCCCTTCGCGCAGCTGCTGCTCGGCCGCGCCAAGCGCGGTTACATCGCCGCTGCCCTGCGCCCGGAACACCGCCGCGCGCGCCTGCATCACCCGCTCGAGGGTTTCCTGCTCGTAGGCCATGTAGCGCTTGCAGGCCTCCACGAGCTTCGGCAGCTCGTCGTGCCGCTGCGTGAGCAGCACGTCGATGTTCGACCAGGCCTTGCGCACGTTCTCGCGCAGCGCGACCAGCCCGTTGTAGATCCGCACGACGTAGAGGGCCGCCACGACGAGCAGCGCCAGGAACAGCAGGGTTACGACGATCATGGCAGGCGTCCTCCGGGGCGGGGTCGTGAGCTTGCCGCCTGCGGGGCGGCAGCGTCTAGACTACGCGTTTCGTTTTAAGGCACCTGCGAGGCCCCCGCCATGTCCGCCCGACCTTACCGCGGCATCCACCCGAAGCTCGCGCCGGGCGCGTACATCGACCCGTCGGCGGTGGTGATCGGCGACGTCGAGCTCGGCGCCGACGCGTCGATCTGGCCGATGGCGGTGGTGCGGGGTGACGTGAATTACATCCGCCTCGGCGCGCGCAGCAACGTGCAGGACGGCAGCGTGCTGCACGTCACCCGGCCGTACCCGGGCAGCGACGCCGGCTGGCCGCTCCTCATCGGCGACGACGTCGTGATCGCCCACAACGTCACGGTGCACGGCTGCACGATCGGCAACCGGGTGCTGGTCGGCATCGGTGCGGTGGTGCTCGACGGCGCGGTAGTCGAGGACGACGTCATGATCGGCGCCGGCAGCGTGGTCACGCCCGGCAAGCGGCTCGCCTCGGGCGGGCTCTACCTCGGCAACCCGGCGCGCCGCGCGCGCGAGCTGACCGCGGTCGAGGTCGCCCGCATCCCCGTGATGGCGGGCTTCTACGTCGATCTCAAGCGGGATTACGAGCAGCCGTAGCGGCGCGCACCCGCAGCACCTCGAGCACCGGCGCGGTGTCGGGCCGCACGCCGCGCCACAGCTGAAAAGCCTCCGCGGCCTGCTCGACGAGCATCCCCCAGCCCTGCTCGGCCCGGCGCGCGCCGAGGCGCTTCG